>Ga0163155_10000056_pt1 | contig 110203 bp, 116 predicted proteins | sample OliLakLV19SP4G1_FD_148611 | JGI IMG/M metagenome (GOLD analysis project Ga0163155, IMG submission 148611) | Freshwater microbial mat bacterial communities from Lake Vanda, McMurdo Dry Valleys, Antarctica - Oligotrophic Lake LV.19.SP4.G1 | ecosystem: Environmental > Aquatic > Freshwater > Lake... | reverse complement strand
TGCCTGGCGACAACGTCACCGTTACGGTCGAGCTGATTGCCCCGATCGCCATGACTGAAGGCCTGCGCTTCGCTATCCGCGAAGGCGGCAAGACAGTCGGCGCCGGCGTCGTTGGCAAGATCTTGGCTTAAGGAACAGGACAATGAGCGCACAAGACATTCGCATCCGCCTCCGCGCCTTCGATCACCGCTTGTTAGATCAGGCGTCGAGCGAAATCGTGAACACGGCAAAACGTACCGGCGCGCAAGTGCGTGGTCCGGTACCGCTGCCGACGCGCATCGAGCGTTTCACGGTCTTACGTTCACCGCACATCGACAAAAAATCGATGGAAGCTTTTGAAATGCGTACCCACAAGCGCGTAATCGATATTGTGGAACCGACGCCTCAGACGATCGATGCTTTGATGAAGCTCGACCTGGCTGCTGGCGTGGACGTTGAAATCAAGCTCGGACAGGCGGCATAAAGCACGCGCGAGCCTCTGTGGAACTGACGCTTCGGCGCTGGTTCTCAAGTAACGGGAGGTTTTGGTAAGCAAAACCGACCAGACAAAGGGACTAAAGTTATGAGTAAGAGAACTGGATTGATTGCACGCAAGGAAGGGATGTCACGGTATTTCGATGCCAATGGCAACCACGTTCCTGTCACGATTCTGAAAGTTGAAAAACTGCAGGTCGTCTCCGTTTTGACCGAAGAGAAAAACGGTTACACCGCTGTCCAGCTGGGCGCCGGTACCGCAAAAGTCAAAAACGTCGCCAAGGCCCAACGCGAAATGTACGCGAAAGCCAAAGTCGCGCCGAAAGCCAAATTGATGGAATTCCGCGTCGATCCGAAAAACGTTCTCGAAATTGGTGCCGAACTCGGCGTCAACCACTTCATCGCCGGCCAGTTCGTCGATGTTCAGGGTTTCAACATCGGTAAAGGTTTCCATGGCTCGATGCGCCGCTGGAACTTCTCCGGTCACCGCGCTTCGCACGGTAACTCGGTTACGCACCGTGCGCACGGTTCGACGGGTCAGCGTCAGGATCCGGGTAAAACCTTCAAAGGCAAGAAAATGGCCGGTCACATGGGTAACGAACTCGTGGCCACGCAGAACCTGAAAGTTGTCGCCGTCGATGAAGAAGACGGTCTGATCCTCATTCAGGGCTCGGTTCCGGGTCACAAAGGTGCCTGGATCGCGATTTCCGATGCCGTCAAATTGCCGCGTCCGAAAGACGTGCCGATGCCCGCCGGCCTTAAAGCGAGCAAGGAGGTTTCGGTAAGCGAAACCGACCAGACCAAACAACAAGCAGAAGCCCCTGCTGCCGAAGCCCCTGCCGCTGAACAAGCTGCGGAAAGCCCGGCTGCTGAAGCTCCGAAGGCTGAGTAATCATGAAACTCTCTGTCAAAACCCTCGATAACAAAGCCGCCGGCGACATCACGCTCGATGCCACCGTCTTCGGTTTGCCTGTCCGTCAGGACATTCTGCAGGCAATGGTGCGCTATCAGCTCGCCAAGCGCCGCGCAGGCACGCATGACACCAAGGGCATCTCCGAAGTGTCGGGCACCGGTAAAAAACCGTACAAGCAAAAAGGTACGGGTAATGCCCGTCAAGGTTCGCTTCGCTCGCCGCAGTTCCGCGGTGGTGCGATCATCTTCGGCCCGACCCCGCGTTCACACGCGATCGGCCTGCCGAAAAAGGTCCGCAAACTCGCGATGAAAACCGTCCTCTCGTCGAAGGCGAAAGAAGGCAAGATCGTTATCCTCGATAACGTCGCTGCCGGCTCGCACAAGACCAAGGCGATGGCGCAACAACTGAAAACTCTGGGTATCGAATCGGCCGTGATTGTCACGGGTGACGCGATGGACGTGAATTTCGCTCGTGCCACCACGAACATTCCGATGATCGACGTGTTGTCGGTCGCCGGTGCGAACGTTTATGACATCATGCGTCGCGATACGCTGGTGCTCACCAAAGAAGCTGTCTCGGCCCTGACCGAAAAGCTGAAGGACTAAGACAATGGCCCAGAAAAACGCAATGACGAAAACCGCAGAAAAAGATAAAAAACCTAAAGAAAAGGTCAAAGTCGCTGAGTGGATGTACACCATCATCCGCCGCCCGATCGTGACCGAAAAAACCTCGAACGGTTCGCAGTTCAACCAGATCACGCTGGAAGTGGATTTGTCCGCAACCAAGCCGCAGATCAAGGCTGCTGTTGAGACCCTGTTCGACGTTAAAGTCAAAGGCGTGAACACGCTGGTCCAAAAGGGCAAAACCAAATTCTTCCGTGGCAAGCGCGCAATTCGCGGCGACATGAAGAAAGCCATTGTCACCCTGGTCGAAGGCCAGGGCATTGACTTCGGCCAGACGAAGTAAGGGATTAGGAGAGCAAAATGGCACTCAAGCAATATAAACCCGTCACATCCTCGCAGCGTCAGCTCGTGCTGAACACGCGCGAAGACCTGTGGAAGGGCGGCCCGGAAAAGGCGCTGACCGAAGGTAAGAAAAAAACCGGCGGCCGCAACAACATGGGCCGTATCACCACGCGCCACATCGGCGGCGGTCACAAGCAGCGTTACCGCGTCATCGACTTCAAGCGTCTCAAGCAGAACGTTGAAGCCACCGTTGTTCGTCTCGAATACGATCCGAACCGCACCGGCTACATCGCCCTGATCGAGTACAAAGACGGTGAAAAAGCCTACATCCTGGCCCCGCAGCGTCTGTCCAAAGGCGACAAGGTCTCCGCTGGTCCGGCTGCCGATATCAAGCCGGGCAACGCTCTGCCGCTGAAATCGATGCCGGTTGGCACGATCATTCACAATATCGAACTCAAAGTCGGCAAGGGCGGTCAACTGGCGCGTTCCGCTGGCTGCTATGCTCAAGTCGTCGGCCGCGACGCCGGCTACGTCCAGGTCAAATTGTCCTCGGGCGAACTGCGTGTCGTCAAAGGCGAATGCATGGCCACGGTTGGCGCCATGTCGAACGCCGACCACATGAACGAATCCTATGCCAAAGCTGGCCGCCAACGCTGGAAGGGCATCCGCCCGACCGTCCGCGGCGTCGTCATGAACCCGGTCGATCACCCGCATGGTGGTGGTGAAGGTCGTACATCAGGTGGTCGTCACCCGGTTACGCCGTGGGGCAAAGGCACCAAAGGTACGAAAACCCGTACCAACAAGCGTACCGATAAATTTATTATTCGCCGCCGCAAAAAGAAAAACGGCAGAGCGTAAGGAGAAGATAGAAAATGTCACGTTCCACTTGGAAAGGCCCGTTCGTTCATCCTTCCGTCCTCAAAAAGGTCGACAAGGCGCGCGCATCTGGCAAAAACGTCATCATTCAGACTCACTCCCGTGCGACGGTTATTCTGCCGCACTTCGTGAACCTGACCTTTGGCGTCTACAACGGCCACAAATTCATCCCGGTCCTGGTCACCGACAACATGATTGGTCACCGTCTTGGCGAATTCGCCCCGACGCGCACCTTCGTCGCCCACACCGCTGCTGACAAGAAAGCCGAAGCATCCGCACCGGCCCCTGCAGCTGCAGCCGGCGGCGCGAAGAAATAAGGAAGCAAGAAAATGAGCAAACCTGCAAACAAACCCCGCATTGCGAAGAACGAGGCGCGCGCTTATGCCAAGTTCCTGCGCACCAGCCCGCGCAAGCTGAACCTGGTCGCCGCGATGATCCGTGGCAAATCGGCGGAAAAAGCGTTGATCGACTTGTCGTTCAGCCACCGCCGCATCGCCAAGGACGTTCAGAAAGTTCTGAAAGCTGCCGTCACCAACGCGGAAAACAACCACAACCTCGACGTCGATCGCCTGATCGTCGCCGAAGCGTCTGTCGGCAAAACCATGTCCATGATGCGTTTCCACGCGCGTGGCCGCGGCCGCGCCTCCCGCGTCGAAAAACCGTTTTCGCGTCTGACCATTGTCGTCCGCGAAGCCGACAAGGAAGCGAAAGCCAAAAAAGAGACCAAGAAAACGTCTAAACCTGCAGCAAAGAAATCCGCTGCCCCCAAGGCCGACAAGGCCGCTAAACAAGCGAAGGAAGCGTAAGTCATGGGTCAGAAAGTCAATCCGATCGGTATGCGTGTAGGCATCAATCGCACCTGGGACTCGCGTTGGTTCGCGGACCGCGATTATGCGACCAAGCTCATCGACGATCTCAAGCTGCGTAAATACGTTCATGAAAAACTCAAAGCCGCTGGCGTGAGCAAAGTGATCGTCGAACGCGCTGCCAAGAACGTCCGCGTCTCGATCCACACCGCGCGTCCGGGCGTGATCATCGGCAAAAAAGGCGCCGATATCGAAACCCTGCGTAAAGAACTGGCTGAAAAAGCCAACGCCGAAGTCAGCCTGAACATCGTTGAAATCCGCAAGCCGGAAGTCGATGCCCAGCTGGTTGCTGAAGGTGTTGCGCAACAGCTCGAGCGCCGCGTCGCTTTCCGCCGCGCCATGAAACGCGCTGTCCAGTCCGCTCTGCGTATGGGCGGCCAGGGCATCCGTATTAACGTCTCCGGCCGTCTGGCTGGGGCAGACATTGCCCGTATGGAATGGTACCGCGAAGGCCGCGTGCCGTTGCACACCCTGCGCGCTGACATCGATTTCGGTTTTGCCGAAGCGTTGACCACGTACGGCATCATCGGCTGCAAGGTCTGGATCTATAAAGGCGACGTCATGGGTCACGACCCGATGGCCCGCGACAAACGCCTCGCTGATGCGCAAGGCGCCGACCGCGGTGGTCAACGCCCGGAAAATCGTGACGATCGTCCGCGTGAAGACCGCGGCGGCCGTGGCAAGCGTAACAACAAAGACAAAGAATAATTGATAAGGACGAACGGAGGAGTTGGTAAGCAACTCCGACCTAAGAAGGAATTAAAGTTATGATGCAGCCGAAACGCACTAAATATCGTAAAGCCCACAAGGGCCGGATTCGCGGCGCTGCCAAAGGCGGCACCGAACTGAATTTCGGATCCATGGGTCTGAAAGCTGTCGAGCCTGAGCGCATTACCGCGCGTCAGATCGAAGCAGCGCGCCGCGCCATTTCGCGTCACATGAAACGCCAGGGCCAGCTCTGGATCCGCGTCTTCCCGGACGTGCCGGTTTCGAAAAAACCACTCGAAGTGCGTATGGGTTCCGGTAAAGGCGCCCCTGAGTACTGGGTCTGCCGCGTCAAACCGGGCCGTATCATGTTCGAACTGGACGGCGTGCCGGCCCAGCTCGCGAAAGAAGCGCTGATTCTCGCTGCTGCGAAACTGCCGCTGAAAACCAAAATCGTCGCCCGTATCGGCGAGTAAAGAAGCAAACAAGGTTTGGTAAGCAAACCGAGAAAAGAGAGTGAAAATGAAAGCCGAACAAATGCGTTCCAAGTCTGCGGACGAACTGAAAGAGATGGTCATGGAATTGCGCAAGGAGCAAATGACTCTGCGCTTCCAGAAATCCGGCCAGCAATTGACGAACACCGCTCAGCTGCGTGTTATTCGCCGCGACATCGCGCGCGCCAAGACGCTGATGAACGAAACGAATAAAGGCGCCAAACCGGCAAAGGCTGCGAAAGCTGCCAAACCGGCCGCCGAGAAGAAAACCGCTAAAGCCCCGGCTGCAAAAAAAGCAGCTAAGGCGAAGGCATAAGGAGAAGAAAAATGCCCCGTCGCGTTCTGCAAGGCGTTGTAACAGCCGACAAAGCGAACAAAACCATTACGGTTCTGGTCGAGCGTAAAGTCTTGCACCCGAAATATCACAAATACGTCAAGAAATCGTCCAAGTACGCTGCGCACGATGAAGCGAATGTCTGCAAAACCGGCGACATCGTTTCGATCGAGGAATGCCGCCCGATTTCGAAAAACAAATCCTGGAAAGTGATCGAAGGCCGTGACCGCAAGGGCAAGGCGCTGACCATCACCCCGTTCGACCCGGCAACGCGCGTGTCTGGCCCGGCTGAAGCGCCGAAAGCCAAAACCGTGAAAACGGCCCAGAAAAAAGAAAAAGAAGCTAAACCGGCTGCCGCCAAAAAACCGGCCGCTGCCAAGAAACCCTCGGCTAAAACCGAGAAGTAATTAACGGGAGGAGTTGGTAAGCAACTCCGACCAAACGTAAAAGACAAGGAATAGGTGAAGTCATGATTCAGATGCAAACCGTTCTTGATGTTGCCGATAACTCGGGCGCCAAGAAAGTGATGTGCATTAAAGTTATTGGTGGTTCGCACAAGCGTACCGCGAATATCGGTGAGGAAATCGTCTGCTCGGTAAAAGACGCAATTCCGCGCGGTCGCGTGAAAAAAGGCCAGGTCGTCAAGGCGGTTATCGTCCGCACCAAGACCGGCATCAAGCGCGAAGACGGCACGTCGATCCGTTTCGATAGCAACGCAGTCGTTCTGGTGAACAACCAGAAAGAGCCCGTCGGCACGCGTATCTTCGGCCCGGTGACCCGCGAACTGCGCGGCGACGGCTACCTAAAAATCATTTCCCTGGCAGCTGAGGTGCTGTGATGAAATCGAACACAAAACTCAAAATCAAAAAAGGCGACCAGGTCGTCGTCATCTCCGGCACCTCCAAAGGCGCCAAGGGTGAAGTGCTCAAAGTCCTGCGCGAAGACAACAAGCTGATTGTTGCCGGCGTGAACCTGCGCACCAAGCACAATAAACCGACGCAAACGTCCCCCGGCGGCATCGAAAAGGTCGAAGGCCCGATCCATGTTTCCAACGTTGCTCTGGCCGACCCGAAATCGGGCAAAGCCACCAAAGTCGGTTTCAAAGTTTTGAAAGATGGCACGAAAGTGCGCGTCGCTCGCAAGAGCGGTGAAACGATCGAAGGTAAATGATCATGGCCACCGAAAAGAAAGTTAAAAAAGAAGCCGAAGGCAACGAAATCAAGACGGTCAAAAAACAGATCGTTGAGAAAGGCTATAAGCCGCGTCTGCAAAAGGAATACGACACCAAGTTCCGTAAGGCGCTGCAGGAAAAGCTCGGCCTGAAGAACATTCACGAAGTGCCCGCTCTGGACAAAATCGTCCTGAACATGGGCGTCGGCGAATCCACGCAAGACTCGCGTAAAGCGTCTCTGGCTGCGGAAGACCTGACCCTCATCGCCGGCCAGCGTGCTGTCGTCACCCGCGCGAAAAAATCGATCGCAACCTTTAAAGTGCGCGAAAACATGCCGCTCGGCTGCAAAGTCACGCTGCGTAAGCGCAAGATGTACGAATTCCTGGACCGCCTGATCAACGTGGCTCTGCCGCGCGTGCGCGACTTCCGTGGCCTGTCGCCGCGTTCGTTCGACCAGCACGGCAACTACTCGCTGGGCATCAAGGAACACATCATTTTCCCGGAAGTGAATTTCGACAAAGTCGAAAAGGTGCGTGGTATGGACATCGTCATTTGCACGACTGCCCGTAACAAAGAAGGCGCGCTGGCACTTCTCAAAGAATTCAACATGCCGATCCGCGATCGCTAAGGAGATATAAATATGGCAAAAACCTGCATGATCGAACGCGAAGTCAAGCGCGCCAAACTTGAAAAGCAAAATCACGCCAAGCGTGCCAAGCTGCTCAAGATTGCGCGTGACCGCAAAGCCGATCCGGCCGAAATTTTCGAAGCGAATATGAAGCTCGCGAAACTGCCGAGAAATTCTGCGAAGAACCGCCAACGCAATCGTTGCGCCCTCACGGGTCGTAGCCGCGGCGTTCACCGTAAGTTTAAATTGTCCCGTAACATGCTGCGCGAAAAAGCTTCGCGTGGTGAGTTGCCGGGCGTAACGAAATCTAGCTGGTAAGAAAGGACGAGGAAATCCCATGTCAATGAGCGATCCTCTCGGCGATTTGCTGACACGCATCCGTAACGGCCAACAGGCCAAGCTGGCGACTATCGCCTGCCCGAACTCGCGCTTGCGTCGTTCGGTACTGGAAGTGCTGAAAAAAGAAGGCTACATCCGCGGCTTCAATGAAGCCAAGGAAACGGGCCTCAGCATCGAGCTGAAGTACTCGGAAGGCCAGCCGGCCATCCGCACCATCAAGCGCGTCTCGACCCCGGGCCGCCGCGTTTACTCTTCGGTCAAAGACCTGCGCCTCGTGCACAACGGTCTTGGCATCACCATCCTGTCGACCCCCCACGGCGTCATGTCTGATCATGAAGCCCGCAAGGAAAATGTCGGCGGCGAACTTCTCTGCGAGGTGTTCTAATGTCACGCGTCGGCAAAAACGCCATCCCGATCCCGGCCGGTCTCACTGTTGAAGTGAAGCCCGACCAGCTGAAGGCTAAAGGCAAACTGGGCGAAGGCTCGGTCAAGATCACGGGCGACGTCAACGTCAAACAGGCAGACGGTAAAATCACTGTAACCCTGAACGACGAGGCGCCCAACCGCGCTATGTGGGCGACCACGGCCCGCAACATCCGCAACCTGTTTGTCGGCCTCGACAAAGGTTACGAGAAAAAGCTCGAAATCAACGGCGTCGGTTACCGCGCGCAGGTCCAGGGTAAAGAACTGGTCATGCAGCTGGGCTATTCCCACGACGTGAAATTCGCAATCCCGGAAGGCATCAAAATCACGGTCGATAAACAGACTGCGATCGTCGTCTCCGGCGCGGACAAGCAAAAAGTCGGTCAGGTCGCGGCTGAAATCCGTTCCTGGCGCGAGCCCGAGCCCTACAAAGGCAAAGGCATCAAGTATGAGAACGAGCGGATCATCCGCAAAGAAGGCAAGAAGAAATAAGGATTCGAGCCATGAAGAAGCAAAAAACAAACACGGTGCAACGCCGCACCTTCCGCAACCGGAACAAGGTTCGCGCCAATGCGCTGAAAATGGACCGCCCGCGCCTGAACGTCTATCGTTCGGCTGGCAACATCTACGCGCAGGTTATCGACGACACCAAGGGCGTTACGCTTGCGGCTGCGTCGACAGTCGACAAGGAAGTCAAATCTTCCAATAAAACCGGTGGCAATATCGCCGCCGCCACGGAAGTCGGCAAGCTGATCGCAACCCGCGCCAAAAAAGCCGGCGTCAAAGCGGTGATCTTCGATCGCGGTTCATACCTGTATCACGGCCGCGTCAAAGCCCTGGCCGAAGCTGCCCGCGAAGGCGGATTGGAATTCTAATGGAGAAGAGAATGGCACGCCCTGAAGGTAAACGTCCGGATAAAGAACGCGGCGAGAACGATCTGGTTGAAAAACTGGTCGCAATCAACCGTGTGTCGAAAACAGTGAAAGGTGGCCGTCGTTTCGGTTTCTCCGCGCTGGTTGTTGTCGGTGACGGCAAAGGCCGCGTTGGCACTGGCCACGCGAAATCCAAAGAAGTTCCGGAAGCCATCCGTAAGGCGACCGAACAGGCCAAGCGCCACATGCTGCGTATCCCGCTGCGCGATGGCCGCACGATCCACCACGATATCCGCGGCCATTTCGGCGCCGGTAAAGTGATCCTGCGTACGGCCCCGGCCGGTACCGGTATCATCGCCGGTGGTCCGATGCGCGCGATTTTCGAAGCGGTTGGCATCCAGGATATCGTTGCCAAGGCAACCGGCACGTCGAACCCGCACAACATGGTGCAGGCAACATTCGACGCGCTGAAAAACATTCAATCCCCGCGTCAGATTGCAACGCGCCGTGGCAAAAAAGTTTCCGACGTCGTCGTAAACCGCCAGGGTCAGGCCGGCAATAATGAGGAAAACGATGACTGAAGCTAAAAAACCAGCTGCTAAAAAAACAGCCCCGAAAGCAGCTGCCAAATCGGGCAAAACGCTCACCGTTACGCAGATCGGCTCGCCGATCGGTCGTACCCCGGATCAGGAAGCAACTTTGAAAGGCCTCGGCCTCAACAAGATGCACCGTACCCGCACCCTGGAAGATAGCCCGATGGTGCGCGGCATGATCCGCAAAGTTCAACACCTCGTCAAAGTCGTTGACGCGGCATAAAGGATCAACGGGAGGTTTTGGTAAGCAGAACCGACCAGATAAAGGAACAAGAAGATGAAACTCAACGAACTCAAAGGCAAACACGGCGCTACGAAAAAGCGCATGCGCGTTGGCCGTGGTATCGGTTCCGGCAAAGGCAAGACCTCCGGCAAGGGCGGTAAAGGCCAGACGGCCCGTACCGGCGTTGCGCTGGCAGGTTTCGAAGGCGGTCAAACACCGCTGTACCGCCGTCTGCCCAAACGCGGCTTCAAGTCGTACAATCGCAAGACTTTTGCTGAAATCAACCTCAGCACGCTGCAGACTGCGATTGATGCCGGCACGCTCGACAACAAAAAAACCATCGACGAAGACGCATTGCTTGCCGCCAAAGTCATCCGCCGCAAGGTTGATGGCGTGAGACTGCTGGCCAAGGGCGCTCTGAAAGCCAAAGTGATGCTCAAAGTCACCGGCGCTTCCGAAGCGGCAAAAGCTGCAGTCGAAAAAGCCGGCGGCTCGCTCGAGATCATCACGATCACCCGCGCACCCGTCGTCCGCAAAAAGAAAATCGCGTAATACACGCAGACGGAAGGTTTTGGTAAGCAAAACCGGCCAACTAAAAAAGCCCGCGCAAGCGGGCTTTTTTGTATTAAACCGTCGTTCCCGCCAGAGGCACATTGCGCGACAGGGGAAGAATCATCCGCACTTCATGGCTGCCGTCATTGCGTGCCGGAATGCCCAGCAGGCGGCAGGTCACCAGTTTCACGGCAACGCCTTCCTGCGTTGCAATGCCGTAAGCTTCCTGTAAATCAGGCGGAAGGGTGCGGGCGGTGCGCGGTGTGATCGTTTCTTCGCGGATCGCAGGTCCGGGCAGGATGCCCGGGAAAATCTGGTCCAGTCTGTGGGCGGCGGCGGTCATTTTGTACTCATTCCTTTCTCTAAAGCGGCCCTTGCTTGTTTTGACCGGTAGAAACAGGAGGAAGGAACCGCAATGAAAAAGGCCCTGATCCGTACCGGAAGGGCCTTTGGGTAATTGAAGTTCCATGAACGACGAAAACCGGCTGACCCTAATGGGCAAACCAGTAATAAAATCGTGCGGTGTTACGCGGGGCGTTCATGAGCTTTACCCTGCCTGAACGCCCCCTAATTTGTCAACAATTGGCTTATTGTCACGTTGACGGGGGCCCCCCTGTTTCGTACTGTTTGCCGTCTTAAATTACCGTTTTCAAAGGACTACCGATTATGGCTTCCGCCGCCGAACAGCTTGCTTCCCAGATGAACATGAGCGCCTTCTCCAAGGCGACGGAATTGAAACAGCGCCTGCTGTTTGTCCTGGGCGCATTGATCATTTACCGCATCGGCACGCACGTGCCTCTGCCGGGTATCGATCTGAGCGTCTGGAACGAGATTTATAATCAAAAAGCTGGCGGCATTCTCGACATGTTCAACATGTTCGCCGGTGGAGCCTTGCAGCGTATGACCATTTTCGCGCTCAACATCATGCCCTACATCTCGGCATCCATCATCATGCAGCTGGCATCGTCCATGGTGCCGTCGCTTGAGCAGATCAAAAAAGAAGGCGAAGTCGGCCGCGTGCGCATCAACCAGTATACGCGCTATCTGACCGTGCTTCTCGCCACCGTGCAGGCATGGGGCCTCGCGGTCGGTCTTGAATCCATGCAAGGCTCTGCCGGCGCTTCCGCCGTCATCGATCCCGGCATGTTCTTCCGTGTTTCCACCGTCATCACCATCGTCGGCGGCACCGTCTTCCTGATGTGGCTGGGCGAACAGATCACGCAACGCGGCGTCGGCAACGGCATTTCGCTGCTCATCTTCGCCGGTATCGTGGCTGAATTGCCGCGCGCTATCGCCGGCGTGCTCGAACTCGGCCGTCAGGGTCAGTTCAGCCCCGTCATCCTGTTTGTGATGTTTGCCATGGTTGTCGGCGTGATTGTCTTCATCGTCTTCATGGAACGCGCGCAGCGTAAAATCCCGGTGCAATATCCGCGCCGCCAGGTGGGCCAGAACCAGATGGCAGCGGGCCAGCTCTCGCACCTGCCCCTCAAACTCAACACCGCGGGCGTCATCCCGCCGATCTTCGCGTCCTCGCTGCTCTTGCTGCCGATGACACTGGTCGGCTTCGCCGGCGCTGAAGGCGGCACCATCGTCTCCGACATCGCCCGTCACCTGCAGCACGGGCAGCCCGTGTACATGGTGCTTTACGGCCTGCTCATCGCGTTCTTCTGCTTCTTTTATACGGCCATTGTTTTCAACCCGAAAGAAAACGCCGACATGCTCAAGAAATACGGCGGTTTCGTGCCGGGCATCCGTCCGGGCCAGCAAACGGCTGAATATCTCGATCATGTTCTCACCCGTCTGACGGCTGTTGGCGCGCTGTACATCATCTTCATCTGCCTTCTGCCGGAATTTCTGATTTCGAAATACCAGATGCCCTTCTACTTCGGTGGTACGTCCTTGCTCATCGTCGTGTCGGTGACCATGGATACGGTTGCGCAGATTCACGCGCATCTCGTCGCCCACCAGTACGAAGGCCTCATCCGTAAACAACGTCTGCGGGGTCGTCGCTAATGCGTCTCATCTTTTTCGGACCGCCGGGCGCCGGCAAAGGCACGCAGGCCAAACGTCTGGAAACCGCGCGTGGCGTTCGTCAGCTTTCTACCGGCGACATGCTGCGTGCTGAACTCGCCGCCGGGTCCAAAGTCGGGCTCGAAGCGAAATCCTACATGGACAAGGGCGAACTTGTGCCCGATTCCGTTCTCATTTCCATGATCGAAAAACGCATCGCGCAGGAAGATTGCAAAGGCGGCTTCATCCTCGACGGTTTCCCGCGCACGGTCGCTCAGGCCATGGCGCTCGACAACATGCTGCTCAAAAACAACACGCCGCTTTCCGGCGTGATCGAATTTAAAGTCGATGAACAAGAACTCTTCAACCGCGTCCGCAACCGCGCCGAACAAACCGGCGGCGCGCGTTCCGACGACAACGAAGAAGTCCTGAAAAACCGCCTCGCTGTGTATCACAAGCAAACTGCGCCGGTTCTGCCCTATTATCGCGACCGCGAAATGGTCACCACCATTGACGGCATGCAGCATGTCGACGACGTCGCCCGCGACGTTGATCGCGCGCTGGGCGATCTTTAATCATGATTGTCATTGCCCTCGGCGCAAACCTGCCGGGGCGATACGGCAGCGCGGAAAACGCGCTGCGCGCGGCCAAGGCCCAATTGCAGCGTCATGGTATCGACATCCTCAAATCATCCCGCATTTTTAAAACCGCGCCCGTGCCGGTGTCCGGTCAGCCCTGGTATTCCAACGCCGTCATATCGGTAAATACAGCTTTATCGCCCCATGATCTGATCGCCGTTCTGCAGGCAATCGAAAATGACATGGGCCGCGTGCGCGCTGAAAAAAACGCGCCCCGCATCATCGATCTCGATGTGATCGCCTATAACGATGTCGTCCTTAATGACGCCGATCTGGTTATTCCCCATCCGCGCATGCAGGATCGCGCCTTCGTGCTGCAGCCCCTGAACGATATTGCGCCCGGTTGGCTTCACCCCGTATCAAAAAAACCGCTGAAAACCCTGCTCGCATCCTTGCCGCACGATCAGGTCGCCATCCCGCAATGGTTCACGGACCAAAACATCTACCTGATGGGCATTCTGAACGTGACGCCCGATTCATTCTCCGACGGCGGCCGGCATTATGCCGATCCGCTATCCCATGCCCGGCATATGCTGGCACAAGGTGCCGACATCATCGACATCGGCGGTGAATCCACGCGCCCCGGCGCCGCGCCTTTATCGCTGGCCGACGAACAGGCGCGCGTTCTGCCCGTCCTCAATGCCCTGCAGGGTCATGTCACATCCATCGATACACGCAACGCCGCAACCATGCGCGCCGCCATCAAGGCAGGCGTTACCATGCTCAATGATGTCACCGCGCTCACGCACGATCCGGAAAGTCTCGCCGTCGCCGCGTCTTTCGATGGCCCGGTCTGCCTCATGCACATGCAGGGCACGCCCGAAACCATGCAGAAAAACCCCGTCTACAAAGATGTCGTCGAAGACATCTATGCCTGGCTGGAAGCCCGTATCGAGGTCTGCATCAACGCCGGCATCGATAAGGGCCGGCTTGTCGCCGATCCCGGCTTCGGCTTCGGCAAGACGCGCGATCACAACCTCGCGTTGCTGGAGGGGTTCGAGGGCTTCCAGGGCCTGGGCGTGACCTTGTTGGCCGGATTATCCCGTAAAACCTTCCTGGGGCCCGACAAAAAGCCTGCCGAACGTGTAGAGGCCTCTGTAGCGGCCGCCATGACCGCCGCCCAGAAAGGCGCCCGGATCCTGCGGGTCCACGACGTGGCAGAGACACGTCTGGGCCTCTGTTTATAATTTACATAAAAAATCAGTCAAACAGCCGCTTATCCACAACAAATTATGTTGACGGGGCAGGGGCATCTCCATATATTCCGCCCATTCCAAGGAAACGGGGACCCGCGTTTTCAGCTGAGAAATCAGCGGAATAATCGAGATATCGAGGATCAACAAGTCGAAAGACTTCGAAGCCTAAGGAGATAAACATGGCTCGTATTGCTGGGGTTAACATCCCGACCAACAAGCGCGTTCACATTGCGCTCACCTACATTCACGGCATCGGTCGCACCTCTGCCCTGAAAATTCTGGAAGCCTGCAAAATCGGCGACTATTCGAAAAACGAATTTCCGCGTGTCAACGAATTGTCTGAAGACCAGATCAACAAGATCCGCGAACAGATCGACCAGAGCTACAAAGTCGAAGGCGAACTGCGCCGCGAAATCTCCCTCAACATCAAGCGTCTGATGGACATGTCGTGCTACCGCGGCCTGCGTCACCGCAAAAATCTTCCGGTGCGCGGTCAGCGTACCCACACCAACGCGCGTACCCGCAAAGGCCCCGCTACGGCAATTGCTGGTAAGAAAATCGCCAAGAAATAAGGATCTAGATCATGAGCAAAACAGCAGCACAAGCCGCCGAAACCGCCGGCTCACGTCCGAAGAAAAGCCAGCGCAAAAACATCACCTCCGGCATCGCCAAGGTGAACGCTTCCTTCAACAACACGCAAGTCACCATCACCGACGCGCAGGGCAACGTTATCGCCTGGTGTTCGTCGGGTGTCATGGGCTTCAAGGGTTCACGCAAATCCACGCCGTTCGCGGCGCAGGTCTGTGCCGAAGAAGCTGGCCGCAAAGCCATCGAACACGGCGTCAAGGAATTGACTGTCGAAGTCAAAGGTCCGGGCGCTGGCCGCGAATCCGCACTGCGCGCTCTGCAGGCTGCCGGCTTCAACATCTCCAACATCAAAGATGTCACGCCGATCCCGCACAACGGTTGCCGCCCGCGCAAACGCCGTCGCGTTTAATCGAAATTACCGCTTTACGGCGCGTGTGTGCCGTAAAGCTTCTAACCAGAGGCCGGCTAAGAACCGGATGACGTTAACAAGAAAGGTACTACCCAAATGATCCAGAAAAACTGGCAGGAACTGATCAAGCCGACCAAGATCGACGTGAAAAAAGCAGGCGCAAACACGCGCGCTGCCGGCACCGTCGTTGTCGAGCCGCTGGAACGCGGTTTCGGTCTGACGCTGGGCAACGCGCTGCGTCGCGTTCTGCTCTCCTCGCTGCAGGGCGCTGCAGTCACCGCCATCCAGATCGACGGCGTTCTCCACGAATTCTCGTCCATCCCGGGCGTGCGTGAAGATGTCGTCAACATCATCCTCAACGTGAAAAACATCGCCATTGGCATGCACGTCGAAGGTCCGAAGAAAATGCGTCTGGCTGCTGAAGGCCCGTGCGAAGTCACCGCTGGCATGATTGAAGCCGGCGCCGACATCGAAATCATGAATCCTGACCTGGTCATCTGCACGCTGGACAAAGGCGCGCGTCTGAACATGGAACTGACCGTGAATACGGGCAAAGGTTACCGCCCGGCTTCGCAGAACCGTCCGGAAGAATCGCCTGTCGGCCTCATCCCGGTCGACTCGATCTTCTCGCCGGTCCGCAAGATTTCGTACGAAGTCGACGATACCCGCGTCGGTCAGATCACCGACTACGACAAGCTCACGCTGAACGTTGAAACCAACGGCGCGGTCACGCCGGAAGACGCTGTTGCTTACGCGGCGCGTATTCTGCAGGACCAGTTGCAGGTCTTCATCAACTTCGATGAGCCCAAAGCTGCTGCCGCCCGTTCCGAAGCGGCGCCGGAACTGCCGTTCAACCGCAACCTGCTTCGCAAAGTCGAAGAACTGGAACTGTCGGTCCGCTCGGCAAACTGCCTGAAAAACGACAACATCGTTTACATCGGCGACCTGGTTCAGAAATCCGAGAACGACATGCTGCGCACGCCGAACTTCGGCCGCAAGTCGCTCAACGAAATCAAGGAAGTGCTCGCAACCATGGGCCTGCATCTCGGTATGCAGGTTGATGGTTGGCCGCCGGAGAATATCGAAGACCTCCGCCGCAAACTGGAAGAGCCCTACTAAGCAAAAATTTTGGAACGGGGCCGGATAGTCCGGCCCCGGCCAAACCAAACAGCAGAAACCCGTGACACGGACTGCTCTTAATCAAAAAGGAAGTCAAAAATGTCCACGCACCAAATGAAGGGCCGCAAATTCGGCCGCAATAAAGGTCACCGCCGCGCCCTGTTCTCGAACATGTGCCAGGCCCTGATCAAGCACGAACAAATCGTCACCACGCTGCCCAAAGCAAAAGATCTGCGTCCGATCGTTGAAAAACTGATCACGCTCGCCAAAAAAGGCGGTCTCGCCAATCGCCGTATCGCGATTGCCCGCATGCGCGACGTTGCGCTCGTCGGCAAGATGTTCGACGTCCTGGCGCCGCGCTACAAAGACCGCAGCGGTGGCTACACCCGCATCATGAAAGCCGGCTTCCGTCACGGCGACAATGCACCGCTCGCTGTTATCGAGCTGGTTGACCGCGACCCGTCCGCAAAAGGCAAAGACTCCGGTCAGGACTTCGCTGCCGATGACGCTGACGGTGAAACGACCGAGAAAAAAGCTTCCGCCAAGAAAACCCCGCCGACCGACAAAGGTCCGTCGGGTCCCAAAGGCGGCAGCAAGCCCAAGGCAAAAGGTCAGACCTCTGCCAAGCCCACGGCCCCGCGCCGTGTCGCATCGGGCGGCTAATCACCCTTCACACGAAATGCAAAAAAGCCCGCGAAAAGCGGGCTTTTTTTATGGTCGGAATATGCGGCTGTTAAGCGGCGCGGCACACCAGCGCGCAGCCCTTGAATTTCTTTTTGTTGTCGACCGCGCGGTTCAGGGCGTAATTGCCCTCCGTCATCTCCTCCAGCCGTTTCATCAGCTTGCTGCTGAATGTATCCATGATGCGCGCAATGGCTTCATCATCGTAATGCGTCATGCCAGGTGTTTTTTCCCGGAAATTTTGAATGAGCGTGGGGAACGGCATATTCTCGGTTTTGTTTTGCATCAGGAACACCAGGAGATCGCGCTCAACCGACAACAATCCATTAAGCTGGCGGCCATCATAAAATACCTTGGTGCGGGCTTTATTCGTAAACAGACCGCGCAGATTTTGGGGCGGTGCGATTTCATCCCGCAAAACATGCTCGACTTTTTCGCACAGGGATCCGGTCGGGAAAGGCCGGGTCACGATCAGGTCAAAAGCGATTCCCAAAGCATCCGCAGCCCGGTTATCGAGGGCCATATCTTTATCCTGAAGAAGAATCAGGGGCCGGTTCGGCAGGATTTTGGTCGCGGCCAGAAAATCATTGCCGATGCTGGGGGCGTCTGCGATCACCAATGAAAAATCCGCATCATTCATTTGGACGGCGGCATGGGCCTTTTGCAGGTTCGGCTGAATCGTAATCTGCATACCGGAAGACAGGCGTGCCAGCTCGCGAGAAATTGCGTAAGCAATCCTGTGGTTGGCTGGTTCAGAATTGGCGACCACCAAAGTATTTAATGGCATAAAAAGCACCCCTGCGGTAAAGAATTTACATAATTAACTTATATTGTTTTTTCTGTCAAGAAACTTAACCTTTTCACGTGTTCCTGAGTCAAGCTCTGCGAGCGTCGCATATCGCACCTGCGAAATCCCGTTGGCTTGAAAAGGGCATTCAACCGCGGGTCGTTTCGGGTCACTGAACCGTTTCAGTGGTGGATAACCGGCGCATGAACCTTCTTTGCAGTGACAATTTCCTTGATGATGGAAGGCAAGCAGCGGTATGGTTTTTTCCATTCCACAACGAAAAATGCAAAAACAGGACCGACAAATGGCCAAAGTTGGCGCCCAGCGCGCGGCAGAACTGACTGGAAAATCCAAATCGACCATCCAGCGCGCCATGAACGCCGGCAAGCTGTCTTTCGAGGTCGATGCCAATTCCCGCCGCCTGATCGATGTCTCCGAGCTCGAACGTGTTTTCGGCCTGCAACCGCAAGGCCATAACGACAATTCCAGCGCTTCCGAAAGTTCAACCAATACTGCGAGCGTCGAGCTTGAACTCGAACGCGCCCGCAACGCGATCGAAATCGAGCGCCTTAAAATGGAAGTGCGCATGGCGCAGGAACATGCCGACAACGCCCAGCAGCAGATCGAGGACCTGAAGGTCCAGCGCGACCTGTGGCAGAAACAGGCGCAGCAGATCCTCATCACCAGCCAGTACAGCCAGAAACAATCCGAAGAACGCATCAACGAACTGCAGACCCGCGAAGAAGCCCGCAAGGCCCAGGCCGACGCCCGCCGCCTGCAGGGTGCCGTCCAGCACACGCCGCGCCAGCAGGCTCAGCAGCGCCCCCAACAATCCCAGGTGGTTCAGGAACGCCCCATCCCGCCCCAGGCGCAGCAGGGCCCCGTCTTCCGCACCGTCCAGCCCGGCAACCAGAACCGCGCCGTGGTCCAGCAACAGCCGCAGCAGCAGAAAACCTCGCTTTTCGCCTCGCTCTTCGGCGGCAAGAAAGCCCGTCGCGTTTAATCACGTTTCCGGGGCCACGTCCCCGCCCAGTGTGGGTCATAAGTCCGGGACGGCCCGGCGTTGAGAAAATGTATTTAAAATGGCTTGGTTTATTCTCCTGATTGCCGGTCTGCTCGAAATCGTCTGGGCGTATTTCATGAAACAGTCGCACGGCTTCACGCGGCTCACGCCCTCCATCGTTACCATCATCACCATGCTCGCCAGCTTCGGCCTGCTTTCCATCGCCATGAAAACCCTGCCGCTGGGTACGGCCTATGCGGTGTGGACCGGCATCGGCGCCATCGGCGCCTTCGCCGTGGGCATCATGGTTTTGGGCGAAAGCATGCACCCCGTGCGTGTCGCAGCCGCTTTGCTCATCGTGGCCGGCCTCGGCCTCATGAAATATTCTGAAAGCCTTTCTTAAAATTCAGCGGCAAAGCTGCCTTTATCCCGTCGTAAATCCACTCTACTATCGCCCCATGCGTCACATCTGGCGGGCCATGGCTGAATTTTTCCTGATGATGGTGTCCCTGGGCTTCCTCGGCCTCTTGGGCGTGTTCGCTGGTTTTTCATTCCTGCTCAAAAATTACACGAACGACCTGCCTGATTACGCCGGCCTGCAGGATTACCAGCCCCCCGTCGTTACCCGCGTGTTCACCGGCAACGGCAAGCTGATGGCGGAATTCGCCGAAGAAAAACGCGTTTTCGTCCCCATCACCGCCATTCCCGACCTCGTGAAGGAATCCTTCCTCTCCGCCGAAGACCAGAATTTCTACAATCACGAAGGTCTGGATTTTTACGGCATCGGGCGCGCCATTCTCGTGAACATCAAAAATCTCGGCTCTGACTCGCGCCTCGTCGGCGCATCCACCATCACGCAGCAGGTTGCCAAAAACATGCTGCTCACCAACGAAGTTAGCTTCGAGCGTAAATTCAAGGAAGCGATCCTCGCCCTGCGCATGGAACGCGTCATGACAAAGGACCGCCTTCTCGAGCTTTATCTCAACCAGATTTATCTGGGCCAGGGCGCCTACGGCGTCGCTGCCGCGGCGCAGACATACTTCAACAAAGGCCTGGATGAACTGGATGTGCAGGAAGTCGCGTATCTGGCAGCGCTGCCAAAAGCGCCGAACAACTACCATCCGATACGCCGCCGTCAGGCCGCCTTGGATCGTCGCAACTGGGTCATCAACCGCATGCGCGAAGACGGTTATATAACCGACGATCAGGCCAAGATGGCTGCGATGCAGCCGCTGCAGACCATTGCCCTCACCGAGCGCAACCAGGCCGTCCGCGCCCCATACTTTGCCGAAGAAATCCGCCGCTTCCTCCAGCAAAGCCGGGGTCTGGCGTCTGTTTACAAAGACGGCATGATCGTTCGCTCAACTCTGCAGCCTGAATTGCAGGACATGGCCGAACGCGCCTTCCGCTACGGCATCATGCTCTACGATCGCCGCCACGGCTGGCGCGGCCCCATCGCGCGTTTCACGCAACAGGCAGGCTGGGAAGAGCGTCTGGGTGAAATCCCCATTCAAAAAGGCATGCTGCCCGAATGGCAGATCGGCGTCGTCACCAAAAAAACCTCGAACGCAATCACCGTCGGCGTCGGCGAGGGCGAAGAACACCCGCTGCATGCCGACGATATCGCATGGGCAGGTGAAACGATCCAAACCGGCGATATCGTAATGGTCTCGCCCAGATCCTATCTCGACCACAAGGCCAAACCGAAAATCGTGCCCAACGAAGACGGCACCATGCCGGAAGAAAAAGCCGAACCCGACGATTCAAAATTCTGGCGTTTGCGGCAGGTGCCCACAGTGCAGGGCGGTCTGGTCGCGCTTGATCCATTCACCGGCCGCGTGCTTGCCATGCAGGGCGGTTGGGACTACGAGAAATCTGAATTCAACCGCGTCACGCAGGCGCAGCGCCAGGTGGGCTCGGCCTTCAAACCGTTCATCTATCTCGCCGCGCTCGAAGATGGTTACACCCCCACAACCAAAGTGCTCGATGCGCCGATTTCATTCTCCATGGGTTACGGGCAGGGCGTCTGGTCGCCGACCAACTATGACGAAGGTGAATTTTATGGTCCCACCACCATCCGTGTCGGCGTGGAAAAATCCCGCAATCTCATGACCGTGCGTCTGGCCGCGCATCTGGGCATGGACCGCATCGCGCAGACCGTCGAACGTTTCGGCGTCTACAACCCGATGGAAACCTATCTGGCGAACTCGCTGGGCGCGCAGGAAACCACGCTGCTCAAACTGGCCACCGCCTACGCCATGATCGCCAATGGCGGCCAGCGCATCACGCCCACTTTTATCGACCGCATCCAGAACCGCGAAGGCAAAACCATCTATTCGCGCGACGCGCGTCTTTGCCCCGATTGCGGCCCGCGCATCGCCTGGACACCGGGCCAGCCCGTGCCCGAACTCGTAAAAGAAGAAGATCTCGTCACCGATCCGCGCATCGCCTACCAGATGACATCCATTCTGGAAGGCGTCGTTCAGCGCGGCACCGCTGCTGGCAAACTGGGCGATGTGCCCTATCCCCTTGCTGGCAAAACCGGCACCACCAACGACAACCGCGACGCATGGTTCGTGGGCTACACGCCTGAACTCGTCATCGGCATGTATGTCGGCTTCGACCAGCCCAAATCGCTGGGCGCAAAAGAAACCGGCGGCTCGACAGCAGCGCCGCTTTTCCGTGCCTTCATGGATGAATACATCAAAGGCCGCGATCCTGTGCCGTTCCGCATCCCGCCCGGCATTTCACTGGTTGAAGTCAACGCCACCACCGGCGCGCGCACATCGCCCGATGATCCGCGTGCGATTTTCGAAGCCTATCTGAAAGACCGCGAACCGGACGGCGAAACCTATGTCTACGATCCCTCGCAACCGGCGGCATCGTATCCGTCGGCCGACGCGCCCGCGCTCAGCGCCGATCCGCTCATCCCGCCCGATGGCGAGGAACAGATGAATCCGCCGCCGCCGGCGCACGGCACGTTGGGTGGTACGGGCGGCATTTACTAGAAAATTAATCTTCGTCCGATTCCGGAACATCGGCCGGGGCAACGCCTTTGCGGCGCATCACGGCGGCAAAGAAACCATCTGTGCCCGATTGCTGGGGCGAAAGGCGCATCATCTCGCCCGATTGCGGGCAGGTTTTGGGGTCAAGCCCGGCTTCCGCCCAGGCTTCCGGCAGCGGCACCAGTTCGAAATCGTCGTTCATGCCCAAAAATGCATAGACCTGGTCTTCGTTTTCTTCCGTGAACAGCGAGCACGTCGCGTAAACAAGCTTGCCGCCCGGCTTCACCGCTTTCTGAAAGCGATTTAAAATCTCCGTCTGCGATTGCATGATCTCGGTCTTGGTCGGTCCCATCTTGCGCCAGCGCAGATCAGGGTTCCGGCGCCATGTGCCGCTTGATGTGCACGGCGCATCCACCAGCACCACATCGAAATTGCCTTTCTGGCGGCGCAGCCACTTGGTGTGCTGCTCGTCATCCAGCGCGCGCACTTCCACGTTGTGAATGCCGGCCCGCACGTAGCGCGGCTTGCCGCGCGCCAGGCGCTGCGGATTGTTGTCCATGGCCACAATGCGGCCCTTGCCCTTCATTTCAGCCGCCAGCACCAGCGTCTTGCCGCCGCCGCCCGCGCACGCATCCAGCACCTGCTGGCCGGGCTTCGCGCCGCACAGCAACGCAATCAGCTGCGATCCTTCGTCCTGAATCTCGATAACACCCGCCTGCAGCAGCTTGGTTTCCGCCAGGTGCACACGCGCTTTCGCCCGCATGCCGATCGGTGACATCGGCGTGGCCGATACCTCGACATTATGTTTCTTTAAGGCATCGATCGCCTTGTCGCGCGTGATCTTGATGGTATTGGCACGGATATCCAGCCCCGCCGGTTCCTGCATCGCCGCCATTTCTTCGCCAAAACGCGCGCCGAAAACTTTGCGGATATTATCTTCCTCGTCCGCCGGGCATTCCGCCCGCACATTCTCCGGCATGTCCGGGGAATTGATATCCGCGCCGCTTAATGCGCCGACCATCTCCAGCTCTTCGCTGGTGAGTTCTTCAGGCCCGTGTTTTGCGCCGCTGAACAGATCATTGATATGCGGCTTGGCCACTTTTTCCCGGATAGCGAGGTCGGCGGCCGCGCGCATGCGTGCCGTATCGGGCAGGCCGACCTTGTTCAGCCACCAGCCGGTGCGTGCGTAGGAACGCATCATCGCGTAAACGCGCTCGGCAATCGCGTTGCGGTCGCCCGAGCCGATATAACGTCGCACGCGGAAATAATCGCCCGTGATCGTGTCCATCGGCACGCCGGACGACCAGATTTTATCCCAGAGTTCAATCGACGCCTGTACGCGTGCGGATGGTGTCATGCGGCCTCGCGCAGGGTTAGGTTTTTCATGGCTTCCTCGGAACGCTTCCAGGTCGTCACGAAATCAGGTTCGGGCGGGCTTACCAGGGTCATATGCAGTGTCTCCGCCATCTCAGAAATTTTTAACATGCGCTTGGCTTTACCATCGTAAAACCCGCCCCGCAGGATGCCGATCGCGGCAACCGCGCCTTTGCGTTCGCCCTCGTTCAATATGAAGCGCTGTTCGATATAAAACCATTGTTCGTCCCAGCATAGTAATTTCGTCTCCAGAACGAATTTTTGCCAGAGGTCCAGGGGCAGCCGGAACCGCATCTGCACCGCGCCCAGCAAGGGCGCCCACTGGCGTTTGCGGATAATCGACCACGTCGCCCCGCCCCGGAACAGCATATCCATGCGCCCCAAATCCATGATCGTGAAATACCGCCCGTTATTCATATGGATGTTGGTATCCAGGTCATTGGGCCACACCCGCATATGCAGGCGGCCTACATCCTGCGGCAGGCTCAGGCGCGGCCGGAACGGCGCGCTCAGTAAAAGCCACAAAAGGCGAAACCACAGGTTCATGAGGCTGACTTACGCTCTTGCAAAGCCTGCCCGATGATCTTGACCGAGGACGTCAAAAACAAACCGGCCATCAGCCCCGCGACAATCAGGTCAGGCCATGCCGTATTCGTGCCCCACACTCCAAACGCAGCCGCGACAACGATCACGTTGCCGATCATGTCGTTGCGCGAACACAACCAGACTGACCGCACATTGGCATCGCCGTCCTTGTATTTGACCAGCAGCAAAACGCTGGCCAGGTTGGCGATGAACGCCGCGATGCCGACCGTGGCCATGATCGGCGCCGCCGGCACATGCAAAACGAAAACATGGTAGATCGTGCTGCCGAAAACCCATGCCGCCATCAGCGTCAGTGAAAAACCTTTGAGCAGCGCCGCCGTCGCCCGCGTTTTCAGCGGCATGCCAATCACGGCCAGCGAAATGCCGTAGGTGAGGGTGTCTGCCAGGAAATCCAGCGCATCCGCCTGCAGCGCCTGGCTCTTGGCCACGGCGCCCGCGACGATCTCGGTCAGGAACATGATGCCGTTAATGGCGATGACCAGCCACAGCCGCGCCTTGTAGTCAGGGTTCATCCCGTCAAAATTATGATCGTGGGAACAGCAGGATCCGGGCGTGTGATCGTGGGGCATGCTTAAGATATATAGCAAAAAACCGCCCCGTAAAACCCGGCAGGGGTCTTACAGGGCGGGTACTGCGGCCTGAAGCTTGTTAAATTTCTTTGAGTCTTAGGTGTGTCTCCACCAGCCCGTGCGGTTGATCGAGTAAACCGGGCGGTAACGATCAAAGCCCGCGACGGTTTTGACTTCCTTGTATTGGTTATCCAGGAATTTGGCGCCTTCATCCGTATAGACGATCAGGATGGCGTGCGGGATGCCTTTCCAGGTGTCCTGCACGATGGCAAGGCGCATCTGGCTTTCCGAGAATCCCATGGCTTTGAGCGCGGCGTATTTGGCAATCGCGAAATCCTCGCAGTCGCCGCCGCGGCTCATGAACTCGACCGGCGTCGCCCAGTAATCAGACGAACCCCAGTTATTCTTGTCTTCGATGTAACGCACTTTGTTGAAGTAGGCGTTGACCGCTTCCACCATCTCCACCTGGCTGCCGCCTTCGGCTGCGGTCAGTTGATCCGGCAGCGGTGCCGATTTGGAATTCAGGCGCGTCATGATGCCGGTCCACTTGGTGAACGGGCTGATATCGGCCGAACGCGTTTCTTGTAAGCCGAACAGCGGCTCGTAAGCGGCTTTCGGGCTGATCGTGACGTTACGGTTGATCGAAACATTCTGCACTTTGCCTTCCGGCAGGCTGCGCTGGGAAATAGCGGTGCGCTCTGCCGTGGCCGAGGTAGCGCGGGCGGTGTGAACGCCAAGCGCCGAGAAACCGATAACGAAAGCGAGCGAAGCGGCTGTGGCCCGCCAGGCCAGCTGCTGGGTCAGGACCATGCGCAGGGCGCCCTGCGAAATGAGACCCTGTTCTTTCAGGACCGCGCCAAGCGCGAAACCCGTCTCTTTTTGCACTTTAAGGGCTGTGTGAAGCTGTTCGGTGGTGATCTGGCCGTTACCGACCAGCAGGTCGCCAAGGCGGTTGCGTTTCAGGTTGCTCAGGATGCGGCCCATAACGCCTTTTTTGTTTGTGTCTGCCGGTTTCATATGTTCAGTCCGCTTTTGGTTTAAGTCTTCAGGTACTGGGTCGTCTGCCGTTTGTCCGAATCGGGGGTCTAAATGGCCTCCGTTTTCATAAACTCCACTATACGGGCGCCTATTTACTAATTTATGAAAATCATCTTGGATTTTATGCGATCGTGTGAAAATCTTATAATGCCTTGATTTTCCCTCCTTTTTAGCCTACCACATAGGGATGACTACACCGGAAACCCTGCTTGCGATCCTTGAAAAGTTAAAGGACGTGAAGATTTTGGCGGTCGGCGACGTGATGCTGGACCAGTTCGTCTATGGCGAAGTGGCCAGAATCTCTCCCGAAGCCCCCGTTCCTGTGCTTTCGGTCAAGCGCCGCGCCCATGTGCCGGGCGGCGTGGGCAACGTTGCCGCCAATCTCTGCGGCCTGGGGGCGAGCGTGAATCTCGTTTCCGTGGCTGGCGCCGATGTCGCGCGCACCACGCTCAACCGCGTCCTGGCCGACATTCCAAACCTGACGCCCCATCTGCTCACCGACCCGTCGCGCCCCACCATTCAGAAAGATCGTTTCCTGGCCGGCCCCCAGCAGATGCTGCGCGTCGACGACGAAAGCACCGATCCCATTTCCCCGGCATTCGAAACCGATCTGCTCGCCGCCTGCAAAGACGCCGCCAAAGGCTGCCACGCCATTCTGGTTTCCGACTACGGCAAAGGCATCGTCACCGACGGCCTGCTGAAAGGCCTCCTCGGTTTGGGCCTTCCCGTTTTCATCGATCCCAAGGGCCGCGATTACAAACGCTACAAGGGCGCGCGCCTCGTCACGCCCAATCGCAAGGAACTGGGTGACGCCACCGGCGGCATGCCCACATCGTCGGACGCCGATATCGTCGCGGCATCCAAACATCTCATCGACATGGGCATCCAGGCCGTCCTCGCCACGCGTTCCGGCGACGGTATGACTTTGGTCGACGGCAAAACCAATCCCACCCATCTGCGCACCCAGGCGCGCGAAGTCTTCGACGTCTCCGGCGCTGGCGACACCGTCATCGCCACCGCCTGTGCCGCGTTCTGCGCCGGCGCCGACATGGTTGCCGCTGCGGCGCTTGCCAATATCGCCGGCGGCATCATCGTCGAAAAAGTCGGCACCGCCGCGATCCGCGCCGCCGACCTGCAGAAATTCCTGGCCGAAGCCCACAACATCGATCTGGTCCGCGGCAACGATTCCGGCCGCACCATCGCCCCCGTCATGGACTGGCAGGAAGCCAAAGAACAGGTCGAACGCTGGCGCGCCCGCGGCCTCAAAATCGGTTTCACCAATGGCTGTTTCGATCTGGTCCATCAGGGCCACGTCACCATGCTCGATAAATGCCGCCGCCACTGCGACCGTCTGGTTCTGGGCCTCAACTGCGATGAATCCGTCGCTCGTTTGAAAGGCCCCGCGCGCCCGGTTAACCGGCAGGATGCCCGCGCCCAGGTCATCGCCGCGCTTGGCTCGGTCGACGCCGTCGTGCTCTTCGGGTCCGACACGGCCGAAGGCGACACCCCCCTCACGCTCATCAAAACCCTGCGCCCGGACATGATCTTCAAAGGCGCCGACTACACCGCCGATACCGTCGTTGGCGGCGATTTCGTCCAGTCCTACGGCGGGCGGGTTGTATTGATTGATCTTGAAGAAGGTTTCTCAACCACAAATACTCTCAAGAAACTGGGTTCCGCCGCGTAACGAAGCGCCCTATATTAGGCCATGCGCTTCCTCGCCCTTCTGTTCGCTTTTTTGATTTCTTTTCCCGCCCTGGCGCAAACCGGCGCGCCCGAACCGTTGCACGTCCTGTTGCGCCTACACGCCAACGCCGATGCAGCCGTGCCCGGCCAGCCCTTAAAGCTCGCCATCGAACAGACCATCGCGCCCGGCTGGCATACGTATTGGCTCAATCCCGGCGATTCCGGCGAACCCATGCGCATCAAGTGGGATCTGCCGCGCGGATACGAGGCGACCGATCTTCTCTGGCCGGCGCCCGAGCGCGTGCCCTACGGCCCGCTGATGAATTTCGGCTACACCGATCAGGCCGTGATGCTGGTCGACATCAAAGTGCCGTCGGATGCGAAACCGGGCGACACGATCCCCATTCGCGGCGAAGCCACTGTTTTAGTCTGCGATGAAATCTGCATTCCTGAAACGCACGCCATTGCGCTGGACATGCCGGTTGCCGCTTCCGCCAATCCCGCCAGGGCTGATTTTTTCCAGACCGCGGGCGCCCGTATTCCCCAGCCGGTTGATTGGGAAACCGTCACCGAAGTCGACGCCAACGAAGTCCGCGTGCGCATCAATATGCCGCCCGCCGCCACCGGCTTCATCGGCGATCCGTCCGGCATCGCCTGGTTCCCCTATGAATGGGGCTTCGTCGAAAACGCCTCCGACCAGTTGGCCACGCACGAAACCGTAACCGGCACGCTCACCCTGCGCCAGAAACGCTCGGCCGACCGCGATGTCACGAACGTGAAAAGCGCGGCTTATGTCGTCAACAACGGGCAGGAAACTTTCATCGTCTCCGGCCCCGTCAAAATGGCCGGCCTGCCCATGGTGGGCGAGGGCGTGAAGCTCGACTACGAAAACATCCCGCTCATCGGCATTCTGGCGCTCGCTTTTCTGGGCGGCCTCATTCTCAATCTCATGCCCTGCGTCTTCCCGGTTTTGTCCATGAAGGCCCTGCATCTGGTGACATTGCCCAAAGACGAACGCCGCGAAGCCCGCGCCGCCGGCCTTATGTATGCGCTGGGCGTCGTCGCCATGTTCCTGGTATTGGGCGCTTTGCTCTTTGCCCTGCGTGCCGCTGGTGAATCCATGGGCTGGGGTTTCCAGCTGCAAAATCCCGCTGTCGTCGCGTTCCTGGCCTGGCTCATGTTCATTGTCGGTCTCAATCTCGCCGGCGTCTTCGATCTGCGCGTCGCTTTCGGCGGCGAAATGATTTTGGCCGAACGCCATCACCCGCTCGTCACATCCTTCCTCACAGGCATTCTCGCCACGCTGGTTGCAACGCCGTGCTCGGCGCCGTTCATGGCGACCGCTGTCGGCGCCGCGCTTTCGCAATCCATGCCCGTCGCGCTGCTCATCTTCATGTTTGTCGGCGTCGGTCTGGCGTTCCCGTATCTGCTGCTCTGCTTCCTGCCGGTTCTGCAGCGCATCCTGCCGCGCCCCGGCGCATGGATGGAAATTTTCCGCCAGGTTCTGGCCTTCCCGATGTTTGCCACCGCCGTCTGGCTCATCTGGGTTGTTGCCCAGCAGGGCGGGCCTACGGCTGTCATGTTCACGCTGTCGGGCATGGTCGCGCTGGCCTTCGCCATCTGGCTGCTCGAACGCAAACCCGCAACTTCCGGCGCGCGTAAAGCGCTCATGCTTGCCGGCATTGTTGTCGGGGGTCTGACCATCGCCTCGCTCGCGCTGGTCGTCCCGCAGCGCGATCCCGCCGTGCAGGTCGCGCAGGCCGCGAACTACAAGAAGTTTGATTCCCGCGCGCTGGAAACAGCCCTGAAAGATCAGGACGGCCCCGTCTTCGTCAACATGACGGCCGCCTGGTGCATCACCTGCCTCGTCAACGAACGCGTCACGCTGAACACGCCCGAATTGCGCGCGCTCTTCGCAGATCACAACGTCACCTATCTGAAGGGCGACTGGACCAACCGCGACCCCGCGATCACATCCTTCCTGCAAAGCTTCGGGCGGTCCGGCGTGCCTATCTATGTCTATTGGGGCCCGCGCAACCCGCAAACAGGTGATCGCCCGGCGCCTGTCGTCCTGCCGCAGATCCTGACCGCGCAAATCTTCCGCGATACGCTGCAGTGAAAATTTTAGCGATCCTTGCGCTCTGCCTGCTGCCCTTGGCGGCGGTGGCGGACGATGATGGCATCATCATTCGGAACATGGCGACGCTGGAAACGCCCGAACACCTGACCACGACGGCGATTTATCTCGCCGTCGATAATCCATCGCTCACCCCCGACGAACTGATCGAAGCATCCTCGTCCCTCGCCAGCCTGGCCGAACTCAACAACACGTCCTTTCAGGGCGCACAGCCCAAGCCCTATCCGGTGGCGTCTATTCTCATATTACCGGCCAGCGTGACGACCCTTGGCCCGGGCGGCGCGCACATTAAGTTGATAGGGCTTGAACGTGAATTGGAAGTAGGCGATGAAGTACCCCTGACCCTGACCTTCAGACGCGCCGGCCAACGCCAGGTACAGGCAAAAGTTTTAAAGGCGGTTGATTTCGTGCGGCTTTATCCGGTCGAAACAACCATGATGACCATTAAAAAACTGCAGGCCGATCAGGCCCGCAAACTGTCCAACTAAAGGAGATATCAATGCGCATTATTCTGGCTCTCTTCGCACTGCTTTTATCGGTGCCTGCTTTCGCTGCCCCCATCATTGGTCAACCGGCGCCCGTTTTCACCGGCAAGGATACCTTGGGCAACGACCGGTCGCTCGAAACCTATCTCGGCAAGACTGTCGTGCTGGAATGGACCAATCACGAATGCCCGTATGTCAAAAAACATTACGACTCGGGCAACATGCAAAGCATTCAGGAACAGGCTTCTGCCGATGGCGTCATCTGGCTGCGCATGATTTCTTCGGCCCCCGGTCAGCAGGGCCACGTCAGCCCCGAACAGGCCAATCGTCTGGTCGATGAAAAACATGCCATCGCAACGGCGACCATTCTGGATGAATCCGGCGACATCGGCCGCGCCTATAATGCCAAGACCACCCCGCACATGTTCGTGATCGATCCGAACGGCGTTCTGGTTTATGCGGGCGCGATTGATAACAAACCGACCTCGGACGCGGGCGACATCGCCACCGCCCAGAACTACGTCAAAACCGTGCTGGACGATCTCAAGGCAGGCCGCCCCGTTTCGGTCGGCGAAACCCAGGCCTATGGCTGCGCCGTGAAATACGGAACCAGCCCGGCCACCACTCCCACGCCGGACCCCGGCGCTACGGCGGAATAACCTAAAAAGCGCCTTATTTCTCTATTTGAATGATCCGGTGGCCGTCTTATGATGAGCCACCGGATTTTTATATGAGGGACCAAACCATGCGCCTGTTTCTTGCTTCTCTGATCTGCCTGATGTCGCTGCCTGCGCTCGCGCAGGATGCCGCCGTCACTACCGCGCCGGACGCCGTGCCGGCACCCGCCGCCGTCCCTGCGCCGGTACCCGCTGAAGCGCCGGCGCCTGTCGCAGCGCCCGCACCGGAAACCGCACCGGCCAAAATCGCCACGCACATGACGGTCGAGCGCGTCACATCGCTCGCAACGCCCGCAGCCGTGCCCGCCAACAGCATCTTCATGCTGATCACCAACACCTCCGATGTTGACGACAAGCTCATCGCCATCAAATCAAAACGCACTGCCCGCACTGGCCTGCACACCACCAGTGTCGATGAGCGCGGCGTCGCTTCCATGCGCTCGGTTGATTCCATTGCCATCCCGGCAAAGAAAATGACCGTGCTGCCCCCGATGGGCGATCACGTCATGCTGATGGATCTGACCGACTACGTGCCTGAAAACAGCACATTCCCGATCACCCTCGTCTTTGAAAAAGCCGGCGAAAAAGACGTCAGCGTCGAAGTGGTGAACTTCGAAGAATTCGGCAAGCGTTTCCCGCGTGAATTGATGGGCAATGCCATGAAAGAGGTTGAGGAAGTTGGCGCGAAACTCGCTGAAAAAACCGCGCCCGAAAAAACCTGGACCCAGAAATTGCGCGACCGTATCCGCAATCTGGGTGGCAAGGTGGAAGCATCCGCCCCGGCCCCTGACATGACGCTTCCGTTGCCTGCTGCAACCTCTGCGGGCGAAATGCCCGTGAAGGCATTGCCGGCGCAGACGCCGCCCGCGGCGCCGGATGCGGCCCCCGCGCCGACCGTGCAGGAATTCCTTGAAAAGAACGACCCATCCAAACCGGTCGTCATTGAGGATCATTCCGGTCACTGATGTCGAAAAAAATTCTCGTTCTTCACGGTCCGAACCTCAATATGCTGGGCAAGCGCGAGCCCGGCATTTACGGCACGGCCACATATCATGACGTTGTCGATATTTGTGCCCAGGCTCTGAAAGCGCATGGCCTCGCTATCGATGCGCGCCAGTCCAATCACGAAGGCGAGCTTGTCACCTGGATCCAGGAAGCGTTCGAAAAGAAAATGGCGGGCGTTGTAATCAATGCTGGCGCTTACACGCATACATCTGTGGCTATTCACGATGCGCTGCGCCTCTTGTCCTGCCCGGTTGCGGAGGTGCATCTTTCCGATCCAAAGACGCGCGAGCCCTTCCGCCACATCTCTTATATCGAGCCGGTCGCTTCCGTGCATGTCGCGGGCAAGGGCCCCGATGGCTACAGGCTGGCAATTGACGCTTTGGTCAAAAAACTAAACGACTGATTTTACTCTATTATTCGCTCTTTTTGACGCGTTTGGCGCTATCTGCTAAACCATTCCATCTTGCGTGGAGGTTCGGTAAGCGAACCGACCAAATTAGGATTAACAAGGAAAATACCCCTTCATGAAAATTGATAAGGCCGCCATCCGCCAACTGGCTGAACTGCTGGATGAAACGTCACTGACCGAAATCGAAGTCGCTGACGGCGATGCGAAAATCCGCGTCAGCCGCGCCACCTCCGGCGTTTCCTACGCCTCCGGCCACGGCCCGGTATTCCCGATTTCCGAACCCGGCATCCCGATGACGCCGACCATGGATCTTGCCCATTCAACGGCCGCCCAGCATCCGGGCGCTGTGATCTCGCCGATGGTGGGCACGGCCTACCTGTCGGGCGAACCCGGCAAGCCGCCTTTCGTTTCCAAGGGCTCATCCGTGAAAGTCGGCGACACGCTGATGATCATCGAAGCCATGAAAGTCATGAATCCGATCAAAGCCGAAAAAGCCGGCATCGTGAAACAGGTTCTGATCGAAGATGCACGCCCTGTCGAATTCGGCGACGTGCTCATGATTATTGAGTAACCGGGAATTTAAAAAAAATGTTCAAGAAAGTCCTCATTGCCAATCGCGGCGAAATTGCCCTGCGCATTCACCGCGCCTGCAAAGAACTGGGCATCCTTTCTGTAGCCGTGCACTCGACCGCAGACGCGAACGCCATGGCTGTGCGCTTGGCCGATGAATCGGTCTGCATCGGTCCGCCCGCCGCAAAAGATTCCTACCTGAACATTCCCGCGATTTTGACCGCCGCCGCCGTCACCGGCGCTGATGCCATTCACCCCGGTTACGGCTTCCTGTCTGAAAATGCCGAATTCGCCCGCATGGTCGAAGAACACGGCTTCACCTTCATCGGCCCCAAACCCGAACATATCGACTGCATGGGCGACAAGGCCGTTGCAAAAGATACGGTCAAAAAACTTGGCCTGCCTGTGGTGCCGGGCTCTGACGGTGTTCTGAAAGATCTTGCCGACGGCATCAAAAATGCCAAGAAAATCGGCTACCCCGTGCTCGTCAAAGCTGTTTCCGGCGGCGGCGGCAAGGGTATGAAAGTTATCCGTAAAGAATCCGAATTCGAAGAAGCCTGGAATCAGGCGCGCCGCGAAGCTAAGGCCAACTTCGGCGACGATTCAATGTATCTGGAAAAATATCTCGATAAGCCGCGCCACATCGAAGTGCAGATTTTCGGCGACGGCAAAGGCGGCGGCATCCATCTGGGCGAACGCGATTGCTCGGTTCAGCGCCGTCACCAGAAAGTGGTCGAAGAAGGTCCGTCACCAGCACTCACCCCCGACCAGCGCGAATATATCGGCGGTCTGGCGGCTGATGTCGTCAAGAAACTCAAATACCGCGGCGCCGGCACATTCGAATTCCTCTATCAGGATAATGAATTCTTCTTCATTGAAATGAACACGCGCATCCAGGTCGAGCACCCGGTCACAGAAATGATCACCGGCATCGATCTCGTCACCGAACAGATCCGCATCGCCGCCGGCGAAAAATTGCTCGTGCAAAAAGACAATATCCGCCTGCGCGGTCACGCGATCGAAATCCGTATCAACGCCGAAGATCCGAAAACCTTCATGCCGTCCCCGGGCGAGATCACGCAATTCCACGCCGCTGGCGGCCTTGGCGTGCGCTTCGATTCTGCGATCTACACCGGCTATAAAATTCCGCCTTATTACGATTCCATGGTCGGCAAGCTCATCGTTCATGGCCGCACCCGCGAAGAAGCCTTGAAGCGTCTGCGCCGCGCCATTCATGAAACGGTCATCGACGGGGTCAAAACCACCCTGCCGCTGCATGCATGGATCATCGACCATCCCGATTTCATCAAGGGCGACTACACCATTCACTGGCTGGAAAAACAGCTTGCCAGGATGGCGGAAGAGGAATCGGCCGCTTCCTCATCCCAAAAGTAGAAAAAACCCGGCGATTCCGGTAAAGTCCTCGGCTTGATGCCCAACAAGCCTAACAAACGCACTGCGCCCAATGCCGTTAACCAGTCTGCCCCCGCAGACGGGATCGGCAGCTCGTCGACCGCCCTGCGGACCGAAGAACTGCGCCAATTCCTTGAAATGACCGACGATTTGATGTGCTCGACCCATCCGGACGGCGGTATCATCCGTTTCAATCCAGCCCTCTGCAAAGCGCTGGATTACGAACCGGCCGAGATGATCGGCCGCGAATTTATTGATTTTGTCGAACCGGCCGACAAAGCTGCCGTCCGCGCTGCCTTTTACGGCCTGCTGCAGCTGGAGGGCGTCGATCCCGCCATGGAAATGGAATGCCGCCTGATGACGGCCGCCGGCGAAATTCTCCAGACCCACTGGATGGTGCGCCTGGCAGGCCCCGCTTTCTATTGCCTGGGCCACGACGTGACCAAATCCAAGGCGCGCGAGATTGAACTGATCCGCCGCGAACAGCAGCTTTCCGAGGCGCAGGCATTGGCTCATATGGGGCACTGGCGCTGGGAAGTCGGCGGCTCGACCATCGAATTTTCGGACGAGCTCTACAACATCTTCGGCGTCACCCGCGAAGAATTCACGCCCGCGATGGATTCGATCAATATGCTCATTCATCGCCGCGATCTGGGCCGCCTCTACCAGGCTTTCCAGCGCGCGATCATCCAGCAGAACGATTACGACATGGATTTCCGCGCGATCCGCCCCGATGGCCGTGTCCGCACCATTCGCTGTGAAGGCCGCTGCGAACTGGATGGCGAGGGAGAAGTCATCGCCCTCTACGGCATCATGCAGGATATTACGCCGCAGAAAGAACACGAACAGGCCCTGCGCGCCGCAAAAGACGCAGCCGAAGGAGCCTACGCCTCCAAATCGCGTTTCCTCGCCAACATGTCGCACGAATTGCGCACGCCGTTGAACGCCATTATCGGCTTCAGCGACCTGATTGAAAAACAATTGCTGGGCCCGCTCGGCAACGAGCGCTATCTCGATTATATCGGCGCGATCCGCGAATCCGGCCACCATCTGCTTGATCTCATCACCGACATTCTCGACATGTCGAAAATCGAAGCGGGCAAATACGAACTGACGCTCGAAGACGTGAACATCTCGCAGATTCTGCGCACCGTCACACAAATGATGGAAGCGCGCGCGCAGGAAGGCCGCCTCAACCTGTCCTGTAAATTGCCGGATGACGATGTCATCGTCCGCGCTGATCGCCGTGCCCTCAAACAGATCTTCCTCAATCTTCTGTCAAACGCTGTGAAATTCACGCAGAGCGGCGGCGCGGTTGAGGTGACACTCGCATGCGATTCAGGCACTCTTGCTGTGGAAGTGCGCGATACCGGCATCGGAATTCCGGCTCACAAGGTGGCAGATGTCACCAAGCCGTTCGAACAGGTTTCAAACGCTTTCACGAGGGGCCATGAAGGGTCCGGCCTGGGTCTTGCGATTACCAAGGACCTGACCGAACTGCATCAGGGCACCTTGTCGATCGACTCTCGCCTGGGGGTAGGGACCAATGTTACAATCCGTCTCCCCCTGTCAGGGCCGAAATAGAAGCCTTTTCAATACCTTGCGGGTCCTCCGTAAGGAATTACCATAATTATCCACTAAATTTTAACCATTTTCCTTGAGAATTAACCTAGGCGCCCCGTTTTTGTGGCGCGGATTGGGTATTTGGGGACATGAAGATGCAAATTCACAAGCTCGTTCTGGGTCTGGCCTTGTCGGTGACAATGGCCCTTGCCGGCTGTCTTCAGGATGAAAAAGATCCGGCTGTCTCCTCTAATTCGGGCAAACTCACCGGCGCTTATTATGCAGCCGGCCTCGGCAACGTCGCCGTGCAGATTCAAAACGCTGTCATGGGCGACCCGACCTGGTTTGAAGATGTCGGCACCGGCGGCGAACTCAACCTTGCCAACCTCGGCCTCTCGCCGAACGCTTTGGGCGCGCCTTTGCGGTCCTTCGTCTGTCCGGTGGGCGATGGCACTTCCGTCCAGCAACTGACCTGGATCGACGGCCGCAACGAAAACAATAAATTCTCTGTCAAAGGCATCGGCATCAACGCCGGCGCCATCGTCCAATCGCTGCGCTCGCGCGTCGCCCCCTATCAGGTGGGCCTTTTCACCGGCGGTGCGTCGATCGAATTGTCTTCCGGCACCAATTTCACCATTCCCTCAAGCTGCGGCTCGCTCAACATTCCGATCGGCGCCCCCGTCCTGGCCTTCAAGATCGATCGTCCGGCCCCACCCTCCGAAGCATTGACCCGCACCGAATACAAAACCGTCGCCTGCGGTATGGGTGATAATGGCCTGCTTCAGCGTGGCACCATGGTTCAAAAACGCGTCCTGACCTTCAAACAGGACGGATCGTTCGAAAACGGATCCTGGGAAAATGAAAGCATGGGCGGCTGTATGGACGACGTGCTCATCACTCTCGAAAAAGGCGGCGAACTTGAATCCAACGATGGTTACGCCGACCTCGCCAACTTCGCAGCCGTGACCCTGCGTTCGCTGCTGGTCGAACAGCTGGCAATGAAATGCCGCACCGCGAGCGTCACGCGCGATAAGCAGACCACCAAGGAAATCGATACCTGCGGCGACATTCGCCCCAACCAGAACGAAGCCATCGAAGAAGATGATCTGGGTCAGGATACCGACGAACGCCGTCTCGCCTGCGCCGGCTCGACCGCTGTGACCATGGTCATGTTCACCAACCTGCGCGATCCCAAAATCGGCACCGACACCATCCGCTGGTTGTCCGGCGAAGCCGTGATCCGCCGCACCCTCGACAACAAAACGGTCGGCACTTCCGACGAAGCTGCCCAGAACGCGCGCCGTTACAAATGGCTCGGCGAGGAAATCAACTGTTCGGGCGAAGAAACTTTCTACGTCACTTGCGAAAAAATTCCGGGCGAGCCCGCGCTGGAAGCGCGCCGCAGCGGCTCGAAATGGATCTCGTCGGGAGTCAACGGCTGGTTCGTTGATGAATCCTGGTTCGCAGGCGCATTCAACCTGTGCTGGTTCGGCTCGTGCACCAAAGTCATCGGCGGCTCAATCACCAACCTGAACCCGGAATACTTCACCGGCACCTACATTCATTCCTATGGCGGTACCACCACTTGGCGCGGCAAGGCTGCAACCAGTTGGGCCGACAACGAGCTCTTCAAGCCGCAACCGGTCAACACCACGCTGTGGCGCGTGCCGGAATCAACCAATTACTGCATCTGGGAACAGCGCGTCATGATCGCCGCCTGCCCCATGTTGTACGACCCGGCCCAGCAGGGCAGCTGGACCTCCGGCTACACTTACGCGCATGGCCGCCCGACCGCGCTTGACCCTGGTATCAATGGCGGTGGCTCGTCCGCCGGTAAAATGTACAACCGCGCGCGCGCCGACGGTCACCTGACCGCAATGGTTTCGCTGCTCTGGGAAGAATGCAATTTCAAAGGCTGCGACTACTGGACCGAAACAGCCGGCCCCGGCCAGGGCGTCTTCATCAAATCATGGAACACGGCCCCGATGGCTGCCGGTATCGTTTACCTGTCACCCTCCGCCAAGGAAGTGCGCACCGGCATGTGCACCGATATGGGCTTCCAGCTGAACTCCTCCGGCATGGTTGAAGCCGCAGTGGCGCAACTGGCTCAGAAAAACACCGCTGTCGCGACGACTGCAACCGCCAAGGATGATGCGCAGGATGTCCTGAGCGCCGCGGAAGCCGCTTTCACCAGCGCGCAGAACGACGTTTCGGTCGCGCAATCCGCTGTCAACACGGCGGAGGGCGAAGTCACAAACCGCACCAATACGCGCAACTCTGCCCAGACAGCGCTGAATGCGGATCCGACCAATCCGACAAAACAGGCGGCCCTCGCTACCGCAACGGCCAACCTGAACAACGCGCAGACAGCTTTGGATGCCGCCGAACAGGTTCTGGCGGATAAAGAGGCTGCTCTGGCTCTTCGCACAAGCGAAGAGCTGGCCGCGCAGACCGCATTCGATGCCGCGGCTGCAGCCTACAATACCGCAGTCTCCGAGCGTAACCTTGCATCAACCCAGTTGGCCGAAGCGCAGGCCGCGGCCTCCATGGGCGCCGGCCGCAACCTGACCGAAACGGAACGCGGCCAGCTGCAGGCAGTGTATGACGGCATCTGCGGCAGCCAGCAGGATACGTTGAGCGTGCTCGAACAGCAGATGGCCCGCACCTATTGCGCAGGTCATTACAACTCGAATACCTACGCGATGCTCCCGGGTCTGGGTCTGTACTGCGACCAGGTCTTCGACAAATCGCCGGGTACGCCCACATCAACCGGCGCGGCAACGTGGAATCTTGAATTCAAGAAAACCGCTGCGCCCGGCTTCGATATCCAGACGACCCTGTTGAACACCGAAGGCGTCATGCTGGCCCACAAGCCGACATTGCCGAACAACACGACGCTGGTGGTCACGCAACGCGACTTCACGCAGCCGCTGAACTGCCTGCGCCAGGAAGAACGCTATTACAGCTGGCCCAAGATTTACTACTACACGGTCTGCGGCGGTAAAGGCGGTTGCTGGCAGCAGCAGGGCACCGAATGGTTCACGGTGACCGAATCCACCACGCGTCAGTGGACGGGCCTCTCCTACGCAGGTGGCAGCTGGTCCTTGCCCTCTTACGGCTTCCGCTCGCCGTATGGCACCTGGCCCACCTATGAATCGATCCCGTATCCGCTGGGCGCCGGCACGCCAAGCTGGACATGGGCCCAGATCATCGGGATGCTGTTCAACTAACAGCCGCCACGAAAACAAAAAGGCCGGGAAAAAATCCCGGCCTTTTTCATTGTTGGCCACGGATGCTAGTTTTTAGGCGCATTCTCCGGCAGCTGTGAACGCGCCGTGTTGACCGAGTCCTGCAGGCCTTCCAGGCCCACATAACCGCGGATCAGCTCATCACCAATGACAAATGCCGGCGTCCCCTGAATGCCCAGTGATCGGGCCATATTCAGGTTTTCAGCAATGATCTGTTCGTTTTTAGGGTCCAGCTTGTCTTTTTTAAGCTTCTCGCCATCCAGCCCAACCTGCTTGGCGTATTGCAGAACCGCGCCTTCATCCAGCGGGCCCTTGTGATTCATCATCGCAATGTGGAATTCCAGGTATTTCTTCTGCTTCATCGCCGCCAGCGCCCAACGCGCCGCTTCTTCGGATGATGCGCCCAGGATCGGGATCTCCACGAACACCAGGCGGACATTCTTGTCCTTATCCAGCAGTTTCATCAGGTCGGTCAAAGCCTGTTTGCAGTAACCGCAATTGTAATCGAAGAATTCAACGATCGTGACATCGCCGTTCGGGTTGCCGGCTTCCGCGTGGTTCGGATTTTTGGTCAGCCAGTCCATGTTTTTCTTGATCGATTCCGAAGCGCGCTGGCTGTCCTGTTCCTGCTGCTGCTTGCCGTAATTTTCAACCGACTGGATCAGGTCCTGCGGATTGTTCGCGATGTAGTCCTTGATCATCTGCTGGATCTGCTCGCGGGTGAATTCTTCCGCCTGCGCAGGACCCGCATTCATGAAAGCAGGGGCCGCAAACGCGGTCAGTAGGCATGTGGTCATAAGCAAACGGCGCATGAAATCTCCTTAAAGGGCATATTAATGGGTAAGTCTATCTTACCTTTTCTTCTTGTCTTTGTCTTTTTTGGGCTAATGGAGGTTTTGGTAAGCGAAACCGACCAACTAAAGACCAGGGTCTAGCGCTTCTTCTTGTCCTTGTCTTTCTTGGGTTTCGAATCCAGATAGAGTTTTAAATCCTGCGCCTGCCGCAGGGCCTTGCTGCCCGGCTTCAGCCCCGGCATCGCCCCTTCCAGCAAATCCTGCGCTTCTGTGATGTCGCCTTTCAGCGCCGCTTCCTCAGCCAGATGATAGCGGGCAACCGCTTCCTCGCCGCGGCGTCCGTAGATCGTCGCATACAGGCGGTGAATTTCGGCGGCGCGCGGTTCTTTTGGCTTGGCGAAATCCAGGTTCTTCTCAGCCTCGGCATACAAAGCCTCATTGCCCGATCCGGCAAGTTCAATCAGCACCTGCGCCAGGTCGATGCGGATCAAAGCCGCATCCGGTTTCAGGCTGATCGCCTTGCGATAGGATGACGCTGCCGGTTGCAGCTGGCCGAAATCACGCAGCATCTGCCCTTTGATTTCATGAAAATAGGGGTTCGATCCTTCGCGCGCGATCAACTGGTCGGCAAGCTGCACGGCTTTATCTTTTTCACTGCGGCGATAAGCTGCAATCGCCCGCGCATACAGGGCCGGGGTGCTCGTGTCGGTATCAGAATACGTCCAGCCCACGCGCTGCGGCTCGATAAAACCAAGCAGCTTCGCCTGAATCAGTTTGAAATCCGCATCCCATGCTGCCGGATAGGGTTTATCCTTAACAGCCGATTTGGCGGTGCCCGCCTGCATCGCGGCAATACGGTCCGATGTCAGCGGGTGGGTGCGCAAATACGAACTTTGCTGGCTTGCCGGCAGGTATTCCTTTTCTTTGAGCTTGTTCAGAAGCGTCACCATGCCTGCCGGGCTGTAACCGGCAGCCTCCATGTAACGAAGCCCCGCCTGGTCCGCGCTCGATTCTTCAACGCGGCTGTGCGACAGGTAATTGCCCATCGCCATGCTCTGGCCACCGGCAATGATGGCAGCGCCGGCATCGCCGCCGCCGGCCATGCCGGCCCCCATGCCCAGAATCATCGCCAGCATGGATTGATACGACGCATGTTCCGCAGCCTCGCGCCCGCGGATCAGATGCCCGCCCGCGATGTGTCCGGTTTCGTGCGCGATCACGCCCAGCAACTCGCCGGGGTTTTTTGCGGCCTGAATCATGCCCGTGAAAATAAAGATATTCGATCCGCCCGCGACAAACGCGTTGAAATCGGTCGATTGAACAAGGATCAGTTTGACCGCATCCGGGTTAAGCCCGGCCGCATTGAAAATCGGCGCGCACCATTTGCGCAGAACGCCTTCGATTTCCGTGTCGCGGATAATGGTCAACCCGCCCATTTGCGCATGCGCCGGCATCGCGGCGATGGTGAGAATAAAAATGGTGCAGAGCAGAATTATTTTGCGCATATGAGGCTTAATATGGCCCGGTACAGCGGCGAAATAAAGGCGGGAATGCCTGTTTATTTTATGGCAATCCGCTCTGGCCCGCGTCGCCCAATAACGCTAGTTTGGCTGTATGGCTTACTTTCTCGTCAAATCCGAACCCGATGTCTGGTCTTTCGACCAGCACATGAAAAAAAGCGTCTCCGGTTGGGATGGCGTGCGCAATCATGCGGCCGCAGGCCATCTGCGCGCCATGAAAAAGGGCGACCGCGCGTTTTTCTATCACTCCAACATCGGCAAGGAAATTGTCGGCATCGTCGAAGTGGTGAAAGAAGCCTATCCCGATAAATCCGACGAAACCGGAAAATTCGTGATGGTCGATTTCAAAGCCATCGAACCGCTGAAAAAGCCGGTCACGCTCGCGCAGGTCAAAGCCGACAAAAATTTGAAAGACATGGCGCTGCTCAAATATTCGCGCCTTTCTGTGCAGCCGGTCACGGCAGACGAATGGAAATATATCTCAAAACTGGGTGGTCTCTGATGAACGAAACTGAATACAGAAAACGCTATGCGCTCAGTATTCAGGATCCCGAAACCTTCTGGGGCGATATCGGCAAGCGCCTCGAATGGTTCAAGCCCTACACCAAAATCAAAAACACCCGCTTCGCGCCCGATGTTTCTATCCGCTGGTACGAAGATGGCGCCCTGAACGTCGCCCATAACTGCATCGACCGTCATCTCCCCGCAAGGGCGCAGCAAACCGCCATTATCTGGGAAGGTGATAGCCCGCAAGAGTCCCGCCGCATCACCTATCAGGAACTGAAGGACGAAGTCTGCAAATTCGCCAATGCCATGAAGGCGCGCGGCATCAAAAAAGGCGACCGCGTCACCATTTACATGCCCATGGTGCCCGAAGCCGCTTACGCCATGCTCGCCTGCGCCCGCATCGGCGCGGTGCATTCTGTCGTCTTCGGCGGTTTTTCATCCGAATCTCTGCGTGACCGCATTCAGGATTGCGATTCCAACTGTGTTATCACCGCCGACGAAGGCGTGCGCGGCGGAAAAACAATCGCTCTCAAGAAAAACGTCGATGCGGCTGTGTCCGAATGCCCCGGCGTCAAATCCGTCTTCGTTTTAAAACGCACCGGCGGCAAGGTCGAGTTCGATGCCGCCCGCGATGTCTGGTGGCACGACGCGGTTGCAAAAGAGAAAAGCGATTGCCCCTGCGAAGTGATGAACGCCGAAGACCCGCTGTTCATTTTGTATACATCAGGCTCAACCGGCAAACCCAAGGGCGTGCTTCACACCACCGGCGGCTATCTGGTCTTTGCTGCTTTCACCCACGAAATGTCTTTCGATTACCGCGAAGGCGATGTGTATTGGTGCACCGCCGATATCGGCTGGGTCACCGGCCACAGTTACATCGTCTACGGCCCGCTCGCCAACGCCGCTACAACGCTGATGTTCGAGGGTGTTCCGCAATATCCCGACTGGGGCCGTTTCTGGGATGTCGTCGACAAGCATAGCGTCAATATTTTCTACACCGCCCCGACCGCCATCCGCGCGCTTATCAAAGAGGGTGATGCTTTTGTTCATCGCTCTTCCCGAAAATCCCTGCGTATTCTGGGTTCCGTGGGTGAGCCCATCAACTCTGAAGCCTGGAAATGGTATCACGATGTCGTAGGGAAGGGGCGCTGCCCCGTCATCGACACCTATTGGCAGACCGAAACCGGCGGCCATATCGTCACGCCTCTGCCGAATGGCGCCACATCGCAAAAACCGGGTTCCGCATCCCGGCCTTTCTTCGGCATCAACCTCGCCATTGTCGACACCAACGGAAAGATCCTTGAAGGGCCCTGCGAAGGCGCACTGGTGGTAACGGATTCCTGGCCCGGCCAGATGCGTACCGTCTTCCGCGATCACGACCGTTTCGAAAAAACCTATTTCTCTACCTTCAAAAGCATGTATTTCACCGGCGACGGCGCCCGCCGCGATGAAGACGGCGATTACTGGATAACGGGGCGCATGGACGACGTCATCAACGTTTCCGGCCATCGTTTCGGCACCGCCGAAATCGAATCCGCCATCAACCGTCACCCGTCTGTTGCGGAATCCGCCGTCGTCGGCTTTCCGCACGACCTCAAAGGGCAGGGCATCTACGCTTATATCATCCTGAAAGAGGGTGAGCAGGGCAGCGATGAAAAAGCCGCCGAGATCAACAGACTCATCCGCCAGATCATCGGCCCCATCGCCGTGATCGACTACGCCCACTGGACCCCCGGCCTGCCCAAAACCCGTTCGGGAAAAATCATGCGCCGCATTCTGCGCAAAGTCGCTGGCGGCGAAATTGATCAGCTCGGCGACACATCCACGCTGGCCGACCCATCGATCGTCGATGCGCTGGTCAAAGGGCGCAGGCAGTAAAAAGCCCGCGAAAAGCGGGCTTTTTCTTAGCGTTTCTTTTTCGGCTTCGGTGGGGAGATGGCTTTCTCGACCTTTTCCTCGACCTCTTTGGCCTCGTGCTCGATCGCATCCAGGCCGGGGTGAACCGTCGGTTGATGCGCGACCACATCTTCCATTTTCTTGTCGGCCGGGTCCTTGCGGAAGAAATGCACTTCCACGCCCTCCTGTTTCATCAGCACATATTGCTGCAGAATCGAAAGGCAGTTCGACCATGTCCAGTAAATGACGAGACCAGCCGGGAAATGCGCCATCAGGAAGGTGATGATGATCGGCATGAACGACAAAATCTTGGCCTGCATGGCATCCTGTGCCGGCGGGTTCATGCGTTGCTGCATGAACAGGGTCAGGCCCATCATCAAGGCCCACGGCCCGATCATCAGCATGCTCGGCGGCGTCCACGGGATCAGTCCGAACAGGTTGAAGACGGTTAAAGGGTCCGGTGCCGACATATCGTTGATCCAGCCCCAGAACGGCGCATGGCGCATGTCGAGCGAGATATAGAGAACCTTATACAGCGCGAAGAAAATCGGAATCTGGATCAGCAGCGGCAGGCACCCCGCCATCGGATTGACCTGCTCTTTTTTATACAGCTCGAAAATCGCCTGCTGCAGCTTGGCGCGGTCCTCGCCGTAACGTTCGCGCACTTCCAGCATTTTCGGCTGGATTTTGCGCATCTTGGCGAACGACCGGTACGACTTGTTCGCCAGCGGAAACACCGCCAGGCGCAGGATAACCGTGAACACCAGAATAGCGACCGCAAACGAACCGAACGTCGTGCCCAGGAAGGTCAGTATGTGGAAGAACGGAATGGTCAGGAACCAGAACATGCCGAAATCGATCACCAGATCAAACCGCTCGATGCCCAGTTTTTCTTCGTAACCGGAAAGCACCTCCAGCTTCTTCGGCCCTACGTAAGCATGAATCTGGTCGGTCGCCGATGCGCCCGGTTCCACCGTGACGCCGGCCCCCGTCATGTCGACCTGGTAAATCCCTTTGCCGTCTTTTTCGGCGCGGATGAAGCGGAATGTTTTCTGCGCGTCTCCGGCGGGAATGATGCCCGAGAACCAGTATTTATCCGTGAATCCCGCCCAGCCCTTGCCGGCGCCGAAATCGTGGCGCGGCTCGTCATCGAGGTCGCCATACGATGTTTCCTTGAGCTCGCCGTCAAAGAAACCGATTGGCCCTTCATGCATGATCGCGTTTTTAACGAAATCCGCCGGCAGCCCCTGCCGCGTCAGCGATGCATAGGGGTGCAGAACAACCGCGCGGCCCGAAGTATTGGTCACACGCTGCTCGACGGTGAACATGTAATGCTCATCCATGCTGTACGTGCGCTCGAAATTAAGCCCCTGGCCGTTCGACCATGTCAGCGTGACCGGCTTGTCTTTCGAAAGCGGGCCTCCGTCGCGCGCGCGCCACTGCGTCTGCGCATTCGGCGTCGCAACGCCGTTCTCGCCCAGCCAGCCGAAATCCGCATAAAGCGGATGCCCGCCCGAGGCCGGTTCCATCAGGCGCACCGGCGTTTCGCGCTCAACGGTTTCAAAATACTGGCGTAAGCTCAGATCGTCGATCCGCCCGCCGCGTAAACTGAGCGAGCCCGAAAGATCCGGATTGTCGATCGCGATGCGCGCGCCCGCCTGCAGCCCGTCTTCAACGCTCTGCGCTTGCGTTTCGGCAGCCGCGTTCACCGGCGCTTCCGCCGGTTGGGCGGCGACGGTGGCGCGGTGCGCTTCCAGCGCCTTCATCTTGGGTTTGTGAATGAAAATATCGTACGCGAAAAACGCGGCCAGGCAGATGGCGAAGAAGATGATCAGATTGCGTTTATCGTCAGGGTGCATCGACCCCTGCGGGCCATTCGAATTCATTGTCATCGTTTAGTCTTTTTATTTCCGTTTTTGTGGATCGGGAACCGGGTCGTAACCATGGCGTTTAGACCATGGATGGCAGGACAAAAGCCGCTTTGCGCTCAACCACAGGCCGGCCAATGGACCATGTTTATCAAGGGCCTGCAAGCAGTATTCGGAACAGGTCGGGCTGAACCGGCAGCGCGGCCCGATCATGGGTGAAATCAGATACTTATAGACGTGGACAGGGGCTTTAAGGATGGACGTTAAAACGCGTCTCATGCCCCGATCTCCAGCCGCTTCAGGCACCATTTTAAATCTTTGAGCAGCGCTGCGAAGTCGCAGGTCGCTGTCGCCTCGCGCCCGATCAGAACAATATCGGCCGACGCATCGATATTTTTGGTCACGGTGCGTACCGCTTCGCGTAACCGCCGCTTGATCCTGTTGCGGATCACCGCGTTGCCGGTTTTTTTGGTCGCGGTAATGCCGTAACGAATGCCCGGTGTTTCCCCCGTGCCGACTTGTAAAATCACCGTCGGCGACACCCATTTTTTGCCCGCATCTTTCACGCGCAAAAAATCAGACCGCCTTCTCAGGCGGTCCGGTTTTTTTGTCACCTTGGTGGACATTGTCTTTTAGGCGCTCAGCTTCGCGCGGCCTTTAGCACGGCGGCGGGCCAGAATTTTACGGCCGTTCTTGGTGGCCATGCGGGCGCGGAAGCCGTGGCGGCGTTTGCGGACCAGTTTGCTCGGTTGATATGTACGCTTCATCGTTTACTCCATAATCCTTGGAAAATTCGTCTGTCGGGGGCGGTTATAAGCCACCTGCCGCCAAAAAGTCAAACCATTCACGTCTCATTAACACTTTTTGGGCCATATAGTGGGAAATAGTCCAATCCATCAAAGGTTTCCCTATGGCTTTTATTGTCTCAACGGCCCTCACGGCCGCCCTTTTGTCTCCCGTTTTCCTGCTCGCCGGCTGGTTCCAGCCGCAGGCCCGCCCGGCGGCCATCCGCAGCCGTTTTAATCGCCTGTAAGATGGGGCTTAACGGCAGCCCTGTTTCGCCCTATAATCATTGAAAACAACAGAGATATCACATGTTTAACGAAGAAACCGGCTGGAATGCCGTTACCGGCGAGGAATTGGCTGGGTTTTTGGCCCAGGTAGGCACGATTGACGACCGCCACCGCACCAATCCCGAAACCACCGAAGTCTCCTGGCGCGCCTTGCCCTTTTACGAACAGGTGGTCCTTATCCGCCTGCGGGACCGCAACTGGCTGCCTGAAAATCTAGGCATCTATTACCTGGCAAACCAGGGCCAGCTGACCCGCCTCGACGGCACGTCACCCCCCATTCACCAGACCAACGCCGACGCGCCGGTCCGCATCAACGACGACAACGTCCTCGATTACCTGCGCTTCTTCTGCTTCTTCGTCCGCGGCGAAGATGGTCCGTTCCTTGTTGCCGAAAGCATGGACACATTCGGCTTGCCCACGGAAATGGATGCGACAACCCGCAAAGCGATCGAAGGCACGTTGCGCGAAGCGTCCTTCGAAGGCAAAAACGCCGAAGGCTACTGGCTCTGCGATGCGATTGTTTTCTATTCCAACGCGCTCTTCTTCTCGAACTTCGCCGTCCAGCCAACCGGCATGATCGAAATGACGGATGATGATCCGCTCGCGCAGGATCTGCCCGTGCGCGTCAACGCACCGATCGCCTGATAAATAAAGAGGCCCCGGAAACGGGGCCTTTTTTTAATTTAGAGCGCGCCACGCGATATCTTTCCGGCAAAACCCTTCCGGCCAGTCGATTTCCTCAATCGCGCCATAGGCAATGTCCCGCGCTTCCTGAACGCTCGCTGCGCTGGCCGTAACCCCCAGCACACGCCCGCCGACAGCGATGATTTTTCCATCGGCGTCTTTCTTCGTGCCCGCATGAAAAATAGTCGCGCCGCAATGGCTCGCATCATCCAGGTTTTTGATCAGGGTGTTTTTCTTGTACGTGCCGGGATAGCCTTCCGCCGCCATCACAACGCACAAAGCCGGCTTGTCGCTCATTGAAAAACCGTCATCGCTTAACGTGCCCTTGGCGGCATTCATCAGCACTTTGGCGAAATCGCCTTCAACGCGCATCATCAGCGTCTGGCATTCCGGGTCGCCAAAACGCACGTTATATTCCAGCAGTTTTGCTTCGTCCTTCGAAACCATCAGCCCCGCAAACAGCACGCCATGGAAAGGATTGCCCTCGGCAGCCATGCCCTTGAGCGTCGGCTTGATCATGCGCTCGATAATCTGCGCTTCCAGTTCCGGCGTCATCAGCCGCGCAGGGCTGTACGCGCCCATGCCGCCCGTGTTCGGGCCGGTATCGCCATCGCCCACGCGCTTGTGATCCTGCGCCGATCCAAGCGGCAGAAAATCTTCGCCCGAGCAAATCGCGAAATATGAAATTTCTTCCCCATCTAAAAATTCCTCGACGACAATTTCCTTGCCCGCATCGCCAAACAGCGCGCCCGAAAGCATCTCGCGGGCCGCCGCTTTGGCTTCGTCCGTCGTCATCGCAACGGTAACGCCTTTGCCTGCGGCAAGACCGGATGTTTTAACAACAATCGGCGCGCCCATTTTGTCGATGTAAGCGCAAGCCTTGTCGGCATCGGTGAAATTCTTGTATTGCGCGGTCGGTATATGATGCCGCGCGAAGAAATCTTTCAGGAAAGCTTTCGACCCTTCCAGCTGCGCCGCCGCCTTGGAAGGCCCGAATACCGCAAAACCCTTTTCGCGCAATGCATCGGCAAGTCCCGCAACCAGCGGTGCTTCCGGCCCCACGACAATCAGGTCGGGTTTGATCTCTTCCGCCAGTTTGATAAGCCCCGGAATATCGTCGACGCTGACATCATGACAATCCGCCGTTTTTGCAATACCGGGGTTGCCCGGCGCGCAATGAAGGGCCTTGCAGCTTTCCGAACGTGCCAGTCTCCAGCACAGCGCGTGCTCGCGGCCGCCGGATCCAATTACCAGGATATTCATAGGCTATCCTTCGCTCATCGTTATCAGCGAGGCATTGCCGCCCGTCGCTGTCGTATCGATGCTTATAACCTTTTCGGTGGCAAACGCATGTAAATAATGCGGTCCGCCCGCTTTCGGCCCCGTGCCGGACAGGCCCATGCCGCCAAACGGCTGCACGCCCACCACGGCGCCGATCATCCCGCGGTTCACATACACGTTCCCGGCGCGGATGCCCGCCGCCAGGTTGCGCTGCGTCTCGGTAATGCGCGAATGCACACCGAAGGTCAGGCCAAACCCCTTGCGGTTGATCGCGTTGATCAGATCGTCCCGTTCCGATGCCTTGTAGCGCAGCACGTGCAAAACCGGGCCGAAAATTTCACGATCCAGATCGTCGATGGATCGCAGCTCGGCTGCAAACGGCGCCGTGTAATGCCCGGTATTCGCCAGGGTGCGGTCAATGCCCGCTTCTGCAATCACCCGCGCCCCGCCTTTCAGGCGCGATTTATGCCGCGTGATGACCGCCAGCGCTTCATCATCAATCAGCGGGCCGATATCCGTGCTGGCCTCGTGCGGGCTGCCGACAACCATTTCCGCCATCGCGCCGCCGATCAGGTCCAGCACCCGGTCGGCAATGTCTTCCTGCAGGCACAACAGGCGCAAGGCCGAACAGCGCTGCCCGGCAGATGTGAACGCGCTCATCACCACATCGTCGCACACCTGTTCCGGCAGCGCGGTGGAATCGACAATCATCGCATTTAAGCCGCCCGTTTCCGCAATCAGCGGCACGATGGGCCCGGGACGATCTGCCAGCGATTTATGAATCGCCTTGGCGGCAGCGTTCGATCCTGTGAACGCAACCCCCGCTACGCGCCGGTTCGATACGACCATTTCACCCACGCGCCCGTCACCCTGGATCAGCGCGATCACCGTCTTGGGAATGCCCGCTTCCAGCATCAGCTCAACCGCGCGCTGCGCGATAATCGGGGTTTGTTCAGCCGGTTTGGCCACAACGGCATTGCCCGCAGCCAAAGCTGCCGCTATCTGCCCGCTGAAAATCGCGAGCGGAAAATTCCAGGGGCTGATGCACGCGAAAATACCCCGCGCTTCCATGCGCAGCGTGTTTTGCTCGCCCGTAGGCCCCGGCAGGTTGATCGGCGTGCCGAAAATCTTGCGTGCCTGCACGGCGTAATAACGGCAAAAATCAACCGCCTCGCGCACTTCGGCAAGGCCGTCGGCCAGTGTCTTGCCGGCCTCGCGGCTGCACAGGCCAACAAATTCATCGCGGTGCTTCTCCAGCAGATCCGCAAATTTCTCCAACACTGCCGCCCGTTGGTCCGGGTGCGTCGTGCGCCACAAGCGCTGCCCTTCCGCCGCCGATTCAAACGCGTCGTTGATGATTCTTTCATCCGCCGCCCACATCTGGCCCAGAACGGCTGCCTTGTCCGCAGGCGGGTGCATATCCTGCGCAATCGTGCCTTTGCGCGGCTGCCCGGCGACAATGCTCGCGGCCTCATATGTTTTTCCGGCGATATGTTTGCGTGCGCTGTCTTCCAGAATCTTCAAAGTTTCGCGCTCGCCAATATCATACCCCGCGCTGTTCACGCGTTCGGGCGCATATAAATTTTCCGGCAAAGGTATTTTGAAATGCGGCGCCCCTTTGGATTGCTGCGCATACGCAACCGGGTCGTCGATCAGCTGATCGGTCGGGATGGATTTATCCGCAACCCGGTTGATGAACGAACTGTTCGCCCCGTTTTCCAGCAAGCGCCGCACCAGATACGCCAGCAAATGAACATGTTCACCAACCGGCGCATAAACCGAACACGGCACATCCATGCTGGCCAGCTGCGCGTGCAGCCCTTCGCCCATGCCATACAGCCGCTGGAAGGCGAAGCCGGAACGGTCATTACCTGCCATCTCCAGCACGCTCGCCGCCGTGGTCGCATTATGCGTGCCAAAGAACGGCGTCACGAATTTGCGGTTATCCATCAGCATCTGCGCGCAGGCCAGGTACGAAAGATCGGTATGCGCCTTGCGCGTATAAACGGAATAATCGGGCAGGCCCCCCACTTGCGCGCGTTTGACCTCCGTATCCCAGTAAGCACCCTTCACAAGGCGGATGCCAAGGCGGCGGTTGGTGTTGCTCGACCATGTGATCAGTTCGCGCGTCAGCGGAAACGCCATTTTCTGGTACGTCTGCACCGCCATGCCAAACCCGTCCCAGTGCTTCAGGTATGGGGCCTTCAGCGCCATGTCGATGATCTGCAGCGACAAAGACAGGCGGTCCACTTCCTCCGCATCGACAGTCAGGTTCAAACCGGCGTCCGACGCCAGGCGGCATAATTCACCCAGGCGTTCTGCCAGCTCGGGAATGCAGCGGCTGGCTTGCGCCGCATTGTAGCGTGGATGCAGCGCAGACAGTTTCACAGAAATGCCGTGGCGGCGCGTGGCCGGTGTCCCGCCCTCGATCACGCTGCGCCCGACGACCGAAATCGCGTGCGCGTAAGCGTTGAAATACGCTTCCGCATCCAGCGTGGTGCGCGCGCCTTCACCCAGCATGTCGAAACTCCACGCAACATTGCGCGGATGGTTATTGGCATTCTGTAGCGCGTCTTCGATGGTCTCGCCCATCACGAAGGCGCCGCCCAGCAATTTCACGCCTTCAACCGCCGCCTTGCGGATCACCGGCATGCCAAGGCGTTTGGCCGCGCCGCCCATCACGCTTTGCGTCAGCTTCATGCCGAAGCCCGAAATTTTGCCGACCAGGTCATTCGCCTGCCCGAACAGCCGGTCGAAATCGGCGTCCGACAACTTGTCTTCCAGCATCGCCTCGATGGTCGGCGAATCCGGAATGCGCAGCAGCGCTTCCGCCAGCGCCATCATCGCAATGCCTTCACGGGTTGAAAGCGAGAAACCTGCCACCATCTCATGCAGGCGGCTCATGCCCCCGCTTGAACCGGACGGACGACGGCGCGATCCTTCGATAAATACGCGGGATTGCTGCACGATGCGGCTGCGCTGCCCGGCATCCTGCGGAATCGCGCGCAAAAGCGCGGCGACGCAGTCTTGTTCGGGCCTGAATTTCCAGCTTGCAAATGAATCTGCCATGAGGCCTTTATTGTAATGTTATGAACGACTTGTTCAATCGTCCCGCGCCGGTTACCAACATCCCCGAATTATCCGTTTCTGAAATCTCCCAGATTTTGAAACGGACGGTCGAGGAGGCCTTTGGTTACGTACGTATCCGGGGCGAACTCTCAAGGGTCACCTTGGCCAAATCCGGCCATTTGTATACGACCCTGAAAGACGCCGACGCCTGCCTCGACGCTGTCGCCTGGAAGGGCACGGTCGCCCGGTTCTCCATAAAACCGGAAGAGGGGATGGAGGTCGTAGCCACGGGCCGCCTGACCACCTATCCCGGCCGGTCCAATTACCAGTTGATCATCGAATCGCTCGAACTGGCCGGGCAGGGCGCCATCCTCAAAATGCTGGCCGATCGCAAGGCAAAACTCGCGGCCGAAGGCCTGTTCGACGCCGACCGTAAAAAATCACTGCCCTTCCTGCCCGCCACCATCGGCGTCGTCACATCACCCACGGGTGCCGTCATTCGCGATATCCTGCACCGCATCGCCGACCGTTTCCCCGTCCACGTCATCGTCTGGCCGGTGAATGTGCAGGGCGCGAATGCCGCCGCCGAGGTCACGCGCGGCATCGAAGGTTTCAACAACATGCCTTCGCCGCCCGATCTCATCATCGTCGCCCGCGGCGGCGGGTCTTTCGAAGACCTGATGCCCTTCAACGAAGAATCCGTCGTCCGCGCCGCTGCGCAAAGCGTCATCCCGCTCATCTCCGCCGTCGGTCACGAAACCGATGTCACGCTGATCGACTTCGCCGCCGATATCCGCGCCCCCACGCCCACCGGCGCCGCCGAAATGGCCGTGCCCGTCCGCGCCGATATGCTCGCCCAGGTGAAAGACTGGGAACAGCGCATGTTCACCTGCACGCTCAAATTCCTCAAGCACGCTCACCGCGACCTCGACAACGCCACCCGTCTTCTCGCATCGCCCCAGCGCGTCCTCGAAGCCCCGATGCAGCGCGTCGACCGCCTCGGCATGCAGGCCGAACGCGCCTTCGAACGCATTTTTTCCAATGCCGAACGCAGGCTTTCAAAAATCACCCTGCGCACCCCTTCCGATATGGTCGATGCCGCGACCGCCCGTATCGCAAGCGCGGTTCTGAAAATGTCGCATGCCTTCGAGCGCATGCTCGGCAAGGCGGATACACAACTGCAACGCAATGCTGCGCGTCTGCGCACGCCGAGAGATTCTGTCGATGCAATGGAAATGAAACTCGCCCGTATCGGCGACCGCCTGAAGATCGATCTCGGCCCCCATGACAAACAGGTCACCAGCCTGGCCCGCATGCTGGAATCCCTGTCCTTCAAAAAAGTCCTGGACCGCGGCTACGCCGTCATCCGCGATGCTGATGGCCAGCTCATCGCCAATAAAAAAGCCCTCCATGAGGGCCAGGATGTATCGATCACCTTCAATGACGGCGAGGCGAAAGCGAAAATCTCTTAACCGCCGCCGTTGCCGTCACGCCGGAAAAATTCCATCGGCAGGCGGTTGCTGCGCTCGGCGTCCAGGCACGCTTTCAGGCCGGATTTGTAATCGGGATAATGCAGCTTAACGCCCAGCTCGTTTTTGATGCGCTCGTTTTTAACGCGCTTGTTGTCCAGGTAAAAAGACCGGGCCATCGGCGCCTGGTCCACTTCATCGAATGAAATCATCGGCGGAACCGGCAGGCCCAATAGCGTGCAGGCTTCTTCGATCAGCTCATGGCTCGGCGCCGGCACGTCGTCCGATACGTTATAAGCCTGTCCCGGATTCGGCTTGTCCATCGAGGCCATCAGCACCTGCACGATATCGTCAACATGCACGCGGTTGAACGCATGCCCCGGCTTGTTGATGCGCCGGCTGTTGCCCGCGCGCACCGCATCCAGCGCGCTGCGCCCAGGCCCGTAAATCCCGGCCAGGCGGAAAATATGCACCGGAAAACGGTCATTGGCGTGCAGCGACAGCCACTGCGCTTCCGCAAGGCCGCGGCGGCTGCCGCGCTTGTTTGTGGGCCGCTGTTCGGAATCTTCATCCACCCAGCCGCCATTGCGGTCCCCGTAAACGCCCGTGCTGGACAAAAGCCCGGCCCATTGGATCGTTTCGATCCGCGTCAGGTCGTCGGCATGAAACGTGAATGCCGGGTCGCCGTTATCATCGGGCGGCGTGGAGAGCAGCACATGAGTCACCCCGTCCAGCGCCATGAACGGATCGTCCAGCGGGTGGTCGTCGTCGAATAAAAACATCTGCACGCCTTGGGCTTTAAGCGCGCGCAATTTATCCAGGTCGCGCGTCGTGCCCGCGATCTGCCAGCTTGGATCTTTTTCCTTGAGCGTCATCGCCAGGTCCTGCGCGGTGTAACCGTAACCGAAGCAGAACAGTTTCTTTTGGGGTGCGGGGGCGTCGGGCATGGGATGTGATTAAAACTCGGTTTTCGAGTAATGCGGCACAGGCGCGAAACCTGGCACCTGGTCATCCAGCAAGGGGCGGAAACTGGGGCGGGCCTTCATGCGCATGTACCACGCTTTCGCGCCGGGATGTTCGTCCCACGGCACATCACCGATGTAATCGATGGCCGATAAATGTCCAGCCGCGCAGATATCCGCCATGCTGAATCGGTCGCCCGCCAGCCAGCGGCGTTTTTCCATCAGGTATGAAATATAATCGAGGTGATAATGAATATTGGCGTGTCCCGCGCGGATCGACGGCCCATGCGGCTCGCCCAGTTTCAAAAACCGCTTCATGATTTTTTCGCCGACCAGGTTGTCGGTCACTTCGCGGTTGAATTTCACGTCGAACCACCCGACCAGCCGGCGCGTCTCCGCCCGCTGTAATGCGTCGGGCCCAAGCAGGGAGGTATGGTCGTAAACCTCCTCCAGGTACTCGCAGATAACGTTGGAATTGCTCAACACCGTGCCGTCGTCTTCCACCATCACCGGCACATCGCCGGCCGGGTTGATGGCCAGGAATTCGGTGCGCCGTTCCCAGATTTTTTCGACCTTCAGCTGAAATTCCAGCCCCTTTTCCGACAAAGCCACACGGACTTTGCGCGAAAATGGGTGAAGCCAGAGATGGTAAACGGTCCGCATGGGCCGATTATATCGAAATCAGGTGTGGACGAATAGCCCCTAAGTCCCTGTCCGGACTAACCTTTTATGCGCCTCAAAGAGGCCCGCAGGGCCAAGGCCGCAATCGCGGCCCGCGGCTTTCGCGCGTGCGGGGCGAACGTCAGTGAGCGGGCCGGCGAAGCCTCATATCAAGGGGCTTTGGGGGCTGTGGCCTCGACATGGATGCGGATTTTGATGTCGTTGCCCACCATGGCCGGATCCGCCCATTGCCCGTCGCCAACCCCGAAATCGAGGCGTTTGAAGCTGGTTGCGCCATCGACCACGGCCGTCTGCAGGCCGTCTTTTTCATCACCCTTGAAGGTGAACGGCAAATCCAGCGGGCGTTCCAGCCCGCGCAGCATCAGCGTGCCCTTGGCGATATACGCACCCTCATCCGCGCCTTTTTCAAACCGCGCGATATTGTAGGTGGCGCTGGGCGATGTCGCGACATCGAACCAGTCTTTTTCTTTCACCGTCGTATCCCGCTCGGCATTCTGCGAATCGATGCTGCCCAGGTCGATGATGATCGTGCCCTTGCCTTCTTCCGGCTTGGCAGGGTCGAACGAAATCGTCCCGTCAAACCCCTTGAACACGCCTTTGAACGGCGCGCCTTCCTGCGTGGCTTCGAATGTCAGCGTGCTGGTCTGCCGGTTGATGGTCCATTCTGCCGCCTGCGCGTTCAGCGGTATCAGGCACAGCAACAGCGCCCCGAACGGCAACATGCGCCGCAGCGTGCCATCGCGGTCGATGAACACATGTTTCAGCGCCCCCGCCACATGCAGGCCAATGAAACCCCAGATCGCCCACGCGATCACATCATGCGCGCCATTCATGAATTCCCGTACCTCCTGGTTTGGCTCAATCGGGTTCGGCACCACGAAAAAGCCGAACCAGTTGACCGTTGAATTGGCCGCCGCCGTCATCAGCCAGCCGGAAAGCGGCATGGCAATCAGCAGCCCGTAAAAACCCCAATGCACGACTGCCGCGGCAATCTGCTCATGCCGGGGATGCGTGGGCAGCGGGCGGGGCAAATCGCGGTTGAGCAGCTTCCATCCCAGCCGCGCGATCATCAGCGTCAGAATGGTGATGCCCAGCGATTTGTGAATCCCGTACACCCAGAAGCGATCGGCAGGGTTGGCGATGTCGCCCATCACCAGCCCCATCACCAGCATCATCAGAACGAACAGCGCAATCGTCCAGTGCAGCGCCTTATGCACCGCACCGTAACGATCGGCTGTATTCATCATGGCAATCATTGGCCCGCCTTACTGGTTCGTAGCGCCTTCAACGCTGCCTTCAACGGTGATCTTGATCGTGATTTCGTCACCCACCATCGGAATGCCCTTGGTCATGCCGAAATCCGAACGCTTGATCGTGCCCTCGGCATCAAAGCCGCAGGTTTGTTTTTTGTTGAACGGATGCTCGCCGCATTTGTTCAGCTCGACATCCAGCGTCACCGGCTTGGTCACGCCCAGCAGCGTCAGGTCGCCCGTCATTTTCGCTTCGTCCTTGTCATCGGCATCCACTTCGATCTTGGTGCTCTTGAATGTCATGGTGGGATATTTCGCCGTGTTGAACATGTCTTCGGCTTTCAGATGGTCTTCCCACGTCGCGTCATCCATGTTGATGGCGGTGGTGTCGATGGTCACTTCGGTGGAACCGGCCGTCGGGTTCGCCGGATCAAACTGGAACGAGCCTTCGAATTTCGGGAATTTACCGTTGGACGTTGAAAAACCCATATGGTCCACGAAGAACAAAATCTGCGTGTGCAGGGGGTCCAGCTTGTAAGTCTGCATGTCAGCTTTCGCCGGAACGGCAAAAGCAGTGGTCAGAAAAAGTGCGGCAAGAAGCGTGCGAAGCATGAGAGATCCCCCGGGATGTGTTGGTTTATTAACCCCCGTAAATCTAGGGGATCGCCCAAAGCATACAAGTGGGATGAGTCAAAATAATGGCCCCGAATGAGGGGCCATTTACTTAACCAAGTGTCGTTCATCCGAATAAAGGGCCGCGACTGCGGCCCCGCGCTTTCGCGCGGGCGGGAAGACGCCGGAGGCGGCAGGGCCGGCGAGGCCCTCAAAAAAAACTAAGGTCCACATAAATCAATGGCCCCATAAGGGGCCATCAAATTAATTTTCCTGACGGTAATTCGGCGCTTCCCGTGTAATCGCCACGTCATGCACATGGCTTTCGCGGTAACCCGCGCCGGTCATGCGCACGAACTGCGCGTTCGCCTTCATGTCGGCAATGGTCTTGCTGCCCGTGTACCCCATCGCCGCGCGTAAACCGCCGGTCAGCTGGTGCACCACGGCGCCCATCGGCCCCTTATACGGCACGCGGCCTTCAATGCCTTCCGGCACCAGTTTCTGCTGCTCGCGCACCTGTCCCTGGAAATAACGGTCGGCCGAGCCCTGCGTCATCGCGCCCACGCTGCCCATGCCGCGATACGATTTATACGAACGGCCCTGGTACAAAATCATCTCTCCCGGCGATTCATCCGTGCCCGCGAACATCGAGCCCAGCATGATCACATCGGCACCCGCCGCAATCGCCTTGCCGATATCGCCCGAATAGCGGATCCCGCCATCGGCAATCACCGGCACATCCGCGCGCTGGCACGCATCGGCCACATCCATGATGGCCGTCAGCTGCGGCACGCCCACGCCCGCAACCACGCGCGTGGTGCAGATCGAACCGGGGCCAATGCCAACCTTGATGGCGTCCGCGCCAGCCTCGATCAATGCCTTGGCGGCATCGCCTGTTGCCACGTTGCCGGCAATCACTTCCACATTGTTCGATTGAATGCGGCGGATCTTGGTCACCGTATCCAGCACCGAACGCGAATGCCCGTGCGCGGTATCCACGATAATCACGTCCACTTCGGCGTCCGCCAAAGCCTGCGCGCGCTCATACCCGTTATCGCCGGTGCCGACCGCCGCGCCCACGCGCAAACGGCCCTGGTTGTCTTTGCAGGCGTTCGGGTACTGCGTCGATTTCTCGATATCTTTCACCGTCACCAGGCCAATGCAGCGGTCCTGGTCGTCCACCACGATCAGCTTTTCAATGCGGTTCTGGTGCAGCAGGCGCTTGGCTTCGTCCTTGTCCACGCGGTTGCGCACCGTCACAAGGCCGGACGATGTCATCAGGTCTTTGACCTGCAATTCGTAATTGGTCGCAAAGCGCACGTCGCGGTTGGTCAGAATGCCCACCAGCCGGCGCTCTTTGTCCACGACGGGAATGCCCGAGATATTATATTTGCGCATCAGGTCGAACGCTTCGGCCAAAGTCGCATCCGGGTGAATCGTAATCGGGTTCACCACCATGCCGCTTTCGTAGCGTTTCACTTTACGCACCTCTTCAACCTGTTCGCCGATGCTCAGGTTGCGGTGAATAATCCCCATCCCGCCCGATTGCGCCATGGCGATCGCCATGGTGTTTTCAGTCACGGTATCCATCGCGGCCGAGAGCAGGGGAATGTTCAGGGTAATATTGCGCGTCAGTCGCGTGCGGATATCGGTATCCAGCGGCAGAATTTCAGATGCGGCAGGCACCAGCAAAACGTCGTCAAACGTCAGCGCCTCGCGAATTTCTTTAACTTTGGGGGCTTTTGAAGCAAAGGCCATTGTATAGGTCTCCTTTGCGGGCTGACCTTATGCCTGTAGGGGCAGGGTAGGCAAGGGAATTTTATGCCTTAGCGGGGCGCTAACCCCTTATTTTCTGCTTCTACTTTAGTGAGAAGCTGCTGAATAAGGCTTATTTGTTCAATCGATTTAGGAACCGTGTCTTCTCCAGAAATAATCTTATGTAGTTCATTTAAAATTTTTCCTTCTAATCGCTGTTGCAGCCAGCGAATTTTTCCAAAATTCACTTTATCAAACGCCTCCATTTCTCCATTGGTAAGTGTATTTCTTAAAAGTTGTCGGGTGGAGTCGTTTTTAAACCACTCAAATTTTTCTTTGTCTTTCATACCTTCGGTAAACATAAAGACGATTCTCAAAAAAACCGCTTGATAGGTAAAGAACAGATGCCAAATATATTCACCAACATACGGTCTGACTTCTTCGATGCCCAAAGGGGAGAGAGAAGTAATCTTTTTTAAATCGATGTCTTGAGTTAAAACTCCAAAACGCCCATGAATTTGGGCATCTTTGTATTCTTGAACAGTCAAAATATCCGCAAAGCTTAATACCGGGGGTAATTGATCGCGAAACTCCACCAACTTTCTCCAAAGAATGTCAGCGGCGTTTAGCTTTCTCTCCATCGCTGCTTTTTGCCCCGCTGCAAAAGAAGAATGAGCTGCTGCATGAAATGCAGCGTCTCGTGAGAGCTCGGCCTTAATGCTCTCCAGTTTACGATCGTATTCATGTTGAATGCTGGCTTTGAGACGAGTGCTAAGCCAGTCTTTGAAGACCCAAACCAAAAGTCCCGAAGAAATAATGGAAGTAATAAACGTTTCTAAGAAACCCATTGTATCCCGCCTCGGCAATAATTAGTTTTCTATTTTAGGATTAATATCCTATAATAAGGCATGCCACAAGTCGTCATAACCACCCCCACACCAAAAAATAACCGAAACAAACTTGGTAACTCAAAAACGCCAGTAAAAAGAAGGCCTTGGGGTCTACGCCGCCGTCTTCGCCAAGGCCAGATCACCCGCCGCATCCGCCCCTGGACCCGCTCGACCGGCCCGCGCAGCGCCGCCGGCAAGGCCACCATCGCCGCCAACGCCAGGAAAACCGGCGCCCACAGCGCGGCCCGCAAGGCTTTAAGCCGTCTGCTGACGCGGCAATCCCGTTATAGGCATGCCGTTGAAACCGCGCACACGGACGGCATTCACATCCCCGGCTTGTATGCGGAGGGGCTCGACATCACCATCCAATTGCTTCGCGCCGTAAACGCCGTAAACTTGTCGCCATGAACACTGCACACGCCCCCCTCTGGTCACCCACCCACGCCACCCAAACGCAAAGCCGCCTCGCGGCCTTCCTGCCACTGGCCGAAAAAGCCGCCTGCAAGCCGCTGCCCGATTACGCCGCTCTGTGGCAATGGTCGGTGGCCGATCCCGCTGGCTTCTGGACTCTCGCCTGGGACTTCATGGGCGTCATCGGCGACAAGGGCGATGTTGTGCTGCCCGCCACCGGCGAAATGCGTAAACGCCATTTCTTCCCGAACGGCAAAATCAACTTCGCTGAAAACCTTCTGCGCCGCCGCGATGACGCCGACGCCATCATTTTCTGGTCGGAAGACAAGATCAAAAGAAAGTTATCATTCAACCAGCTCTATGATCGAGTGTCGCAGTTGCGCCAGGTCCTCTTGGACCTGGGTGTAAAGAGCGGCGACCGCGTCGCCGGTTACATCAGCCATATGCCCGAAGCCGTGATTGGTTTGCTGGCGGCATCGTCCATCGGCGCCATCTGGTCCAGCGCATCGCCCGATTTCGGCGTGCAGGGCGTCGTCGACCGTTTCGGCCAGATCGCCCCCAAAATCCTCATCGCCATGGATGGCTATTACTACAACGGCAAAGTCATCGACTGCCTTGCCAAGATCAAAGACATTCAACCGCAGATCGAAGGGCTGGAACACACGCTCATCATCCCATTCCTCACCCAAAAGCCTGATCTTTCATCTTTGCACAACGCGCAGAATTTCGATGCCCTCTGCGATGCGAAAACACCGGCCGAAATTCCGTTCCCGCGGTTTGATTTCAACGCCCCGCTCATCATCATGTACTCCTCCGGCACCACCGGCGCCCCCAAATGCATCGTCCACGGGGCAGGCGGCACGCTCATCCAGCATATGAAAGAACACCAGCTTCAATGCGATATTCATCCAAACGATAGAGTATTCTATTTCACCACCTGCGGCTGGATGATGTGGAACTGGCAGGTCACGGCGCTCGCCTCCGAAGCAACACTGCTCACCTATGATGGCTCACCCTTCTATCCCAACGGTAATATTCTATGGGATTACGCCGACGCGCAAAACATGACCCTCTTCGGCACCGCCGCCAAATATATCGACGCCATTAAAAAAGCCGGGCTACGTCCGAAAGACACGCACAAGCTTTCTGCTTTAAGAACGCTCACCTCTACGGGTTCGCCTTTGGTGCATGAAAGTTTCGATTATATTTACGATTCCATCAAATCCGATCTGCATCTCGCCTCCATTTCCGGCGGCACCGACATCGTCTCCTGTTTCGTCATCGGCAATAACCTCTCGCCCGTCTGGCGCGGAGAAATCCAGGGCGCCGGTCTTGGCTACGCGATGGATGCGTTCGATGACGACGGCAAACCCATTCCTCCCGGCGCCGGGCAGGGCGAACTCGTCTGCACCGTGCCGTTTCCCAGCATGCCCATCGGTTTCTGGAACGATCCGGACGACGCGAAATACAAAGCAGCCTATTTCGAACGCTTCGACAACATCTGGTGTCACGGCGACTGGGTCGAACGCACCGAACACGGCGGCTGGATCATTCACGGCCGGTCCGACGCCACGCTCAAACCCGGCGGGGTGCGCATCGGCACCGCCGAAATTTACCGCCAGGTCGAACAGATTCCGGAAGTTCTCGAATCCATCGCCATCGGCCAGATGTGGGAAGGCGATCAGCGCATCATTCTCTTCGTGCGCCTGCGCGACGGCGTGCAGCTCACCGACGACATCTGCAAACGCATCAAGGACCAGATCAAAAAAGGCGCATCGCCCCGCCACGTGCCTGCGAAGATTCTCGCTGTCTCCGACATCCCGCGCACCAAGTCCGGCAAGATCACCGAACTCGCCGTCCGCGACATTATCCATGGCCGCAAAATCAAGAATATCGAGGCGCTCGCCAATCCGCAGGCGCTCGATCTCTACAAGGGATTAAAAGAACTTGAATCGTAACTCTTCGTCATTCCGGCGAAAGCCGGAATCCAGCTTGCTGTTAACCATGAACCCCGGCTTATGCCGGGGTGATGTTTTTAAAAGCGTGCCGCGATCCCGCGATAAATCCGCCGTTTTCAAAATTGCTGTTTGCCTTGCCGTAGACGATGGGTTTCTTGGTCTCAAGGTCGATCACCATGCCACCCGCTTCGCGCACGATGATATCGCCGGCCGCCGTGTCCCATTCATAGGTGTTGCCCTTGCGCGGATAAACATCCGCGCTGCCCTCGGCAATCAGGCAGAATTTCAGCGCGCTCGCTCTCGGCTGGGTATTCGCCACCGTATAGGCGCCCAGATAATCCGACAGCACGCCCGGTTGCGACGCCTGCTTGCCCGCCAGCAGGTGATACCCGTCCTCCGGCATCGCCCGCATCTGGATGCGCACCGTGTCATGACCGATAATGCGGTAAGCGCCCTGGTCTTTCGCCGCCCACCATGTGCGCGCATGCGCCGGCGCATGAATGATGCCGAAAACCGGCGCGCCGTTGTCGATCAGCGCTATGTTGACGGTGAAATCTTTTCCCCCGCGGATGAAATCCCGCGTCCCGTCCAGCGCGTCCACCAGCCAGAAGGGCGTGCCTTCGATGCTGGGCGCCGGGCCCTCATGCATTGCTTCTTCGGCCACGATGGGCAGGGGGCTCATGTCTTTTAGAATATCAGTGATAATGCGCTCGGCGGCGGCATCGGTCAGGGTCACGGGGCTGCCGTCCGGCTTTTTGATAACCACGATTTCCCGCTGCCAGTCCTGCATGATCCGGCTTCCGGCATCCTGTGCGGCCCTTAAAAGGGCTGAAATCTGCGCTTGGTCTGGCATGGCCGGAATCATAGATAAACCTTTCCTATACCAGCGTTTTCCCTTATTTTCTGGTCATCGACAAGTAAGGATATAGGCCATGACCACCAAGAAAACCGCTGCCGCTAAAACCGATGCCCCTGCAGGCGCTGCGCCGCTGCCTCTGTTTTACGCCAAACCGACGCTTCTGGACTCCAGCGTTCATGACAAAGTCGGTCTCGCCAAGGACCAGACCTTTGCATTCGCCGGCAACGCCAACGCGATCCCGGTCAACCTGGTCGAATTTCCGCAGATCGCCCATTACTACCCCATCGCCTTCGCGCGCGATGCCGTCGCAACGCCCGTCGCCATCGTCGGCGTGCGTGACAACGAAAACCTTTTCGTGAACGACAAGGGCGAATGGACGCCCAATACCTATATTCCCGCCTATATCCGCCGCTATCCGTTCATCCTCTCCGAAAATACGGATGCGACCGCGCTCAGCCTTTGCATCGACGACAACAATGGCGTGATCGTCAAAGACGGCGAAAAATTCTTCGACGACAAAAAACAGCCGACCCAGATGTCGAAAAACGCGATGGAATTCTGCCGTTCCTACCACATGGCTGCCAAGCAGACGCAGAGCTTCGGTGAAGCGCTGGCTGAAGCCGGCCTGCTGGTCGATCGCGCGGCGGATCTGTCGCTCGCTGGCGGTCAGCGCATCAGCTTCTCGGGTTTCCGCATCGTGGATGAAGAAAAATTCAACAAGCTGCCTGAAAAAACGCTTCTCGAATGGCGCAATAAGGGCTGGCTCGCCGGCGTGTACGCGCATCTTTTCTCCGGCCTGCATTGGGGGTCGATCACCCGCATGGTAGCCGAACGCGCCAACGCGCCTGCGAAAAAGAAATAGGCAAAGCTTAGCGCCCGTAGCTCAGCTGGATAGAGTGCCGGTTTCCGAAACCGTAGGTCGCAGGTTCGAGTCCTGCCGGGCGCGCCATTTTTTAAAAAGTGTCTTGAGGGGATGGACAAATTCACCACCATTATCAGCAGCAGGAAGTTTCAGATCGCATCCTTCCTGCTGCTCGTCATCCTTCTCGCGGTGTCGCTGCCCTATCCCGGTGAATGGGATTTCGGTCGCGATTACCGGTGGCTCGCCGCCCGCGCCTACGGACAAAGCGAAGCCGTCCTGCGGCTTCTTCTCCAGTTTGGCGATCTCTACGATTACAACATCGATGTCAGCTACGACACGCTCGCCTTTTCGCAGCAGCCGCTGAATCCGTTCTTCATCCTGGCTCATTTCACCAGCCCCTTTCTGGGCAATTATCTGACCCTCATGTTCATGAGCGTCATATCGCTCATCTATTGCCGCCGCATCGCGGAAGAGACGAATGTAGCTGCGCTGTTCCCGGTTCTGGCCGCTGTTTTCTTCCTCTCTCAATCCTTCGACCATCATTTCAACAGCAACCTGGCGCTCAGCTCGCTCTTCGCAGTGCCGGTTTACTACGTCATCACCTGCAAAATTCTCAAAGGGCAAAAGCCCGGTTTGCTCGATTGGGCGATTATGCTTTTGGGCCCGCTGGTCATGGACCTGCACGCCCCGTTGGTGCTCGGCTTCACCGTTCTGTTCACGAGCGCGCTCAAACGCAAGACCATCGATTTCAGTAATTGGTCGCTTCAAAATACGCTTGTCCTGTCCTGCATCCTTGCCATTCACGCTTTGGGCTGGCTGCCCTGGCTCACCTCCAGTTCTGACCGGCCCGAGATCACCTGGCAGATGCTTTTGAGCTTTCAAAACCTTTTTGTGATCGGCCCCCACAATCTGCATCACCTGATGGCAGAGCATGATGGCTACGCGGGTATTTTCATGCCCACGGTGGGGTCAGGCATGTTTTTCTACATGCCTGTCGGCTTTGTCGTTGTCAGCTTCTTCTGTCTCATCCTGCGCAACCCCGCGAACCGTTTTCCCCGCGCGCTTTATGCTTTTGCTCTGGCGTTGATTGCCTTCGCTTTTTTTCTCAGCACGCAATATGTGTACGATCTTCTGCAGCCCCTCAGCTATTTCCGTTATCCGCTGAATATGATCCCGCCGCTTTTGATGGTGGCTTCCTTCGCAGCGTTATATAACGCCTGGCCATCCAAAAAACTCGCATGGGCTTATCTGGCTGCTTTCATATTCGATTTCTGCATGCTCGCCCGCGGGACGAATGATCCCTATATTTACATCCATTACGCATTGGCCGCGATCATCCTTTGGTTCGGACACAACCGGGACCGGAAACCGGCGCTGACAGGTTTCATTTCGCTGCTGGCCCTGATCTATTGCGCGGCCATGATCCTTACCGTTCTGCCCAACGCCGCACGGCTGGAAGGCAAAGAACAAGGCAATTCCAACTACCGCGCACAATCGCTTGCCGGCCTGCAATGCATCGAAGACGCGACCGGCAATAAACCATTCACCACATTCCTGATCAGTGGGGTGAGTGAAAGGGAGATCGGCCAGGGGCGGATGCATAACCGCGATATGGCTCATCTCGTCGAGGAAACCCGTGGCTTTAATCTGACCTCCTTCTTCCTCTACCGGGAATTTGTCGACAAGGGCCAGACGCAAGCCCAGAAAAAATTATTCAACCGCTGGGGCGGCGGCATGATGCCGCCTGAACTTGTTGTGATGCCCTCCGTCGAAGCGCTGCGAACAGCCGGCATTCAATATCTGGGGCTGATGGGCGCGGACTGGCAATCGCAGGCATGGTGGCAGAAAAACAAGACCGCGTTCACATTCAAAGCGGCCTGCCCGCAGGTTTACGACACCATCGATGTCTATGCCCTCAACCCGGCAGAAAACGATTATATGCTGACGCGCAAATCTGCCCGGGAATGGCGCGTCGATGCCAAAAAAGATATGTCGGTGATTATCCCCATCGCTAATCGGCCATCCACGCGCGTCTATGTGAATGGTATCGAAACGACCGCACTCAAGGCGTATGGGCCGGTTACCGTTAATGTTCTCAAGGGTGAAAGCATCATTACCATTACCAACACGAACATCAGGCACATCCTGGCTTATGCCTACTTCTGCTTCGCGATGATGGCTGCCGCTGCATTGGGGCTTCTGGCCATGAAACGCTACCGGCAGGCGCGTTCATGAAAATAGCGTTGCTCATTACCATTACGGTGGCCATTGCCGCCGTAATGATCTACCGCGCCCTTGGCGGCCTTGTCCGCTATTACAACGGTCCGATCAGCGTGAATTTTGATGGTGCGCGCTTCTATAATCCCGGCTTCATCGACGACAAAACCCGCGCTGATCTGAAAAAATGGCGGCGCGAACGGGTCCCCGCAGTCTGGCCCGCCCATGTTGAAAATAAAGCCTATCCAAAGCCGCCACCCCGCGTGGAAGGCGAGGGCCTGCAGGTAACGTTTATCGGTCATGCCACCTTTCTTGTTCAAACGGCCGGCCTCAATATCCTGACCGATCCTTTCTTCTCCGACCGCGCCAGTCCGTTGTCTTTTGTTGGGCCCAAGCGCGTGCGTAAACCCGGCATATCTTTCGACGATTTACCGCCGATCGATATTGTTCTTGTATCGCACAATCATTACGACCATCTCGATCGTCCAGCCTTGCGCAGACTGATCAACCGCGACAATCCGAAGATTGTCGCGCCGCTTGGCAATGACGCGTTGATTCCGGAGGCCCGGACGCTCAACTGGGGCCAGTCATTATCCTTCGAAAACAACGTTACCATCGGGCTGGAACAGGCCTATCACTGGTCGGCCCGCGGGATTTTTGACCGGCGCAAAGCGCTCTGGGGCGCGTTTGTCATTCAGGCGCCGGGCGGAAATATCTATTTCGCAGGCGACACCGGTTACCGGGATGGAAAAATCTTCAAGGATGCAGGCGCAAAATATGGATCCTTCCGTTTAGCGCTTTTGCCCATCGGCGCGTACCAACCGCGCTGGTTTATGGCTGCCAGCCATATGGACCCGGCTGAGGCTGTGCAGGCGCATACCGACCTGAACAGCCGGTTTTCTCTTGGTATGCATTTCCAGACAGTGCAGCTGACAGATGAAGGCTTCGAAGATCCGGTCACAGAACTGACGCAGGCTTTGAACGCGGGTAATATTCCGGCAGAGCACTTCATTGCGCCGGATGTTGGTCAGGGCTTCGAAATTCCGTAAAGAAAAACCCGCGAAACAACGCTTTTCAATTATTTGGTGGCAATTAAAAGCGCTATGGGGCGGTCTACCGACATGAAGGCGCGCGAAAAACCGGCGGCTTTAGCGGCTTCTATCACTTGGTCGGGCGTGAATTTGTAAGAATTGTTGGAAATCACAGCCTGCCCTGCGCTGAGCATAAACGTTCGTCCGGCAATAGTGAAATTCTGATCCGAGCCGGGAATCAGGTAATGCGCAACCTGCCGGCTCTGTTCATGCCAGACCGAGCGATGGGTCCAGGTTTCCGGCGTAAATTCACCTTCTGTCAGCCCCATTTTCTTGGCTGCATGCAAAATGCTCAGGAATTTCAGCGAGAGAAGTTTTTCATTATAAGCAGCCGTCAATTTTGCGGCGTTCGTTTCCGTATCAATAGAAACGAAGTATGTATCTCCCGGGTTGCACGTATCGGCAAAGGCCCTCAGCGTTCGCACAAGACCGGGCAAAGGGTCCGCGCCTGCGGAACCGGCAATATTGCCGATCGATCCGCCCCACATAATGAACCCGGTCTTGCCGCGTCTTTCCTTGGGAAGATTCGGATAATGGTAATGCGCGATGTCGTGGGACGTCTCCATACCCGTCGCCATGCGGACCTGTTTGGCGGCATGTTCAGCCTGGTGCACATTCAAGTCGACAGCTATGTATTTTCGCGCATGACGCAGGAAGGAAAAAGTCTTTCTCGATACGCTCTCGGCACTGCCCGGCCCTAATTCAACAATAACCTCGATCGCCTGCAAAATCGCTTCCACGGCAGGCATCATGGAAGTTTTGGATAAGGTGTCGATATCGCCTTGCGGCAGATAATATTGTCCGGGCCTGCGGATCAGGTTTTCCCAAAAGGTTTCGCCACCTGCCGGGTCGCCCGGGAAAGAAGCTTCCCAGTATTCCCATTTTTCCATGTGCCCTTGACGCGCGCCTGAAAAAAGATCGATCAGATCCGTTTTGAAATCGCGCAAAATTTCATTTTGCGGCAGGATATCCTGACGGAATTTTGAAATCTGTATGACATTGCTGCGGATCATCAGGCGGACTCTCCAACAGGTTTGGCGTCGGCCCAGGTCGCATCAAACATGCGGCGCAGTGAACGGCTTACAGAGGGGCTGTCCACGACAGTGACCGAAACAGTATCGGCGGCGAATTCGATAAAGGCGCTTTTATCGCCATAAATATAAATGCACACATCGGCGAATTGGTTGGCGGACACCCAACGGAATTCTGAGTAGGCGCTGGATCGCAGGTTCAAATCGTTTTCTTTGAGCAGCACCTTGTAACGTGGCGGACTGATCGTCGCCATGCGTGCGATATGCACGGCCTCGTAATCGCCCAGAAACTTTGCGAACAACCCTTCATTCACATTGGCGATACTCACATCCGGGGAAGGGTGAGATCTGACAACGTTGAAAATGTCGTCAAAAAATTTACGGAAACCCTCTGCGCCGGCGTAGTAGGCCACACGATTAAGACGCGGGCGCATACCGCCATCATCCGTCAATTCCACGCCCGCGGCCTCGAAAGCGCGCATGATCTTGCCCAGGGTGCGGGCATTAGGCTCGCTTGTACCGTCGCCTTTCTCGATAGCGGCAATGGTATTGGCCACAACCCCGGCTTTTTCAGCCAGGTCGTCGCGGGACCAATTCAGCCAGGCCCGGGCCGAACGCATCTGATTTGCTAGTAATTCTGGGGACATAGAAGACTTTTCTCACATATTTTGACTATTTTCACCAAAAAAATGGACAAATCAAGCAAAATTAACTAAATTTTAAGAAGCTCAGCTTATAACCTTCACCGACAAGGCTGCTTCAGGCGGTGAGAACAGGGGATGTGTGTGATGTATGGAATGATCAAAACCGGCGAAAACGCTGCCGTTACGGTCCGCAAGGTCACCGTCGCCAACCAGAACCGCCCGCTCGCAGTTCTCAAAAGCCTCGAGACGCCGCAATGGTACGACGTCAAGCATATGGTCGAGCGCATGTTCGATCTGCGCACCGACGTCCGTAACGCCATCGAAATGCGCCGCCATGCCGAACAACAGAAAATCCGCTGCGGCAGTCATCCATCCCGCCAGATTTTCACCGCCGAAATTCACGGTCACAATATGCAGATCGCCATGTGCTGGCACGAATACCGCGAAGCGACCGCCCTTTATCATCATGCATGGAACACATACCGGAAAAACCTGCGCCGCTAGTCAATGCGCCCAGGAATAAAGAGCCCCTCTTTGATCCCCCTCAAAGAGGGGTTTTCTTTGGGCAATAAAAAAGGCCCGGTTTCCCGGGCCTTTTGATTTCAAGCGGCGACTTTGTATTCGACGTTCTCGCTCTTGAGCGCTTCCTGGTAAGCCGGCCGCGCCACGACATCCTTCAGGACACGTTTGACATTAGGGCCGATATTGATCGGCTGCGGCATTTTCGGCGACCAGTTGGCGATCACCGTCATGAGAATATCGCCCATGGTCAGTTGATCCCCGGCCAGGTATTTGTTCTGGGCCAGATGCTGCTCAACGTCGTCCCAGAGTTTCTGGATCTTCGCGCAGGCGAATTTGCCGACCGCTTCCTGAACGGACGCTTCCGGCGAAACGCCTTTTACGCCAAAGCCAACGCTATACGCCGGATGCAGCGTCGCATTCGCCCAGCACAGCCATTCCAGCGCTTTGGCGCGCAGCGGATCTGCCTTGGGCATCAACGGTGAATTTTCTTTTTCCAGCAGGTGGATCAGAATAGCCGCCCCTTCGCGGATAACCTGGTCGCCATCAACCAGCACCGGCACAGCATGGCGCGAATTGACTTTCAAAAGCTCGGCGTCTTTTTCAGCGCCGTGCAGGGTGGCCTTGTGCAGATCGTACTGGGCGCCTGTTTCATTCAGAGCCACGTGAACGGCCATCGAACACGCACCGGGTGAGTAAAAGAGCTTATACATTATTTTTTCCTGTCCTTAAGTTGGATAAGGAAATCTAGAACCGGCCTTAAGCCTTTTCAAGCCAACTACTGTCGCCGTAGGAATAAAACCGGTAACCCGATGAAATGGCATGCTGATAAGCGGCCAGCATGCGTTCACGGCCTGCAAAGGCCGATACCAGCATCAGCAATGTAGAGCGCGGCAGGTGGAAATTGGTCATCAGCACATCGACCGCCCTGAACGCATAACCGGGTGTGATGAAGATGCTGGTGTCTTTCTCCCCCGCCTGTGTGATGCCGTTGTCATCGGTCATGCTTTCCAGCGTCCGGCACGATGTGGTGCCGACCGCGATCACGCGGTTTGCAGCATTGATCGCATCGGCGGCTTCCTGCGTAACACGCACCCATTCGCTGTGCATCGTATGGTCGTCGGTGTCATCCACCTTGACCGGCAAAAACGTGCCCGCGCCCACATGCAAGGTAACATGCACGCGCCTGGCGCCGGCAGCATCGATGGCCGCGAGTAATGCAGGCGTGAAATGCAAACCCGCCGTCGGCGCGGCAACCGATCCGGGATGCTGCGCGTAGGCGGTTTGGTAGGTATTTTTGTCGTCGTTCCCGGCGCGGCGCTGCATGTAGGGTGGCAGCGGCATCTCGCCGTATTTTTCCAGCATCGCAAACACGTTATCGCAGGTAAATGTGATGCGGCTCTGCTCATCCATGCGATCACCCACCACGGCGCTGAAATCATCAGCAAACTGGATGATCTGCCCTGGTTTCAGGCGTTTGGCAGGCTTGGCAAAACAAAGCCATTCCTGTTTTGTCAGCGGCTTGTGCAGCAGCACTTCGACATTCATGTCGCCGCGCTTGCCGAACAAGCGGGCAGGGATGACCCGCGTGTCGTTGAAAACCATCACATCGCCGGGTTTGAGCAGCGATGGAATATCCTTCACGCTGAGATCGTTTAAAGCATCGCCCACATACAGCATCCGCGCGGTATCGCGGGGGCTGGCAGGGGCGGTGGCAATGCGGTCCTGCGGCAAGTCGAAGTCGAAAAGGTCGACGCGCATGCTTTACGCTTCCGGCAATTCGGCCGGCGCGTTGGCTGGTTTCCGGTCGACGTGACTCCATTCGATCACCAGCGTGTAGGCCACGGCCAGAAGCGTCGGCCCGATGAACAGGCCGATAAACCCGAACGCGATCAGGCCGCCGAAGACGCCAAGGATGACCAGCGGCAATGGCAGGTTGGACCCAAGCGAAATGAAGTACGGGCGGATGATGTTATCGACCGCGCTGATGACCACGAGGCCCCAGATCGTCATGAAAATCCCCGCGCCCATCATATCGTTGGAAAAAAGCCAGAAGGCCGCCGGCACCCACACGAACGGCGGACCGGCCGGAATGAAGGACAGCAGCAGCGTAACCAGGCCCAGGAAAGTGGCGCCCGGCACGCCTGCGATCCAGAATCCGATGCCGGCCAGCGCGCCTTGCGCCAGCGCCGTGCCCAGTACCCCGTAAACCACGCCGATGATGGTTTTTTTGGAGACGCTCAGAAGATGCTGGCCGCGGGGCCCTGCGAATTTATCAATCAGCATGCTGGTGCGCTGGGCAACCACAACCCCGTGACGGAAGAAGAAAAACGCGATCAGAACGCCGAGCGATACGTCCAGCACGCCTTGGCCGATGGCCTTGCCGATCGCCAGAAGCTTCGGTGCGATATAAGTTTTTACCGACGCATCGCCGGAACCGGTGGCGATATACGTGTTCCAGAGATTTTCAATTTCCTCGCCAAACGGCAGATCTGTCAGCCATGCCGGGGCTTCCGCCGGGCCGTACACCATCGGCGCGATAACGCCGTTATAAAGACGGCTGAAATTTTCGCCGAGCGATGAACCCAGGAAAATCAGCGGCACCAGGAAGCAGAGCGCCAGCAGCAGCGTCATCACGAACGCGGCCAGTGTGCGTCGCCCGTCCAGGCGGTCTTTCAGCCAGGTGAAGGCCGGCCAGGTGGAAAGCGTAAAGATGATGGCCAGCAGGAACGCCGGAATGAACGGCTCAAGGATGATGATGCATCCCCATAAAATCAGGGCGACCGAAACAACAATCGCCAGCGTGCGGTAGATCGTGCTTTTTTCAAGCTTGTCGAAATTCTCAAAACGCAATGGCTTCATCCTTTAAACGAGGGACGCAGCATATCAAACGTAAAGGGACAGGGACAGGGGGTCGGCCGCCTGCGTTCCGGTCAGCCCGCCCAGGGGATTATAGGTTTTTTGCACCCGGGCGATCTCAACGGTGCTGGGGGCGCCCTTGTCATCCATGCCTAGGGTAATCAATGCAGTACTGGCGGTGGTGCCCTGCACCTGCGTGACGTTCAGATTTTTAGGTTTTCCATTCTCGTACTGGACCGTAACTGAAAGGCGCGTGCCGTCACCTTGCAGGGTGAAGGATTCCCGCTGACCTTTAACGTAGCTCTTCGTCATTTCATCGATGGTGGAATCGCGCGCGACCGAACCCATCGCGCCGATCAGTTCGCCCATGCCGTTCAACAGGGTTTTGGTTTCCTCGGACATCTTGTCCATGTCGACGCCGCTATCGGCGAAGAAATCGGCGATGAATTGCACCGCGCCCTTCATGGCCGCTTCGCCCCCGTCGGAATCAGGCGTGAAACTGCTGGCACTGCCGCTGCCCTGCGCGGCCAGCAACTGGGCCTGCGCCGAAAAACTGACCGTATCGCCGCCATCACCGAACATGGCGCCCGCACCCGACGAGGACTGATTGGCCAGCGACTGAAGGGGGGACGAGGCAATCGTCCCGTCCTGCTGGTTCAGGTAATCGACAAGGCTGGGCATCCGGCCCATAAGCGATGAAATGGTGGTCATAGCGGTATCCCTTTGTTATCAGGGCATACATTGCAAGAAACGGGCCAGATCTAGGGATTGTAAGGGGCATCCCTCATGCCCAGACGTCCGATCAGGGGCAATTTCAGGGCCGGGCGCAGAACATCAAGGCCAAAGGTTAATCCCAGGATATTGACCTCGATCCCTTCCGCAATGCCCAGGGTCAGGCCCAGCAGACCGTAAATCGAAAACTGGAAGCCTGTGCCGCTTTCCGAACGGGCCAGAAAAGCGCCTTTGCCGATCCAGTCTTTGCCAATGGCATGCGCCGGCAGTTCAACACCCAGTTCCGGCACTGCGCGGATGATGTGCGAAATGAAGGAATTGCTGTTCGGCCCCGGCCACGCCCGGTAGGCGTTGGGATAGGCATATGATTTTGTTGCTGCCTGAATTTTTGGAATGGCGGATTCCGCCTCCGCGCCTGTCAGCGTATCGACCACGCCCGGTTTCGCGCCGAACCAGAAACGATCCGGCACATCTTCCTTGATCATGATGCTCTCGCCCGTGCGGCGCAACTGCCACCCCATCACGTGATAAACCTGATAGGCGTTTGCATTTTTCTCTTTGGTCGCGATCCATGTGTGCACGGCAAACCACCCGCGCCAGCTGATCGCGCGCGCCGCATAAACCTGCACCACTGCTTCCGGATGATCTGCCGCAACAGGCGCCAGCTTCGCGGAATCGCGCGGCGCCGTGCGCCAGTCCTGCCCCGTGACATTGGCAAGCCCGACAAGCCCCAGAATGATGATGGCGGCGATCGTGAGGGTCATTTTCATGAAATGAATATGGGATGCCGAAATGGCGAAAAAGTGGTGCCGTTGATAGGATTTGAACCTACGACCCTCGCATTACGAATGCGATGCTCTACCCCTGAGCTACAACGGCCCGTTTAAGGACATTCGCGCTTTGCAGCGCAGCGTGACTTCACGGCGTAATCTCTTAAGGTTTTTCGGATGTTAAAGCAATAAACAACTATTTGACATAATAAAAATAGACTAATAAACTAAGCCATATCAGCAGGGGAATAAGGTATGAACTTTTACCATCCGGATTTGCAGGCTTTATTCGAGGCCAATAGCGCTCGCAATCAGCCCAATGAAAAACCCATCACGGAAGATGTTGTTAAGGCCATTCGTAACGCCAATCCCAATGTTGGTGAATCGCCGGACATTGCCGCTCAGCCAGTGACTGCATCCGCCGTGCCGAAATCTGCGCGTGCCTGGGTTTTCCCTTTTTGGCGCTGAAGAACCAAATGTTGATTTCAGCCGCGCAATCGCCTAACTAATCATCCGGGAAGCCGGTGGCGGGCGACGTGTCGCCAACCCGGTCAGGTCCGAAAGGAAGCAGCCGTAACGATTTCTTCGGGTCGCTATCCGGTTTCCTACTTTATTCTACGCTTGGGCTCTTGGGCCCCGTCCATCGAAAACCTTTTCCTGTCACCGTCTCTACGAGCGTTTCCGCATCGCGGATGTTTTCACGCGATAGCGCCCCGCGAAAATGGAAGACCGCGGCGTAAGCCGTCCCTTCCGGGCGTTTTGCAGGTTGGCCGTTGCGGCCTTGCGCAAAATGCTTATCGCCCAGGCTTTTTGCGGCAACTGTATCGCCCTGTGCTTTGTAGATGTCGTAGAACGCAGCGTACTGGCGCGTGCTGACGCCGTTCTCGCCGCCATTGATGCGCGCCGGATCTTTACGGCCTTCCTGATAATCGATGACAAAAACGCCGGTATCGAGACGCGCAGGCAAATCATGCGCCTTTGTGAAATCAGATTGCACGCCAGGCGCTTTTGTTTTGTCTTTTGCGGCCTTGTTTTTCAGCGGCGCAGGTTTGGCTTTACGGGTAACCGGTTTGACAACTTTCGCAAGGCTCTCCCCATTATCGTTGCTTGAATCCGGTAAAAAGTTTTCTTCGCTGGGCTGCGCGGGCGGCGGACCGAAAATGCTTTCGTCATAAACCGCAAGCGTTACAAAATCCTGCGTATCCCGATCAAGAATTTTGGCGACTTTGCGCGGGTTATAAAATTCGCTCATGACGTTCTTGATTTGATTGATGGCGACACTTGCCGTCGTGGCTGGAAAACCTTTGTTACCCAGCAAAGTCTTCAGCCTATCAATCGGAACGCTTTCACCCTGATGATCGCGAAGATACGCTGCAACCAGATACGTGGCATGCGTGATCGTGATCGATGCGTCGCGCACTTTATAAACCTGTTGCGGCGGGGTGCCTTCGATAAACATCCAGCCGAGATCAATGCCGCTGGTATCTTGTTTTTTAATATCCGCGTTCATAGCTATAACCTTCCGATTCCACAGTCTGATGGACTCATATACCCCTGCTGGGCCGACGTCAAAATGCAGAAAATCCAAAGCGAATGGCGAATGCTTAGCTGACGATCAATGACGGATGCTGTCGCATGCGGCGCTCAGCAAAAGCAGCGGCATTGAACTTAGGCGCATCCCCGCCGACCATGCGCTTGTTGCCCGCCTCTGGTGTGAAGCGTCCGTTCAGGGACGGCGGTTTTTTGACCCCTGCAAGCAGCGCGTCTGTCTGCGCGGATGCTTTGGCAAAGCTGGATTGCGATTCAAACGGGAAAAGAAGATCAGCGCCAAGTTTGCGGGGCCATGATTGCACGAAGCTCAGATGTTGCAGCGTCTGCGCCATGGTGAGATGCGGAAATGCCAGCGTGATGCTGCGCGCGATCATGCGTTCGATCTGCGCCTTCAATAATCCTGATCCGTCTTTTGACGTCGGTAAATGGAAGATAAAACTGCCCAGCAGCGGAATCATCACCGCCGGTGACTTGCTGCCTTTGAGCGCGACGCCAATCTCGGCAATGGACGGGCCCTCATACACGCCGGTCTCGATGCTGCTGCGCAATTCGCTGATGCCGGCACGCAAGGCGCTGCGATAGGCTTCCATATTCATCACGCCGTACCCTTTGAGGCCAGCGCCGCTTGCCAGCAACACTTCCGCCTGGTCGCGCGGTTCTTTTTCGATGAACGGTAAAAACCGCCGGAAACTCATATCCGCGCCCAGCACGCGGCGGGTGATGGCGCCCAGATCATATCCCGGCCCATAAGACGGGTGGTAATAAAGCACATGCGCCGCGCCGTCGTTGGCCCGCACTTTTTCGGCAAAACGCAAATGGACGCGCGGCGGCAAGGGCGGCACAGCCGCACCCGCTTTGGCCAGGCACATGCCAAGGCGCGGCATGCGTCCGAAAATGGCGGCAGCTTCCTGCGTGCCCAAAGCCTCTTCAATTTTTTCGGCGAAACTTTGCGTAATGCTGAACGCCATCGCCTGCGCGTTTTCACGCTCACCGTATAAATGTTTCATGACCTGGTGCGGGGTCACCCATGTGCCCGCATGCTGGTAAAGGAAATCAAGTAAAGCCAGTTCCTTGCCGGACAGGCTGATGCCTGTGCCCTCAAAGTGGGCAGGATTATTGATCGCACCCTCGATCACAACGATTTTAAAATGCCCGTAATCGCGGGTTTCGCTGATGCGTCCCGCAGCCGCCTGTTCGGCTTTTGCAGGCGCTGGGGGCAATGCTTCACCTTTGGCGGCAAGGCAGCTGCCTGCGCCGCGCGACGTCCCGAACATGGCGAACGCCTTGTCCTTGCCAAGAGCATCGCGAAGCTTGCTGGCAACGCCGTCCACCAGCATATGAATGCGCGCTTCGCCGTTCGGACTCTCCGGGAAAAGCTCGGCTGCGGATTCGCGCCGCGTGACCCATTGCCCGGCCCGTTGATAAAGATGTTCCAGATACGCAAACTCAGATGGCGAAAGATACCGGTTTGACCCTGTGATGCGAATGCCCATGCGCTTGAGGCCTTCGGCAATCTCAACTGAAAAATTTCCAAGGGAATGAGAGGTAAAAATCTGCGCCGGCTGTTGCGCGCCGGGCTTTGGTTCCGCAACAGGTCTGGCCCAGGTCTCGCCAGGCATCATAAAACGCAGGCCCTGGCCCCGCCCCGTTAAAATAACGTCTTCGGACGATTTGCCATGCTTTTTCAATGCAGGCGTCAGGGCTTCTCTTAAAACGGCCAAAGCGTTGCTCAAGGCGGCTTCCGGGTTCGTGGCTTCCGGGTAGAGCGCCGAATGCAAAGCTTCGCGCGAGACGAACCCGCCCCGGCGGCGGTGCAGAATTTTCAAAAGGCGAAACGCATCCGGGCGTAAGGTCGCCGTATCGCCGCCAGGCGGTAACGACCGAAATGACGATCGTATTCTTCAATGGCAAACCATTCATAACGGTGAACAGCCAGCGGCCTTTGCGCGGCGCCATGACGGTGCGCGTCATAAACCGGCTGATGCGCCGTTGCAGGCCGGTGATACGGATAAAGGCTGTGCAGTTGCGGCACCTGCGCCGCCCCTTCAGGCGACAAGGCTTTGGTCAGCGGCCGCAGCGCCTGTTCGAACGGAACATCGTTCACCAATGCATTATAACGCGCCAGGATCGCCAGCGCACGGCGATGCAGAATACGGTATGGGGTCTGCGAAAATTCGGCTGTGACATCATAGCGGTCAACGGGTCTGCGCAAATAGATCGTAGCCTGCGCCAGCGCTGATGCGACGCGCGTCGGGTCGCCGGAATTGACATCATCCGCCAGCCGCACCGGGTGCCGCGGGGTGCTGTAAAGCGCTTCCAGAATATGCGCCGCGCCCAGAAGGCTGATCATCTGGCGATGCGCGTTTCGCAAAATGCGGTATGCGGAAATCGCATCCACCTCAAATGCGGCCGGCGCGTCAAACGCGCTGTAACCCGCTTCCTCGCCGTCCAGCCGGACGCGTGCAAAACGGCGCAGGGATGGAGTAGGGGCTGAAATCGTGTTGCGCTCGCCCTCATGGTCAGCGGCGTCCTGTTCCATGGCCGATATGTCGGTTTCGCCTGCGAAAATGAACAAGCCATCTGAGGAATCCTGATAAAGCCCGTTCACAATCATATCTTTGGCGGACACGGAAACCAGGCGGGCAGCTTTAAAAGCGCGCTTGGCAACGGGCAATGCTACGGCAGAGGGTGCAGTCCTGGTATCCATGTGTGAACCGATGTGTTTATCCAAAGGGCTGACTTTCCACGCAGTCTTATAATCGCAAAGACCCGTTAGCAGTCAGCGTCCCAGATATTATGTCTATATGCGGAAATCAGACAAATCAAATAAGAACTGCCGGAAGAGGCTCTTCCTCGGAGGGAAACTTCCTTGTGCGAAGCCATTCGCCTTTGGTTGCGGGCGCTATGCAAAGGCTTTAAATAAAAGAGATGTCTTCAGCCGAATCGACCCCGTACCGCGTTCTCGCGCGCAAATACCGTCCCCGTCATTTTGACGAGCTGATCGGCCAGGACGCGCTGGTCCGCACCCTCAGCAACGCCATTAATTCGGGCCGCATCGCCCATGCCTTCATGCTGACGGGCGTGCGCGGCGTTGGTAAAACCACCACGGCCCGCATCATCGCCAAAGCGCTGAATTACACCGGTCCCGATGGTAAATCGGGTCCGACCACCGGCCCTACCGATGACTGCGCCATTTGCCAGGCTATCGCCCAGGACCGTCATCCGGATGTGATGGAAATGGATGCCGCTTCACGCACTGGCGTTGACGATATCCGCGAAATTCTGGATGGCGTTCGTTATGCGCCTGTCTCCGCGCGCTACAAGATCTACATCATCGACGAAGTGCACATGCTCTCCAAGCAGGCCTTCAACGCGCTGCTCAAAACGCTCGAAGAGCCGCCCAGCCATGTGAAATTCATCTTCGCGACCACAGAAATCCGCAAAGTGCCTGTCACGGTGTTGTCGCGTTGCCAGCGTTTCGATCTGCGCCGCGTGGATGTGGATGTGCTGAGCCCCTATTTCTCATCCATTTGTATGAAGGAAAAAGTCGAGGCTGAAGAAGCGGCGATTGAAACCATCGCCCGCGCGGCGGATGGTTCTGTCCGCGACGGTCTCTCCCTGCTCGATCAGGCCATTGCTTTGGGCCAGGGCAAGGTAACATCCGACGATGTGGCGCGCATGCTGGGTCTGGCCGATCGTTCGCTCACGCTTTCGCTCTTCGCCGCAGCGATGCAGGGAAATTCATCTGAATCGTTGTCTGTCATGGATCGTCAGTATCAGGCTGGCGCCGATCTCCTCGTTGTTATGCAGGATCTTCTCGACATCACCCATGATCTGACCACGCTCAAAGCGCTCGAATGCCGCGACGAGGCCTTTAAGAATACATCGCTGCCTGTGGCAGATATGGATAAATGCAAGCAGTTGGCGCGAGAGCTGCCTATGCCGGCTTTGCAGCGTGCCTGGACCCTGTTGCTGAAGGGCCTGCAGGAAGTGCAGACCGCGCCCGATGCCCGCGCCGCTGCGCAGATGGCCATTATGCGGCTCATTTATGCAGCCGACCTGCCGGATCCCGCGCGCCTCATTCGTGAAATTCAGGCGAATGCGCAAACAGGTAATGCGCAACCGATGGGTGGATCATCAGAATCGCCCCGGTCTAACCCGTCTTTGCACGCGCCCATGATGCGCGAAGACCGCGCCCCGTTTCTAATGAGTGTGGGCGGTGGCGCCGTCGCCGTCGCACGTCAGGAACCTGTGCTGGCAATGGATGCCACGCCTCAGCCGCAAAGTTTCGAAGACATCGTGACCCTATGTGAAGACAAAGGCGAAATGCTCTTGGCTTCCCAGCTCGTTAACTACGCGCATCTGGTGAAGTTCGAAACCGGCCGTGTAGAATTGCGCCTTGCCCCCGAAGCGCCCGCCAATCTTGCGACACGCTTGTCCGGCCTTATGCGTGACTGGACGGGAAGCCTGTGGATGTTCCCTTTATCCAAGGATACCGGCGAAGCGACCATGTCGCAGAAAAAATCAGACGCGCGGGCCGCAGAACGCAAAGCCGTGCTTGAAAGCCCCAACGTACAGGCCATTCTGACGGCTTTCCCGGGCGCTGAACTTCACCGCATCGTCAAAGACGCCAGCAAATGAAAATCATGACCTGGAACATCAACTCGGTGCGTCTGCGCCAGGGGCTGGTATTAAAAGCGATCAAGACCCTCGATCCCGATATCGTCTGTCTTCAGGAAACCAAATCTCCGGACGAATTCTTCCCTCTCGATACCTTTAAAAAGGCGGGCTACGATCATATCCATATCTGCGGGATGAAAGGGTACAACGGCGTCGCCGTCATCTCGAAGATGCCCTTCCATGCGTACGATCGCTGGGACAGGGTCGGTAAGGCCGACTGCCGGCATGCAGCCGTAGAGGTACGGTTAAAAGGATTAAAAAAGCCTTTGCAGATTCATAACCTGTATGTGCCTGCAGGCGGCGATATTCCTGACATTGCCGCCAATGAAAAGTTTAGGCATAAACTCGACTTCGTAGACGAAATGGGCGACTTCTTCGCACGTTCGTATGCGCGTACAGACCCGATGATAGCCTTGGGTGACTTCAACATCGCCCCGTTGGAACAGGACGTATGGTCGCATAAGCAACTCCTCGACATTGTCTCTCACACCCCAGTCGAAGTTGAAAAACTGGGCCAGATGCAGAAATCTCTTGGCTGGGTCGACGCCATCCGTACGTTCGTTCCTGAAGACCAGAAGCTCTACACCTGGTGGTCCTACCGGAACAAGGACTGGAAAGCTTCCAACCGTGGCCGTCGCCTGGACCATATCTGGGTGACCCCGGCCCTGAAAGACAAGCTCAAAAGCCACCAGATCCTCAAAGAAGCCAGGGACTGGACCCAGACATCTGACCACGTGCCCGTCCTCCTCGATCTGGACCTTTCCTGACGGTTCGAGTAAACCAATCCCATGAAAACGCTGGAAGACTACCGCCGGGACATCGACGCGCTGGACGAAAAGATCGTTGCCCTGATTGTTGAACGCTTCGGTATCGTCCATCAGGTGGGCGAACTCAAAGCCCGCGAAGGCATTGCGGTTGTGCAATCGGTCCGCGCCCAGGCTGTGAAAGACCGGGTCGCGGCTTTGGCGCAGGCCCAGGGTCTGGACGGCGAGCTTCTGCGCGCCATCTATGCACTCATGATCGATCACGCCCATGTTCTCGAACACGCTCAACAGAAATGAACGGCTTTATCCGCACCACTATGCTGATGGCGGCCATGACGGCATTGTTCATGGGCCTCGGCGCTTTGATCGGTGGCCAGCAGGGCGCAATCCTCGCTTTCGGCCTTGCCGGGCTGATGAACCTCTTCGCTTTCTGGAATTCGGACAAGATGGTCCTGAAATACTACCGGGCCATCCCTGCCGATGAAAACAACGCCCCCGGCCTGACCACGCTGACACACCAGCTGGCCGCCGCCGCCAAAATCCCCAACCCGCGTGTGTACGTCATCGATAACGAGCAACCCAACGCCTTCGCCACCGGCCGCAATCCGGACAATGCCGCCGTGGCCGTCACCACGGGCCTGATGAAGCGCCTGTCGATGGCCGAGATCGCCGGCGTCGTTGCCCACGAACTCGCCCATATCAAAAATCGCGATACACTGACCATGACCATCACCGCCACCTTGGCCGGTGCCATCTCCATGCTCGCCAACATGGCAATGTTTATGGGTGTCTCGACGCAGGACGGGCGCCGCCACCCGTTTGCTGGTCTTCTCGTCATGATTTTGGCGCCCATCGCCGCAGCTTTGGTGCAAATGGCAATCAGCCGTTCACGCGAATACGAAGCCGACCGCCTGGGGGCGCAGATTTGCGGACGCCCCGTATGGCTGGCCGATGCCCTTGAAAAGATTGCAGGTTCCGCCAAGGCCATCGACAATATCCGCGCCGAAAACAACCCTGCAACAGCCCATATGTTCATCATCAATCCGCTTCATCTCAGGTCAATCGACGGTCTCTTCGCGACCCATCCCCGCACCGAAGAACGGGTGCGGCGCCTGCGCGAAATGACGATTCATGCCACCCAGATCTGAAAAAAATCAAGGCGTTACCGCGCGTGTCGCCGCGGCCCAGGCCCTAAGTCATGTGCTTGGCAACAAGGACACGGTTGATGAAGCCCTGACCAAAATCTACGTCAAGCACCGCCTGAGCGAGGATGATCGCCGCCTGGTTCATGCGATTTGTGGCTACGTTTTCAGGAACTTGCCTGCCATCGACGCAAGCTTGCGTCACGTGATGAACCGCAAGAAGGATCCGGACCCGGTGATGTTGCACCACCTTCTGCGGGTAGGGGCGGCACAGCTGCTGTATATGGAGATTGCACCGCATGCGGCCGTCGACACGTGTGTTTCCGCTGCCGGGTCACTGGGTGTCAGTCGTCAGAAAGGTCTTGTAAATGCTGTACTTAGGTCGGTTCACCGCCAGAAAGACGCGCTGCTCGAGTCACAGCCTGATGCGCTGGGAATGCTACCTGCATGGCTGTCAGAGCGTATGATCCAGGCTTACGGGCCGGATAAGGCCCTGGCCGTGGCCGAAGCATCGCGCCAGGAAGCCCCGCTCGATCTCGGCATTAAAGATGCTAAAGCATCACATGAGATGGGCCATTTGCTATCCGGCGACGTGCTGATGGAAGGCATGGTTCGGGTGCGCCAACGGGTCGGTCACATAACGTCATGGCCCGGTTTTAACGAGGGCGCATGGTGGGTGCAGGACCTTGCTGCTTCTTTGCCAATCAGCATGTTAGGCGATATTCATGGCAAGTCAGTTATAGACGTTTGTGCTGCGCCAGGCGGCAAGACGCAGCAAGCCGCAAGCAGGGGCGCGCGTGTCACTGCGCTGGACATTGCACCGACTCGTATGAGCCGCGTCACGGAAAACCTTGCCAGGCTCAAGCTGGACCAGCAGGTGCAAACCCGTGTGCTCGATGCGCGTCATTACAAACCCGACGTGACCCCGGACATTGTAGTGATAGATGCCCCCTGTTCGGCGACAGGCACTTTAAGGCGTCACCCTGAACTCCCTTGGATTCATGAACAAAATGACGTTGACCAACTTAAAGTGGTGCAACATGAACTGTTGTGGCACTGCGCCGGCTGGATCGAGTCTGGTGGCATTCTGCTCTATTGCACGTGTTCACTCGACCCGCAGGAGGGGGAGGGTCAGGTTGACTCTTTCTTGAATCATTTCAAGGATTTCAACGAAGTAACCACGCTGCCTGCAGTGGTTCATTCGTTTGTGCAGCGTGGAATCAATAATATCGGCTGGCGAACGAATCCGGCTGATTTCGCCGATAAAGGCGGTCTCGACGGTTTCTTCATCGCATTGCTTCAAAAGCAATAAAAATCAATGTCGTCGCATTGATTGATGATGTTCGAATCCGTATAGTGAAAACCACGACTCTCTTTCTGAAGTCGGGTAAAAATTTCTAAATCTTTCAAGGTTATACGCCGATGTCCTCCAATATCCGGATCGCGCCCTCGATTCTTTCCGCTGATTTTTCAAAACTCGGGGAAGAGGTGCGGGCCATTGACGCCGGCGGCGCCGACTATATTCACGTCGATGTGATGGACGGCCATTTCGTTCCCAACATCACCATGGGTCCGAATGTCGTAGCCTCCATCCGGCCTCATACCAAAAGGATCATGGATGTCCATCTCATGATTGCCCCGGCCGATCCCTATCTGGAATCCTTTGCCAGGGCTGGCGCTGACATCATCACGATTCACCCCGAGGCCGGCCCCCACATTCATAAATCGCTGCAGACCATCCGGGCGCTCGGTAAAAGGGCGGGGGTCGCCCTCAACCCCGGCACCCCTGTCGGCGTCCTCGATAACCTCATGGATTTGGTTGATCTTGTCCTGGTCATGACCGTCAACCCCGGTTTCGGCGGTCAGGCCTATATTCCCCTCGAAGACAAGATTGCCCAAGTGCGCCAGCGCATTACCGCCACGGGCGGCAGAATTGATCTGGAAGTGGACGGGGGCATCACCCCCGACACGGCGCCCAAAGTCATCGCCGCCGGTGCAGACGTACTTGTCGCCGGCACCGCTGTCTTCAAGGGTGGCCCAGATAATTATGCCGCTTCTATCAAGGCTCTGCGGCCAAAATGAATTTACTCTCCAACCTGTTCGATCCGGCGCGGTCCCGGGGTGCGATGCGCGTTCTGGCGCGTCCGCTCTATAGCTGGTCACTGGCTGGCGGGGATGTGCCTGACCGCCTTCTGATGCTGCCGCCGGACCCGTGGACCGGCGATGCCGGCAAGGGGCGCTGGATCTCGAACCGCGTTCTCGAATTGCATGGCCGCCAGATTCCCATCGAAGCCAAATCATGGGCGACACCCGATGCATCGGCCTGCGCCGCTCTGCATTCATTCGAATGGTTGAGGGATCTGCGTTCCTTAAGCGGCGATACATCGCGTCGCCTGGGCCGCCAGCTGATGCAGGAATGGATGAACGTTCATGGCAGATGGTGTGATGGCGTCTGGGACTTCCCGGTCACCGCGAACCGCATTGCATCCTGGCTGATGGGATACGACTTTTTCTGCGCCGCCGGCGACGATAGCTTCCTCGAGTCATTTTACGGCAGCCTGATCAAGCAAATCCGTCACTTAGACCGTGTTGACCCGGCAAAAATCCACGGCATCGACGCACTCGCCGTCATCCGTGCGCAGGTATTCGCGGGTCTTTGCATCGAAGGATCGGCCGAACGCCTCGAACATGCCCTGGGCTGGTGCGAGCACTGGCTCGCCCACGAAATTGATGGCGAGGGAATGCATATCAGCCGCTCGCCGGCCCAGGCCGTTTCAGCCGCCCGGATGCTGATCGACATTCGCGGCTCTCTTGTCCGTGCCGGTCATGCCGCACCCGTGAGTCTTCAAAGCGCCATTGACCGGATCATCCATGCCATCCGCTTCTTCCGCATGCCGGACGGCAAGCTCGCCTGCTTTCACGGCACGCAGGAAGACGACATCAACGCGCTCGACGCATTGTTCCGGGTCAGCGGTGTGCGGATCAGAAAACCTCTGAGCCAGCTGGAAGCATCCGGATTCGAGTCACTGGTGCGTGAACGAGTCACGGTGATCGCCGATTGCGGCGCGCCGGGCGTGCATCCGCACGATGCCCATATCCACGCATCGCCGCTTTGCTTCGAAATGTGCGTCGGCCGCGACCGCATGGTCGTCAATTGCGGCACGCACCCGGCCGATCATCAATGGGCCGATCACCTGCGCGCCACTGCAGCGCATTCGGGACTCACTCTCGACGACCGCAACGCCTTTGAAATCTGCGCCGACGGTCACATCGGCCGCAGCTGCTCGCATATCGCGTCGCGGCGGGATCTGGCGGGCGCCGGGCTGATGCTGACGCTGTCGCATGATGGCTATGCGCCTCTCAATGGTGTCGTGCATACGCGCCGCCTGACCCTCGCTTCCGACGGCCGCGTCCTGCAGGGGGAAGACTGGCTCGCTGCCGATGCGCCGCTGATCAAACCCAGCAATTTTGCGATCCGCTTCCATTTGCATCCGCGGGTCCAGGCATCATTGATTCAAAATGGTGAGGCGGCCCTGTTGCGTCTGCCATCCGGCGGGGGCTGGCGGTTTTCCAAGGGTGCCGGTCATCTGGCGCTGGAACCCAGCATCTATTGCGGCGCCGGCGCCACCCCCCGCAAAACCCAGCAACTGGTTCTGACCGGCGTGACCGATGGGTCAAGCGCGAGCGTCAACTGGTCTTTCACGGAAGAATCTTAAGCGCGGTTGCCGATCAGGGTGCGGGCTTCGCTCAGTCTGCGTTCCGCCTGAAGCGCGAACGCGTCGGCTGCGCCCGCATAATGCGCATCGGCCGACAAAGTCTGATTCAGAAGCTGCTGAATAAGCGGCGCAACCTCGCCCTTGGCGTTCGCAGCAATCGGTTCGGCCAAAGCGCGGGACCGGCGCAGACCCGGCCACTCGCTGAATGTTTTATTGAGGTGTTCTGCAAAGACCTGCTTCATCGCCTCGCGTTCCAGCACCCGGAACACATCAGCCCTCACAAACCGCGGTAAACGGCGGATATCGGGCAGTTTCAGGGCGGTATCGATATCGCGGCACAATTCTTTCTGCACCCGTTCTGCGCTGAGCCATGCGGCCAGCAGCGCTTCCGGGTCGTTCACCGCCAGCGCTTCCGCCGCGGCCCGTCCGCGATTCACATACGATTCAAATGTGATTTCAGGATCGTGATCAAAACGCATCGCTTCGTACACAATGCGATCCAGCCGCACCCATCCGGCACCGCGCCACAAAAGGCCATCGCATTTCTCTGATAGCCTTTGCGGGTATCCGCCCAGCATGGCGGCCAGATGGTCCTGCACATTTTTATGATCGGGCGTCGCCACGCCGAACAGTTTCAAATAAAGCTCGAGCAATTGCGCATCGGTCCGGCTGGCCACCATCGGAAAATGCAGCGTGCCGGAAAATGCGTATTTTTCGCTCATCAGGTCGCCGACCGGTTCCGGCGGCTCTTCCGGCGAAAAGGCCTGCCGTACGCCTTTGGTGCGTACGACATCGAAACGTGATTCCAGCAGAATCCGGTCGATCAGCAATTCCAGGGTAATCCGGTACAGCGGCACATCGGTCATGATGCCCGCGAATTTTTCACGGTCGGCCTGTTGCCCCAGATCCAGAAGGTTCAGCGTACTCACATCCTTGTACGCCAGCCACGGGGACGGTGGCGTTTCTGGTTGTTCCGGGGTTTCAGAAGAAACCGCAATCATATGCGCAGCAGTATCCCGGGCGTCCTCCGGACCCTTTAAAGGTCCGGCACTGTTGCCAAGCTGGAAATGCAGCGCCCCCATCTACATCATGCCCGTAAAGTCGCGCCGGTTTTATCGGCAACGGCTTTGACGATGGAGTTCGAAATGCTTTCGATCTCCGCATCGGTCAGGGTTTTCTCGCGCGGCTGTAAAATAACCGTGATCGCGATGGATTTTTTACCCGGATCGATCCCTTTGCCTGCGTAAACGTCAAACACATCGACACGGTCGATCAGGTCTTTCTGCGCCCCATGCGCCAGCTTGATGACCGATTCCGCCGATATGTCGGCATCGACGATAAAAGCGAAATCGCGCGATAGCGGCTGGAATGGCAACGGTTTCAGCAAAGGCTTCGCGGTGCCGGTTTTTTTCGGCATCGGCACATTGCCTAAAAACACCTCAAAGCCGCAGGCCGGCCCTTTGACATCCAGCGCTTCCAGCGCAGAGGGATGCAATTCACCGAACCAGCCAAGCACCGTCGGCCCCTGGCGCAATGTCGCGCTGCGGCCGGGGTGATAATACGATGGCGCATCGGTCGTGATCTGCACTTTGGAAGCATTCATGCCGCAGGCTTCCAGCGCAGCCAGCGCATCGGCCTTCGCGTCATACGCGCTCACCGCGCGGCTGGTATCTTTTGAATTCCAGTTGCGATCGCCCAGCGCGAGATGGCGAATACCGGCGGCGACAAAGGCCTGATCCTTGGGCGAAGTGCCCGTGAAAACCGGGCCGATTTCAAACAGGGACGCGTTCGGGAAGCCGCGATCCGCATTGCGCTGCGCCGCCTGCAATAAATTGGGCAGAATGCTGGGGCGCATGCGGTCCATTTCCGAGGAAATCGCATTGGTCAGCGTCAATTCATCGCGTTGATTGTCATTCATCGCCTTGGCTTCGAAATGCACGGCCTTGCTTCCCTGCATAAACGACCATGTCACTGCTTCGGCCAGGCCGCGCGATGCCAGAACGCGGCGCGTTTCCGTGCGGCGTTTCAGATCGGCATTCAGCGCGCCTGCCGTCATGCTTGCGTCACGTGTGACCGATACCGGTTTGATCGTATCGAACCCGTGAATGCGGATGATTTCCTCAACCAGATCAGCCTGCCCTTCAATATCCGGGCGCCAGCTCGGCGGCGTGACTTTCCAGGGAATGATATGCGCGTCGACGGTAAAGCCAAGCGCGATCAGGACATGATGATCTTCCTGATGGCTTAATTCCATACCGCTCAGCTTCACCGTGCGGTTCGGGTCGAATTTGATTTCACGTTTCCAGGCTGCTTCAGCGCCGGCGCTCACAACGCTGCCCGGCGTGCCGCCGCATAATTCCAGCACCATCGCGGTCGCCAGTTCCATGCCATCGGCCACAAAAGCCGGATCGATGCCACGTTCAAAGCGGTAACGCGCATCGGAATGAATTTGTAAGCTTCGGCCCGTCTGCGCGGTTCTTGCCGGGTCGAAATAAGCGCATTCGATGTAAACATTGGTAGTGCCGTCTTCAACACCGGTCGACGTGCCGCCGATTATGCCGCCAAGGCCCAGCACGCCGCTGTCATCGCAGACAACCGTCATGCCATCATCCAGCGTGTAGATTTTATCGTTCAGCGCGTTGAGTGTTTCGCCTTTTTTAGACGGGCGCACATGGATATTGCCTTTCACCTTGTCGGCGTCGAACACGTGCAAGGGGCGGTTGAGGCCGATGGTGAAATAGTTGGTGATATCAACCAGCACCGAAATCGGGCGCAGGCCGATGGCTTTGAGCTGTGTCTGCAACCATTCGGGTGAAGGTCCGTTTTTTACGCCCTTGACCATGCGGCCCAGAAATTGCGGGCAGGCGTCTTTGTCTGGGATGTCGACCTTGATGGCAGACTCAAACTGACCCGTGACGGGCGTAACGGCCAAAGGTTTCAGCGTGCCCAGGCCCTTGGCTGCCAGGTCGCGCGCAATGCCGCGGATACCCGCGCAATCCGCGCGGTTTGGCGTCAGGTTGATTTCAATGATCGGATCGTCCAGCCCGAAGAGGGCGGCCATCGGTTGACCGAGTTTCGTATCCGCGGGCAGATCGATAATGCCCGTATGCTCGTCGGAGAGTTTCATCTCGCGTTCCGACACCATCATCCCGCAGGATTCAACGCCGCGGATAACGCCTTTGCCCAATGTCTTGTCGAGGCCGGGAATATAGCTGCCCTCCGGCGCAAATACGCCGACCATGCCGGCGCGCGCATTCGGTGCGCCGCATACAACCTGGATGGCCTTGCCATCACCCGCATCCACGGTCAGCACCTGCAGGCGATCCGCATCCGGATGCTTGTTCGCGCTCAGAACCTTGGCGGTTTTGAACGGTGCGTAAATCGCGCCGCGGTCTTCCACGTTCTCGACCTCAAGGCCGATGGCCGTGAGTGTTTTTGAAATCTCGTCGAGCGAGGCTTTCGTATCCAGATGCTCTTTAAGCCAGGAAAGGGTGAACTTCATTGCGATACTCCGATTTTATCAAGCATGCCAAGCGGCAGAATGTGGAAGGTGAAATCAAGCGTGACAGCGCGGTTTTTATAAAGGTTTTGCGCAACCGTGTTGGTCTGGTCGGTCAGCCAGTAAATGCGGTCCCATTTCTCGATGCGGCCCATAACGGTGAGGGATTCCAGCAAGGACGAGGCAATGCCCTGACGGCGGCGGGCAGGATGGACGTATAAATCCTGCATGTAGCAGACCGGGTGCATCGACCCTGCAACCGGGTGCACAACACCGTGCAGCAGGCCAATCACTTCATTGTCAGCGCTGACCGCAAGCAAGGCAAACAGCTTTACCGATGGATCCAGGATCTGCCGTTCCGTGTAATCGATAACGGTTTTATCCAGTGAATCGCCGACATTCATGCGCCATAGTGTGCGCCAGCCGATGGAATAATCCTTCGTCATCGGCACGACGCGGGCGTCGGATTTATGGGCGGCTGATTGATTCATTATAACCCTGTTGCCAGATTGGGGCGGGCCAGCGGGTCGAAACCATAATGGTCAAGCCAGCGTGAATCGCCTTCAAAGAAGGTGCGCAGATCAGGAATGCCGTATTTGAGCATCGCCACGCGTTCGATCCCCATGCCGAAGGCGAAGCCTTGATAGACTTCGGGATCGATGCCGCAGTTTTTCAAAACATTCGGGTGCACCATCCCGCAACCCAGAATTTCCAGCCATCCGGACCCTGCGCCGATTTTCAGGCCGCCGCCCGAACGGTCGCAGCCGATATCCATCTCGGCCGACGGCTCGGTGAACGGGAAGAAGCTGGGGCGGAAACGTGTCGGCAATTCGTCGACGCCGAAAAACGCTTTGCAGAAATCGATCAGGCAGCCTTTCAGGTGGCCCATATGGGTGGCTTTATCGATGACGAGGCCCTCCAGCTGGTGGAACATCGGCGTGTGCGTCATGTCGTAATCCGAACGATAGGTGCGGCCCGGAATGATGATGCGGATCGGCGGCTTCTGGCTCATCATCGTGCGCACTTGCACAGGCGATGTATGCGTGCGCAAAAGGCGCTTGGTGTCTTTGCCCTCGGCGGCATCCGGCAGATAGAACGTATCGTGCATCGCGCGCGCCGGGTGGTTCGGCGGGAAATTCAACGCCGTGAAATTGTGGAAGTCATCTTCGATGTCAGGGCCTTCGGCGACGTTGAAACCCATATCGGCGAAAATTGTGACCATCTCGTCGATCGTCTGTGAAATCGGGTGGATCTTGCCCTTCGGTCCCGTGGACACCGGCAGCGTCATATCCAGTTTTTCTTTTTGCAGGCGGGCGGAAACTGCGCCGGCTTTGAGCGTCGTGAATTTTTCTTCCAGCAAACGCGTGACGTTGTCTTTGAGCTTGTTGACTTCGGCGCCGAAAGATTTGCGCTCTTCCGGCTGCATCCCGCCCAGATTTTGCATCAGCGCCGTGATCGCGCCTTTTTTGCCCAGCGCCTCGACGCGGATTTTTTCCAGAGAGTCGAGATCGTTGGACGCATTGATTTTTGCTTCCAGCTCTGACTGCAGTTTATTGACGGCGCTCATGCTTTTTCCTTCGTGAATAAAAAGGGCGCTTCCCTGTAACGGGTAGCGCCCTGACATTAGTCTATTTTAGATGCCGAATTAAGCGGCTTTATTGCTTTTAGCAGCGTTGTTCTGCGCATCCGTCAGGGCTTTTTGAGCCTGATCGAAGATGGATTTGAAGCCATCGGCGTCATGAACAGCGATATCGGCCAGGACTTTGCGGTCCAGTTCGATTTTGGCCAGTTTCAGGCCATTGATGAACTGGGCATAGGTCAGGCCGTGCATGCGCACAGCTGCGTTGATGCGCTGGATCCACAAAGCGCGGAATGTGCGCTTTTTCGTGCGGCGGTCGCGGTATGAATACTGCATACCTTTTTCAACCGTCTCAACCGCAACGCGGAAGCAGTTTTTCTTACGGCCATAGTTGCCTTTGGCCATTTTGATGATTTTACGTTTACGCGCATGGGCGCGGGGACCTGCTTTAACGCGAGCCATTATTCACCAGCCTTTGCTGCCGCTGCAGCATTATCATTCGCCAGACGGCGCTTTTTGTTTTTGAAACGTTTCTTCAAGGAATACGGCAGGAAGTAATTCAGGATCTTCACGCCATCAGACTTGAACATCACGGACGTGCCGCGTGCTTTACGTTTCATTTTTTTCGGTTTGGAGATCAGGCGGTGGCGTGCGTGAGCTTGTTTAAACTTCACTTTGCCTTTCGCAGTGACCTTGAAGCGCTTTTTGGCGCCGGACTTGGTCTTCATTTTCGGCATTTTGAGCTCCATGGTTGGAGTTGATAAAAGGGGCTGCCGGCAATGCCTTATAAGGCCGGTTTGCCCCGGAAAGGCGTTCTTTTAACCTGTTACCCGCGCATAAAGCAAGGAATTCCGGCATAGAATTTGACATAATATTAAAAGGGATATAGTTTTGGTCATCCTTCAGGAGAGACGATATGGCTAGAATGAAGAATATGGCTGCTTTGGCGCTGGCGCTGGCCACGACCACAGTTTCTGCTCCGGCCCAGGCTCAAAGGCAGACATCATCTGAACAGGTCGCAGATCAGGTTCAGATGTATGAGCGTTTAGCGCAGCAGAATATCGGCCTCTATGAAGAACGCACCGGCCGCAGTCGGAATGACGACAAGGGCGGTGACCGTGGCGCCGAATATTTCTGGCATACTGCCCGCACTGCGCGAAGCCTTGGCATGACGCTGCAGGAACAACATAAAAAATGCTCAGACCTGCCGTCAGCCCAGCAAGACCGGTGCTTTTCCACCCTGGCAGATAACGCGCAAAAGATACTGCCCGCTCACTTCACATGGCTGGACGCTGCCGCGGTTTCCACACAGGCGTTGGAAGACAGCGTAGCTAAAAATGCCAAAGAGTATTTTACGTCCCGCTGGACGATTCCGCTTCCTGCGCGCCTTCAGCGCTAGTCAGCCGGTGGTTTTCGTAAGCCGGGTAAGAATCCGGCTGAGAAAATGCTCGATATTCACGTAAAGATGCTTGCGCATTTTGGGCTCTTTCAAACCCGGGCCGCCCCCCTCGAACACGCCTAAATCCACCAGGCCGCCCACATTGTCCCGGGCGTAATAGGCTTGTTCCAGGGGCTTGTCCGGGTCAGCCGTGCCCGCCTGGATCAGCACCGGCGCCTTGATCCGGGCCAGAACCGAGGCGAGGTCTGCATTGTAAATTTCGTGCAGGAAATGCGACCCAAGGCGGTAACCGCGGTATTCGACGAACGGCGCATCCATTTCAGCGGCCTTAAGCAGTTTTTCGCGCGTGAACAATTCTTTGAATCCGGTATCGCGCATCACAACCGATGGCCACAGCAGAATAATTCCGCCCACAAACCTGGCGCGGTATCCCATGACGGCGGCGACCGCGCCGACGCCTTCGCCGATCAGTATGACGCTTTTGTATTTCTGCTCATGCCTGGCCCAGTCCAGCACGGCGTTGAGATCTTCGGCCGCGGATTCGAGTGAAAACTCCGCCGGCGTGCAATCGCTCTGCCCGCCGCCGCGGAAATCAAACCGCGCGGTCGGGAAACCCAGATTGCCGAAATGATATTCCATCGCGCCGAACAGATCGTCATTGCCCGACATGTGCCCGCCGGGAAAATCATGCATCATGATCAGCAGCGGTTTTTGCACCGGCTTTGCCTTGGGTTTTTTCTTTTTATGGGATGGCGTGATCTCTTCGGGTTCTGGCTGCGCAGGCGCGATATCAGGCTGCTGATGAATCAGGCTGATGGTTTGCTCGGCAGTGACGGGTAACCGGAGGGGCGTGATCATAGCCCTAAAATTTTAGCGCTTTTCGTGGCTCTCGGCCAGTGGGGTACGGTATTGGGCTTCCAGATCCCACGGGAAGAAAATCCAGGTGTCCTGGCTGACTTCCGTGATGTACGTATCGCAGGTCGGCATGCCCTGCGGCTTGGCGTACACCGCTGCATAATGCGCCTTGGGCAGGCGTTCGCGGATGAGCTTGAACGTATTGCCGGTATCGACGAGGTCGTCAACGATCAGCCAGCCCGTGCCATCGCCCATATTGTCGAGCTTGAGAATTTTGGCCGAGCCCTGATCCTGATGGTCATAAGAAGCGATACAGATGGTTTCAACCAGACGCAAATCCAGCTCGCGGGCGACCACGCAGGCCGGCACCAGACCGCCGCGCGTGACGGCGGCAACGCCCTTCCAGGGCCCTTTTTCCAGCAGGCGCCACGCCAGAAGTTTGGAGTGACGGTGCATTTCATCCCATGAAACGGGAAAGTTTTTTGAATATTCGCTGCTCATGCGTCCAACAATGCCGCGAAATTCTTACGCGGTCAAACGGCGCATCGGCCACGGCACGTCAAACGGGCTTTGCCAGGCGTTGGGTCCGGCGGGGCTTTTCAGGCGCAGCTGGTTTTCAATTTTCGGAACCCATTCCTGCGCGCGCGCCAATATGGCTGGATCGAAGTTGCGGCACATCCATTTGCTGAACAGGAATTCCGCTTCCTTGGCATCGGCAACCGGGGCAAAGCGCACTGGAAATCCTTCATTGCTGAACGTGCCGTAACGCATCGCGCCGTGCTCGTCGACCAAAAGCTGGAAGATCATTTCATGAATGCGTTTCGGGCCCATCGTGTTGATGGTGAAACCATCGGGCTCGACATGAAAATGAAAGTATCGATCGTACATGCCCGCCGGCGGCGTGGCATGATCAAGCGTGACGGAATATGCGTTACCCAGGGTGCTGCGGCGCAGATCGCCCTGTGCGTTTTCGCCCAGTTCGAGGTGATGCGCGTAATCAAGCGCGATCAAGGCAACAGCAATACTTTTCAGGGTGCTTTCCAGCGCTTCGCGGGTTGCCGCGCGCGACGGCACAAATTGCGCATCGTCCGATGCCGCAGCAGCAAAAAGATTGGCAGTTTTAGCGTCCATGAGAATCTCCTTGGTCCTTGCCCGTTTTTAGACAAGTTTATGGGAAATGGCAAGAAGCCTTAATGCGCTTTACCCACGCGCATTTCTAATGCGCTTTACCCCATGTCGGCCCAATCCCGGCCGATGCCTCCAGCGGCACGCCGATATCGGCGACGCCTTCCATGATGCCTTTGATAAAGGCCGCGGCTTCCTGCGCATGGTCCTGCTTCACCTCGAAGACCAGTTCGTCATGCACCTGCAAAAGCATTTTGCAGTCCAGGCTGGACCCATCCAGCGCAGAATCCACCTTCACCATCGCGCGGCGCATGATGTCTGCCGCCGTGCCCTGCAGCGGCGCATTGATGGCCTGCCGTTCCGCGAACGAACGGCGCGGCCCTTTTTCCTGAATGCCCGCAATCGTGCATTTGCGCCCGAACATGGTTTCGACATAGCCATGCTGCCGGGCGAAATCTTTCGTGCGTTCCATGTAATCAAGCAATTCCGGGAAGCGCCCGAAATAGGCTTTGATGAATGTGTTGGCTTCAGAGGCTTCAATGCCCAGCTGCTTGGCCAGCCCCCAGCCGGAAATGCCGTAAATAATACCGAAATTAATCGCTTTCGCTTTACGGCGTATATCCGGCGTCATCTCTGCCATCGGCACGTCGAAAACCTGCGACGCCGTCATCGCGTGAATATCGTCTCCATTGCGGAACGCTTCCTGCAAAGCGGGAATGCCCGCCATCGCGGCTGCAAGGCGTAATTCGATCTGGCTGTAATCAACGCTGATCAGCGCGTAACCCTCTTCGGCGATAAACGCCTCGCGGATTTTCTTGCCGTTATCGGTGCGGATCGGGATGTTCTGCAGGTTCGGATCCGACGACGCCAGCCGCCCCGTCGATGTATGCGCCATCGCAAAACTGGTATGCACGCGGCCGGTTTTGGGGTTGATCTCTTCCTGCAGGCTGTCGGTATAGGTGCTTTTCAACTTCGACATCTGCCGGAAATCAAGCACCTTCTGCACGATCTCGTGACCCTGATCGGCCAGATCCTGCAACACGTCGACGGATGTCGACCAGTCGCCCTTCTTGGTCTTGCCGCCGCCTTCCAGGCCCATCTCGCCGAACAGCACATCGCCCAGTTGTTTGGGGCTTGCGACGTTGAATGGGTGGCCAGCCATTTTATGAATTTCAATCTCCAGCTGCGCGATCTGCGTGCCGAAATCCTGGCTCAGGTTGCGCAGCATGGTCACGTCGATCTTGACGCCGCGCGTTTCCATCTTGGCAATCGCGGCCGCCAGCGGCCGGTCCATCGTCTCGTAGACTTTGGTCATTTTTTCAGGCGCCAGGCGCGGTTTTAAAATCTGCCACAGGCGCAGCGTGATATCGGCATCCTCAGCCGCGTATTCGGTAGCCTTGTCGATGGCGCATTCCGCGAATGAAATCTGCTTGGCGCCTTTGCCGCACACGTCTTCATATGAAATCGGCTTGTGCCCCAGATGCAGTTCCGACAATTCATCCATGCCATGCCCGTGCTGTGTGCCGTCCAGCACGTAGGATAACAGCATCGTGTCGTCATAAGGGGCGATGGTGACGCCTTCTTTGGCGAACATCTGCAGATCGTATTTAATGTTCTGGCCGATTTTTAAAACGGAATCGTCTTCCAGAAGGGGCTTCAGCAAGTCGATCGCCTCTTTCTTCCTCATCTGCACCAGCGCATCCGCTGAATTGCCCATCAGGTCATGCGCGGCGCGATGGCCGACGGGAATATAGGCGCCTTTGCCAATCTCGTAAGAAAGCGAAATACCCACAAGCTCGGCCTTGGCCGGGGTAATGCCCGTCGTCTCCGTATCGACCGACACAACACCCGTTGCCGTTGCGGCGGCAATCCATTGCCTGAGCACTTTGGCGTCCGTGATGGTCGTGTATTCCGTTTTGATGGGCGCGCGCAGTTGCGGCGCATGCGGCGTAGTGGGGGCCGGCGCATCTTTCAAAGGCTCGGGCAGGGATGGCGTATCGCCAAGGCGCGTAAGGATGGATTTGAACCCATGCCCGCGTAAAAACTCGATCAGGGCTTTGTTGTCGGTCGTGCCGGCGCCCAGATCGTTCAGGCTTTTGGGCATCGGGGAATTGGCATCCAGCGTCACAAGCCGCTTGGAAATACGCGCGATATCCGCATGCATGCTCAGCGCCTCGCGGCGCTTGGGTTGTTTGATCTTTTCAAGATTGTCGAGCAGGTTTTCGAGCGTGCCGTATTCATTAATCAGTTCTGCCGCGGTTTTCGGCCCGATGCTGGGCACGCCCGGCACGTTATCGGTGGGGTCGCCGATCAGCGCCTGGACCTCAATCACTTTGTCCGGCGTGACGCCGAATTTTTCAGCGACTTCCTTGGGCCCGATGGTGCGGCCCTTCAGAGGGTCGTACATGACCACGCCATCGCGCACCAGCTGCATCAGGTCCTTGTCGCTGGAAACGATCACGACATCCTTGCCCGCCTCGCGGCCGGCCTTGGCATAGGCCGCGATCAGGTCGTCGGCTTCGTAACCTTCCACCTCCAGCGGCTCGAACCCGAAAGCGCGGGTACAATCGCGGATGAGGGGGAACTGGGGAATAAGGTCAGGCGGGGTTTCATCCCGGTTGGCTTTGTATTCAGCATAAATCTCGTTCCGGAAGTTTTCGCGGGACGCATCGAAAATAACCCCGACATGCTTGGCCTGCAGGTCTTTGAGCAGTTTGACCATCATATTGGTAAAGCCCAGCACGGCGCCAACCGGCACTTTCTGCGGGTTGGTCAAAGGCGGCAGGGCATAAAACGCCCGGAAAATGAACCCGGAGGCGTCGACCAGATAAAGAGTGTCTTGTGAGGGCTTGGACATGTCCCTAAACTTGTAGCGATGACAAATATTTATTCAACCCGCAGTAACAATATTCTTGAGATCGATACCGGCGGCCCCGTGACGCTGGAGGACGATGTCATCTGGCTGGACCTCCTGAATCCGACCCCGGAAGAAGAAAAGGGGTATGAGCACCAGCTCTCCATCGACCTGCCGATGCGCGAGGAACTCAAGAGCATCGAGCCATCATCCCGCCTTTATAAAGAAAACGGCGCCCTCTATATGACCGCTACGGTGGTCTCGTCATCTTTAACCGGCGTGCCGCAGGCAACCGCCATCGGCTTTATCCTGCATAACCACCGCCTCATCACCATCCGCTACGCCGAACCGCGCGCCTTCAAGATTTTCAGCAATTTCGTAATGCGTCACCCGCATGAATATAACGAAGGCGCCGAATTGCTGGGCGGCCTGCTCGAAGCCATCGTCGACCGCATCGCCGAGGTGATGGAAAGCATTGGCGCGGAAGTCGACGCCATTTCGACCGATATTTTCGCCGGCCGCACCGACAAGCCGCAGAACATGGCCTCCGGCGCCAAACTGGGTGAAGCCCTGAAGCAGATTGCCCTGCGCCAGAACCTGATGGCCAAAATTCGTGACTCGCTCGTATCGCTGGGCCGCGTCACCCGTTTCCTGTGCCTGTCGGAACAGGTCATCAAAAACCACGCGCTGGATGAGCAATTGCGTTCGGTTGACCGCGACATCGCCTCGCTCACCGATCAGGCAAGCTTCCTTTCGGCCAATATCACCTTCCTGCTGAATGCCTCGCTTGGCCTTATCAGCATCGAGCAAAACGCCATCATCAAGATTTTCTCGGTCGCCGCGGTGGCGTTTCTGCCGCCCACTTTGGTCGCTTCCATCTACGGCATGAATTTCGACCATATGCCTGAGCTGCATCTCCGGCACGGGTATCTGCTGGCCTTAGGCCTGATGGTGCTGTCAGCCGCAGTGCCATATTTCTGGTTCAAGCACAAAAAATGGCTTAACTGACTTTCAGCGCATACAGCGCAACCGCAGCCGCGTTCGAAACATTCAGCGATTTGATTACGCCTTCCGTCGGCAGGCTTGCCAGCGCATCGCAATGATTGGCCACGTTCTGGCGCAGGCCCGAGCCTTCGGCGCCCAGAACCAGCACGACCCGCTCGAACGGGGGCAGATCGGCAATGGAATCGCCGCGTTCATCCAGGCCGATGACGGTAAAATCATTTTCCTGCAAAAATTCAATGGCGCGCGAAAGATTGGTTTCAGCCGCGACCGGAATGACATCGGCAGCGCCGGAAGCGGTTTTCGCCAGCACGCCGGTGAATTCAGGCGCATGCCGGTCCTGCATGATAACGCCCTTGGCGCCGAATGCAGCGGCAGAGCGCAGGATTGCGCCCACATTATGCGGGTCTGTGACCTGATCAAGAATGAGGATGACCGCTTTCTCGCCATCTTTAAGCCCGGCAACCAGATCATGCGCATCGCGCAACGGTAGCGGCTCAACCAGCGCGGCAATGCCCTGGTGCACGGAACCCTGCGGCAGCATCCGTTCAAACAGCATCTTGTCGATGATTTCCGGCTTTGGACGTTTCAGCTGCGTTTCGTCCAGCGTTTCCTGAAAACCTTCCAGGGCGCTTTCTGTAACCAGCAGGCGTAAAACGCGGCGCTTGTCATTCTGCCACGCGGCGCGCACGGCATGGAAGCCCCACAGCAGCGGGCCTTGCAGGCGCGGCGACGTTTCGCGCGGTTCGCGCTTTTCAAAAACAGGCTTGGCATCGCGCTTGTCGAATTTCGGTTTGTCATCGCGCACTGCGCGTTTATCGTCACGAACTGGGCGTTTTTTATCATCCCGTACAGGACGCTTGTCGTCCTTTGGTTTATCGCTGCGCGGCCTGTCGTCACGCTTGGCGTCGAAACGCTTTTCAAAACGTTTTCCGCCGCGGCGGTCATCGTCCCGTTTACTGCCAAACGGCTTTTTCGATTTGAAAGTCTTTTTCATGTTGTTTTACCACCAATGTTTCTGCCGGGGCATAGGTCCGCGCTCTTTATAATCGGCGAAGAGCTTTTTGTAACGGTTTTTCGACGATTTCAAAGGCTTATGTTTAAGCCGGATAATGTAATTTTCCGCCTTCCAGACATTGCGTTTGCTGGCCCGCCAGTCGCATTTCGTGTCATCCAGGTTCAGCAGCTGATACCGGACCAGCTTGCCCGACTGGTCGACATACGGGTCGTAGTAACTCCACGCCAGGTCCCGCAAACTGCGGTAAATGGCCGGCCGTCCATGCAGACCTTCGTCGCGCGACCGCGCAACCGAACCCCAGCGGCCCTTGTCCCGATAAACGAAAATAACGTGGTCCAGCCAGTCCTTGCTCTCCAGGCTCATGACCAGCGGCTCGTATCCATGGTGTTCAAGGATGGCGGCGGCCACAAAGGTCGCTTCAAAACAATGTGCCCGCCCGCGCTTCAGCGCAGCTTCCGCCGACCGCAAGGTCCCGCCGCTCTTTTCGCGGTTATAAGGCATGTCGCGCAGGTATATCTGTACCTGTTTTGGTGTCTTCAGCTTTTTGGCAAGTGTTTGGGTGACGCTCATCACCGCGAATTTAGCATCACGGCGCGTACCCATCAATTTGGTTCCGTATTTTTAAGAAAATCTTTTTATCCGATGACTACTCTAACAACGCAATTTTGGTTCCCTATGCGTTATAAATCGTAAGTCCTTTAACAAACCGGTCAGGAAACGAAAAAATGGTGTCCAAATGGCAGTGGATTATAAATCGCATCAAAACCCTGTTATGGCTGCGCGCGGCAGTTTTTTGCATGTTTGGCATGGCCACGGCTTTGGGTGGTCTGTTATTCCGCGGTTACATCCCGGATGACATCACATATAAAATTGGTGCGCAGGCAGTCGACGGCATCCTGAATATACTGGCGACCAGCATGCTGGCAGCCACCACCTTTTCACTGAGCGTCATGGTCGCGGCCTATGCCGCCGCAGCCAATAGCGCAACGCCGCGTGCGACCAAGCTTTTGCTCGCTGATAACACCGCGCAAAATGCTTTGTCGACGTTCATCGGCGCGTTTCTCTTCAGCATGGTCGGCATCATCACGCTTAAAACGGGTATATATGGCGATAATGGCCGTTTGATTCTGTTCGTTGCGACTATTGTCGTCATCGCTTTTATCATCATTACCCTGTTGCGCTGGATCGAATATTTATCCCGTCTTGGCCGTGTCGGCCAGACCATCGACATGGTCGAAAAAGCCGCCGACCATGCCATCCGTGATTTTTGCGATCATCCCTTTCTTGGCTGCAAGCCCGCTAAAAAGGACGCATCCGTTAAAAGTAAAAAAGCTTTAAGTCACCCTGATATCGGCTACATCCAGCATATTGACGTGTCCGAACTCGAAAACATCGCTCAAAAAAATGAATTGACCATTCATGTGAACAAACGAGCCGGCACCCTGAACGATTCAGCTATTGCGTTAGCCTATGTGCCGAACGCGACCGACGAGAAAGTCTGCCAAAAAATTCGTAATTGCTTCACTATTCGCGGCGATCGCTCGTTCGAGCAGGACCCGCGCTACGGTTTGATCGTCCTTTCGGAAATTGCTTCGCGCGCCTTATCGCCCGCCGTTAATGATCCCGGCACCGCCATTGACGTTATCGGCACGCAAATGCGCCTGCTCGCGCGCATGGCGCAGGATCCCGATAAGGACGAACAGGAAATACTTCGCCCCCATGTAATAATGCCACCGGTCGACATAGGTGATTTTTTTGACGATTCCTTCAAACCCATCGCCCGGGATGGCTCGGGCATGGTCGAAGTTGTCATACGGTTGCAAAAGGCATTGATCTCTCTGGCCAGCTTGAACGACGGACGCCTTAAACCGCACGCTGCGCGTCAATCGGCATACCTGCTTAAGCACGCGGCGGAAAATCTGAAATTGTCCGAGGATAGAGAAGCGGTAAAGGCAATCACCCTGTAAATTTCAGAATAGCTTTCTTATTTAAAAGCAAAGTGGTGGAGGGGGTAGGATTTGAACCTACGTAGCCCGAAGGCGCCAAATTTACAGTCTGGTGCGATTGACCGCTCCGCCACCCCTCCACGAGGTGTAATTTGCGGCCCTAACAAACGGTATTTGGGGGCTGTCTGTCAATATCAAAGCCGTGTTAAAAAGGCTTCATGTCCAAAGAATCTTCCACGAAATCGCTTGGCAATCATGCCCTTACCGCCGCTAAGGTGGCTGTCTGCCTGTCTCTTCTGTTCGTGGCGGCAAAGGCCTGGGCATGGCTGGCAGGCGGCTCGGCCGCCCTTTTATCCTCGCTGGTGGACTCGATTCTTGACGCCTTTATTTCATTTACGAACCTCCTCGCCATCCGCTACGCCCTGCGCCCGGCCGATTCCGACCACCGCTTCGGTCATGGAAAGATGGAAGGCGTCGCGGCTTTGGCCCAGTCCGGCTTCATTGCGGGGTCTTGCGTCTTCATCGTGCTTGAAGCGGTCCGCCTTCTCGGCAATCCCGAACCCGTGGGCGCAATCGATGCAAGTCTCGTCATTCTCACCGGCGCAACCTTGCTGACTTTGGCGCTGACCCGTTACCAGGCTTTTGCCGCTAAACATTCCGGTTCGCTGGCGATTGAGGCGGATGCCGCCCACTACACAGGTGACGTCTTCATCAATATTGGCGTCATCGCCTCGTTGCTTGTGGGTCACTACTTCAATCTGCTGTGGATTGACCCCGTTGTAGCGCTGCTCGTGGGCGGCTGGCTGCTCTATACGGCGCGCGGCATCGGCCGCAAGGCAATCGATATGTTGCTCGACCGTGAAATCGAAGCCGATACACGCAACGAAATTCTTGCCGTCATACGCGCCACGCCGGGCGTGGATGATTTGCACGATCTGCGCACCCGCCGCTCGGGGCCTAAGCTGATTATCTCCTTCGATATCGAGGTTGACCCGGCCCTGACTCTGAATGCCGCGCACGACATCGCCAAAACGGTGGAAGCGCGCCTCATCGCCATCCACCCCCGCGCCGAAGTGATGATCCATGTCGATCCGCGCGGCGACATTTCCGATTCTCGCCACGAACGCCTGAAAGAATTCCATGCCCGCTGATATTTTCCTGGCTGATTTTGGCGCCACGCATTTACGCATCGCGCGTTCGTCCACGCGCGGGCCAGAAGATATCGCCGTATACAAAGTCGCCGATTGGCAAACCATCGACGATGTTCTGAATGACTACGCTTCGGGCCATAAATGCAATTACAAAGGCGCATCGTTTTATCTTTCGCATACCGGCCATGTTGAAAACGGCGGCCTCTCGCTCGGCTACAAGAAAAATAATCCATGGTCTTTCCGCTTCGACGATCTGCGCGTTGGATTGGGCATGAAAAACCTCATACCGCTGAATGACCTGAAGGCATCGGCCTACGCGCCGTTATTTGAAGATATGCCGCTGTTTCGCGCTTTCCGCGACGGTAATGCCGATGCAACGCCGGATTGTGCCGTCATTGGAATCGGCACCGGTGCCGGGCACGCATTTTTATCCCGCCGCCGCCGCGAAGTGCGCGAAACTTATGGCGGTCATTTTCCGCTGGTTTCGGAAACCGATACGCAGCGCGCCGTGCTGGAAATCATCCGTAAGAATAAAGACAGTGCCCGCACAATGATTTTTGAAGATGTGCTCTCGGGTGACGGGCTCTTTAAAACCTACTGGGCGCTGCACGCCATCGCCGGCACCCAGGCCGCCGCGCAAAATGTGCCGGATATGCTGGCAGCCAAAGATGCTGATCATCAGGTTCCAGCCGCAGCATCCATGCTGTGCGAATTCCTGGGTCTTTATGCGCATATTTTGTGCAGCGTCGATTTCTCTTATGGCGGCGTGTATCTCTGCGGCGGCATTATTGACCGCCTGCGCCGCGCCGGTCTTTTCAATGAACAGGCCTTTATCACGCAGTTCGAGCAGAATATGGTGCCTGTCGTCGCCAACTCACTGAAAAATACGCCCCTCTACATAGCCGAGCACGAACACATCGCGCTCTACGGCCTTGAAGTGTACGCGCAGGAAAACGCATGACGCGCGCAGCCTACCTGACCATCGATGATACGCCGTCTGCCCGCACCGATGACTTGGTCGATGCGCTGTTCGCACGCAATGTGCCCGCCATCCTGTTCTGCCGTGGCGACCTGCTCGACCATAAGCGCGAACCGGTGATCCGCGCCATTCAAAAAGGCTTCGTCGTCGGCAATCATGGCTACACGCATAAACGCGCCAGTATCCTCGGCCTTGAGGCAACTTGTGACAGCATACGCAAATGCGACGCCATCATAGATGACTGCTACGCAAAGGCGGGCATCCCCCGTCCCGGAAAATATTACCGTTTCGCCTATATGGACCGCGGCATGGGGCCCTGGTTCGTCGAACCGGATACTGTCCCCCCGCAGGGGCGCGCCTATGTCGAAGCCATGATCAGCGAAGGTCTGGCTAATGACCCTGGTGTTTTGCCGACAGCTGAGGGTATTGAAACTAAAAATAGCCTTCAGGCGTTTTTATCCGCGCTGGGTTACATTCCGGTGCCGTTTTCAGGCGTGACACATGAATTTTATGCGCGCAGTGAGATGGCCCGGGCGATTGACGCCGGTTTTACGTTTTCAACATCTGACTGGGCTTTGACCGCGCGGCACAAGGGGAAATACGGGTTTGAAACGATCGATGATCTCAAAAAAGCGCTCGATAGTGACCCGTATCTCGCCCGTGACGATAGCGCCCATATCATTCTGGCGCACGACCAGGATGAAATACACGAAGTGACGCTGGCGCTGGTTGATCATATGCTGAATAAAGATTTTACATTTAAGGATATCAAATGAAAAATGGCACGCTTGTCACCGTCATTGCCGATTACGGCGATTTGCACGATCTGGCCTTTGCCGAGGTGCGCGAGCGTCTCTACGCCGAACTTAACGATGACCAGTTCACTATCGAGACGGTTGCGGTTCCCGCATTTGATACGGTTGCAACGGGTTTCGTCGTAGCTCAGCTTGGCATTAATTCAAAACTGGGCAGCCGTCATAAATTCTATGTGAATACGGCCCCACGCAAGGACGACCTGACGCCGCGGGCAAAAAACGCAGGCGAAGGTTTGGTCTACGCCAGGCTGCCGAACGGTGTTGAAATCGTCGCGGTCAATTCCGGCCACTCACTCTCGTTCGTGCGCGACACGGCGACCGAATTGAAAAATCTCAAAGTCTCTGCCGAAGGATCGCAATTCCGTTCACGCGATGTTTTCCCGCCTGCTTTTGCGAAAATCGCCCGCGGCGACCGCAGCGATATCACGACCGATCTGACCGGCATTCCCGATCAGCCAAAGGAAACGGTGTGCTACACCGATGGCTACGGCAATCTGAAAACCACCGTCGACATGAATGCGCTTGCCGGTATGAAGGGCAAAGACGTGATCATCGCCCTGAACGGCAAGGAAGAAATCGCCCGCGTTGCCGCCGGTATTTTCGAGGTGAAGGACGGCGAATTCGTAATCTCGCCAGGCTCTTCCGGCTGGAATGGCGGCCGGATGACCGAAATCGTCCGCCGCGGCGGCAACGCCGCCAAAAGCTTCGCCAGTCCCCCCGGCGGCGCCCCCGTTGAATGGCGCCCCGCGACCTGATAGAACTGCCGATTATGCGGGTGTAGCTTAGTGGTAAAGCTCCAGCCTTCCAAGCTGGCTATGAGGGTTCGATTCCCTTCACCCGCTCCACCGCCCATTGCTAGGTTTTATTATGCGATCGCGTCTTGTCTATGACCACGCCGAACGTCATTACACCAGCCGCACAGGTTGGCTGCGCGCTTCTGTTTTGGGCGCGAATGACGGCATCATTTCGGTTTCGAGCCTGGTGGTCGGTATCGCTTCGGCGTCTGCGGTTCAAAGCGATATTCTGGTAGCTGGTGTCGCCGGGCTGGTGGCAGGCGCCATGTCTATGGCGGCAGGTGAATATGTCTCTGTAAGCTCACAATCGGATCTGGAACAGGCCGATCTTGCGCGAGAACGCAAAGAACTGGTGGAAACGCCGGAAGCCGAATTGCAGGAACTTGCCGATATTTACGTAGACCGCGGCGTTGCCCCGGAACTCGCCCTACAGGTTGCAAGCCAGATGATGAAAAAAGACGCGCTTTCTGTGCACGCGCGCGAAGAGTTGGGAATTTCCGATTTGACCACAGCCAGGCCGTTGCAGGCGGCCATGGCATCAGCAGCAGCCTTTTCACTGGGTGCCGGATTTCCGTTGGTATTCATTATTGTCATTCCCCCGGCTTGTTTTGTTTCCCTGTCGTCTGCGTTGTGCGTTGCTCTGCTGGGTTTGCTTGGCACGCTGGCCGCCAAAATGGGGGGCGCGGCGCCCTTAAAACCTGCATTGCGCGTCATGCTCTGGGGTGCCGCCGCCATGGGGTTCACCGCTTTGATTGGACGTTTGGTAGGCGTAACCTTGAACTGAAGTCATAAATACGCATGATTTTTTACTTGGTTTGCCAAGATGCGGGTAACATCTGCATTCCCCTAGATTCATTATCTATTTCAAAAACTTGACTTATCCCGAGAATAGGAACAGAACAAGAACATGCGACCCGTTCTGCCTGTTTTCTATTACATGGATCATTTCGATGAGATGCTCGGTTTCGTCGAGACGACGTATGCCGGCATTCTGGATGATGCGCATCGCAACTTCATCGCTACGTACCGGGCCTTGAGCCGCGACGAACAATGCCTCTTCGTGCGCATGACCAATCGCAGGCGCCGCATTTTCGAACGCAAAACATTGCGCTATGCAGAAATCAATGATGTCGACCGCGCGCTCAAAGGGCTGCGCCAAATGAATCTGGTGCGAGACATTCGCGCCGAGGACTACGCTGACTGGCTCAATCTTCTACGCAAGGATGATCTGATCCGCGTCGCGCAAAATGGCGAGGTGATGGATATCAAAAAATCCTGGGCCAAAGGCAAGCTGGTTGAACAGCTGCTGAAAAAGGCTTCATATGATCGCGCGCTGACCATTCTTGATCCTGATGAATACGTGGTCCGTGAACAGGGCGAGCAGGTGGGTTTTCTGCTCTACCTTTACTTCGGAAAAACCTTTGACGATCTGAAAAGTTTTACCCTGCGTGATCTGGGCGTTGTGCAAACCAACGGGGCGCAGAATTTTACAGCCCGCTTTACGGACGCCGACGAAGCGCGCGGCGCCTATCATTTTCACACTATGCTGGATGAACTTAAAACCGGCACCCACGAAGCCTATGACCGCGCCGCCACGGCCTTGTTTGAAGCAAGGGAAAGGACTGGCGATTACGTGCAGACGCTCAAAGGCCGCGCCGCACATAGCATCGGCCGTCATTTTGAACGTCAAGGCCGCGACGATCGCGCCATCGGCGTCTACCGCCACGTGCCGACATCGGAAAACAATGAACGCCTGGTCCGCCTGCTGTGGAAACAGGGCGCGAGAGATGATGTCCAGGCGCTGCTCGAACGCATGATCGACGATCCCTTCACCGATGATGAGCTGACATTCGCATCCGATTTTTATGCCCGCCGCTTCCACGGTCAGCGTATTGGCGCCTGCACCAGCTTGCTGCGTAAAAGCCGCCGGCTTTCCATTGACGAGATTCACCGCGGCGCGCCGGAAAGCGGCGTCATGACTAATTTGAAGCGTGAGGGTTGGCGCGTTTATCATGCCGAAAATGTTTTCTGGCATGTTCTCTTCGGCCTCATCTTCTGGGAAGAGCTGTTTGAGAAAAGCAAACCATCCAGCAGCTTCGACTGGCTGCCGCAAACCCTGCGGGATAAAACATTCTATAAATGCTTCGAAGACAGCATCACGCATAAACTCGATGCCGCGCGCCAGGGAAAAATTCTGCCGCTGATCCTGAAAACAATCGCCAGCCATTGGGATAAACCCAACGGCATTTTCGGTTGGAATCACGTCGAAATCGATGAAATCAGGGATTTCCTGGAAAACGCGCCCGAAGCCGCGCTGTCACAGATGCTTAACCTGCTCGCGCAGGATTACCTGGCCTTAAGCGACGGTTTCCCTGATCTGGTTCTGGTGCGTGATGGCGAGGTGATGTTCAGTGAAATCAAGGCGGAAGGCGATGCCGTTCGCCGGCACCAGCTGACGCGCCTGCGCCAGCTGCAAAGCGCCGGATTTAATGCTGAGATCTGTCGTGTTGAGTACCGCTACGATCCGGACCAGGTGTATGCCGTGGTCGATATCGAAACAACCGGCCAGCATCGCGACATCGGCCGCATCACCGAAATCGCTGTTGTTAAAATGAAGGACGGCAAAGTCATCGGGGAGTGGCAGACGCTGCTTAATCCTGAGTGTTCCATCCCCGCCTTTATCACGCAGCTGACCGGCATCAGCAATGCGATGGTAAAAGATGCGCCCTTGTTTGCGCAAGTAGCAGAGGATCTAAACGTCTTTCTGGCCGATGCCGTTTTCGTTGCTCACAATGTACAATTCGATTACGGCTTCATCGCAGCTGAATACGCGCGTCTCGATTACGAATTCCGCATGCCCAAATTCTGCACCTGCGCCAATATGAGAAAAACCTATCCTGGCAATGAATCCTATAGCCTGGCCGCGCTGTGTGACCGTTACCGGATTGACATGGAAAACCACCACCGAGCCATGAGCGATGCGCGCGCCGCAAGCCGGCTATTGAACATGATCAATGAAAAACGCCAGGAAAGGCTTTTAGCCGGGGCTATCTGAAATTATGATCCAGCGTGTTGTGAATATGCGTGGCGGCAATCGCCGCATGCCCGTACGCAACGCTGATCTGATGCAGCTCGGTGGAAATATCGCCGATCGCGTACAGGCCGGGAATGCTGGTCTCATGATGGTCGGATGTGCAGACGCATCCATTTTTGGCATGCGAGGCGCTAAGATCAAGCGCAAGCTGCGAGCGCACCTTTGCCCCCATGGCGGGATAAACAATATCGAACTCATGGCTTTTGCCATTGGCCAGGTCCGCACCGACGCGCTCACCCTCGACATATAAATCCTTCACCGGGCAGGGCGGTGCGATCCCCGCTTCTTTCAGCAGGCGGTCTTCTTCAGGGGTCAGCTCGGTTGCGCCGATTGCCAGAATGGTCAGGTCCTTCGACCAGGTACGCAGAAAAAGCGCTTTCTTGACCGCTGTCCGCACGGGGCCGATCACGGCAATGCGCTGATCCATCGCCTCATACCCATCGCAGATCGGGCAGAAGCGTATCGCCCCTTTATAAATAAATTCCGGCATGCGCGGCAGGTTTGGTTTCTCATCGACGATTCCTGTTGCCAGAATGACAGTGCGGGCGGTGATAACGCCGGTATTCATTGTCGCGCGGAAAAAATCGCCGTCTTTTTCCAGTTTGCGCACAGTCTCTTCGCGTTGCTCGACGCCATACATCTGCGCCTGCTCGCGTAATCTGGCCAGCATCTCTTCACCGCTGATGCCATCCACCTCACCCGGATAATTATGCGATTTAGGAATCCACGCTGCCCGGCTTTTGCGGTCATCGGCCACAATCACCTGACGCCGGAATCGCGCCAGATAAACGCTCGCGCTTAGGCCCGCCGGCCCGCCACCGATAATCAGGCAATCAATTGGCGCCATTGGCCGCCCCGCGCGTTTTTTCCAGCGCACCGTTGATTTCAGCGCCGACCAGAATGGTAAGCGCGCTCATCCAGAACCACAGCATCAGGACGACGACCGCGCCAAGCGAGCCATAGGTCTGGTTGTAGGTGGTGAAATTGGACACGAAGAACGAAAACAGGCTCGAACCGCCAATCCATAAAATGGTCGCCGCGATCGCCCCGGCGCTGACACGGTAATGACGGCGTTTGCGGCAAGGACCGAATGTATACAGTACCTCAAGCCCCACCAGGGCCGATGCGAACAGCAACGGCCAACGCAGCCATTGAATGATGTCAGCAACCGTGGCCGGGAAGGGAAAAATCTGCACCGCTGCCGGCAAACCCGCAATTAATGTCAGGGACACCAGAAAATAAGCCAGCATCAGCAGCGTGAGGCCATATGACAGCAATGTCAGTTTCGCCATCCCGCGCTCTTCGCGGCAATTGTAGGCAATGTTGAATCCTTTGATCAGCGCCTGCACTCCGCGCGTCGCCGAATATATGGTGAACAGGAAGGAGACAATCAGCGACAGGCTCAACGTTTTTGTCTGCGCGCCCACCAGCGCATAGGCATGGTCCATGACGATACCCAGCGCATCCGGCGGTAAAAACTGCGACATCATATTAAGTTGATCGGTAATCAGATGCGGATCAAGAAAAAGGCCATAAAGCGATACCGCTGCCGCCAACGCCGGAAACGCGGCCAGCAAAAAGTAAAACGCGCATCCCGCCGCGATCAGCCCGATATAATCCTGCTTCACGTCGTTGCGGAAATGCAGGCCCGCCAGCGCCCAGGGCGGCAGGGTGAGCGCCGCGAGTTCTCCCGAACTCATGCGGGCGATCTTGATCCAGGCTTTGATGCTGTTGGTAATTTTACGCATTTCAAACCCAACGCATAAAGGCGCTCAAAAATTCCCTAAGAAAAAAGCGGAAAGCATAGGCCTTCCGCTTTTTAGAATGAGTATCGAAAGAACGATTAGTCAGCAGCCGACAGGTTGCCTGCGGACATTTTGCCGTTTTTCGGGTTTGCTTGCAGTTCGTAAGAAAGTTTTTGACCTTCCGTCAGCGTGCGCATGCCGGCGCGCTCAACAGCAGAGATGTGAACGAAAACATCAGCGCCACCTTCATCAGGAATGATGAAGCCGAAGCCTTTATCGTTGTTGAACCATTTAACGGTACCAGTAGACATAGTTTCCTCATACGTTATTAAACACCGGCAAACGGGCCGGGAACCGGAATTTCGGGGAAGCTTTGGTACTGATAAACTTTAGTGCCGCGCTACGCTTTGTTAAGGGCCATCATAAAATAGTCCTGCGACCCCCTGAAAAACGGGTTTAATGAACCACACATGCCTTGTGGGGTCAAGCGAATGCGGCCTTTCTCGAACTTGACAGGCGGGGGCATGCTGGTGTCTTTACTGTGGATATGACAAACAAAATCATCCCTCTCGATGGCCCGCGCACTCAGGCCGAAAACCGGACCCGCCTGCCCTTTGAGGGCAAAACACCCGTTCTGCCATATGTTGAGAAAAAAGCCTGGCTCATGCACGGCCCCGCTGGTGCGCCGAAAACAAGCCTGGCGCAAAGCCTGCTCGCCGATCGCCGCTTTGTGGCTCAGCACAGCTTTAACAGTACCGTTTATGTAACCGGCGCCGGCACGCTCAAAGAAGCGGTCGAGGGGGATTTTTCGGTATTTATCGATATGCCCACGGGCGGCAGCGCAGGCGAGGCGGCGATGCAGCTGCTCAAAGAGAACGGCTATCACATCCGCCTCATCAGCGTTTATGCATCGATGCCCGTCTGTGCCAGTGATCTGCGCGCCTGTAATGAATTCCCGCGCGACCTGGTCGCGGGGCGGATCGCCGATCTGCATGATTTCGCAGGGCTGGCTGCGAAGGCCGATACGGTCAGCATCCGCTATGCGCAATCCATGGATGAGCCGGCTGTTGAAGCGCTCTATCTGGGCAGCGAACGCAGCGCCGTCTTCCGCGAAAAGCGCCGTATTCTTGTCGGTGACGATGCCGTCCTCAGACATCTGATCCACGATCTGCGCAGCGAGGGGGCAAAGGCGAAAATGGCGCCTCTGCAAACCTTCATTCCAGTCACCGATGCGGACCGTCACGCGCTGAATCAGGCCGGCCGCGCCATGGCCCAGGCCATTGAGCAACATGCCGGTAGCAAGGCGCGGCTCGGTCTGGTCCCGCCCGCCGTCTAACCGGCCATTTTGGCTTGCGTTTTACGTTTTGCGGCTTATATTACGCCACGATTTATGCTGTGCGGTTGGCTAATGACGACGGCTATCACACACCACATTTTTTAGGAGATAGGTAATGTCTAAGGAAAAATTCCAGCGTAACAAACCGCACGTGAACATCGGGACGATTGGCCACGTTGACCATGGCAAGACGTCGCTGACGGCAGCGATCACGAAAGTGCTGTCCGAGACCGGCGGCGCGACGTTTACCG
>Ga0163155_10000054_pt1 | contig 112543 bp, 90 predicted proteins | sample OliLakLV19SP4G1_FD_148611 | JGI IMG/M metagenome (GOLD analysis project Ga0163155, IMG submission 148611) | Freshwater microbial mat bacterial communities from Lake Vanda, McMurdo Dry Valleys, Antarctica - Oligotrophic Lake LV.19.SP4.G1 | ecosystem: Environmental > Aquatic > Freshwater > Lake... | reverse complement strand
CCTCGGTGCGGAGCCAATTCAGATGATCGGGCGTTCAGCCGGCGACCTCATCGTCGTGTTTGATGCCCCGGCCGGCTCGCCTCCTTCTGCGCTGACCGGCCGCATCCTGCCCGTCAGGATCGTGTCGGCTGCGGCGCTGCTGCTGCATGGCACGCTCGCCTAGGTGAGGCAGAGAGCACTGGTAACCAAGGTCCGCCGGAGGTGGCTCATCCGAGCTTCCGCGCGACAGCTCAGCCGTGCGGCTGGCGGGTCCGATGCCCGCGCTTTTTGATATGTATTTCCACCTCGCTAGTACAGCCCGCCGACCCTACCGACGCCGCCCGCTACCCGTTGCCGACTCTGGGTTTGCGCGACGGTGTCGGATCAAAAATTAGGCTGGGACCGGGAAGAGCGGGCCGCGAGGTACAAAAAACAGAGGAGCGCTGCTTGACAGCGATGCGACGGAGGCTATATTCCCACCCAAAGGGTTGCCCTCCGCATCGTGCTGGCGGGCTCAATGGGAAAGCAGACGCCCCGCGGAGGGCGTCTCGGGAAAAGGGAGCAGTACAAATGAAAATGGGTATTCTTGCTGGCGCTGCGGCGCTCGCTGTTTCAGGGTTTGCGTCGGCTAGTTTCACCGGCATGGAAGTCACGAGCTCGGTCGTCGAAGGCAAGACCGTGTTCCAGGTCTTCGCGCAGTTCGACAGCGCCAGTGACGTTGTCCTCAGCGTCTTCGGCGTTGCTGGCATTCCGGCCGGCGGCTTCTTCAACGCGGACTTCGCTGGCGGTAGCTGGGCCCCCCAGTTCACGCAGAACGCCGCGACCGACTCGTTCGTGACCATCGGCGGAGTCCCTGGCTTCGCCAATTCGACCCAGGCTGACCCGGAATGGGGCGCTCCTGGCTTCACGCAGCCCGGCATCCCCGACGGCGCTGGCTGGTTCAACTCGAACCCGCCGAACCTGCAGGGCAAGGTTGACGCTGTCACCCTCCGCACGCTCGTCGCTCAGTTCTCGTTCGAGGGTGGCGCTGCTGGTATCACCACCTTCACCAGCCCGATCACTGTTTCGTACAATCAGGGTCTCGGCACCCCGACCGTCTTCGGTGACAGCACCTTCACGGTTCCGGCCCCGGGCGCGATCGCGCTCCTCGGCCTCGCCGGCCTCGCTGGCCGTCGTCGTCGCTCGTAATCATTTCGGTTGCCCACGCTCGGCCGTAACGGCTTAGCGTCTCAGCACGAACAAAGCACTGGCACCCTCACGGGTGCCAGTGCTCGTTTTGGCGTTTTGCGAATCTGGGGGGTTGGGAGAAGCCTTCGAGCCGTTCGGGCCACGCATGTCATGATGGGCGTCGGAGATGCTCCCCTCTCCGTCCACTGTTCTCGGTCCTCAATCCGCCACCAAGGCCCGAGATCATGTAGGTTCTGATCGTAAAGCGTTGTGTTTCAAGAAAAAGCGAGCGGTTGATTTCGCCGTCGCACAGCGCGGGGTATATTCGGTGGGAAGGGTGTCTGCCGCATCGTGCTGGCGGGCTCAACGGGAAAGGTAGACGTGGCGCCGTTGATTGGCACCGTCTCGAAAAGGGAGCAGGACAAATGAAGATGGGTATCCTCGCTGGCGCTGCGGCGCTCGCTGTTTCTGGCTTTGCGTCGGCCGGCTTCGTCGGCATGGACGTTCAGAGCTCCGTCATCGAAGGCAAGACCGTGTTCCAGGTCTTCGCTCAGTTCGACAGCGCCAATGACGTTGTCCTCAGCGTCTTCGGCGTCGCCAACATCCCCAACGGTGGCTTCTTCAACGCGGACTTCGCTGGCGGTAGCTGGGCCCCCCAGTTCACGCAGAACGCGGCGACCGACTCGTTCGTGACCATCGGCGGAGTTCCTGGCTTCGCCAACTCGTCGCAGGCTGATCCGGCCTGGGGCGCTCCTGGCTTCACGCAGCCCGGCATCCCGAACGGCGCTGGCTGGTTCAACTCGAACCCGCCGAACCTTCAGGGCAAGGTCAACGCCGTGACCCTCAAGACGCTGATCGCTCAGTTCTCGTTCGAGGGCGGCGCTGCGGGCATCACGACCTTCACCAGCCCGATCACCGTCTCCTTCAACCAGGGCCTCGGCACGCCGACCACCTTCGGTCAGAGCAGCTTCACGGTTCCGGCACCGGGCGCAATCGCCCTGCTCGGCCTCGCCGGCCTCGCTGGCCGTCGTCGTCGCTCGTAATTCGATCCGACTACACCTGACGCGACACAGCGTCAGAACGATTCGCGCCGCTGGCACTCCTCAACGGGGTGCCAGCGGCATTTTTGCGATCAACCAGTCGGCGTCCTAACCATAGTCCAAGACGGGCGATTCCTTGAATTCCACGACTCGGCTGACGACCGCTGTGGAGTCTGGATGTATTCTTCGAGCGGGGGAACGTTTCTCAACTCCGACACCGCGTGCAATGGCTGCCCAAGCTGCTGTGCACGGTGCCGCGTTTCCGTCGTCCGCAAGCAGGAGATCAGGCGTGAAAATAGGCTTGTCATCGGGTTCGAGCGTGTCATCAAAATTGTCGTTGGGTCTCACCGTCAGCGGAGTGCTCCTGGCGGCAGGCGCACTGGTCGTCGGTCACTCTCTGAGTCAGCCTGTGATTGCAGGCGATGACGGCTCGGGCGGTAGCGCGGCGGCCGGACCTGACGTCATCGTCGGCGCGGTCCCGGAAGTGAGCAAGTGGGGAGCGGTCGGCGGAATCGCCGCCTATTCGTTCGGCTCCACGAGCTGCAACATCGGCACTGTCCCGCTCGAGTGGATCGCGAATACCAACCAGCACCCGGTTATTCCTCAGAACATGTACCGCCTCAAGGACGGTCGCTTCGAGATGATCGGCATGTCGTGGGTCAAGCACGGCTTCTGCGCCCTTCAGCAGAATCTCTGCGGCGCCTGCATCCCGTTCGGACCAGGCTGCCCGAATCATCTGGGCGTCGGATGTTCGGACCCGTACAGCTCGAGTCTAAACGGCGACCAGGGCGGCCTCGGGCCCCGCGGCCTCATCAACGCCTCAACCGGCTTCTTTCCGTACCCCTACTCGGCGCCGGGCGGCTCAGGCCTCCTGAATCGTCGCCTGCAAGTGCCGCTGACGGACCTTCAGCCGTCGCTCAACGCGGGTGCGGTCTACTACGCCGAGTGCCAGTACATCCATCCCGACGACGCTGTCGCGGGGAATGGCGACAACAACGCCTCGTACCGCAAGTTCAACGTCGGCTCGCTGACCGGCGGGTCGTACAACTTGTCGCTCACGGGCCCGACCGCGCAGCAGAAGGCCGCGATCTTCGCGTGGAAGGACAACGACGGGGCGGTGACGATCAACCCCGTGAACGCGATCAACGACGGTCGGTTCATCGTCGGTTACAAAGTGGAGGACAACCTCGACGGCACGTGGACCTACGAGTTCGCCATCCAGAACCTCAACTCGGACCGCAGCGGCGCCAGCTTCTCGCTCCCAGTTCCGGCCGGCGTGAACGTCACGAACATTGGATTCCACGACATCGCGCATCACTCGGGCGAGCTGTTCAACAGCATCGACTGGCCAGGCGTGGTGGATGGCGGCGCGATCACTTGGACCTGCACGGAGACGTTCGCGCAGAACCCCAATGCGAATGCACTTCGCTGGTCTACGCTCTACAACTTCCGCTTTGACGCTGACCAGCCGCCGACCGCGGTCGAGGCCACGCTTGGACTGTTCAAGCCGTCTGCCGGGAACCCTGACTCGGTCACGGTCGCGGCACAGGGCCCGGCCGCACCGGTTGTCGTCTGCCTCGGTGACTTCAGCAACGACGGCGTTGTTGATGCCACGGATCTCGCGTACCTCTTGGGTTCGTGGGGCAGCGCGAAGGCCGATCTCACTGGTGACGGCACCACGGACGCGGCCGATCTCGCACTCGTCCTCGGTGCTTGGGGCGGTTGTCCTTAATCAGACACGCCCCTCAGACAGGGGCGAAGCGCTGGGATGATTTCGTAAATCCTTCGCGGGCCCGGGAACCAACCCCGGGCCCGCGTCTTTTTTGAGTCTCAAGGTTCGAGCGCATCTGACTCGGAGGTCTGGGGGACGTGATTCAGCCCGGTCGCGCGCGAACCGGTGGCTTCTGCTCCTGTCAGGGCTATATTCTGCACTGAACTGTTGCGATCGGCGGGCGATTCCGTCTGCACGGAAGCGTCTCTCCCGGAGACATGTGTGGTGTCTCCGATCGACGCATGCTCCTGCGGTCCTACTGCCGCCTTTCTTCCCGCGGGGGGAATACAACTATGAAGATTCATCCTCAACCCCCTCGCGTCGGCGTGGCGGCGCTCTCCCGCACTGTCGCTGTTCTCCTCGGCGCTTGCTCGACACTGGCGCTTTTAACAGCCGCTGCTGCACCACCCATGCGTGGTGCGCCGCCGGCCCGACGTGCTCCCGCCCCCGCTGTACCGCTTTCCATCAGCGAGCTCCGAGCGTTCGAGACCCGCGATGTACTTCTCCCCGCAGGCAACCCCGACCAACTCACCATCTCGATCGAGATCGCCGGCAAGATGCGCACGATCTCAGCAGTCCGACGATCCCTTCGCGGTGTCGGCTTCCAAGTCTTGGTCCCCAACGACCGCGGCGAGCTGGTCGCCCATCCGGCACCGCCCGTCCGCACCTATCGAGGACTCGTCGACGGCGTCGAAGCGCACGGAGCGGCGCTGCAGCTCAAGGACGGATCGCTGAGCGGGATCGTGGATCTCGGGGACGCCGGCACATTCTTCATCCAGCCTGCGCGGGACTTCGTCCCCGGAAACGATGGAGCGCCGAACGCGCCCAAGGCATCCACGCATGTCATCTATGAGAGGCACGACGCGATTGCGCCGCCCGGGATCTGCGGCAATGAAGTCTACGATCTCGCTGTGGCCGACGCGGTCGCCGGCGATGAGAGAGGCGGCGAAGGCGGGGAAGGTGGGATCAGCGGCGCCCAGCCGCAGATCGTCGAGATCGGTTTCGACGCCGACTTCGACTTCTTCGTGAAGAACGGCAGCTCAGTCGCCAACACGGTCAACGACATCGAGACCGTGATGAACGGCGTGGACTTCATCTACGACCGCGATGTCAATATCGGATACGAGCTGACAACGTTCGTCGTGCGCAACGTCGACGCCAACGATCCATACACCACGAGTGACATGGGCGACCTGCTCTGCCAGTTCCGGTCCACCTGGAACTCAGCCCCAGAGATTGCGATTCAACGCGAGGTCGCACAGCTGTACACCGGCAAGTCGATCCAAGGGAACACCATCGGCCTGGCGTGGCTCGGCGGGATGTGCAACGCCGGCGGATTCGACTGCGGCGCTTCCGGCAATCTTTCCTATTCGACGGTTGAGAGTCGCTACACCCAGGTGCTGTCGTTCCGTCAGTCGCTGTCCGCGCACGAACTCGGCCACAACTGGACTGCGCTGCACTGCAATGACGACGGCGATTGCCACATCATGTGCTCCTCGAATGGCGGATGCGATGGCATCTCGGGGGCGAATCTCGTGCTCGGCACGGCCGCCATTGCACAGATCAATGCATACAAGAATCAGGTCACTTGCGACGCAACGGAACAGCTCCCTCTGTCACCGCCGTTTCTCGACACGTTCCCCGATCCGATTCTCAGCGCCATCAAGTGGACGTACGTGAATGGAGCGCTCGCGACCACAGCAGCGACGAACGAACCGAGTCCGACGCGCTCGCTCAACCTTGACGCAACAGGGACCGGCATTTTCGACTACGACGAGATCCGCTCGAACAGGATTCTCCTCGGCGGCTTGCCCGGAGCGCAGTGCAGCTACTGGACGCAGCACAAGGGCGTCGAGGCCGGCAAGAAGCTCTTCGTCGAATACTGGTCCTCTGCGGGTGACTGGGTCGTTCTGAACAGCGTCGTTTCAGACGGTATCGACCAGGTCAACTTCACACAGTTCCTTCATCAGCTTCCAGCCAACGCGTTGCATGACGGCTTCCGTCTGCGCTTCCGCAATGACTCCGTCAACAATGACGACGACTGGTACATCGACGATGTCAACGTCGATGATGTGCTGGTCACTGCGCCGCCAAACGACGAGTGCAACACCGCGTCGCTGATCACGGTCGGCACGACGATCTTCAATACAGCAGGTGCGAACACCAGTCTCCCGCTCCTCCCCGCCGGATGCAACGAAGGAAATGGCACGGCGATCGTCAACGACGTGTGGTACCTCATCCAGGCGACGTGCACGGGCACCATGAGCGTGACGACGTGCGGCGCGGCCAGCTTTGACACGAAGCTCGCGGCGTACGCGAACGTCGGATCATGTCCGGCGGTTGGAGCGCCGGTCATCGGATGCTCCGACAACTCGCCCGGCTGCGCCGTCGGAACCTCCGTGATGCAGTTTCCGGTGACGCAGAACTTTGCTTACTACATCCGCCTGGGTGGCGCGGTCACCGGCGGTGCGGGATCGTTCACGGTCACATGCAACCCGTCCGCTCCCCCGTGCCCAAGCGACCGGAACAACGACAACACGGTGAACGCAGCCGACCTGGCAATTCTGCTCGGTGCCTGGGGAGGCAATGGCGTCGATCTCAACGGTGACGGCACGACGAATGGCGCCGATTTGGCAATCATGCTCGGAGCGTGGGGAAGCTGCCCGTAAGCACACCGCCCGCTGAACGCGCAGCGCCTTCGATCTGATACCACAAAGGCCGAGCCTTCCGGGCTCGGCCTTTTCTCATGTCGCATCGGGATTGGCGCCTTCGGGCTTCGGCACCTCGGTCTTCGGCGTCAGGCGCCGACTCGGAACCAGCGCCGGAAAGAGCGTGACCGTCGGGTGCGCCCGGCGCAGCAGTTCGTCCGCGTAGTTGTCGCGCGTGCGCCGCTCGGTGATCGGTCCGACCGCGTCTCCGCGCAGGAACTGACGGACAGTGCGCTCCGCTTCCGACAGAGCTGGGACGCGATCGGCATCCATCGAACGAAGATGATCAAACGCGTCTCGATCACCCACCATCAGAACCTTGCCCTTGTCGAGCATCATCATGCGGTCCGCGATAGTGAACGCTGAATCCATCTCGTGGGTCACGACAACACTCGTCACGCCGAGCTGTTGGGTCAATGCGAGAATCAGCTGGTCAATCTCCGCGCTCGTGACGGGATCAAGGCCGGCCGATGGTTCGTCGTAGAACAGGATCTCAGGATCAAGGGCGAGTGCCCGCGCCAGTCCAGCTCGCTTCTTCATACCGCCCGAGATCTGCGCCGGCAGCTTTTGAGCGTGTTCGCGCAACCCGACAAGCTCCAGCTTGATCGTCACCTGAATGTCAATGATCGCTTCATCGAGCGTCGTGTGCTCGCGCAGCGGTAGCGCGACGTTGTCGGCGATCGTCATCGAATTGAAGAGCGCTCCGGACTGATACAGAACGCCCACGCGCTTCCGCATTGCATTCAGACCGTCCTCGTCGAGCTCGTCAATCCGCTGACCGAACACGGAGACCGATCCGGCCGTCGGCAGCAGCGCGCCCGTGAGATGGCGCAGCAATGTTGACTTGCCGCACCCTGATCCTCCCATCACGACGAGCGTCTCGCCGCGCCGAACGTAGAGGCTGACTCCGTCGAGTACGGTCTGCGTACCAAATTCCTTCACGAGGTCGCGCACCTCGATGACGATGGGCGCCGCTTCAGGTGCTGTACTGCCCGCAGCTTGAAGTCTCGCGTCAGCCATCGGAGCGCTCCTTGCCGGTTTCGCCCGCCGCTGCGGGTAACGGACTGACTTCCCCACCCAGCCGCAACTCGCCGTGCTCGCGGTCCTCCACGATGATCTCGACGAGCTTCGCCGCAGGCATGAACGCAGCCGTGGTCGGAACCAGCACAGTCCTCACGCTTCCGGGGCGCTGACTGCGCTCGAAGTCGAAGATCACTGCGGTCGTCATGAGAGCATGGGGATCGCTGCTGCTCGGCTCCGATGCGATGACTTCGATCGAGCGACACCCGCCGTATCGCGCCTCAATCGACTCGGCAAACGATTGCACGGCCGCAGCCGTCACGCGATGCTTCGGATCGGCGCTCCAGTCTCCGAGCAGCTGGCGCGCCGCCGTCGCTTCTTTCGCCTGAAACGTCGCAAGCACCAACGTTTGTGCCGAGGCGCGATAGTGAGCGCTCAACTCGCTCCTGGCCCATTCAATCGCGATCAGCTGCGCGATCATCATCACACCGCCGAACAGCATCGCGGTCATCGCGAGCGACATCCCGCGCAGCCTTCCCCGTGAGGCTCGGATCCGCGCCGCTGACATCGCGCCAAGCGCCATCCCGCTCAGTGCGAACGGGAGGCATGTCAGCAGGCTCACCACGACCGAAGCGACCGCCAGTTTGCTGAGGGGCGCCTCCCCTGCAATCCCGCCTGCTGTCTGCCCTGCGGTATGCGCCCCGGGCGCCAGCGGCGTCGAACGCGCGGAGCGTGCCGGCGGCTCTGGCGTGGGCGGAACATCACCCGGGGGTTCGGTCATCGTTCGCATCGTAGCCACTACACTTGGAGTCATGAGCGATCCGCTGAACCTGCAGGGACGCAGCGTCACGGTGATGGGACTTGGATTGTTCGGCGGCGGTCTGGGCGTCACGCGATGGCTTTGCGAGCGCGGTGCCCGGGTGCTGCTGACCGATCGGGATCCGGCCGAGAAACTGCATGAACCGCTTGCTGCGCTCAAGGATCTGATTGACGCGGGTCACGTCACGACACGCTGTGGAGTGCATCAGGAAGCGGACTTCCGTAACGCCGATCTCGTCGTCGCAAATCCTGCCGTTCCTAAGCCGTGGGCGAATCCCTTTCTGATCGCGGCGCGGGAACACGGCGTTCCCGTCACGACGGAAATTCGTCTTCTGATTGAAACACTCGCGCAGCGCGGAGTGCGCCGTGTGATCGGCGTCACGGGAAGCGCCGGCAAGAGCACGACGTCGGCGATGCTCCATCATCTGCTGGGCTTGCCATTCCCAACCGCGCTGCTCGGCGGCAACCTGGGCGGATCGCTGCTCGGACGCGCCGATGCGTTGACCCCGGAGGACATCGTTGTACTCGAGCTCTCAAGCGCGATGCTGTACTGGCTCTCCGCAGACGCTGGCGCGCCGTGGTCTCCATCGATTGGCGTGCTGACGAACCTCTCGACCAATCATGTCGACTGGCATGGCACATTCGAGCACTACGCGCACTCTAAGCGGCAGATCCGAGCGGCGCAGCGAAGCGATCGTCAAGACCTCTTCGTGACGCGGTTCCATTGCGAATCGCCGCACCTCGCACGCGAAGCGGCCGACCGCTGCGGCGACTGGTGGTCCACGCCACCAGTCGATACCGGCGATCCGCTCCCATTCGATCCTGCGTCACTGCCCGTGGGACTGCCGGGCGAACACAACGTGCGCAACGCGACGCTGGCGCTCCTCGTCGCGTGGCGTGCGTGCGAACACTGGAGCGGGCGGGCCACGATTGACGAACTCGGCGCGCGGCTTCAAACCTACAGCGGACTTCCGCATCGCCTCCAGCTTGTGGCAGAGCGCGAAGGATGCCGGTTCTACAACGATTCCAAGTCCACAACCCCGGAGGCGGCGGTCCTGGCCGTACACTCGTTCCCCGCTCCGAATCATGTGCATCTCATCGCCGGCGGATATGACAAGGGCAGCGATCTCGCGCCGGTCCGAACCCTGGCACCATCGCTGGCGCGGCTGTACGCGATCGGGACGACAGGGCCGTCGCTCGTCGGCAGCAACGTGTCATTGTGCGGAACGCTGGAAGCTGCCGTCACCGAAGCGCTGGGGCGCATGCGCCCAGGCGACATTCTCCTGCTCTCGCCAGGATGCGCGAGCTGGGACCAGTTCACGAACTATGAAGCGCGCGGCGACCGATTTACCGCGCTCGTGACGACTTCACCACCTGCGAGCGTCGTCGCACGTCACTTGTAGAGGCGCTCGCTGTTGCCGGGGGCGGTCGAGCCGCCAGCCGGCGTTTCCCACTCAGGCTTGCTCGCAGCCTCGCCAGCGCGCATCGATGCGTGCACCGGTGGCGGTGCATACTCCGGGCCGGTGCGCAACGAGTACTCGATGCGCCGTGCGTCGTGCGCCGGAACGCTGATCGTATTGCTCAGCGAGCCGAACTTCGTTCCAGCGGTCCACATCGCCCACGACATCTTCGACGGGCGCAGGACCGGGTCATCGCCGCCCGTTTCATCGAAGTGCAGCGAGATCTGCTTGCCGACGGGAACCTCCATGCGGAACACCGGTTCTTCGCTGCGAACGTCCATCACCGTGATCGTCACCGGCCGCATCGCCGTCGACTCGTAGGTGAACGTGCTCATGGACGATTGAAAGAGATTCGGCGACGGCGAGTAGCAGCCGACAGCGAGCGTGGTGGCGGCGAACGTTAAGGCGGTGAGGAATCGGCGGGTCATGGGCGGCGACCTGAGGGAACTGCGGTGGCTCGCGACGCGCACCCGCGCCAAAGCGAGCGCCGAAGCAGAGTGTGCGTTGTATCGGTTATCGGCGGCGGTTGGCTTTCGACATCCTAAGGAATCGGACGAGGAAGCGATTCGCGGAGCGACGGGCGGCGGCCCGAATCCCGCCCGAATCCCGCACCGGCGCTGGCTCCCCGTTAGAGTGTCGGCCCATGCCCCAGCCCGCCATGAGGATCGGCCATGGCTATGACCTCCATCGCCTCGAACCACCGGCGCCTCAGGGCCCAGGTCGACCGTTCATCCTGGCCGGCGTGCTGTTCGAACACCCGGTAGGGCCCGTCGGCCACTCGGATGGTGACGCGGTCTATCACGCCGTCACGGACGCGATTCTGGGCGCGATGGGGCAGCCCGACATCGGTCAGCTGTTCCCCGACAACGACCCGCGCTGGGAGGGGCACGATTCGCGAGCGTTTCTACTGGAAGCGGCGCGACGACTCGTCAGCACAGGCTGGGTGATCCTGAACCTCGACATCACTGTCATCTGCGAGCGTCCGAAGCTGAGCCCGTGCAAGGTTCAAATGATTGCGAACATCGCGATGGCGCTCGCCATCGAGCCCTCGCAGGTCAATCTCAAAGGGAAGACGCACGAGAAGGTGGATGCGGTGGGTGAGGGGCGAGCGATCGAGGTGCACGTCGTCACGCTCATCGCACGAGCGCCGTGAACGATGCCGGATTGCCGACACATCGGGAGGGTTGCATCGGTCGGATACGCTACCTGGCCGTCATGGCATGTCCGCGACTGTGCGCGGGCGATGCAGTTTTGCGCGACAGGTGTCAACCAAGGATCAAAGATCGATGCGAGCGGTGGTCACCGGCCAGATTGGTGTTGACAAGAAGCCCTACCTCAAAGCGGTCGCCGATCTGGCGGGCGCGCGGGGCGAGAAAATCGAGGTTCTCCATCTTGGCGACATGATGTACCGCGAGGCACCGGATATCCGGCCCGGACGGATTCTCGACTTGCCGCTCTCCCGATTGACCACGCTGCGCCGCGCCGCCTTCCGTGACATCATCAACGGGACGACACCTGCCTCCGCGCACCCGAATGTCATTCTCAATACGCACGCGACATTTCGTTGGCGTCACGGACTCTTCCCGGCGTTCGACTTCGATCTTATGAAGAATTTCGAGCCGGACATGTTCATCTGTCTCGTCGACAACGTTGAGATGGTGCATCATCGTCTCCATCAAGAACACGATATCGATGCGACGCTGAAGGACTGCATGGTGTGGCGCGAAGAGGAGATTCTTGCGACGGAACTGCTCGCTGATGCGCTCGGTTGTCGCAATCAGTTTTATGTGCTGAGCCGAGGCCGGCTCGCCGACACGGTCGAGACCGCCCTGCGCCTGATCACGCGTCCGGACATGAAAAAGGTGTATCCATCGTTTCCGATGAGTCACGTGATGGACATGCCCGATGTGCTCGCAGAGATCGACGATTTTCGCCGACAGCTCGCGAAACACTTCATCGCGTTTGATCCCGGTGATGTCGACGAGAAACTGCTGCTGGATCGGGCGCTGGCAGCGGCGCGCGACGGCGAGGACCGCATCGATGTCACACCGCACAGTTTCGGCGGCCGCGCCGGCGGTCTGAAGCTGCGCGTCTCCGTGCGCGAAGTGCTGGACATCGCCGGCGACATCGACGGCCAGATTTACATGCGCGACTTCAAGCTCGTCGACCAGAGTGACATGATCGTTTCGCTGATTCCCGAGCTGCCGGGCGGCGTGCCCGGACTCTCCAGCGGCGTGGAACGTGAACTGCATCACGCGTTCGAGCACACCAAAGAGGTGTACGTCGTGTGGAAGCCGAAGAAGAACCCGAGTCCGTTCATTACCGAAACGGCCACGAGGATTTTCGCAACTGTGGACGAAGCTCTGAAGTATTTTGACAGCAAGGGCTGGTTTCCGCAGCGCGATCTCTTCGGCAACTAACGCTGTCAACGCGTTCTGACGATCGCATCAATGCCCCGCTTTCGCATGCTCGTCGCGTACGACGGCACCGACTTCCATGGATGGCAGCGGCAGGAACCGCCTGAACGCGAGCCGTTGCGCACCGTGCAGGGTGTCCTCGACATCGCAGCGCGCGAAGCGCTGCGCGCACCCGTGACTGTGATCGGGGCGAGTCGCACGGATGCCGGAGTTCATGCCGTTGGCCAGGTGGCATCGTTCATGACAGAGACGCGCATCCCTGTTGATCGTGTCTGCATGGCGATCACCTCGCGACTGCCCCCGGATGTTCAGGTGTCGAATGCGAGGATCGTTCGGGACGATTTCGATCCCATCAGTGACGCGCTGAGCAAGTCGTACCGCTACACCATTTGCATTCCCGCAGAGGGGAGAACAGTCCCGGCGATTTTCGACCGGCGGTTCGTGTACTGGCAGTTCCTCAAGCTCGACGTCGGCCGGATGCACGACGCAGCGCAACGGCTTGTCGGCGAGCACGACTTCGCCGCGTTTGCACACGCAGCGCATGGCAAAGAGTCGACGGTGCGCCGCATCCATCAGTGCTCGGTCACCTCACCGTCTCCGGGGCGGATCCATATCGATGTCGCGGGCGGTGGCTTTCTTTACAACATGGTGCGGATCATTGCGGGGACCCTGCTCGACGTCGGACGAGGTCGCATGACGCCCGCTGGGCTTGGCGAGGCGATTCCGTCGCTGGATCGGCGGCGTACAGGCCAGACCCTGCCTCCGCATGGGCTTTGTCTGCGCTGGATCCACTATGGGGGTCGCGATCAACTCGATCTGGACGTATAGATGATTGAGTGTCCGTCGCGATGGCGCGCTGGACCGCGGAGGTCGAACGAATGGATCCTTGGCCGGCCCGAAGGGCCTTGCTCGCCACGCTGATACGCCTGTCCGTGAAAGCGGCGCCACTGGCTGCGTCGCTGGTCATTGCATTCACTGCACTTCTCCCGCGAGCGGCGCACAGCCAGACGCTGCAACTGGATCCGGCGCCGCCCCCGCCCGCGCTGAACGCCGAGAGCGCGACTCGCCGCGTGGCAACGCTGCTTCGCGAGGAGCTCGATGATCTGAATGCGCACGCGACTTTGCACGGAGCGTCCAACAAGCCAGATACTCCAGAAGCAGCAGTGTGGGCAGCGCGTGCTGCGTTGCGGCGACTCGCGTTTGAGCTGCTCATCCGTGCCGCCGCCGCGACCGATCCGGAGCAGGCAAGCGCGAGCGACACGCTCGCAATGCAAGGGTTTCGATGCGCCGACAGTCGTCGGCGCGTTGATGTGCGGCTCGAGCGATTTCTGCAGGGAATTGGTGCCACTGAAGTCGATGCGCTGACAGAAGAACCGCGCACTCTGAGCGTGCGTGAACGGGATCGCGTGCGACGGCTGCTGCTCCGGTTCGCCGAAGTTGCACCGAAGGCATTGGCAACGATCAACTACTCGGACATCGTCCAGATCGACGCGGGCATCGCCGTCGCGGTGGGTCCTCTGGTCGACGCGCTCGCGATCCTTAGCGGGCTGCCAACGGGCGAGGAAGCTGCCGGGGCCGGCCTCGGAACTGGTTGGCCCACCACCATGGCGCTTTCCAACGCCGGCGCGCTGGCGGGCAAGGCGAAAGCTGATCCTGAACGAGCGCGTTCCGCGGAAGCCGATTTTGCGGTGATGGACCCGTGCTCCGACGAATCACTCGCGAGCGCTGGAGCGCAGACCCGGGAAGCCGCTCGATCGCACTGCGCCGTCGCCGGATCCGATGATTCGCAACCTTCCGATCGGTTGCGCGCCGCCGTGGCGCTGTCCGTGATGGGCGAGACGGCGGCACTCCTCTCGACCGCCGAGCGCTCGATCGTGGACGAGACGGCGGCGAAACTCTTGCGCGGCGAAGGATCGGTCGCACTTGCTGCTACGCAGACGGAACTGCTGCACGAGTGGCACAAGCTCACGGACGTGACGAAAGCGGGCGACGGGCGCACGTCCCAGCGCACGGAGCTGGATCAGGCCATACGACTCGTGCTGTTTCCGACACAGGAAGCCGTGGCGTTCGCCGATGATTCTGCAGCATTCGCCCGTCTGGGACGTCGCATCATCGAGTCGATCGAGCTTGCCATCATTGCCCGCGCTCACGACAGCTCGAGTGTGCTGCCGAAGGAGTTTCGCCCGCAGCTCAAGGACTTTCTGCGGGCGTACGAACGCGCGGAAGCAGGCGCGTGGTCCAGGTTCGCGGAGATGCTTGCCGATGAGGAATCACTCTCGAACCCGGAGTTTGTCGGGCTCGTCACGGCGCAGCGCCAGGCAGTCGTCGACCTCGGACGGCTGGCGAGGGCGCAGCGGATCATCGACGCCGTCGGCGGAACGCGGCCACAGGCGGTGCGCGGGCTGACGACGCGGATGAAAACCATGCTGCGCTGGCTGCTCGATCCGACGCGCCGCAGCGACGGGATCGTCGCGTATGACGCACTCGCGCTGCAGATCGAACTCTTTGCTCCGCTTCCCTTCGAGACAGAGCTTCGACGTGAGACGCCGGAAGTGATCGCCTTTACGAGCGGCGAGCCACGCAAGCTTGCAGAAGTCATTGACCTCACGAGAGCGGAATGGGCTGATGCCTGGAGCGCCGGGAACGGAAACGGGCCTGCGGCGCAGCGCATGTATCGATTGTTTCGCGTGATGCGGGCGATGGAGGATGTGACGCGCGGCAACGGACCTGAGGACGGCGATGCTGCAGCGGCGCTGTCGCGGTGGGGAGGATTTCACGTGGCGAAAGCGGCGCTGGCCCCGGCGCTGCTTGACATCGAAACCATGATGAAGCTCGCTGTGGCAGCAGCAGTCGACCGCGATGACGCGCGGCTCGAGCGCGAAATCACGCGCATCGAGCGGGATACGCCACTCGCGCAACTTGTCGGTCGCCTTGCGGCCGATCTCCGCGCCTGGCTTGCAACGCGTCCGGGCGATGCAGTCGGCGCTCTCGCGGCAATGCGAGAGGGGCCGACGTCGGACGCTTGGGGATTGAGCTTACGGATTCGTCTCGCAGCCATCGCTCGATACGCGCGCGAACTGGACGATGCGCGCCGAGGCAATCGCGACCCCGATGAAAAGGCATTGCTGGCGTACCTCTCGCGGCTCGCAGGTTCGCTGCTCGAGTCCCTCGGTGCGGAGCGCTCGCCATTGCCGCCCCTCGCAGATCTCGGTGCCGAATCCGCTGTACCAAGCGGACGGCGGCGCGGGTCGTGATAGGCTGCGGGCGATATGAACATTCTTGTTGTCGGTCCGCATCCTGATGATCAGGAACTCGGCATGGGCGGGACGATCGCGAAGCTCGCTCGCGCAGGTCATGACGTACTGCTGCTCGACATGACGGACGGCGAACCTACCCCGTTCGGCTCGCCGGCGCTGCGTGCAGTGGAAGCAGCCAACGCCGCGAAGCTGCTCGGAGTACGGCGGCAGCTCTTGGGATTACCGAACAGGCGGGTGGAACACACGGTCGCGGCGCGGCATCTCGTCGCTGGAGTGATCCGCACGAATCGCACTGACATGATGTTCGTCCCGTATCCCGAAGACGCACATCCGGATCACCGGGCCGTGACCCGCATCGCGGAGGACGCGCGGTTCGATGCGAAACTGACCAAGATCGATCTCCCCGGCGAGCCGCGGTATCCAAAGTGGCTCTTCCACTACTGGTGCACACATCTCCGCATCGTGCCGCAGCCAAGCTTTCTCATCGACACGTCCGATTGCACCGGCGTCAAGCGCGATGCCATCCTCGCGTACCGCTCACAGTTTGTGGACAATCCGAACTCCAACCAAGTGCCCGAGTGGATCGCGGCGGCCGACCGCTTCATGGGAAGCCGCATTGGAACCCAGGCTGCTGAGCCGTTTTTCGCGCGAGAACCGATCGGCCTCAGCGATATCGCCTGTCTCGTGTGAGGAGGACGCGACACGATGCCGCGCGCTGGCCCGTACCTGAAGCGAGCGCTGGCTGGCTGCCAGAACACCGTCACCGCAGGCGCGGACCGTCCAGTCAACGAGGCCACAGCAAATGTGGGCCGCCGCGAACTCGGCGCCGTCCCCGCGCTCTCCCCGTGACCTACTTGCGCCGACGACCGGTCGACGGCGTTCTGACCGATCGAACGCTCGAAGCGCTCGGACGGCACCTGTTCGGCCAGCTCGCTGCGGCAATGGGAGTCGGCTACAGCAAACGTGTCTCTCGGGACGGTCTACGTTGGGGAATCGAAACGATGCAGTGCGAAAGGCCCCCTCACAGCAGACGGCGACGGGAACGGGCACGAAATGGCAAAGGCCGCGAGAGAGCCAGCTCCGCAGACCCTTGGCCAGCTGGCAGGATGAACTCAAGAAGTCGCACAAAACTGAAAGGGCCCGAAACCGCCGATCGATTGAACCGGACCGCTAGACTAGTCGAACTGTTGGATCTGCTCGTAGTGCTGTATCTGGCGCGAGCGACGAACTCCCACCGTTGGTCTCGTAGGCTCCCTCACACTTCGCTGCTCCGCGGCCCACCCGCTACCCAGCGTCCCTGCTCCCCAGCGTCCCTGCTCCGCCGCTTGCAATGTTCTCCTTTTCTTGATCCGACTCCAGGCATGGATCTGCTCCACCTCGTCTCCATTTCAGATGCGCTCGGCAGCAGCCCGCTCGGCAGCAGCCCGCTCGGCAGCAGCCCGCTCGGCAGCAGCCTTGGTGCAATCTACGACCTCGTCCAATGTGGCCTGCTTCATGCGGGCGATAGCGTCGCGAGCGCAGCCTCAACCGTTCCATCCGTAGCGGCGTCTGCTGCCGATGTCGCCGCCCACTCGATCGCCCATTCGGCCGCGCCGTCGCTCCCGCCTGCAGGAACACCGGCCGATGTGCCGCCCGACCTGGCTGAGAATGCGATGGCGCCGTACCTGAAGTACGGACCATGGGCGGTGCTGGTCATCTTCATTCTTTCCGGCGTCGGCCTCCATCTCAGCGAAGATCTGATTCTGATCCCCGCCGGAATTCTCATTGCCCGTGGTCAGCAGCTCCCGCTGTGGGAAACGCTGCTCGCGGCGTACGCGGGACTCATCATCGGCGATCTGCTCTGGATCTACTTGTGCCGACGATACGGCACGAAGATGGTGCAAAGCCGCTGGTTCAAACGCATCGTTCACCCTCGGCGCCTGCTCGAGGCAAAACATCAGATGGAGCGGCGCGGCATCATCGTGGTGATCCTCGCCCGATTCATCCCCGGCACACGCACCCCCGTCATCACGATGGCCGGCATCCTCCATATGCCGTGGTGGAAAGTGATTACCGTCGAGCTGACCACGTGTGCGGTCACGGTGCCGCTTCAGATGGGCGTCGGCTACCTCATCGGACACGGTGTCGGTGAAGCGAAGTCGACTGGCGAACTTGTGTTGAAGCTCGCCGCGGCATGCGCTGTCCTCGTCGCCGTCGGATTCGGCATTCACTGCTGGATCCAAGCCAAGAAGCGCAAGGGGCGGGCACCGCGGTCCAAGGCGATTTGGCTGCGAACGTTCGGCCGCCGTCGCCGCACGGACAGCTCAGAGGTTGTCCATCAGGCCTGAGGACTCCCGACCCCGGATTGCAGGCTCCGGATTGCAAGTCCCGACCCCCTAAGGCGCGGGGCTCACCACGCGACAAAGTTCGGTGGACGAGGCAGATGCCGATCCCGATCGAACGGCCGCTTCGTGGCTGTGGCGACACCGCCGACATCGCCGGCCTCGCCCTCACTTCCGTCCCCGCTGTCGTCCGCGCGTACCTCCTCTGCGTCTGACTCGGCCAATTCATCCTCCTCGTCGGCATCCGTGCACAGATCGATCCATTCCTGGGCGCCGTCAATCGGCGGCGTGTCCCGCACCTCCTCCTCAAGAATCTCCTTCTCAAGCCGCTCGTACAGCGCGCGGTCGCTGAGATGGTCGGTGTGAATGAGGTAGATGTGCATCAATGCGAGCCCGTTGATGATGTCATGCAACTGTGCCGTCAGCGTTGCGTCGTCGATCGTCGACGACGGGGGCACTTCAACGCCGAGCTCTGCAAGCTGCCGTCGATTGGTCGTGGTCGGCGCACGTTCGAAGTCATAAATCATCGACCAGAACGCTCGCTCCGCGAACTCACCGCGGGCCTTGGCCTGCTCCATCAGCGCGTTGATGGCCTCCTCGCGCAGCCGCTGCTTGCGCGCCAGAATCTCGTCCGCTCCCTCGATCACTGTCATCGCTTGTCACCTCCGTGCGACCTCCACGCACGGACGACAAACTACCGTCCCCAAAAAGCACTCTTCCATTTCATGGCAGATTTTCCCGCAGATTCTGCAAATCGCTCGCGCCTCATCTGCCGAGCATGTTCGCGCATCGAATGCACGCTCGCAGCGACTCGATCGATGGCGTCGGCCCGTCGTGCAGCGCGATCTGCAGTGCGTCGTCCGGAAGAAGCGTCACCATACCATCCGACGCACGAGGCTTTCGCGCGCCCTGCAGCAGATCGGTGCAGACACACAGATCTCGCACGACGGTGGCGGACCGCAGCGTGAACGTCCCGGGGGTCTCCTCATGCACAGCGAGATCCAACGGTGCATGTTCAACCATCACGTCATGCGCGAACCAATGTGTCGCGCGGAGACCGGCACACTCGGCCACGATCACCGATCGCGCCGGATGCACGCACCGCAGCAGCTGTTGCGGAATCCGACATGCGGCAGTCCACTCGCTGTCCCTCACGAGTTTCAGTTCCTGGTCCATCTGCACCGCGCCGTCCACCGTCATCAGGCGAACCCGCACCTGCTTCGCGCCGCTGCGACCGTGCTCACCGGCCGCGCTGCAGAGGACGACGTCCAGTGCCTCGCCGCGCGGCACCACGGTCAGGCAGTCAGGCGCACACGCTCGACGCACTGCGAAGAACGCGGGCTTCGGTCGGCCGGCAACATCGAGCACCGACCACGAATGACCGCGCCACACGTCGTTCCACTGCCAGAACAGCGCTCCCATGCAGCGTGGCGCGTTGGCCCGCATCCACTCGATAGCAATGGCGTATGCACGCGCCTGCAGCAGCTGCGTCGCGATGATGAACTCGTCCAGCGTGCGCAATGGAGGAAACCGTTCGCGGAGGGACGCGGTGTACTGCACTTCGTCGCCTCCCCACGCGCGCTGCCGCCGTGCAAGTTCCGGCGAGTCCGCAACGAGTTCGCTTTCTGGGAACACGTCGCGCAGCGTGCCGAGCGGCGGCGGGCTCTGCTGACCGAACTCGCTGCAGAAACGCGGGACAATCGTCCGGTACGCCTCCAGTTGCACATCCCACGTATGCCGGTCGCCGTGCTGGGGATCATTCGGATGCAACGCCATAGACCCCGAGTACGGGCTCTCAGGCCAGTACGGACGCGTTGGATCGACTTCCGCAACGATGCGCGGCAGCAGCTCCAGCCAGTAACGCCGCCCCCACGACTGCCCCGCCTGCAGCCGCTCCTGCCAGCCCCATGACCACCACGCGAGAATGTCTTCGTTCCCGCCACACCACAGCACAACGCTCGGATGCGCCGCGAGTCGTGCGACTTGATGGCGCGCCTCAGCTTCGATGAGGTCCGGATACGGCGCCTCTTCGGGATACGTGGCGCAAGCGAACGCGAAGTCCTGCCAGACCAGGATGCCGAGCCGGTCGCATGCGGCGTAGAACGCGTGCGGCTCGTCGATTCCGCCGCCCCACACGCGCAGCATGTTGCAGTGTGCAGACGCCGCGTCGGCGATGCACGCATCGTACGCTTCGCGCGTTGCTGAACGGGGAAAGACGCCAAGCGGAATCCAGTTGGCGCCGCGACACCAGATGGGGAGATCGTTCACATGCAGCGTGAAACCTGAGCCGTACGCATCTGTCGATGTGTCGAGCCGCACGCTGCGAAGTCCGACGCGGCACTCGCTCGAGTCGAGGTCGACAGCGCCGTCGCGCAGCGTGACGCGGACTCCGTACATCGGCTGCGCGCCGAAGCCGCGCGGGAACCATCGGTGCGGCGTGGGAATATCAAAAGTACCGCACGCGTTCGCATTGCCTGCTTCGATGCTGGCTTCAATGGCTGCATCCGATGTCCACACTTCGCCATCAGGCGCTGTGATCTCGACCGTCGCATGCAGGGCCGTGCGATGCTCCGACCGCGCCGCCAGTTCCATGTCAACGTGCACCGCAAGAGTGGCGCGCTCGGCATCGCACGCTGTGACCAGCGGACGAATGCACTGGATGCGCCCCGCGTTCCACGCATGGATTGCAGCTCGACCGATGCCGACCGTCGGTACGCGCGGCCCCCAGTCCCATCCGAAATTGCACGCAGACTTCCGCATGAAACTGAACGGCGTCCAGTCACCGTTCACCGGGCGCTTGCCGTAGCGACGCTCGAGCGCCTCTACCGCCGCCACCGGACCGCGCAAGCGCACGTCGATCTCGTTCAGGCCTTCCTGCAGAAATGCCTTGACGGCGATGCGGATCGGCATGAACTCGTCCGCGACCGACGCCACGCGCACGCCATTGATGCGCACCTCGGCAATCGTGTCGATCCGCTCGAACGTGAGATCGACGCGCGTCGCCGCGAGCATTCGCCGGTCGAGGTTGCACCACGCGCTGCAGATCCAGTCTGTGCGACCGATCCACTCTTGCGCCTCCTCGCCGCCGTACGAATCGGGGTGGGGCAGCTCGCCCGCCGCGATGAGCGCCTCGTGCACCGTGCCTGCGTCACCCAGCGCGAATGAGTGGCCGCGCAGTGCAGGTGGACACGCGACGAGATCCCCGATCGCGCGCACGTTCCAGCCGGCTAAGGGCAGCATGATCTGCATGATCTGCATGATCTGCATAGGTCATGCTCCTCCGTCGACTGTGCCGTCGTCGTGCGCATCCGCCCTGTATCGGCGCAGATACGCATACATGCGCAGCAGATCGCGAACGCCTCCGATGGTGAACCAGATGACGACCGCGCATCCGGCAACGAAGATCGCCCATGTGTACCAGCCCCAGAACTGCGTCCACACTTGATCGGAGGGCTTGAGCAGATATCCGAGCAGCGTTCCGACAACAAAGACTGCTGTCCAGAAAAGCGGCCAGGCCATCGTGATCCACGTGATGATCGTGTCAGTGCGACTGAACTCGCGCGTGAAGCCGAGCCGCTCAAGCCAGCGCGGCCGGCGCGACACGAACTCCTCGCGATGCGCGCGTTCGCTCTCTGGCAACAGTTCGCGCCAGCGGCCGCGAAACAGCATGCGGTCAAGATCGAAATCCGGTTTGCGGAACAACAGTGAAATGCTGATGTACGTCGTCACCGCCAGCATGGCGGTGATGAAGAAGAGAATCTGCGACGTCATCCAGCGGTTGTTCTGCAGGGCGAGCGTTCCGCGCTCCACCCACTCGAATGGACCACCCTGCAGGAAGACGAGGAACGGCGCCGCGATTCCTTCCTTCGTGACGATCGCATAGAGCGAACAGGTGATGCCCACGATCATCGCCGCCCACGCGGCCGCAGTGGTGCCGCGCTTCCAGTACAGACCGCCGATGATCACGCTTCCGGCGCCTGCGACGAACACGGCGCCGGTGATCGTCGCCCACATCGCGATGTACTGCTTCGACTCGAAGTTCATGCCGAAGACCCACGCAAATATCGCGACCAGTACCACGGCGCCCTTGATCAACCCCACATGCACCGCCGGCGACCACGGCTGCGCGGTGAACCGCGAGCGGATCGGCATCAGCACATCCTGGACGCCGATCGATGCCCACGAATGAAGATAGGTGTTGTCAACGGCCAAATACGACCCGTACATCGCGGCCACCATCAGGCCGAGCAGGCCAGCCGGCAGCATCACCGACAGTGCGTACGGCACGCGCAGCAGTGCGTGCTGCGTCGGCTCGGCGCTGGTGAGATGGTTCTGCACGACCGTGGCCGACGCGGCGAAATCGGGATGCATCATGAGCGTCTTCACCGCGATGGGAATGACAAGCGCCACGAGCAGCAGCACGCGCCAGCGCCAGCCCTCCAGCACGAACGACATCTTTGCTTCGTGCGGCGTGAGCGCAGCGGCGTTATATGCGGCGCCCCCCTGCCATGCTTTCATCGTGTAGAGAATCGTGAACGCGCTGATGAGCCAGAAGACGACGTTGAACTGCGATTCCTTCTCGATCGCCAGCGGGTTCACCATCGAGTGTCCCGCGGGCTGCTCCAGCAGCATCCACTCCATCCGTCCCCAGCCGATCGCGATCATCAGATATGCGATCACGATCAGAAAGACGATGTTGCAGAAGACTCCCTGAAGGAAATCGCACACCATGACGGTGACCTGGCCGCCGAGAAAGACAAAGGTCACGGCCGTGGTGAGCAGAATCGCCATGAGCCATGGGAAACTCTCCGCCGGCAGGCCTGTCAGCGCGATGAGAAATCGTGCAGTGACTGCGGGAAAGATCGCGTAGTTCAGGACGCCTGCGGCAAAGGCCACGATGCCGCAGAAGATCCGGAAGTTCTGGCTGTAGCGCGTTTCAAGAAACTGAGCGAGCGTGAGCGCACGGGTCTCGCGGAAGCGATACAGCACCCAGCCCGTCAGCGCGATGAGGATCATCACGGGGTTCTCGACGAACGCCCACCAGATCGACGTGAAGCCGACGTCGTAGTTCTGCTGAAAGGACCAGACGAGCGTGATAACGCCGACCTGCGACGCCGCATGCGAGACGCAGAGCAGGTACCGTCCGGCGCATCGATTGCCGACGAGGAACCCGGCAACGCTTCGGCCGAACTGCCTTGCGTGCAGCGCGAACCCCAGCAGGATCACGAAGAAGAGAGCGGGGATCGCCCAGTCCAGGAGGGTCATACGTCCCGCACCAGAATGCTGACAATCTGGAACGGCCGGATCTCAAACGATGTCTGCGCCGCCTTGCGATGGTGCGTGAAGTTCGCCGGCGGTGGTGGATCAGCGCTCGCCGCAAACGGCCGCTCAAGCACATCGACCGGCACAGCATTGCCGACCGGTGATTGCCAGCGGACGCTCACGATGCCACGACCGCCGCGCGTCTCGACGAGCCGCAGGACGCGGCCGCCGCCGTTCTCCGCCGGCTTCCACGCGGCGATGTGCACCGCCGCGTGCTGCGGCACATCGAGTCGAAACGGCGCCCCATGCCTCCGGATTGTGCCGCGACGATTGATCCCGAGCGGCGTCACGCGCAGCGGCTCGCGGAAGCCCTCGGCCTCCGCGTCGACGCCGTCCAAGCGCCAGTCGCCGTCGTGCAGCATGAGTGCGTAGCTCATCGCCTGCTCGCCGCGGTCGGCCCCCGGATCCGGAAAGGCGGGACTGCGGAGCAGCGAAAGGCCGAGCACGTTGTCGATGCACGAGCGACCGTACTTTCCGTCGTCGAGGATTGCGACGCCGAAGCCCGACTCACTCAGATCCATCCATGCATGTCCCGGCACTTCGAAACGTGCCTCGTCCCATGATGTGTTGCGATGTGTCGCGCGCTCGAGCGCGCCAAACTGCGTGCCGAACGTCGCGCTGCGGGCGCGGACGTCGACGGGAAAAAGCGCCCGAAGCATCGTGCGCTCTTCCTGCCAGTCGACCGCCGTCCGGATCTCGATGCGTCGCGCACCGGCGTCGAGCCGGTACGTCTGCACGAGTGTGCTGCCGCGGCCGAACGCGCGCTGCACGCGCAGTTCGGCGCGGAGCGGATGCGCCGTCACGATCTCGATGGTTGCATCATCCGTGAGCTGCACGCCTTTCTGCATGTAGTCGCGGTCGACGTCCCACGCGTCCCAGCGTCGCGGACGATCTTCGTACAGCCAAAGCTGATTGAGCGGCTGCAGCCCGCCATTGCTCGTTCGTGCATTCGCGCCGCGATCGCGGCCGTGCATGCGCAGGTCGGCGATGCGTCCCTGGCGATCGATTGCGGCTTCGATCCATGCATTCTGCAGCAGGAATCCCTGGCGCGTCTTCGAAATCCGCACCGGCGGTCCATCGGGCGGGTGCGCCGCATCGACGACGACGCAGCCAAAGGCCGGCACGCCGTCGACAGCCACGCAGGTGCCGTCGAGTTCGATCACACCGCCGCGATCAGTCGACGCAGGGTTGCGCACAAGGACAGGACGCTGCATCCCGCGCGTCTCGCACTGCGTGCTGACGTGCTTGATCAGCTCATCGCGCAGCGCCGCTGCCTCTTCCGCCACTTCAATGTGCGCAGCCCGCGCGTCGGCATACACCTCGGCGATGGAGGATCCGGGCAGAATGTCGTGAAACTGATTGAGCAGGACGAGCTTCCACAGCGGATCGAGCGCGGTACGCAGCGACTCGCGCGTTCGGCCGCTCATGCCGGTCGAGGAACACACCAGTGACTCCACGTCGCGGAGCAGACTCTCGGCAAAGCGATTTTGCCGCTTGATCCACGTCTGACTCGTGTACGTGCCGCGATGGAGTTCGAGATACAGCTCGCCGTCCCACACGGCAAGCTCATGACCATCAGCGCGGAGCGCGCCATGCTGTTCATGCAGCTCCGCGCAGAACTGCCCGACCGCATGCTGCTGCACGTGTGGCAGCCCTTCGGTCGCCGCGGCCGCATTCGCCCGTTCGATCTGCTCAGCGGTCGGACCGCCCCCGCCATCGCCGAATCCGTACGGCTGCAGCCATATCGGTAGTGCGCGGCCGGCGAAGCTGTGGCCGTCCTGCGTCACGAGATTGCGCTCGCCAAGCAGCAGGTCCGCCGGTTCAAGTGACGAGTTGTAGTTGTGGCCCGGTGTCAGATGCGTCAGCAGTTCGGTGCCGTCCAGCCCGCGCCATCGAAACGTGACGTGTGGAAAGCGATTCGACTCGCTCCAGCTCATCTTGTTGGTGATGAATGTGTCGAGCCCCGCCAGCCTCGCGATCTGCGGAAGACACGGCGGAAAACCGAACGTGTCCGGCAGGTACAGCATCCTCTGCGGCGCGGCGTTGTCGAACTTCGACGACCAGTAGCGGACGCCGTGCAGAATCTGCCGAATGAAACTCTCGCCGGAAGGACACGTGCAGTCCGGTTCGATCCACATCGCTCCGGTCGGCTCGAATCGGCCGGCTTGCACCTGCCTCGTGATCTCCGCGAAGAGCTTCGGCGAGTCTTCTTCGACCCATGCGTACTGCTGCGCCTGCGAGCATATGAAATGAAACTGGTCAAAGCGCTCGATGAGCCGCAGGACGCTCGCAAACGTGCGAAGGCACTTGCGGCGCGTCTCGCGCACGGGCCAGAGCCACGCGGTGTCGATGTGCGCATGACCGACCGCGACACAGGTCGTTTGCGTCGGCGTGCCGCTGCCGCGCAACAAGCGATCGAGCGCTGCCGAACTCGTGCGCATGCCCGGGCGCGGATCGGACGCGTGGATCGACCGCGCAATGTCCTGCAGACCGTCCTTGATCGCGAGCGCCCGCGGACCATCGGGCGGCAATGCGAGAAGCGTCTTGCGCAACAGATCCCATCGGGTCGCAAAGCGCCAAAGCTTCTCGTCGACGACGACGAGCTCCGCCGCTTCGAGCCGGCCTGGGTTCTCCTCTGCCCATCGGCGATGAAGTTCGGGATGGTCCCACCAGAACGTCGAAATCCCGAGCGGCAGATTGCACGCAGCCTCGATCAAGAGGTCCACCCGCTCGCCGAGTTTCGCCTTCGGCAGGAGGAACGCCAGCTCGCGATAGGGATCGAAACCTTGGAACGGCCGACCGTCGAGCCAGAGCGTGGCTTCCGTGCCGGACGAGAATCGGACCGCGACTCGCTGCCCCGCCATCTCGGGCTGAACTTTCCCCCTCAGCCGAAACCAGGCGCTCGACCACACCGGCCCCCACCGATAACCGACGTTGACCGATCGGTAACGCGCCTTCCGCGCCTGGGTCGCCAAAGGATGAATTCCCGCTGGGGGGTGCCACACCCCAACCTCGAGCGGCATTCGCGCCAGCGTCGCCGCCGGTACCAACACCTCGTCGCGGAAGATCTCATGCCCGAGGGCTGAGTACTGCAGGGTGGGCAGCACGCGGCGGAGTGTAGCGAAAGGCGGGAATGGATCGAGAATCCGACTGGCCGGTACGGATCGGAGGTCGGGGCAGCGGTCGGGGCGGATTGAAATCGGCGAACCTTCCTCGGCCAACCGTTGAACTTGACGACGGACTCGCTTCGAGAGCGGCATCTGTGATTGCCGTTCGCATGACCTTTCAGTCGAGGCGTCAGACGAACGCTCATGACCAGCATTGAAGACCAGGTCCTGCTCGCCGCCGCCCAGTCGGGTGACCGGCAGGCGCTCGAACGGCTGTGGGAAAGACACCGGCGCTGGATCGCCGCAGTGCTGCTCCTTCACAAGCCGCGTGATGCCGATGTCGAGGATCTGTTGCAGGAAGTCGCGGCCACACTGGTGTTCAAGGTGGACACCCTTCGGGATCTCGACACGTTCCCTGGCTGGCTTCGCAGTGTCGCGTTGAACGCGGCACGCATGGCGGCGCGAAGTTCGCGACGGCGGTCCGCGGCCGTTGACCGGTTCGTCAGCGGTGAGGCATTGGATCGCGTCGCAGAGCGATCGAAGGCGGATCACCCGGATCGCCGGGGAGGCGCGACCAAAGAGGCGGCTGACCGGTTGCGTGCACGACTCGCTTCGTTGCCGGCGGGCTACGCCGAACCGCTGCTCCTTCGGCTGGTACACGACCTTTCCTATGCCCACATCTCGCATGTCCTCGATCTTCCCGAAACCACCATCGAAAACCGCATCGTGCGCGGCCGTCGCATGCTCAGGGAACATGCGGCTGCGGACCTTGGCATCAACGATCCTGACGAGCTCCTGCAGTGACGAATCACCGCTTCCCGAGGCGTTCGGCTCCGGAGCCTGAACGACACCCATGACTGAACATCGCATCGACATCTTGATCAATCGCATCATTGACCGCGTCGAAACGCCGGCCGAGTGGAGCGAGTTTCGCGGGCGCGCGTCAACGGAACCAAGCTCGTGGGAGCTGCTCGCAGAAGCGCAGCGCGACAACGAGCGCATGCAGCAGCTGGTCCTCGCGGCCACCGAGTTCGCTAACCGTGTTGAACTGCCAGCGGCTGCAGAGTCTTCACGATCGATGGCGTTCCGTCGATCCTTTTCGTCTGGCGCAGGCTGGGCTGTCGCTGCTGCGATCGTGATCGCATGGATTGCGACCGTGCCGAATGCGAGCAACTCCGCTCCACGGCCGGTGCAGGCCGCAGGTCTGGCACCCGATGCCGACGCTGCGTGGAAGCAGTACATCGACCAAGGTCAGACGGAAGGCGTAGTCATCGGCGAAGTGCAGCCCAATGTCCTGATCGATACGACACCGCTCGCGAACGGCGGTTACGAAGTGGTGTTCGTTCGACAGATCATCGAACGTCGTCAGGTGCCGATGCTCATCAGGCCAAACGGCCATGATGAACACGGCGTCGCGCAAGGCGCGATCGTCCGCCCGGCATTCCGCGGCGCGCTCTGAACACCTCCCCCCCACTTCACTTGAAACCGCGAGAACTCCCATGCACACACCATTCATTCGGACACTGAAAACCGCCGCCGTTGCGTCCGCGCTCGTTGCGACATCACTCGCCGCTACGACCGTGGCACCACGCGCCGTTCACGCCCACACCGACGGAACGTCGTCGTCAGAGCGCACATCTTCGACCGTTCTGCAGGATGGTGATCTCTCCGTTTCGATCACCAAGCGAATCAAGGTCGCGACGAACGAGAAGGGCGAGGAGATCCGCGACGATTCGAGCGAGACCAAGGTCAAGCTGGCCGGCAAGGAAGTACCCGCGGACCGAGTGCGCACCACAGGCAGTACGCTCGAAATCCTCGACGAAAAGGGCGCGGTGATCCGGTCGATCGAATTGCCAGATGTTGAAATCGACGCGAACGCACGCTTCAGCACGCGGCGCGGCTTCGCTTTCTCACCGAGTGGACCAGTCGCCGGCCCAACCAAGCCCGGCCACGCGGGCAGCTGGTCTGCGGGGGCCATGCAGGCTGGCACGCCGAGCGGCGAGGCACCAACGGTCATGCTCGGCGTCACGATGGAAACGCCCGACGGCTCGCTCGCCAAGCATCTCAAGGTGAACCCGGACGAGTCGACGGTGATCCTCACAGTCACGCCCGATCTTCCCGCTGCGAAAGCGGGGCTGCAGCAGTTCGACATCGTCGTGCGCGTCGACGATGAAGCCGCCGCGACACCAAACACCATTCGCAAGGTGCTCAGGACCAAGGAGCCGGGCGACGCCATTCGCTTCCAGGTGCTCTCGGGCGGCGACAAGAAGGACGTGGTCGTCACACTCGAGGCGTGGGATCCGACGAAGCTTGGAAGCGCTGCGCTGGGCACCGGCGCGATGGTCAGCGGTGCCGACCTGCCCATCATGGATGCGCAGGTGCGGATGCTGCTTGATCGCCTCGTAGATCCAAGTGGCGCGCCGGTCATTCTCGACGACTTCTTCGCCCCGGGAAGTCCGAGCGCGCGCAACGGCGTGTTCCGATTCGCAGTGCCGGGGACGCCGTCGGCTCATTCCACCGTCGACTCGGATCGGCTCCGCATTCTCGAAGAGCGGATCGACGATCTCAACGAGACCCTGCAGCGACTTGAGCAGCGGCTGCGCAATTCGCCCCTCATGCAGCCGGTGCAGCCACCGCAGCCTGCCCCTGCTGGACCCCGGACCTGACCCTGGTCTGACATCGACGGGAACGCGAGACCGATCAAACACCCCCCTCGTCCGACTCGTCGGGCGAGGGGGTCTTTTCGGACGTTGCCCTCGCACCCGGTGGGCGTGACCGTCACCGGGCAGCTTTGGAGTTGCCGTGATGCGAAACCCATCTATGCTGCAGCATCGCATTGTCCGATCAACTCTCCATGCGGCAGCCTTCTTCGCATATCAATCGCCTGATCGCGCTGCTGCTGATCGCCGTGATCCCTTGGTGTCACTGTCGAGCGGCGAATGCATACGCGGCGCACGACTCGGCGGAGCGCGCAGTGCAGTCGGATTGCTGCGCTTCCGGATGCTGCTCCGAACAGGCGCCCGAGTCCCCGACCGATCGCTGCGATGATTGTCAGGCTGCCTGCTGCAAGCCTCGACTGCACGTTGACGACAGCGGCACACAGGTTCCTCGTGACACGATCGGTGTCGACGCGCCGCTCGCCGGCGTTGTGGTGGTCCGAGTGCCACTGCTGCCGATGACGGGGCTCTGGAGTGCCGCCCGTCCACCGGGCGATGACGGCGGCGGACGTCAGGTGCTGCTGCGGTCGTCCATTCTGCGCACGTAGATCACGCGGTGTTCGTGCACCTCGCGTCTCAAACTTCGAGAACGCGACGGTGTTGTTGCACGCGCTGTCACACGTCCGCGCCCGAACTGGACCCTCCGCATGAACAACCTGGCACCGATGCCCGCCACGCGATGGCGGACTCGCATCGCACTCCCGCTCGTCATCGTCGCGCTCGTCGCCGGCATTCTCATTCGCGCAGCGTGGTCGACGCTCGCGCCTGCGAAGCTCGTTGATGGAACACCCGCCGTGCTGCTCGTTGTCGAAGCGCCTGCGGCAAGCGAGGCCGACGATGCAGCGGGCGGTTCGACTTCATCATCATCCTCATCATCATCGACCACGACAGTGCAGGCGGCTGGATGGATTGAGCCCGATCCGTTCGCGGTCTACGCGACAGCCTTCACGGAAGGCGTGATCGAAGAGGTCCTCGTCCTCGAGGGTGATACGGTCGAGCGCGGGCAGGTGGTCGCACGGCTGGTCACCGCCGATGCGGAAATCGCCAGCGAACGGGCCGAGGCGGAAGTGCGCCTCCGTCAGGCGGCGAGAGACGCAGCAGCCGAGGAACTCGAGACGCTCATCGCCGCGACGCGCGCCAAGAACGTCAGCGCGGCCCGCGTCGATGCAGCCGAGGCGAACGTGCGGCAGGTCATGGCCGAGGCAGTCGGTGCCGGAGCACTGCTCGCTGAACTAATCGATGAATACACGCGCAAGGAGGCGCTGCTGGGCGGTGGCGCTGCTTCCACTTCCGACGTGAAAAGGCTCGGATTCCGCATCGACGCGCAGCGGGCCGCGATCGACGCGCTGCACGCCCGCCAGGCGGCGCTCGAAGCAGCGCGCAACGAAGCTCGCGCGGAACTCGAGGCAGCGACCATGTCGCGGTCGCTGCTCGTTCAGGAGCGGGCGGCGCTCGCGGAAGCCGACGCCCAGCTCGCTCTGGCGCAGGCCATGCGGCGCGAGGCAGCGCTGCGGCGTGAGCGGACCGAGATCAAGGCGCCGCTCCGCGGTGTCATTCTCGCCCGCATGGCGGTCCCTGGCATGATGGTGTCCACGACGCGAATCGACGGCGCCGCCGTCGCGTCGCTGTACGACCCGGATCGTCTGCAAGTCCGCGCTGATGTGCCGAACGCCGACATCGCGCTCATCGGTGTGGGGCAGTCCGCCGAAGTGCGCGTCGAAGCGATGCCAGACACACTGTGCCGCGGAACCGTGACGCGCATTTCCGCGCACGCCGATATTGCGAAGAACACCGTGCAGGTAAAAATCCGGCTGCATGATCCGCCACCTGCGTTGCGACCGGACATGCTTTGCCGTGTGAAGATTCACGCCGGATCAGCGATCCCAGGTGACGGCGCTGCTGATGCGGGCGGCGGCAGTCGGCAGCGCCTGTTCATTCCGGCAGCGCTCGTCCGCGACAGCAAGGTCATCGTGGCGGGAACGACCGTCGATGATCGGGGAATCGCTGAGGAACGGGCAATACGACTTGGCCGTGACGAGCGCGACGGATGGATCGAAGTGATCGAGGGCGTGCGGCCTGGCGACGTGCTGCTTGATCCCGCACTCGTGCATCACGGTGATCGCGTGCACGTCAACGTCCGTCGCGAAGGAGGCACGTCGTGAAGAGCGAAGCATTCATTGAGTGCCGCCAGCTGACCCGCACCTATCGGCGCGGTGACGTCGAGATCACGCCGTTGCGCGACCTCGACCTGTCGATCGATCGCGGCGCCTTTCTCGCGCTGATGGGACCTTCAGGCTCGGGCAAGACGACGCTCCTCAATCTCCTCGGCGGCATCGATCGCCCGACATCCGGGTCGCTGCACATCGACGGCGAGCCGGTGCACGCGCTGAATCGTTCCCGCCTCGCAGCATGGCGAGCACGGACGATCGGCTACATCTTCCAGCTCTACAACCTCGTACCTGTGCTGACTGCGTACGAGAACGTCGAGCTTCCGCTGCTGCTGCATGCACTCCCGCGCCGTGAGCGCCACCGTCGCGTCGCCGAGGCGCTGGAACTCGTCAGCCTCTCCGACCGCCATGATCATTACCCGCGCCAACTCAGCGGAGGCCAGGAACAGCGAGTTGCAATCGCGCGGGCCATTGTCACCGAGCCACCGCTGCTGCTTGCAGACGAACCCACGGGTGATCTCGATCGCGCGAGCGCCGACGGCGTCATGAAACTGCTGGCGCGACTGAACACCGACCATGGTAAGACGATCGTGATGGTGACGCATGACCGGCAGATCGCCGCCCGGGCCGGGCAGACACTGATGCTCGAGAAGGGCCAGTTCATCGAAGTGGAGGCGGTGCCATGAGGTCACTCCGACTGTTTGCGCGACTCGTTCCGTTCGTGCTGCGCCAGCTCACGCGCCGTCCGATGCGCTCGCTTCTCACCGGGGCGGGAGTTGCTCTTGCCACACTGCTGTTTGTTGCTGTGCGGGCGATCGACGCGGGCGTGAGCAACGCTACGGAAGCAACAGCGAAAGACACGCGACTCATCGTGTACCGCGCCAATCGCTTCTGCCCGTTCACGAGTCAGCTTCCTCAGCACTACGTTGATCGGATGCGGCGGATCGATGGTGTGGTCTCGACAATTCCGATTCGCATCGTCGTCAACAGCTGTCGCGCGTCGCTCGACGTCGTCACGTTCCGCGGCGTGCCCGATGCAGAGTTCGAACGATTCGTGCTGCCGGGCCTGCGTCTCCAATCTGGTTCGCTTGACGAATGGCTTCGGCGCAGCGACGCCGCAATGGTCGGCACCGCGCTCGCGACACGACGTGATCTGCGCGTTGGCGACCGTTTCAACGCAGCCGGTGTCGACGCGTATGTTGCGGGCATCATCGACAGCGATGAAGCGCAGAATCGCAATGTCGCGTTCGTGCATCTCTCGTTTCTTCAGGAAGCGACACGCGTAGCCAGTTCCGACAGCGGGACCGGCGGCTTCGTCACGCAGTTCACGGTCACGGTGCGCGATCCTGAGGCGCTGACGCGCGTGGCAGAGGCGATCGATGCGGAGTTCGCGCGCGATCCGGCACCGACCAGCACGCGGGCGGAGAAGGCGTTCGTCGCCCGCGCTGCCGCGGACATCGTGGAAGTCAGCCGGTTTGCACAGTGGTTCGGCATCGGAGCGCTGTTCGCTGTGTTCGCGCTGGTCGCGAACGCCATCGCGCTTGGCATGCATGACCGTGTGCGCGATATCGCCATTCTGCAGACGCTCGGATTTCAACCGCGCGTCGTGACGGGCCTCGTGATCATGGAAGGCGTCCTGCTCGGCGTGACCGGCGGAGCGATCGGCGCACTCGGCGCATGGGCTGTTTTGCGTGCCTTCCAGTTCAATCTCACGACCGAGGGCGTCGGCGTGGAGTTTCCGGCCAGTCTCTCCGTCGCGCTGTTCGGTTGGTGCATCGCTGCAGCGATCGGCGGTTGCGCCAGTCTTCTTCCAGCCATTCGCGCAGGTCAGCGCGAGATCGTCTCCAGTTTTCGCGCCGTATGAGTGAACCCACCGATGCAGCTTCCCTTTGACTATGCCGTAAGGAATCTTGGCCGCTCGCAGATGCGGCTTGCCATCAGCGTCGGCGGCAGCATGCTCGTCGCGCTGCTCGCGCTGGCGAGCGTGGGCTTTGTGCGCGGCATGTCACAGGCTCTTGGGCGCTCCGGCCTCACGCACAATGTGATCGTGCTGGGTGCAGGCAGCGAAGAAAGCATCGAGCGGAGTGAGATCTCGCCGCAGGTCAGTACGCTGCTCGCTGCCGAAGTCAGCGGCATTGCCACGATGCTCGGCGCACCGCTGCTCTCTCCCGAGGTGCACGTCGCACTGCCGCTTGACGCCGGCACCGGTGCGCCGGTCGTCGCTGTCTTCCGCGGCGTGACCGCGAGTGCGTTCCTCGTGCATCCACAGGTGCGACTCATCGAGGGACGCGCGCCTGAACCTGGAACGGACGAAGTCATCCTAGGTCGCGAAGCGCTCGCCATGATCCGCCGCGCGGGACTTGGGGATGGCATCGGCAGCAACGTGATGCTCGAGCATCGATCGCTTCCGATCGTCGGTGTGTTCGCGGCGCCCGGGACGGTTATGGAGGGCGAGATCTGGATGCCGCTGCAGTCGTTGAAGGTCGCGACGCAGCGAACGACGGATTCCTGCGTGATCACCACGATGGTGTCAGATGACACAGGCGAGGTCGACGCGTTCGCTGCGATCCGCATTGATCTCGAGCTCGCGTCCATGCGGGAAAGTGAATACTACGCTGCGCTGAATCGGTTCCTGGCGCCCATCCGCTGGTTGGTCATCGCGACGGCGCTGGTCGTCAGCATCGGCGGACTGCTTGGCGGGATCATCACGTTTGATGCGGCGTTTGCATCCCGCGTACGCGAACTCGCAACACTGCAGACGCTCGGATTCCGACGTCGCGCGATCGGCCTCTCGCTCGTGACGGAAGCCGTGCTGGCGGCCGTGTCAGGGGGTCTGCTGGCGGCCGTCGCAGGGATGCTGCTGCTCGACGGTGTGAGCGTCCGGTCCTCGATGGGGTCATTCGCGGTGCGCGTCGACACATTCGCAGTGGCAGCCGCGCTCCTTGTCACGCTCGCGCTCGGCGTGATCGGCGCCCTCATTCCCGCATGGCGATGTCTTCGACTTTCAATTCCGGACGCGCTTCGATCCTCGGCCTGACACTTTCGTTTGCTCGCGTATCGTCAATCAACACTCCTGAAAGGTTTCCTCTCATGCTCACACCAATGATCCTCGCCGTCTGTCTTCTCACCGCGCCCTTCTCGATGGCCCGCGCGCACAACGCAGCCACGCAGTCGCCTGCGGTCACGGCCGGCGACGTCATTCCGACATCGCTGTTCATCAAAGAAAAGCCCAAGGACTCGCAGGACATTCGCGAGTCCAAGACCACCGCGAAGGTCGGCGACAAGATCACGCTCAACGGGCGCGTCGGCGGGCGCAAAGAGCCGTTCGTGAAGAGCCGCTCGATGTTCATCCTCGCCGACCGTCGCCTCGTGGCATGTGATGAAAAGGCTGACGACCACTGCAAGACGCCGTGGGACTTCTGCTGCGACACACCTGAGACTATCAAGGCGAACACGGTCACCATTCAGATCGTCGGTGCGGACAAGAAGCCGCTGAAAGTCTCGGCCGAGAATGCGGGAGGGTTGAAGACCCTGTCGAAGGTGACAGTGGTCGGGACGGTGCGCGAGATCACGAAGAATGGCGCGTTTGTCGTCGATGCCGAGCAGATCTATGTGGAGCCGGTGGCAGCGAAGCCGTGAGTGAAGCGCGCCGACGCCGCTGCGAGTACGCTCACGCCGATGCTGCTGCTCGGGATTGATCTCGGAACGTCAGGCACCAAAGCGGTTCTCGTGAACACCGAGGGACGTGTCGTCGTGACCGCGACGCACGAGCATCCGCTGTATGCACCGAGCCCGGGATTCTCGGAGCAGGACCCGGAAGACTGGTGGCAATCAACGGTCGCCGCCGTGCGCGAAGTGCTCGCGTCGTCCCTCGCGTTGGGGAAGCGGGTCGGCGCGATCGGACTCTCGGGGCAGATGCACGGTCTCGTCACCGTCGACCGGCGCGGCGCGACGCTCGGCCGCTGCATCCTCTGGAACGATCAACGATCCGTGCCGCAATGCGCGGCGGTCGAAGCATCGCTCGGCATCGAACATCTCGTCGCCCTGACGGGCAATCGCCTGCTCCCCGGTTTCACCGCACCGAAGATGCTGTGGCTGCGCGAGCATGATCCTGCTCGCTTCGCGGCCACCGCCATGAATCTGCTTCCGAAAGACTGGCTGCGCTACCGCTTGTCCGGGGCGTTCGCGACCGAAGTGTCAGATGCCTCCGGAACACTCTTGTTTGACTGCCGGAACCGACGCTGGAGCGAGGCGATGTGCGCCGCACTTGGCATCGACCGGCGGACGCTCCCCGACTGCGCCGAGTCGTTCGAACCGACGACGCGGCTGTCGACGGCGGCTGCAGCGGCGCTCGGCTTGCCGGCCGACATTCCGATTGTCGGCGGCGCCGGTGATCAGGCAGCGTCGGCGATCGGCGCGGGCATCGTGCGCCCGGGCCGCGTCGCCGTCACGATCGGCACGTCGGGCGTCGTGTTTGCGGCGACGGAAAAATTGCGGCCGTCACCGCGCGGCGAATTGCACGCGTTCTGCCACGCCATTCCGAACACGTGGCACGTCATGGGCGTGATGCTCAGCGCCGGCGGGAGCCTGCGCTGGTTTCGTGATGTCATGTGTGGCGACGCGATCCGGCGCGCCGAAGAGACCGGCCTCGACGCGTATGAGCTGATCGCAGCGGAAGCGGAAGCGATCGCTCCCGGCGCAGACGGGCTCACGTTTCTGCCGTATCTGAACGGCGAACGCTGCCCGCACCCCGATCCGCGAGCGCGCGGCGCATTTCTCGGATTGAGCGCCACTCACGGTCGCGCGCATCTCGCCCGCGCCGTGTTCGAAGGCATTACGTTCGGTCTGCGCGACAACCTCGACCTGCTCCGCGCGTCCGGTGTAGAAACGCGCGAGGCGCTGCTCGCCGGCGGCGGCGCGCGCAGTCCGTGGTGGCGGCAGTTGTGCGCCGATGTGCTCGGAGTTCCCGTGCACGCGGCGCGCGGTGCCGAAGGAGGCGCACTCGGCGCGGCGCTCCTCGCCGGCGTCGGCGCGGGCGTCTGGAGCGACGTCGCATCCGCGTGCGCCGCTGCGGGCGCTGGTGCCACATCCGCTTCGCTGCTGCCGGGCCCCGATGCGTCGCGCTACGAACAGCCGCTGCACACGTTCCGCGCCGGCTTTCGCGCCGCAGCCGCATCTGCCTTACACTGAATTCTGGCGCCTCTCCGCTTCTCCAGCGCAAAGCCCATCATGTCGTATTTGCTCGCAATTTCCTTAGCGGATGTAGGAATCTGGACCTTCACGGTCGTGGGTATGGGGGCGCTCGGAGTCGTGGCATGGCGTCTCGTGCAGCGCCAGGAACAGCGCGATCCGAGCTTTCTCAAGAAGCTCGATGACGACGACGACGACGACGCTCGATCGCGCGGCGACTGATGCGACTTGTACGGCAGGACCTCGTTACGCAAATGCGCGTGATCGTGCCTTGACGACCCACGACTGCAGGTGACGGCCGGGACACAGCGTCTTCGCGCCGGACCACTCCTGATGCGTGTACACGCCTGAGTCGCCTTGCCTGCGCGGCTTGGCGCGAATCTTGTACTTGGCCATCATGGCTCGCACGTGCAGGCTCAACGCGGCAAGCTGCTTGTCGGTCGGCTTCTGCTGCTCGAAATTCCCGAGGCACATGATTCCGATGTTGCCTTCGTTGTGATTCCTCACGTGAGCACCTTGAAACTGCAGGCTTCGCCCTTCCCAGATTCTTCCATCGCGGTCGATGATGAAGTGATAGCCAATGTCGGCATACCCGCCGCCTTTGGCATTGCGGTGTGCGATGCGCACCTGGTCGAGTCGGGCCGCGGTGTCGTGGAAGTCGAGTGCGGTGAACGGTTCCCAGCCTTCGTGGTGGATCGTCAGACTCTTGACGGGGAGCATCCGATTGATACCGCGGACATCGGGCCCGCTCTTCGCCCAGCGCGAGCGAGGAATCACCGTGCCGGGAATGTACGGCTCGGGCCGGGCGATGGATTGCGGAAGTGGCTTGCTCGGAGCGGGGCCCGCGCGCGGCCGCGGCGGCGCCGGGACATTCTGGTACTGGCCCCCCGGCCACATTGCTTCAGGCATTCCGGCAGCAAGCTTCTCTGTACGCTGACTGCGTCCACTGACACAGCCGGCAAGGACGAGGGCCGATGCCGCGAGAAATCCGCGGCGCGCGAGCAACGCGCACGCGACCGGCGCCGCTGCTTTCGAGGCAGTGGAACTGGAGCGGATACTTGCATCCGTTTGCATTGGATCCGTTTGCAATGGCATAGCGCCGGGATGGGAGGTCATTACGGTCCGCGTCTATCGGCAGCGCCTGAGGGAAACCGCGACAATTGCGGTTGAGAATTGAGGTCGACCCTGCGAAATCGCCCGATCCTGCGGGGTCAGGCCCGTTCTGACGACCGTTCGCCGGTCCGCACCGCAATGAACTCCCGCTGGAGATTCGCACCCGGACACAGCGTCTGGGCGCCCGGCCACTCCTGATGGCTGAATACGCGCGTCCACGGGATCGTGTAGTACGTGCAGACCGCGCGCACGTGATCCCGCAGCGCTACGAGTTGCGCAGGCGTCGGCCGCTGAATTTCAAAGTTCCCCATCACAAGGATGCCCACGTTCCCCTCATTGCGATCCTTGACGTGCGCCCCCTGCCACTTGAGGTTGCGTGCTTCCCAGACCGTTCCTGCTCGGTCGATGACGAAGTGGTAACCGATATCGCCCCAGCCTTTGCCGCGGTGACCGGCACGGTACAACTCGATCCGCGCCGCCATCGCCGCGTCTGCGGTACCCGTCTCAAGAAGGTCGAGTCCATCGTGATGCACGGTGACGTAACGCACCGGCAGCATCGGATTCATCAGCGCGAGTTCCGGCGCGACTCGAGCCCACTGCGTCCGTGGCCGGACTCCTGGAAAGGGCGAGGGGGCCGCGTTGACGTTCGCAGTCGGCGCTGATGCGACATGGATCGGCATCGACGGGGTCGGAGCGCTGTGCGCCGTTGACCAGTCACCTTTCGGCAAGGAGGCGCGCTGCGGAGCGGCAGCGCATCCGGCGAGCGAAGCGAACCCTGCGAGCGCTACAAAACTGCGTCGATCGATAGGTGTCGAAGTGCGGATGTTCGGAATGGGCGTGGACATTCGGGGGAGGAAACTGGGCTTGCTCTGGGCTTGCTCTGGGCTCGCGCGGGGCGCGTTCGTGCAAGGCTCGGAGTATAGATCGACGCAATTCCAACTTGACCGCAGACATGCGGGCCGCGTCCGCGGCGCGACGCTGCAACGAGTCCAGTACGGCTGCGCGGCAGCGCCCGCCAACCCTCGTTCTTCCATGGACTTGCGCTCAGCAGATCTGCGCTCAAAAAACTCGCTTCTGCTACACTTCGCCATCCTTCGCACTGAGCGCTTCGGCACTGTGCTCGACGGTGTTTCGACACTTCAGCGATCATCGTGAGATGGACCGCAGCTCACCGGCCGAGCAGCCACGAGACCACATGACGTATCCCTCCGAGCCCCCGTCGAACCTGCAAAAAATTGGAACTGCGGCTTCCGACGCCAACGCGCCGGTGAACGCCGGCAACGGTCCGGTCGCGAGCGCGGACTACACGTCGAACTCCATTCAAGTGCTCGAAGGGCTCGAAGCGATTCGTAAGCGGCCGGGCATGTATGTCGGTGGAACGGGGCTCAACGCGCTGCATCATCTCGTCTACGAATGCGTCGACAATTCCATCGACGAAGTGATGGCCGGCTACGCAACAGTCGTCACCGTGCGCATCGCCGTTGACGGTTCCTGCACGGTGATCGACGACGGCCGCGGCATGCCGGTTGATCCGATGCGGCACGAGAACCCCGCGATCAACGGGCGCCCCGCCGTGGAAGTAATCCTGACCGAAGTCCACGCGGGCGGAAAATTCGGTGACAACGCATACAAGGTGTCCGGCGGTCTGCACGGTGTCGGTGTGAAGTGTGTGAATGCGCTCAGCGAGTGGACCGAAGTCGAAGTTTTTCGCGACCACAAGACCTACGTGATTGCATTCGCGCGCGGGAAGGTCACCGAGCCGCTGCACGTCACGCATGTCGCAGACATGGACGACCCGGCCGTCAGCGGCGCGCCGCCGCGCAAGGGAACACGCATCTCGTTCCTTCCCGATCGCGAGATATTTCCCGACACGGTGTTCCGTTACGAGGCGCTTGAGCACCGCTTGCGCGAGCTCGCCTACCTGAACTCGGGCGTCACCATCCGATTCAACGACGAACGTGTCGATGCGAGCGGCAATCGCCGCAACGTCACGTTTCACGACGAGCACGGTCTTGCGGCATACGTCGCGCACCTCAACTCGGCCAAGGCAGTCGACGGTCCGGTGATCGCCTTTGCCACGGAAGACTCGCAGGCGAATCTCCGGTGCGAGATCGCGATGCAATACACCGATGCGACGAACGAAAATGTTCTCGCGTTCGGCAACAACATTTTCAACGCGGACGGCGGCACGCACCTGCAGGGGTTCAAGTCGGCACTGACACGGACCATCAATGGGTATGCGAAGCAGAAGGGCCTGCTCAAAGATCTCACCCCGACGGGCGACGATCTGCGCGAAGGCCTGACGGCCATCGTGTCACTCAAACTTCCGAATCCGCAGTTCAACAATCAGACGAAAGAGAAGCTGCTCAATGACGAAGTGGAAGGCTTTGTGTCGGGCGTTGTCGGTGACCGACTCGCTGCCTGGCTCGAAGAACATCCAAAGGAGGCGCGGCGCATTTGTGATCGCGCGGTGCTGGCCGCCGAAGCCCGCGAGGCCGCACGCAAGGCCCGCGAGCTCATCAAGCGAAAGGGCTCGCTCGACTCCGGCGGAATGCCGCACAAGCTTGCGGACTGCTCTTCGGACGATGTCGAAAAGACCGAGCTGTTCATCGTCGAGGGTGATTCGGCAGGCGGCTCTGCCAAGGGCGGTCGTGATCACGTCACGCAGGCCATTCTGCCGCTGCGCGGAAAGCTCCTCAACGTCGAGAAGGCCCGGCTCGACAAGGTGCTTGGCTTCGAGGAAATCCGAACGCTCATTCAGGCTCTGCAGTGTGGGATCGGCGACGACTTCGACATCTCGAAACTGCGTTATGGCCGCATCGTCATCATGACCGACGCCGATGTTGACGGAAGTCACATCCGCACGCTGCTGCTGACATTCTTCTTCCGGCAGATGACGGAACTCGTCAAGCGCGGCAAGATCTTCATCGCCCAGCCGCCGCTCTTTCAGATCGCCAAAGGCAAATCGATCAAGTACGTGCTGAACGACCGAGCGATGAGCGACGCGCTCGTCGAGATTGCACTCAAGCATGCGAAGCTCGCGGTGCGCGATGAGCGGGGCGTGCCTGTGCACACCGTCGAAGGACTTCCGCTGCGCCGGTTGATTCAGACGCTGCACCGGCTCGATGAACTCGTCAATGTCTCGCAACGGCGCGGCATTCCGTTCAGGAAGCTGCTCGACAGTCGAAGTCGCGATCCAAGCGGCGAGCGGCGGCTTCCGATCTGGCATCTCGCCTGGCAGGAAGGCGATGAGCTGTTCTGGAGCGACACGGAGGCACACCGTGTTCTGCGCGATCGAAAGCTCGTCCTTGATGAAGACACCGCAGAAGTGCTGAGTGCCACGCCGCGCAACCGCATCGCGACACTGCGCGAACTGCATGAGAATCGCGAGCTGGAACGGCTGTTCCAGGAGCTCAGCTCGAATCAGCTTGCGATCGATGACTGGGGCCTCGTGCAGGAAGAACTGATCACCGGTGAACGGGCGCCGACCCGTTACGCGTGGATGGTCGAAGGGGGCGGCCGCGCGAAGCCCAAGATCGAAGCGCACGACGATGATGACGGCGGCGAGACCTCGGAAGGCGCGGAACGCGTCGACGCCTCTCACGTCGCCGAAGAGCCGGCACCTTCGGCGACAACCGGCGGTGCCAAAGTGGAGTTCGTCGAGGCCGCAAGCATTCCGTCGATTCTCAAGACGCTGCTCGACGTCGGGCGGCGTGGCATTGAACTGAAGCGCTTCAAGGGGCTCGGCGAGATGGACGCGATACAGCTGTGGGAGACAACGATGGATCCCAAGGTCCGCACGCTGCTTCGCGTGTCGTGGGATTCCGTGAGCGAAGCGGACGCACTGTTCGCCACGCTCATGGGAGAGAACGTCGAGCAGCGCCGCGCATATATCGAGAAGTACGCCATCGAGGCGAAGAACCTCGACGTGTAATCTCCGCCCTCGGAGCAGGAGTTACGCTGAGGCGATGCTGAGCGCTGCTGTGATCCTCTCGATGTCGCTACTTGCCGGAACCGGAACGCCCAAGGGCGATGAGGCGCTTCGTCGGTCCGAGCCTGTCACTGGCATGCACACTCGATGGTCGGCTGATGTCGACTCGGTGAATCCGCATCCGGAGCATCCGCGTCCACAGTTCCGTCGCGAGCAGTGGATGAGTTTGAACGGCCAATGGGAGTACGCCATCAGACCGCTCGACGGCGGGCTTGACTTCCCGACCCCTGCTGACGGCACGATTCTTGTGCCGTTCCCGCTGGAAAGCGCACTCTCCGGCGTTGGAAAGTCCATCGACGCGAGTCAGAGGCTCCTGTATCGGCGCGCGTTCACTGCGCCGCCGATTGCTCCGGGCAAGCGCGTTCTGCTGCACTTTGAAGCGGTCGACTGGGGTGCCAAGGTGTTTCTGAACGGTGCGCTGCTGGGCGATCACACCGGCGGCTTTGATCCGTTTCACTTTGATGTCACGGATCATCTGCGGAGCAGTGGCAACGAGCTGATCGTCACCGTGTGGGATCCGACGGACGAGGTCAGCGACCAGGAACCGCCGCGCGGCAAACAGGTGCGCGCCCCTCAGGGCATCTGGTACACGTCGGTGACGGGTATCTGGCAATCGGTGTGGCTCGAGTGGGTGCCGGAGCGATCGATCGCGAGCATCCGCGTCGTGCCCGATCTCGCGCGCCAGACGCTCTCGATCACGCCCAGAGTGCGCGGCGAGATTTCGAAGGACGCACATGTCGAGTTCGTGCTGCGTTCTCCGGACAGCTCCGATGGAGTGCCAGCGGCGAAAGCGACTCTCGTTCCGAATGTGGCGAGCGAGATTTCGATCGCTGATCCGAAAGCCTGGTCACCGGAGTCGCCCTCGCTGTACACGATGGAACTTCGCTACGGTCTCGACCGCGTCGAAAGCTATGTCGCGTTTCGTACCGTATCGATCGGTCCTGATTCCGCCCATCGCCCGGCGATTCATTTGAACGGCGCTCCGTACTTCATGCTCGGAACGCTCGATCAGGGTTGGTGGCCTGACGGCTTGTATACGGCGCCGACACATGAGGCGATGCTGTACGACCTCGAGGTGACGAAGGCGCTCGGCTTCAACACCGTGCGCAAGCATGTGAAAGTCGAGCCAGCAACGTGGTACGCAGCATGCGACCGGCTCGGATTGCTCGTATGGCAGGACATGCCGTCGAGCGGTCCGTACATCGGACCGCAGGATCCCGACGCGCCGCGCGGCAAGATATCGAGCGAGACATTTGAGCGCGAACTCGCGTCCATGATCGAGCGCCTTTCCTTTCACCCGTCCATCGTGATGTGGGTGCCGTTCAACGAAGGCTGGGGTCAGTACGACACTGCGCGCATCACCGATCTGGTGAAGAAGCTTGATCCGACGCGACTCGCCAACAGCACCAGTGGGTGGGCCGATCGCGGCGTCGGTGATCTCTTTGACGTTCACGATTACGGCGCCTCGCTTGCGGGTCGTTGTCCCACCGATCCCACCGCGCAGCGCGCAGTGGTCATTGGCGAGTTCGGCGGGCTTGGTCTTCCGACGCCGGGCCATCTCTGGCAGGAGTCCGGGTGGGGCTATCGAAGCTTCAAGGAACCGGTCGCACTCACCGACGCATATGTCGCGCTCCTCGATGAAGTCGCGGAGTCGCGCTACGACGGACTGAGCGGCGCGATCTACACGCAGACGACAGACGTCGAGCTCGAAGTCAACGGACTGATGACGTATGACCGGGATGTGCTGAAGATGACGACCTCGCGTGTGCGCGCTGCCAACGCCGCCGCCACGCGACCGATCTCCGGTTCGAGGCGCGTGACGTCGTCCATTGCCTGCGCCGCAGACGGCCCCGCGCCGTCATGGCGGTACGTCGTCGAGGCGCCTCCGGCGAACTGGGCGGCAGTCGATTTCGATGATCGCGGCTGGACGGAAGGTCGCGCAGGCTTCGGCACGGAGGAGACGCCGGGTGCGATCGTCGGCACCCAGTGGACGGGCAACGAGATCTGGCTACGGCGCAGCATCACGATTGACGCAGGCGCGCCGCCGACGCATCTCCTCGTTCATCACGATGAAAACGCCGACATCTACCTCGACTCCGAAAAGATCGCGGCGCTCAGCGGATACACCAGCGGCTACGTGCGCATTCGCCTGAGCGATGCCGCGCTGGCTCGCTGCACGGCCGGCAAACACACGCTCGCCGTCCATTGCCGACAGACGCGCGGCGGCCAGTTCATCGACGTCGGTGCCGTGCGTGTAGAAAATGTTGGTGCCACCGAAGCGCCACGCTGATGCGAGTCACTTGGTCTCAGAGTCACTTGGTCTTGTCAGGGCTTGGCGGTGCTTTCGGATCAGTGACAGCCTGCTCGCTGAGGCGCTCGCGCAGGTGTTCGATCGCAGCTTTGAGCTGTGCGTCATCGCCCAGGAATGTCGCGTGCGGCAGGTTGTCGACCACGATGTCGGGGTCGACACCGTGACCTTCGATGAGCCACACACCCTTCTCATCGAACACGCCGAACTCACCGGCGCTCGCGATCCCGCCGTCCACCATCCGGTTGCTTGAACTCAGCCAGATCTCGCCGCCCCACGTGCGCGTGCCGATGACCTTGCCGAGTCCCAGTCGCTTGAACCCTTCGGAGAAAGCTTCGCCGTCGGAAGCAGTCGCCTCGTTGCAGAGGACGACCATCGGACCGCGGAACGCATACTGCATGTTCCACGTCGGCGAGCTGCCGACCGCCTGATTCCAGTACATCCAGACTTTGCGCATGAGACGACTGAGGATCCAGCTGTCGATGTTGCCGCCGCGATTGTTGCGGACGTCGATGATCAGTGCCTTGCGATTGAAGACCGGGTAATAGTCGCGCACGAACGCGCTGAAGTCGGACGTTCCCATCGCGCGGAGATGGATGTAGCCAAAGTCACTGTCGCTCGCTTCGTCGACCGCAAGCCGCCGCGAGACTTCCCAGCTTCGATAGCGGAGCTCACTGTCGCGCTCGGGTGCCACCGGCCGCACAATCACATCACGCGGCGCATCGGGCGTGGCCTGCGGGGCAACCGACAGCAGCGTCTGTCGCCCCGCCTTGTTGCGAAGCAGCGATGAAGGATGCGGCACGGACAGAGTGGTTACGCCGTCGATGGAACGGATCACATCACCGACGACTACATCGACGCCCGGTGCAGACAGCGGTGAACGATTTGGCGTTTCATCGGGATCGCTCACCGGGATGGACACCACGCGCCAGCCGCCCGCAGCGTCGTCACGAACAAGTTCGGCACCGAGCGTGGCCGGCATGATCCGGTCGCCCCCGCGGCGCAGGTCTCCCCCGTTGACGAAGTGATGCAGCGCGGACAGCTCGCCGCTCATCTCGGCAAGCAGGTCCGACAGTTCCTCCCGGCTGCGCACGCGCTCAACCCAGGGCAGATACTTGTCGAGCACCGCGCGCCATGCGACGCCGTGCATGTTCCGATCGTAAAAATAGTCTCGAAGCATGCGCCACGCGTCGATCGTCATCTGGCGCCATTCGTCGCGCGGTGTAACGGCAAGCGCGACGCCGCTGAAGTCAAAGGCGGCTTCCGGCTTCTCGACCGAAGCAGGCGCCGGTGCAGCGTCAATCGCAAACCATTTGGCGTCGCGCCGCACGAGAATCTTCTCGCGGTCGGCAGAGAGTTCCGCACCGTTGATGTTGGCGAGAACAGTCTTCACCTCCGGCCGTTCGTTGTTGATCGGAAGTGCGACCAGCGTTCCCTTGCCCTGCTGCTCGTCTTCGTCGGTGCTGCGCGAATCAAAGCGGATCCAGAACAACGCCTTCTTCGTCACCAGCAGCGGAGACGAAGCGAAGCTGCTCAACGTCGCGGGCACTTCCTCGATTCTGGTTGCGAGGCCGTCTGCATCGAGCTCGACGCGCGGCGCCGGCTTCTCGGGTTTCTCGGGCGTCGTGTCATCAGTCGGTGTGGCGGTCGAATCGGCAGGTTTCTCGTCCGACGTAACGGCCTTCTTGTCGTCCTTCTTCTCGTCTTTCTTTTCATCCTTCTTTTCATCGATTTTGGGGGGCGTATAGAGCTCGTCATCCGCCTGAAAAGGCGAGCGTGTTCCGGGCTCCAGCGTCAGCTGATAGATCTTGCCGGTTCTGTCGAACGCCGGCTCAGGCGCGCGCGGGCCCCACGGACTTCGCACGAACGAATCGAACGTGCGATCACTCAGAAAGTACAGGAATTTTCCGTCAGGGCTCCACGCCGGGCGATAGCTGTCATAGCGATCCGTCGTCGCGTCAAGAATCGTTCCCCCCTCCGAGGGCCACAGGCGGATGCGCCGGTTGGCGTTCGCAGCGGGCGCGACGTATGCAAGCCATCGACTGTCATCGGACCAGGCGAGCTGTCCAAGCTCGCCGACAGTGTTTTCCTCGACCAGTGCGTTCGTGCCGTCGTCGACGTTGAACACAAACAGCCGCTGCCGTTTGTCGGTATGCGCGATGCGCTTCCCGTCTGGTGAGGGAACCGCCACCCATCGCACCGTTGATCCGTCGTTCGTACGCCGCTGCGGCGCGCCGATTCCGTTGGCGGGGAGGGTTACGACCTCCAGTTCTCCAGTCTCATCGGAGATCGCCACGAGTGTCTTCCCGTCGGGCATGAACGCCGCTTCGCGATAACGAATACCGCTGCGAGGATCAACATCCACGGTTCGCCCGTGCTTGAGCGGCACGATAAACATACGTCCGCGCGTGGTGATCACTACCCGATCGCCCTTTGGCCCGAAGTGCACACTGCTCGCCGTCGCCACCGGATCCTTGACCCATTTTTCGCGCGTCTGATCGAGATCGGAAGTCAGTCGAATCGGCACTTCCTTGTCTTGGCCGGTGACGAGATCAAACAGACGCAGATCTGGTCCGAGCTGATAGACGACGCGATCCTGGTCAATCGCCGATGAACCGATGTCCAGATCGGCGTGCGCGGTGTGCTGGCGAAGATCCGACCCGTCAGGTCGCATCGACCAGAGATTCATCCGCCCGGATCGATCGCTCGAGAAAACGACGCGCGTTCCCGCGCTGGTGCGGTGGATGAGTGGTCTGCGGCTGGTGCCGGCGTAGTCAACGGTGAGCGGCTGCGCTTCGTCGCCGCGCACGCCGGACGCCGGAATCACGAAGCGCCAGAGCTGCTGCACACGGCCGCCGCGGTAGCGATCAGTGTGACTCCCTTGAAACTGCAGACGCGTGAAGACGACGGTCGATGCGTTCAGAAACGCCGCTTCGGAACATTGGGCAAGCGGAATCAGTTCACGTGTGTTGGAAGCCAGGTCATGACGAAACGTCCGCACCGAGGGCAGCGTTGCACCGGCGTCTGTCGCGTACAGCAATGCGCCGTCCGGCGTCCAGGCGGTCGTACCGACACGCGCTGCGTCGAACGTGCGCCGCGTCGGCAGGCCGCCTGCAAGCGGCATCGTGTAGACCTCCGTCGGTCCTTCGTAGCTCGCAGAAAACGCGATCGTCGTGCCGTCGGGCGAGATGGACGGATCCTTCTCCTCGCCAGGATGCGTCGTGATCCGCGTCGCGGCGCCGCCCTCGATCAGTACCCGCCACAAGTCGCCTTCCGACGCAAACACCAGCGAGCCTCCGCCTATCCCGGGCATGCGGTAATACCCCAGCGTCTCATCGAACGCAGAGATCGCGGCAATCGCCCGCGCGCTCGGCGTCGGGGCATCGTCCGCAGCGAGAGCACCGGCAGCGGAGAGCGCGACCATGACGAGGGCGAGACAGCATCGGAGACTCATGGAGCAATTCCTCGAAAGAATCATGACAGCACGTACTCACTAGGCATCACCCGGATGCATTTCGCAGCGGCACCCGCAGCTCTCCGCGCCGCTGCGACATCTCGCCCGCGAGCGAGCGCGACGCCCATGCGCCGATGCGGTCGCACGGACGGCTTTCCAAAGAGGCGCACATCCACGCCGGGCGTCTTCATCGCCTTCTCGATGCCGCGGTACTCGGGAGGTTCGCTTGCAGTAAAGTCGGCCAGAATCGCGGCGCTCGCAGTTGGTCCGTAGTAGCGGATCTCGGGAATCGGCAGACCGAGAATCGCGCGGACATGCAGATCAAATTCCGAAAGGTCCTGCGACCACAGCGTCACCATCCCAGTGTCATGGGGTCGAGGCGAGAGTTCGCTGAAGATCACCTTGCTGCCACGCACAAAGAACTCCACGCCGAAGATGCCGGCGCCCGCGGGACCCGCGATCCAGTCGGTGATCTTCTTGGCCATCGCCTGCGCGCTTCTGATCAGCGCGGGCTTCATCGGACATGGCATCCAGGACTCCTGATAGTCGCCTCGTTCCTGACGATGGCCGATGGGCTGCACAAAGAGTGTCGGTCCAACGCGGGCGCGCTGCTTCACGGTGAGCAGCGTGATCTCGTAATCAAACTGGATGAACTCTTCGACAATCACGAGCACGCGGTCGCCGCGCATGCCATCAACGGCATAGTTCCACGCGCGCGAGAGATCGCCGGCCTTCTTGACGACCGACTGGCCTTTGCCGGAGGAGCTCATGACCGGCTTGATGACGCACGGGAAGCCGATGCCGCCGCGCGGCCTGGTCACAGCCGCCCTGAGTTCATCGGAAGTCGACGCGTAGGCGTACCGGGCCGTCGGAAGCTTCAATTCCTTCGCGGCTACATCCCGGATCCCGTCGCGATTCATGGTGAGATGCGCAGCTCGCGCACTCGGGATAACGGCGACGCCGCGCCGTTCCAGTTCGATCAATCGTTCGGTGCGAATCGCTTCGATCTCCGGCACGACGAAGTCCGGCGCGTGCTTGGTGATGACGCGTTCAATCTCGTCGCCATCGAGCATGTCGATGACTTCGTGCGCATCGGCGACCTGCATCGCGGGGGCACCGCCATAGCGGTCAACGGCGACGACACGACAGCCGAGACGTTTCGCGCTGATCACCACTTCCTTCCCGAGTTCGCCCGATCCCAGAAGCAGCAGGGTCGTCATGCGGGAAAGACTAACGGAAGTGGTTGCCGCGCGGGCGATGCACGATCTCCATCAGCGGGCCGGATCGCGCACGCCGGCTTCGCGAAAACCCTGCGCGCGGAGGATGCATGCATCGCAGTGTCCGCACGCAGCCGCGCGGCCCTCGCGCCCCTCGCGAGTCATGATGGGGTCGTAACAGGTCAGCGTGTCACCGAAGTCGACTCCGAGTTCCATGCCGCGCCGGACAATTGCAGCCTTGCCCATGGCGGCGAGCGGCGCATGCAGCGTGATGTGCCGCCCTTCGACGCCCATCTTCGTGGCGAGGTTCGCCATGCGTTCAAACGCCGCGATGAACTCGGGCCGGCAGTCAGGGTAGCCCGAGTAGTCGATCGCATTGACGCCGATAAAGAGATCACATGCGTTCAGTGTCTCCGCGAACCCGAGCGCCACGGAGAGGAAGATCGTGTTGCGCGCGGGAACGTACGTCACGGGAATCGCGTGTGTATCGCCGCCGTGTTCGATGCGATCCTTCGGCACATCGATGTCGGCTGTCAGGGCGGAGCCGCCGAACGCGCGCAGATTCAGTTCAATGACAACATGTTGCACTGCGCCGATTGCACGCGCCACGCGCCGCGCCGCATCGAGCTCCTCGCGATGCCGTTGTCCGTAATCAAAGGAGAGAGCGTGCGGCGCGAAGCCGGCGGACTTCGCTTCCGCGAGTGACACGGCGGAATCCATGCCTCCTGAGAGTAGAACCACCGCGGGCTGAGTCATGCAAGGTTCCGCGCGCTCAATATCAGGCCGGACTCGCAACCGTTTCAAGCACGCGCTGCATGATCCGTCGCGTGGTCTGCGTGTCCCCCGCGTGCAGATAGCTCTTGCTGATCACGCGATGCGCGCAGACTGGCAGCACGTTCTGAACGATGTCTTCCGGCTCGCAGTAATCCCGCCCCTTCAATACGGCTGTGGCCCGCGCTGCCTGCGCGAGCGCCAGCGATCCGCGGGGACTCACACCGACTTGCAGATCCTCGTGTTCGCGTGTCGCTGCGGCGAGCGTAATGACGTAATCAATGAGCGACTGATCCATGCGCACGCGATCGACCGCTTCCTGGATAGTGACCACTTCGTCGCCGCTCATCACCGGTTGCAGATCCTTGAGCGCGGTGCGGGCAGGCTGCCGCTGCAGGATGCGGCTTTCATCGTCGGGCGCCGGATAGCCAAGCGAGGTTCGCATCAGGAAGCGATCCAGCTGGTTCTCCGGCAGAAAGTATGTGCCTTCAAATTCGTAGGGATTCTGCGTGGCGACCACCATGAAAGGCTGCGGGAGCGGCAGCACCTGTCCCTCGGCGGAGACGGTGCCTTCGCTCATTGCTTCGAGCATCGCCGATTGCGTGCGCGGAGTCGTGCGATTGATCTCGTCCGCGAGGACGACGTTCGCAAAGATCGGCCCGCGGCGAAACTCAAACCGTCCGTCCGCGCCGTGCGCACTCGAGCTTTCGCGCACGAACACGCTGACCCCGGTGATGTCCGAGGGCAGGAGATCGGGCGTGCATTGGATGCGGCTGAAACTGCAGCGGATGCTCTTCGCGAGCGCGTTCGCCAGCACGGTCTTACCGACGCCTGGGACGTCCTCGATAAGCACGTGGCCCCGCGCCATGAGGCACACGATCAAGCGGTCGACCGCATGCGCGTTGCCCATGTAAACGGAGGTGATGTTCTGGCGGAGTTGGTCGAGGGCCTCGCGCATCGCTGATGAAGACTCGGCAGTCGAAACCCAACCCCAAAAACCGGTCCCCAAAAACCGGTCCCCAAAAACCGGTCCAAAGCTCCGCTTTCAATCGCGGTTCGATCGCATCGGGAAGTCACCGCAGCGCGTGACCGGACCTTGTATCCGGACGGGGGACGGAGTATAGCAGTGCCCGTCACGTCGTCATGCTGCGATCAACGCTCGCCCTGGTCGCACCGCCACGTGCTGAAGCGCGCATCGCATCGCCTCACGTGATCGGGCTGGTGGCTGGTGCTGGTTGACGGGGTTGATTTGACGAGCGAGTGCTCCGATGAACGTCGTGCGTTCCTCGGGAACGTTCCGCCGGACAGCTTTGTGACTGATCTCCACGCGTTCCGCATTGCGACATCACTCCCCTGCCGGGGCTGTCGTTATGACCTGCGCGGACTGCACGCGGACGGGCGGTGCCCCGAGTGCAGCCTCGAAGTCCTCGAAACAATTGCCGACCGCGTCGATCCTGAACTTGCACTGCTCCAGCCACTCAAGCACCCGCGCCTGGCTGGCGGCAGTCTGCTGGTGCTCGCCGTCGCTCTTTCGACGGCCACGATCGGAACGTCGGTCTCTGCTGCCGCCATCATTCTTTCGCGACTCCCCCGCGATGGCTGGCGCGGCGTTCTGGGTCAGTGGCTGCCGCCCTCGATGCCAGTCCGACTGTATGCGTTGGCGCCGATCGCGATCGCTGTCGCGAGTTTCGCGGCGATCGCGCTCGTCCATTGGGGCAGCTATCGAACACGTCGTCGATATATATTGCTGTTTGGTTTGGGGGCGTGGCTCGTCGCGGCGTGCCTGTATCCGGAAGGCGTCGTGCTGGCTCTCACCGGAGTCGCCGCGATGCTCACGCTGTCCGGGCTCGGACCCATTGTCAGCGACCTCGGACGCCGCAGCCGGACGTATCGTCAAAAGGTCGCATCACAGCAGGCGATCGGACCGCTGACCGCAGCGATCGGCGTCGGCGTGCTTTCGCTGGTTGGCGCGGACCTCTTTCTGCCGTTGATCGGTACCGAAGCGGCGTCACAGCTCCGCGTGGTCGCGTCGGTGAGTCTCCTGATGACGGCTGTCGGATTTCTCTATCTGCTCTTGAACGCGATCTGGATTTGGCGCGCGCTCTGGGGCTGGCAACCGCTCCTTCAGCGCGTTCTCGATCGCGAGACGACACCCGCGCCGGAAGCCTGAAGCGTCGAGGCGGCGGCGGCCGGTCCCGCTGCCAGCTTGGCAGATCGAGTGTTCCGCCCCGCGCATGTGTCAGCGATTCGCCTCAACAGCGAATCCGCGCCTGGAACGGGATCAAACCGTCGCCCGAACTTCGCGGGACAACCCACCGTCAGGCAGGAGTCTGAAGCCCGCCCGACGAGCCATCGAGCGTGGCCTCGACGGCCGCGTCCCCCAGATTGTCGGGAACCGCTGCACCCCCGCCCGAGTCGCGTCGCCTTTTGGCGCGGCGTTTGAATACCGGGCGTCTCCCTCCCGCCGGCACCTCGCTGGTGGACGGGACCTCGAACTCATCGTCCGCTTGATCCGCCCCGGAACCGCCCCGGAACCGTAAGTGGGGTTCCGGGACTTCCCCGGTTCAGAGCTGTTTTGGAGAATCGCCTCATGGCCGTGAAGGAACTCACCTTCGACAACGACGCTCGCAAGTCCCTCCTCGCCGGTGTCGAAAAACTGTCTGCAGCAGTGAAGAGCACTCTGGGCCCCCGTGGCCGCAATGCCGTGCTGGACAAGAGCTGGGGCGGGCCGACCGTGACCAAGGACGGCGTTTCGGTCGCCGAAGAGATCGAACTCCGCGACCGGGTCGAAAACATGGGCGCCAAGCTCGTGAAGGAGGCTGCCAGCAAGACCTCTGATGACGCCGGCGACGGAACGACGACCGCGACCGTGCTTGCGGAGGCACTCTTCAAGGCGGGAGCGAAGCGGCTCGCTGCGGGCGTTGAGCCGAATGCACTCGCGCGCGGCATGCGCAAAGCAGTTGAGGGCGCCGTGGCGCATATCAAAGCCATGGCCCGGCCTGTAGCGAATGTGCCTGGCGGTATCGCCGCAGTCGCGAGCATCAGCGCAAATAACGATATGACGATCGGCAAGATCATGGCCGATGCGTTCAACCGCGTGGGCAAGGATGGCGTCATCACCGTTGAAGAAGGCAAAGGCCTTGAGACGACGGTTGACGTCGTTGAAGGCATGCAGTTCGACCGCGGCTACTTGAGCCCGAACTTCGTCACCAACACGGAAGACATGCTCGTCGAGTTCAGCAAGGCGCTGGTCCTCATTCATGAGGACAAGATCGATTCGATCACCAAGCTTGTTCCGTTCCTCGAGAAGGTGATGGACACGAAGAAGCCGCTGCTGATCATCGCGGAAGACGTCACGGGTGAAGCGCTCTCGACGCTCGTGATCAACAAGCTCCGCGGCGTGCTGAATGTCTGCGCGGTCAAGGCACCGGGGTACGGCGACCGTCGCAAGGCGATGCTGGAAGACATCGCGGTGCTGACAGGTGCGACGCCCATCATGAAGGATCTCGGGATCGAGCTCGACAAGGTCACGATCCAGCAGCTGGGTCAGATCAAGAAGTCCGTGGTCAGTGCAGATGAATGCACGCTGATCGAGGGCGCCGGTTCCACCGCTTCCATCAAGGGGCGGATCGAGCAGATCCGTGCTGAGATCGAGCGCACGGACAGCGACTATGACCGTGAAAAGCTGCAGGAACGCCTCGCGAAACTCGCGGGCGGCGTGGCGCAGATCAACGTCGGGGCCGGCTCCGAAGCCGAGCTCAAGGAAAAGAAGGCGCGCGTGGAAGACGCACTGCATGCGACCCGCGCTGCGGTGGCAGAAGGCGTCGTTCCTGGCGGCGGCGTCAGCTACGTGCGCGCGATGGCGGTGCTCGACAAGATTCGCAAGAGCTGCACCGATGACGAGCAGCACGGCGTCGACGTCGTCGGTGAGGCGCTGCAGGTTCCGCTCCGCACGATCGCTGACAACGCGGGCGAAAAGGGTTCCGTAATTGTCGCGAAGGTTCGCGAACTGAAGGGCGACGAAGGGTTCAACGCCTTGACTCTCGAGTTCGGTGATCTCGTGAAGCAGGGCGTCATCACCCCAGCCAAGGTCGACCGCACCGCGCTGCAGAACGCAGCGAGCGTCGCCGCACTCCTGCTGACAACCGACTGCGCCATCGTCGATGCCCCGAAGGGCAAGGACGAGAAGGGCGGCCAAGGCCACGATCACGATCATGGCATGGGTGGCATGGGCGGCATGGGCGGCATGGGCGGCATGGGCGGCATGGGCGGCATGGGCGGCATGGGCGGCATGGGTGGCATGGGTGGCTTCTAAGCCGCTGGCCCCCGCTGCTTCGCGCACGACCGCTTCGTTCTTTCAATAACTATTCTCATCCATTGACCAAATATACGCCCGGAGTTTTCTCAATGAACGTCCGTCCTCTCGAAGATCGCATCGTCATCAAGCCGTCCGAGCCCGAAACCAAAACGGCCTCCGGGCTTTACATCCCCGAGTCTGCGAAAGAACGGCCCGTGCAGGGCAAAGTGATCGCCGTCGGTCCCGGCAAGCTGCTGGACAACGGAAACCGCAGCAAGCCGCTGGTGAAAAAAGGTGACACCGTCGTGTACGGCAAGTACGCCGGCACCGAAGTCGAAATCAAGAACGTCCCGCACGTGATCCTGCGCGAGGGCGAACTGCTCGGCATTCTCGAGAGCTGACGCGATCGTCCACCCGAATCCTTTGCACACTCCTGCAATCACGAAAGTAAATACTTATGGCTACGAAGCAGATGAAGTTTGATGTCGCGGCACACGTCGAGCTCAAGCGCGGCGTCGACAAGCTGACGAAGGCCGTTGCCGGCACGATGGGCCCCACCGGACACAACGTCCTGATCCAGAAGAGCTGGGGCAGCCCGTCAGTCACCAAGGACGGCGTGACGGTCGCCAAGGAAGTCGACCTTCCCGAGCCCTTTGAGAACATGGGCGCGAAGATGGTGCAGCAGGTCGCCAAGAAGACCGCGGACGTGGCCGGCGACGGCACGACGGCCGCAACGGTTCTCGCAGGCGCGATCTTCAACAGCGGCCTCAAGCACGTTGCGGCCGGCGCGAATTCCGTGGCGATCCAGCGCGGAATCAACAACGCTGCCGCCGCCGCTGCCGAGGCGATCACGAACATGGCCGCGAAGTGCAAGGGCAAGGCCGATCTCGAAAAGATCGCCACCGTTTCGGCGAACCATGACGCTGTGATCGGCAAGCTGATCGCCGAGGCGATCGACAAGGTCGGCCATGACGGCGTTGTCGAGATCGAGGAAGGCAAGACCAGCGAGACCACGCTCGAGTACGTCGAGGGCATGGCGTTCGACAAGGGCTTCCTTTCACCGTACTTTATGACCGATCCCAAGAAGGCCGAGTGCATTCTTGAGAACCCGATGATCCTGCTCTACGAGAAGAAGATCTCCAATTTGGCGGATCTCCTGCCGCTGCTGAACAAGGTGGCCTCGTCCGGCAAGCCGCTTCTGATCATCGCGGAAGAAGTGGAGAACGAGGCGCTCGCGGCACTCGTCGTCAATCGTCTCCGCGGCGTCCTGAACGTGTGCGCAGTCAAGGCGCCCGGGTTCGGCGACCGTCGCAAGGCGATGCTCGGCGACATTGGTGTGCTGACAGGCGGCACTTTCTTCGCTGAAGATCTCGGCCGCAATCTTGAGGATGTGGATCTCAAGGAACTCGGTTCCGCAAAGAAGGTCATCGTCAACAAGGACGAGACCGTCATCGTGCAAGGCGCCGGCAAGACGAAGGACATCGAAGCCCGCGCCTCGCAGATCCGCGCCCAGGCCGAGAAGTCGACCAGCGAGTACGACCGCGAGAAGCTCATGGAGCGCCTTGCGAAGCTCACCGGCGGTGTCGCGATCATCAACGTCGGCGGCATGACCGAGACGGAGATGAAGGAGCGCAAGGACCGCGTGGATGACGCGCTGCATGCGACTCGTGCGGCGGCGAAGGAAGGCTACGTTCCCGGCGGCGGTGTCGCGTTCATTCGTGCCATCGACGCCGTTGAAGCGGCGCAGAAGAAGGCGAAGGGCGATGAGAAGTTCGGCTTCGACATCGTTGCGGAAGCCCTGCTCTCCTGCACGCGTCAGATCGCGAACAACGCGGGCACGGACGGCGACCTGGTCGTCGAGAAAGTGCGCGAAGGCGGCGGCAAGAACGCAGGTTTCGGCTTCAACGCTGCAACCGGCGAGTACGGCGACCTCGTGAAGGCCGGCATCATCGATCCAGCCCTCGTCGCCAAGACCGCCTTGATGAATGCAGCGAGCGTTGCAGGACTCATGCTGACGACGGATGTCGTCATCACCGAACTGAAGGACGAAACGCGCGCCGTTGAAGGCGCGGTCAGCTGAGAGAGACCGAAGGTCACCACCGGGGGACAGAGAACCTGCATGCGGGCGTTCCCTGCGCGCGTTCCCTGTGCCCCGGCGGTGGCGTCTTCTCCCCCACTCATCGACCAATGGCTACGCAGCGCGACTACTACGAAATCCTCGGCGTCGAGCGGACTGCTTCCGGCGAGGAGATCAAGCGGTCGTACCGCCGACTCGCGATGAAGCATCATCCGGATCGCAATCCGGGGAACGCTGAATCGGAAACCGAGTTCAAGGCATGTGCCGAGGCGTATGAAGTACTGATCGATGTTGAACGGCGCGCCCGTTACGATCAATACGGCCACGCCGGACTTCGGCAGACGCCGGGGCACGACTTCCGGTCGATGAATGTCGAAGACATCTTCTCGATGTTTGCAGACATTTTCGGGAACACTCCCGGTGGCCAAGGGCAGCGCGGCGGACGGCGCGGTGCGGCGCGCGGTTACGACCTCGAGACCGAAGTCGAGATCACGCTTGAGGAAGTGCTCACGGGCACCGAGCGCGATGTGGAGTTCAAGCGTCTCGATGTGTGCGGCACCTGCAAGGGATCCGGTGCGAAGCCGGGATCGACGCCGGTCAAATGCGCCACCTGCGACGGGCATGGTCAGGTGCAGCAGACCGGGTTTGGCGGCATGTTTCGCATGGTGACGACGTGTCCGGCATGCCGAGGCCGTCGAACGATCATCGGTGAGAAATGCGCTGACTGCCGGGGCCAGGGGCGCGTGTCGCTGCAGCGAAAACTGAACGTGAAATTGCCGCAAGGCATCGCCGACGGCCAGATCGTGCGCATCACGGGCGAGGGCGAGCCTCCGCCGCCGGAGTCAAGTCCTTCAGGTGAAGGCCCGCGCGGAGATCTGCACGTCGTGGTTCGCGTGCGCGACCATGCTCAGTTTGAGCGTGACGGCGACAACCTGCTCATGGTGCAGCCAATTGCATTTGCACAGGCGGCGCTCGGTGCATCACTGCGGGTCACCATGCTCGACGGCGAGCACGAACTTGTCATTGAGCCGGGCACTCAGCACGGGGATGTCTATACGATCGCCGGGCAAGGCGTGCCCAACCTGCGAACCCGCAAGCGCGGCGACATCAATGTTCACATGCAACTCGTGGTGCCGAAGAAACTCAATGATTCCCAGCGGCGCCTGCTCGCTGACTACGCGAAGACTGAGAATCTCGAGGTCAACAAACAGTCGCCGAGCCTGTGGAAGAAGATGAAGGACACCCTGAGCGGGTGACGACCACGATGAGTACCCACCCTACAGACCATCAGCAGAATTCTCCGGAGCAACGGGACGAAGCCGATCCCACCGTGCTCGCGAACGAAGATGCGGCAGCGCTTATCGAGAAGCTGACACAGGAGCGCGACGAGGCGATCGCCGCCTACAAGCGTTCGCTCGCAGACTTTGCGAACTTCCAACGACGTGCATCGGAAAACGAGATGCGCGCCCGCGACGCAGGAGTGGTCTTTGTCGCGCGTTCTCTCATGCCCTCCCTTGATCAAATGGATTTCGCGCTCGCGCAAAACACGACCGCGACGTTGACCCTCGAGCAGCTCCTCGAAGGTTTGAACATGGTGCGAGGCGAATTGAACAAGTCACTGGAGCGAAGCGGCATTGAACGGATCGTCCCAGTCCAAGGCGACGAATTCGATCCGCACTTTCACGAGGCCGTCATGCGTCAGCCTGCGCCTGGCGTCCCCAGCAGCCGCGTGGCCAATTGTTTTCAGTCTGGCTACCGCCTGGGCGACATGACCCTTCGTCCTGCGAAGGTCAGTGTCACTCCGGATTGACGCCGACTTCGTGTTCTCTTTCTCTTCAGTCGGAACCGCACTCAATGCCCACGTACGAATATGTCTGTCGCGCGTGTGGCCATGAGTTCGAATCGTTTCACTCGATCACGGCCGCACCGATTCGCAAGTGCCCCTCATGCAGCAAGCTGAAAGTTGATCGCAAAATCGGAATCGGCGCCGGGGTCCTCTTCAAGGGCGGCGGCTTTTACGAAACTGACTATCGAAGCGACAGCTACAACAAGGCGGCCGACGCTGACAAAAAGTCCGAGGCACCGGCGGTCGAAGCAAAATCCGTGAGCAAAGACGCGACGGGGCCGGACGCCAAGACTTCCGCAACGAAGGCTGCTCCTGCCCCGGCCGCACCGGCTGCATCGACCCCGGCTGAAAAGTCGACGGCCACAGCGCCTGCCACTGGTGATGCGCCGTCCAAGGCGACGCACCCCTCCCGCATCGGCCGCGGTGCCGGCAACATGGTGCAGCGACCGCCGAAGCCGCAGGTCATCCGGAAGACAGCCCCGAAGTCCGCTCCAAAGCGCGATCGTCGAAAGAGCACGTGAGCCATCGCGGCGCGGATTGGGTACGGTGCCCCCCAAGGGGCATTCATGACGTTACCTACACCGGCCGGCGAGCATGAGCAGCGATCGTCGACCTTTGATCCGTCGTCGATCACGCGACCGGACGCACGGCTGCTCACGTACTACATCTGTATCTCGCTGCTGACGCTGGTCTTTGCACCGATCACGTTTATCCCGCTCTGGATTCGATATCACACCCTGCGCTATCGCTTTGATCACGAAGGCGTCGGCATGTCGGTCGGCATCCTCTTTAAGCGCGAAACCTACCTGACCTATCGCCGCATCCAGGACATCCATGTGACGCGCGGGATCATTCAGCGCTGGCTTGGGCTCGCTTCGGTGGCGGTGCAGACGGCGTCGGGATCGTCGAGCGCCGAAATGACGATTGAAGGCATGGCGGATCCCGACGCGCTCCGCGACTGGCTCTACACCAAGATGCGCGGTGCTCACGAGCACCAGAACACCTCAGCGCAGAACGGTGGCGACGAGGCGCTGATCCTGCTGCGAGAGATTCGCGACGCGCTGCAATCAACGCGCGCTGGAGGCGCATCGTGAGCATCACCGATCGAGTCGCGCACGGCGCCTATCGCGGCGTGTGGGCAGTTCTGCGGCGGTGGTTTCGCGTTTCGGACGAACCACCCACGCTGCCGACACCGGGCGGGGAGCCGCTGGCGGTCTTTCGACCGGCACCTGGCTATCTCCGCTATCTGACGCTGCAGTTCTGGGTGGCGCTCCTGCTGATCGACGGTCTCATTCTGCTCGGGTGGATCGCCATCGTGGTCAATGAGCCCGTCATCGGCGCAATGCTCGCGCTCCCGATGCTCATCATCGCGGTTGTGCCTGATGTCATCGCGTACGTCGTCCTCCATCTCCGGTACGACACCATGTGGTACGTGATGAGCGATCGCAGCCTTCGTCTGCGCCACGGTGTGCTGGTCGTCCACGAAATGACATTCACATTCGAGAACGTGCAGAATGTCAGCGTGCAACGAGGTCCGCTGCAGCAATACTTCGGCATTGCGAACGTGATCGTGCAGACTGCCGGCGGCGGCGGCGCGGCGCATCCCGCGATGGCAGGCGCTGGTCACGTCGGCGTCCTGTGCGGAGTCGCGAACGCCGATGCGTTGCGCGACACGATCCTGGCTCGCGTCAACGCGTCGCGCACGGCCGGGCTCGGCGACGAACGTCACGGCAAAAGTCTCGACCACGGCGGTGCGTTCACGGCAGCGCACATCGCCGTGCTTCGCGAGATTCGTAACACCATCGTCGCTCGTCAGTCGTGAACAGGATCTGCCGGCGGCGCGACGGTCGCATCAGGCCGACGATATTCGAGGTCGGGCTTGCGGCTTGGATGTTCTTCCAACCAATCGCTGTTCCAGCATCCGACCCAGCGATCTGGTTCGATCTCATGCAGGCGATAGTCGGACGCCGGCGGCATCGTGCCAGCAGCGGCGCGCGCTGTGAACTTCGGCCGCACGGCGGGCGGCGTGTCCGGCCACCAGGGCATGATGCCCTTCTCGTATCCAGGCAGCTTCGCGAACTCGCGCGGCTCGCGCACGATCTCATCGATCGTGGTCAACCGGTGCTTGGAATCACGCAGCGACGGAATCGACTGGAACAGACCGCGCGTGTACGGATGCAGCGGGCGGTCGAACAGCTCGAACACGGTCGCGTACTCGACCACGCGCCCCGCGTACATCACGCACACCACATCGGCGTTCTCTGCGACCACGCCGAGGTTGTGCGTGATCAGCATGATGCCCATGTCGCGCGTGCGCTGCAGTTCGCGGAGCAGTTCGAGAATCTGTGCCTGGATCGTGACATCGAGTGCAGTCGTCGGCTCGTCCGCGAGCAGCAGTTTGGGCTGGCACGCGAGCGCCATTGCGATCATCACGCGCTGACGCATGCCGCCTGAAAACTGATGCGGATACGCCTTGAGCCGTTCAGCGGGGCGTGGAATGCCGACATCCGCCATGGACTTGATGGCGAGTTCTGCAGCCTGGCGGCCCGACACGCGCTGATGCAGCAGAATCGCTTCGATGATCTGATCGCCGACGGTGTACACCGGGTTCAGCGATGTCATCGGCTCCTGAAAGATCATCGCGATCTCGCCGCCGCGGACGGAGAGCATCTCACGTTCAGAAAACTTCAGCAGGTCGCGCCCCTGGAAGCGGATTGCGCCGCGGTCGTAACGGCCGGGCGGGCGCGGAATGAGCTGCATCGTGCTCATCGCCGTGACACTTTTGCCGCATCCGGACTCACCGACCACGGCGAGCGTCTGGCGTGGATACACGGACATGGTCACACCCGCGACCGCCTGGATGCGCACAGCGTCGCCAGATGAATTGGCGAACGACACGGCGAGATCATCGACTTCAAGAAGCGGGATCATTGGAGTTCAGTTCAGTGGAATCAGTGCGCTGCCTTCCGCAGCTTGGGATCGATCGCATCACGCAATGCTTCGCCGAGCAGGTTGTAGCTGAGCACCGTGATGAAGATCGCGAGGCCAGGGAAGATCGCAAGCCACGGAAAGAAGACGCCGTCGTTGCCCATGGCGCCCGAGAGGAGCTTGCCCCATGACGCCTGGTCGTCGGGACCAAGACCGAGGTAACTCAGCGTGGCTTCGGCGAGAATTGCGGCGGCGATCGCGAACGATGCGTCGACGAGCACCGGCGTCACGCCATTGGGCAGCATGTGTCGAAAGAGGATCGAGCGCAGCGGAAGGCCGACTGCTCTGGCGCTCTGCACGAAATCTTGACTGCGCAGTTTTAGGAATTCGGCGCGCGTAAAGCGCGCAGCGCCGGTCCATGTCACACATCCGATGATGACCATCATCACGTAGGTGTTTCTCGGCAGGACGCCTGCGGCGACGATCAGCAGAAACAGCACGGGGATCGCCATGAAGATCTCGACCACGCGGAAGAGCACAAGATCGATCTTGCCTCCGAAATAGCCCATGAGCGCGCCGAGGGTCACACCAATCGTGACCGCGATCCCGGTCGACACCAGGCCGATCGAAATCGCGAGACGGCACGCGTGCATAAGCTGGCTCGCGACATCACGGCCGACGGTGTCTGTGCCCAGGAGATACACCCGCGGCGCCAGCGGTGTGCCGATCAGCGCCGGCACGCGCTCGCCGAGCGTCGTACCGGGACGGACGTTGTAGCAATCGCTGCGACTTTGATCGGGCGACCACGGGACAATCGTGAAGACGACGTCGGTAGAAGCGATCGAGGCGGCATCCGTCTGCAGCTCTTCATAGATGTCGTAGTTGACGAGCGGCGAACTCCACCGTTCGCAGACACAGAGCACGGTGATAGATGCGACGAGCACCGCGGCGCCGAAGCGCGCGAAGCGCTGCTCGAACGTCGGGATCCACATCCACACGCCGATCGTCAGCACTCCCATCGCACTGGCGATGAGCCACGGCAGCGCCGGCGACGCCTGCCAGGTCCTGATTGCGGCCGAGCGCTCCGGATCAGCGAACCACGCGGCGACGAGCAACGACCCGACAACAATGGCGCCGCTCTGCACCGCTGCGGCGACGAGCGCTCCCAGCCGCAGCGATCGGGGAAGGCTGATTGGAAGAAACACCCACGGTACCCCGACGAGCGCTCCGATCAGCAGCAGAAGATCAATGGTCGTGAGATGCGCAAACAGCGGGAACGATCGCGCCACGACATCCCCCACCGCGTTGCGTTCCGTCACCATGAGCGGATGACTGCTGGCAACAATCGGCGCGAACACGGCGAAGAAGCCAACGATGCAGACCCACACAATCGCGAGCTGCGCCGACCGCCGCGCGAGAACGCGCATCCATGCGTCCGCCCAGAAGCTTCGGGCACGTTCGAGTCCGACGCCGCGCATAGCGTCGATACCGGAGATCACTTGGGGAGGCTGGGCAGCGGAAGTCATGCAGCGCTATTCGAAAGTGACGCGGGGATCGGCCGCGGCGTACAGCAGATCGGCGAGCAGGAGTGCGAGCAAGTTGACGCACGCGATCACAAAGGTGTTGGCGAGCACCAGTTCGCGATCCCGCAGATTGATCGCTTCAAGAACGAGCGACCCCATGCCGGGGACCGAGAAGATCTTCTCGATCACCACGCTGCCGGCGAGCGTTGCAGGGAACACGGTGACGAACATGGTGATGAGCGGCAGCAGGCTGTTGCGGAACACGTGGCGATACGTCACGTCGCGCCGCGAGAGTCCCTTCGCCTTTGCAGTTCGAACGTAATCGGCATTGGCATTCTCGAGCATCGCCGCGCGCGTCTGCTTGGAGAGAATCGCGAAGCCGGTGTACACGAGACAGGTGACCGGCAGGCAGACGTGCCACAGCGTGTCGAGCAGCCATCCGCGCGTGAAGCCTGAGCTCGACCACGTCGGCAGAAATGGCCACGTATCGGCAGCGGTGTCATGCAGGCCGGTCACGGGAAACGCATTGAGTCCCTGCGGGCTTGCGAGATAGCCGATCGCGAGCACGCCGGCCCACACGGTGGGAATCGACCAGAGCGCGAGAAACATTGCGCCGCTGGTGACGTCAAACAGCGAACCTTTTCGTGATGCGGCGAGCATGCCGCTGGGAATCGCGACGAGGTAGATGATCGGGAACGCAATGAAGTTCAGCAGCAGCGTGACTGGAAGCCGGCTCAGGATCAGTTCGCTCACCGGGCGGCCGCTGCTGAACGAGACGCCGAGATCCGGCGGTCCGATCGTGAGTACATCGGGAACGATGCCGATACCCGCTTCTTCGAACGGCTTCGCGTCAAACGCATTGGCCATTCTCGCCCGCGCCGCTTCTCCGACGTCATACTGCCGGTGGAGATCCGCAAACATCCGCTCGATCGACGGCCACAACAGGTTCGCGCGATCTGGTTCGATTCGCGCAAACGCCGACCATCGAACCTCGCCCTTCGGGGTACGGGCGCCACCGATGCCTTCGGCCTTGGCGTAGTCGATCAGTTCGAGCGACAGCTGCTTTCGTGTGCCGTTATACGCACCGCGCGCCGTGGCGTACTGCGTCTGAAGACGGCGGAAATCCCGCTGTGCGTCCGACCGCGTCGTCTCATCGACCAAGGGGCGCGTGGGAATCACTCCGACCACGGCAGGCTCAAACGGGAACCAGTGCTGCAGCGGCGGCTGATGAAGGGCCGCAGGCGAAGAGATCAACTCGCCGCCCGGACTCACCTGATCGCGCTTTCCAAACTTCAATGGCGAAAGGTGACTGAGCCATCGTCCGTATTGAACGAGCAACGGATCATTGAGACCATACCGATCTTCCAGGCGCGCCTGGAGCTGCGCGAGCTTGCTCGCATCCATGTTGCCGCCCGACACTGTCAAGCCCGCGCCGATCCCGCCGGGCGCGAGCGCCAGCAGCGAGAAGACGAGGAACGTGATTCCGAGCAGCGTCGGAATCATCACGAGTATGCGTCGGACGAGATACGTCAGCATGGTGCGTCGCAGAAGGTCGCCCGGCTCAACTGACCGGACCCGGTGTCAGGGGCCCGGCGTTGAAGAACTCCCACGTTTCCATGCCGCTGCGGTACGTCTGCACATTGCCGAATTCCTTGTTGACAAAGCGAAGCCACGGGACGATGCGCACGAACGTGTAGGGCTGCTCCTCGTGAAGCACAGCGCCGAACGTATGCCATGCCTTCATCCGGGCGTCAAAGTCGATCGTCGTTCGGATCTGATCGATCGCGCGATCGGCCGCTTCGGATTTCCACTGCACGAAATTGTCTCCGCCTTCGCGCATCGAGTCCGAATGAAAGATCTGCTTCGGATCGCTCTCAGGCGCGTTCGCGCCCCAGCTCATGATGATCGCATCGAAGTCGCGAGACTTCAGAATGTCGGCGACACCGGCCCAGTCAATGACCCGCGTGTTACAACGGATGCCGACCTTCGTGCACGCGTCTTTGAGGAACTTGCCGATGCGCTCGGCTGTCTCGCCGCCGGCCGGTCGCGTGAGCTCAAACTCAAATTCGTCTCCTGCGGGGTTCTCAATCACTCCGTCACCGTCGCGATCAATCCATCCCGCTTCAGCAAGGAGCTCTCTCGCCTTCGCCTGGTCGTACGGCCACGGCGAGATCGAAGGGTTCGACGCGGGCGAGTCTGGATTCACGGAGCCTTTGGCGAGCACGCCGATGCCTTCCCAGATATCGCGAATCATGCGCTCGCGATCGAGCATCAGCGTCATCGCCTGCCGGACGCGCTGGTCGGAGAACGGCGTCAGCTTTTTCCCGGCGCGCGGGCCGCACTGCCAACCGATGAAAGAGTACGGCGACCGCATGTTGTTCCAGTTCAGCGACCAGCTCCGCTCCTGCCAGCCGGGCTCCTTTGACACGGAGACGAACTGCGCCGGAGTCGGCATGATCATCGAGCACTCGCCCTTGCGATACGCCGTCAAACGCGACAGCTCGTCATTGACGGCGCGATACCGCATGGCTGCGAGCGGCGAGCGTGCGTTCGCGGCCCAGTAGCGATCGTTGCGGATCAGTTTGAGGTCCGCCGGCGGTGCCCACTGCTGATCCGGATCGTTCGTTGGCAGGCGGAACGCGCCGGATCCCATGAGGAGACCAGTCGCCTGATTGATCTGACTTGGCTCGAACTGCGAGTAGTAGTGCTTCGGCAGCACGTACAGCCCCATCGTGTAGCTGAGGTTCGTGAAGACGGCCTTGTTGAATACGAACTCGACGGTGTGATCGTCGATCACGTTGACCGCTTCGATCATGTCCAGCGTGGATCGTGTGCGCACCGCTTCAATGAGCGGGTTGAACACGTAGTCCATCACGGTCCAGCGCACATCCTCGGACGTGACAGGCTTGCCGTCAGAAAACGTCGCCTTCGGATTGAGATGCACGCGGAACCAGAGTCCGTCCGGATCCATCTGCCACGCATCCGCCAGCACGCCGCGCGGCTTGAGTGTGTTGGCGTCGAACGTGCCAAGCGGTTCAACAACACGCTCATACACGCGGCGGCTGTACACATCCTCGGCGATATACGGCACGATTTTCGGCGGCTGCGCTTCGAATACTTCGAAGAACTCACCGCCGGCGCGGTAGTTGGGATCCGTGCGCGGATCCGTCGTATAGGTCCAGTCGCCGAACCATTCGATCGGCACGTTCGGTCGCGCCCACGCCGCATCGCGCGGGCTCGCTGCTGAGGCGGCTTCGGCGTCCTCTTGTCCGGGAAGCGGCGCCGCGGCGAGCGGGCGGCTCTTCACCGCCGCGCTCAGCTCCTTCATACCGTCGCTCAGCATCGTCTCGGTTGCCGCGATCTCTTCCATGCGGCGCCCCATCTCGTCGACGCGACTCGCGATGCGCTGCAGCTCGCGCCAATCCCGATTCTTCTGCACCATCGACAGCCATACCGAGACGCCGATGAGCAGCAGCAGCACAATGACGATCAGATCCTTCAGACCGAAACGGTGTTCCATAGGGACGCTCGTGAGGTGCCAAAGCGAGGGACATGCGACGTGATCGGTGTCAGCCGGAACGCTCCCTTTGCCGGGACACGCGAACAACGTAGGGTAGCAGGGGCCTCAGGGGACGCTGCGCTTACGCTTTCCCGCGCGCGGGATCCAATCGCTCGCGTAAACTGTCACCGAGGAAGTTGAGCGAAATCAACGACATCGCGATCAGCGCGCATGGAGCGACGAGGAGCCACCATCGACTCGCAACAGTGTTGAGCTCGGTGAGTCCGTCGGCGGCGAGGTTGCCCCACGACGGAAGCGGATCGCGAATGCCGATGCCGAGGAATGACAGAAAACTCTCGGAGAGAATTGCTGCGGGCACGGCCAGCGTTGCGTAGACGGCGATCGGACCGACGAGATTGGGCAGAAGGTGCACGCGAAACTGCTGCGTGGGTGAGAGCCCCATCGCACGGGCGGCTTCAAGAAACGGCTGCTGCTTTAACGACAGTACTTGGCCGCGAATCACCCGCGCCATCGTGAGCCACGAAACACCGCCGATTGCGACGAGCAACGTCACGAGTTCGATCCCCTGACGCAGCCACGCGGGGATGTCCGTCCCAAGCCGCTCGATGCGTCCATTGACCGCAACAGCGAGCAGCACGACGAGGAGGATCGATGGCAGGCCGAACAGGATGTCCACGATCCGCATGAGAATCGCATCGACCCGCCCCCCCCGGTATCCGCTGAAGGCTCCATAGGCCGTGCCGATGAGGACCGCCAATGCTGCTGCGGAAAGCCCGACCGTCAGCGAGATCGCGCCGCCGGCGAGGCAGCGGGCAAAGACATCACGACCCTGCCGGTCGGTCCCAAGCAGTCGGCCGGGCACATACTGCGATTCCTGCCGCGCTGCAGCGATGCGATCCACATCGAGTTGACGCGTTCCGAGCCACAGCGGAGGCAGCAGACTCAGATCGATGTTGCCGGCGTCGTAACGGCGGGCGGGCGGCGCTCCGGGAGCTGTCACCGTCGCGAACGTCCATGGCAACGAGCCGAAGCTCACGAGCAGAAGCGCCACCATGATCGCGAGACCGATCCAGCCAACACCCAATCCACGTCTGATGCCGGTACGAACAGCGGGGCGAGCGCCATCGCTCGCCACCGGAAGGTTCGTATTCGAAGCTGCGCTGGTCACTGGCGCCATGCTACCGGTTCAGCGCGGCGGTGCCGGCCAGCGAAGACGTGCTCACGGCTGGCGACGTGGCGAGGCCTTGGGCGCCTGAGGTGCATCTGACGATGGTGCTTCGATCCCCATGGGCGCAACGCGAACGTCGAGCATCTCCTCAAGCCCCGGAGCGGGCCGCTCATTGAGTTTGCGATGCAGCAACTGCTCGGCGCGGCGTGCGGTACTTGCTGGCTGTGAATCGGCCTCCAGCTGCTCGCGGAACTCGTCGAGCAGACGTGTCATCGCTGCCAGCTCAAGCCCTCGCGTACGGATCTCATCGTCCACAAGCTGTTTCGCGAGATCAGCGATCTCCTTCTTCGCTCGCTGAACATCCTCTTCGCGATCCTGGCCTTGGCTAGCGGCGTCTTTCGCTTCGAAGTATGTCACCTGCGCTTTGCGAAGCTTGCCCTGTCGGTCGAGCTCTCTGATCTTCGCCTTGTAGAGCGCCTCGTCCTTCTCCCGAAGCATCACGAGGCCCATGAAACGACGACCCTTCTGTTCGATCGCCCGGCTCGTCTCCTCGGGATTCTCCTCGATGCGTTGCCGAAGCTTCGTCGCCCAGTTCGGATCGATGTCGTGCGCCACCTCAAGGAACCGCTCGATATCCCGCTGACTGATCGGACGGGGGCCGCGCGCTCCGTCGGGGCCGAACGAAGGGCGACGAGCATCGTCCCGGCGTTCGCGATCAGCGGGCTTCGCGCCGCCGTTCTGAACCGGTCGGCCGTTTCGATTCTGTGCGATACGTCCGCTCTGCTTTGAGTCGTCGAGTGTCTTCAGTGCAGGCGCCAACGGAGCAGACGCGATCAAGAGCAACTCGTCGGCTGCGGTCTGCTGATTCCAGCTCGCGTCAGCAAACTCGCCCGACGTGTCGTGCACCCAGGCGCTGACCCCTTGGACAAGCAAACCGACGGTGAGGGCCCCGAACGCAAGCGAGGCGGTAAGGCGGCGGGTGATTCGTCGAGATCGTGCGCGGTGGTGGTGCATGGAGGAGGTCAGCGGCGCGGCCGCGGTGGCATGACGGGCGTCACGCTTCATTGGAACCGAGGATCGCACCGAGCTCATCCTCAAAATCGTCGAGTCCCGCACCGCGCGTCTGGAGGACTGGCACGGCGACCCCCGCGGCACGACCGTAACCCAATATGCCAACTTCGCCCCGCGCAATACCTCCGGCACGACCACCAAAGGCGGGGCCCCGATAGGCAGCGCCCACCATGGCGTCGAGTGGATCACTTGCGTTGTGGGAGCTGTCACGCAAAAGCGCGACGAGAGTCAGCTCGGCCGGCGAAGCTTGGACCCCATCAAACTGCATGCGCTGGTCCTGATCACCACGAGCAATGTGCTCCTGGACCAGCGTGTCGACCGGTTGGACCGCGAACCAGGCGCTGGCGGTAAAGACCACCGCGGCGGCGGCCGCAAGGGCGACGCGGGCGAGCCGGTAACGGGTCGAAATGACCGTCGTGGGGCGGAACTCGATCCGGCGGAGCACTGCACCGGCTGCGGCGTTCGCGACGACGGGGGCCGAAAGTACGAACACTCGGTCAGCCAGCGATCGGACGGCCGACAGCGAGTCCACATCGTCCGCGGCGTGGGGCGAACGACCGAGCACGCGCGTGAGGAGGCGATCCGTCCCGACGAGATCGGGGGGGATTGCCGCGTCTTCGCGGTGATTTCGACGCGGATTGAGATCAAAGCGGTCCATGTTCATCTTGCTCTCCCTCGTTTGACCAATGCGCTCATCCTGCCCCTCGACCGCATCTCTTGAAAGCTGGAATCCCCAACGCCTGCGAAGCCCAAAGAATTGCAACCCGCGGCACCAGAAGGAGCAGCAATTCGGGGGGCATGCGCTGGGCACCCTTTAGAAGACTTCTGCATCGATCCCCCGTTCTTCGAGATATTCCCGGAGCTTCCGCAGCGCCCGGTGATGGCGGGCGAGCAGCGTTCCGAGTGGCTCGTCCAAGGCGTCTGCGAGTTGCTTGAACGAGAGTCCGCCGACATGCCGAAGGTTGATGATCTCGCGGTCGGCTTCGTTGAGCGACGCGATCGCGTCGCGGAGCACACGCGAAGTCGCCGCGTCCTTCGGAACCGTGGCACCAGACCCCGGCGCTTCGATCGCCAGCGTCACCATCGGCGCCGCATCCATCGGACTCGCCTGCCGCTTGCGGCGCCGCATCTCGTCGCGAAGCCGATTCATCGCGATGCGGAAGAGCCAGCTCTCGAAGCGGCCTACCTCTTCGTACTCGCGCAGCTTGGCTGCGATCGTGCAGAATGTCGACTGCGTGATTTCATCGGCGAGATCGGCATCACCGCATTGTGATCGGATGAGTCCGAACACTCGACCGACGTACGCATCAACCAGGCCGCGCCAGGCGCGCTCGTCACCAGCTGCCGCGGCAGCCAGAAGGCTCGCCAGCTCAGTTCGCGAGCGGTCATCGTCGGAGTTACGGGGCGTTGGCGCCATCTCGGCGGCGGAAGTGTACGAGAAGTGTGCACGCATGAACGGGACGCGTCGGCCAAGCAGTGGCACCTCTGAGCGCAGATCCCAACGCGACTCCCTCGCCCGTCTTGCCCGCGGCCCGCTGCATCAATACGGAATGCCGCCGACGTCATCGTCCGTTTCGGGCGGGAGTGCTGCCGCGTTCGCGTTCAACTTCAGGAGCCTGGGAGCCGGTGGGGGCGAAACCGGACGGCCGCTCGCGTGTGGCGGGGTCGCGTACGAAATGCTGCGGAACGCCGTGCTTGCCGAGTCCCACGTCATGTTGACGGTCCCCGTCGGACCGTTTCGCTGTTTCGTCAGAATCAGTTCCGCGATGCCGACTTTGTCGGGGTTGGCTTCTTCCCACTCAGGATCGGCACGATGAAAGTACTCCTCGCGGTGGAGCATCATGATGACATCCGCATCCTGCTCAATGGAGCCTGATTCACGAAGATCGCTCATGCGCGGGCGGTGGCCTTCGCGCTGTTCTGCCGCGCGATTGAGCTGGCTCAGACAGATGACCGGCACGTCGAGCTCGCGCGCCATCGCCTTGATGCCGCGGCTGATCTCACTCACCTCCAGCTGCCGGCTTTCGACGCGCGTGCCGGCGCTCATGAGCTGCAGATAGTCGATGACCACCGCCTCAATGTCGTACCGGTCTTTGAGACGGCGGGCCTTGGAGCGCATCGAGAGGAGCGAAAGCCCCGGTGAGTCATCGATGAAAATCTTCGCCTCCGCCAGATCGCCGGCCGCCGCGATGAGCCGCTGGTAGTCCTCGCGACGCAGCATGTTTCGTCGCATCCGCTGTGAATCAATCTGACCACGTCCGCACAAGATGCGCTGCACCAGCTGCTGCTTGCCCATCTCAAGGCTGAACACTGCCGCGGGGTGGCCGGCCATCGCCATGTTCTCAACGAAGTTCAGCGCCAGCGCCGTCTTCCCCATCGACGGGCGCGCCGCCAGAATGATCATCTCCCCGCGCTGAAAACCGCTAAGCATTTCATCAAGGTCGACAAAGCCGCTGGTGATGCCGGTGAGATGCTGACCCTCGTTCTGCTCGAGGATCCGCATGGTTTCATTGATGAGTTCCCGCAGCTCGGATGTTGAGTTGGTGTCGCGCTTCTGCGCGATCTGAAAGATGCGCTTTTCAGCGCGCTCGAGGATCTCCTGCGCCGGATCCTTCGACTGATGCGCTTCGGCGAGCGTCTCGCCGGCGGCCGCAATTAGCTCGCGTACAGTCGCCTTTTCACGCACGATGTTCGCGTAATGCGTCGCGTTCACCGCACTCGGGATGCCTTCCGCGAGCTCGAGCAGGTACGCCGTGCCGCCGATCTCAGCCAGCAGCTGCTTGTCCGCAAGCCGCTGGCTCAGCGTGGTGATGTCCATCGATCCGTCGCGGTCGTACAGCTCGACCATGGTCTCGTAGATCACGCCGTGCGCGGGCCGGTAGAAATCGCCGGCCCCCTTCACAATGGTGATCACATCGCCGACGACGCGCGGATCCCAGATCATGGACCCGATCAGACTCATCTCTGCTTCGATCGCGTGCGGAGGGAGCGTGTCGAAGAGCTTTGCCACATCGGCGAAGCCAGTTCCCTGCTGGCGCTCGCGCCGGCGACGACGAAAGCCGTCGCCGCCATCAGCGCCGCCGATTCCGCCAGAGAGTGCACTGTTATCGTCAAACGCCATAGAGCGGGCGAAGTGTAAGCGCCCCTTGCGCGATCAGGATGCGCGCGACAGGTTGTTCTCACTCTGGCCCGTGCGTCCCGATCACTCGTCGTCGTCAGTGCTCACTTGCACCGGAACAGCCAGGCCGTCGAGCCGCACTTTCATCATGCGACCAACCTTGAACTTGACCGTGCGCTTTGCAGGAACCGGAACGCGCTCGAGCGTCTTGGGATTCTGCGCCACACGCGGCGCGCGGTCGCGCGTCTCGAACACACCAAAGTCGCGGAACTCGAGGCGATTGCCTCGACCCAGCTCATCGATCACGTGATCCAGGAAACACTGGATCACCTTCTTGACCTCGCTGCGACGCAGATCTGTCTGGTCCGCGATTCGATCGATCAGCTCCTTCTTGGTCGTCGTCGCCATGCGAAACCCCCACTTGAGCGGGTGTAACCGATCGCCGGGGCGCGGGCGGTTCTGCGAACATCAAACTGTAAACCCGAAGCCTGGACGAGCTTCCCCCGGACGATGGTGTCGGACGTGGATCGTCCGCCGCCCACGACGAGTATCAGGCGGGACCCCGTTCCAGTCAAGGCCAAGTTGCCGAACGCCAAGCGTTTACCAATCTTCTGTGGCGCAGGCTCGGCCGCCTCAAAACGGCCGGCACGAACTCAGTCCAGACGCTCGCGGATTCTGGTAGTTACACGAAACTCGTTGTAGGCGCGTCCTGAGATGACCCACTCGCGGTTGTAGGTATCGCGCACCACTTCGCTCGTGTAAAGAACGCTGCGCGACGGGAAGCCTAGGCGATCGTCATTGCGGCTCGCGAGACTCGCGTCGAATGCTGCACCGTCAATCCCCTGGCTCTCCTCAAGCAGTTGCAAGTTCGATGACCGCAGCGCGATGCCCGACGGCACGACGACGGTACCGCTTCGGGAGCTCGGGATCGCTGCCTGCTGCGACGAAGCACAGCCAGTGGGCGTACTGAACACCAACGCGCACACTGTCGCGGCCAGCAGCCATGGCGCGTGCACATCTCGTCTCTTCGCTCTTCCGTTTTTCCACATTGGACATTCCTCGCGAGCGGCCGCCAGCTGGCAGCCCACAGGCGAGTGTGTCACCGGGACCGCGGAAGGCAACGAGAATCAGCTCGCAGCGCCGGCCTGTTCCGCTTCGAGCCTTCGGATGCGCTCCACGATGGTCGTACTGCCGAGCCCTGGGCGATGCGCGAGCAGCTTCATCGTGATGCCGAGTTCACGCACGAGATCAAACTCGTTGACCTGTTCCGGCCGGTAATCACCGCCCTTGACATACACGTCCGGCCGGATCGCCCTGATGAGTTCATGCGCCGTCGGTTCGGGAAACACCACGATGTAATCGACACACAGCAATTCGCCGAGAATTTCTTGGCGCTCGGTCTCATTGAAGATCGGCCGTCCGGCCCCCTTCTGGCGGGTGACTTCCTCGTCGGCATTGACTCCGAGAACCAGAATGTCCCCCTGCTGCTTGGCTTCCCGGAGATAGGCGACATGACCGGCGTGAATCACATCGAAGCAGCCGTTCGTGAGCACGATGCGCTTTCCGGAATCACGATGCACAGCGAGTTCGACCCGCAGATCTTCAAGCGACCGCGCTTTGCCGCTCCGCGGGCGAGCCAGACCGAGAATTGCACGGCGAATATGCGAGAGGGGAATCGGTTGCGCGCCGAAGACTTCGACCTCCAGTCCAGCGGCGGCATTCGCAAATGCCACCGCGTCGTCCCAGCGGAACCCGTTCGCAATCGCGGCTGCGAGTGAAGCGAGCACCATGTCTCCGGCGCCCGTGACGTCGTACACCGTGCGCGCGACAGTCGGCACATGCAGCGGCTCGCCGTCGCGCTGCAGCAGCAGCGCTCCGTGCTTGTCGAGCGTAAGAACCACGGCGTCAAGCTGCACATCCCCAAGCAGTCGAGCTGCGAGCCGCGCGTTGTGTTCGATGCTCGCATCAATCGGTGTCGCCATGCCGGTCGCCAGTTCCGCTTCCGTGCGGTTCGGTGTGATCGCGGTCGCATGCCGATAGCGGCCGTAGTCTTCGATCGCTGCCGGATCGACGAGGACGGGCTTCCCGACCTTGCGCGCAGCGTCGATGACGGTCTGGCACACGTTGGTCGTGCACACACCCTTGTTGTAGTCCTCGATGCAGATGACATCGACGGTCCCGATCGCGTTCAAGATCGCGCCAAGCAGCCGCTCCGACACTGCCCGTCCCAGCGGCTCGCGGCTTTCGAAATCCAGCCGAAACATCTTTTGGGGATGGCGATGCTGCGCAAGACCGATCAGGTTGCGCTTCACCGTCGTCGGTCGTGATGGATCCACGATCACACCATCGACGCCGCAGCCCATGTCGCGCAGCCGACGGCGCAGGGAATCCCCCTCCTGATCGCCTCCCACGACACCGAAGCAGCACACGTCCGCGTCCAGTGCGCGAAGACATGACGCCACATTGCTGGCTCCTCCCGGCGACTCGTGAATGTCGCGGGGGTCACCCGCCATCAAGACCGGCACCGGCGCATCAGGCGACAGGCGTTCAGCCGCGCCGTACACATGCTGGTCCAGCATGAAGTCCCCGATGACCATCACCTTGCACGACTTCCACGAGGCGAGTCGCGTCAAGATCCGTTCATGCATTTGATCGAGCGGCGCGGACACAGGATGAACGTGCGGAAGAGACCGTGGTATGTGGGGCACGTCGCAAAGTCTAAAGCATGTTCGGTTGTGCCGGGCGGACAATCGACTGCACCGCGGATTCGCCGGCGGCGTTCGCGAGAGCGCCACGCAATGCTGTGAGGTAGGCCGTCTCTCCCGCAATGAACTCAATCGCCAGATCCGGCACAACGACGGGGGGCATCGAATCGAGCACGCTGCGGTGCTCTCCCAGCTTCACCCAATCCTTGCGCGTCACCACGATCGCATCGAGCGACGACGCCATCGCCGCCAGTTCGCGGGCTCGCGCCAGAGGGATCGCAGCGTGGTCGGGGGCGGACACGCGATGCACTATCGTCGCGCCATGCTCTTCGAGCGCGGCGAACAGCGCGGCGGGATGGCCTATGCCGCAGTAGACGAGCACGCGCTTTCCCTGCAGCCAGTGCACGCCGCGCCGCTCGGTAACGGCGGCCGCGTACACATCGAGCGCGCGCCACGCGTGTCGCGTCCACGCGATGGGGTCCTTTCCGTGCAATGCGCGGATCGATGCGGCAAGGCGCGAATCGACATCGGTCGCGCGCGTCACGATGACGGCGTGGGCACGGCGCAACGCCGTCGCCGGCTCGCGGAGCCATCCGCTCGGCAAGAGCGCGTCGTCGAGTGAGGGGCGCGTGGCGTCGATGAGCACCACATCAAGTTCTCGGGCGAGCTGTCGATGTTGAAATCCGTCATCGAGCAGCACGCAATCGTGCGCGCCGGGCCGTGAGACGAGCGCGCGCGTGACAGCATCGAACCGTTGCGGACTGGCGACGACCGGTGCGCGCGGAACAAGCATTGCGTATTCACGTTCTTCATCTCCGGCCTCTCCATCGGCGGATCGGTATCCGCGCATGGCGATGAGCGGCGCATGACCGCGCTGCAGCAGCGCCTGCGCCGTCCATGCGACGAATGGCGTCTTGCCAGTTCCGCCCGCGGTGATGTTGCCGATGGACACGACGGGGAGCGGCAAGCGGCGGCAGCCCAAGCCGCGGTCAAATCGTGCGTTGCGGACGGCGACGCCCATGCCGTAGAGCCATGACAGCGGGCGCGTGAGCACTCCCCACGGGGCAGCGAGCGGTCCACTCATGCGTCGCTCTCGCGCCCCTCCTGGCGCCGCTCGCCACGGCGCGCAGCGGCGCGCCGCTCGAGATCGCGGACCAGCGCGACGTTTCGTTCTCGATGCATCGCTGCAAGGTCGCGTTGGTGCATACGGAACGTGGCGAAGGTGTCCACCATCACCAGGACGATCACACTCAGGAGCCCGAGCCCGGCCGCGAACCACGCAACGACATATGGAAGCGGACGCGCGTCGGGATCGATCACGCCAAATCCCAGCGCGGCGGCGAAGACACCAAACAGCGCGAAGACCAGCGACATCCGGCGAATCCGCCGGCGGACCGGTGGTACGGCGCTGTCAGCAAGCCTCGTCCAGTACCACGCCATCGCGACGAAGAGCGCTGATGCGAGCACGACGGTAAGCCATGGCGAGAGATGCGTGGCCGCGAAGAGTGTCATCCGGAGCGTTCTCCATGCATGGGCCGTAACCTGCTCTGTCGTTCACGATGCGCACCAAGCTGCACGAGAAGCGGCACGGTGCGCTGCATCGGCAGTCCCATCACGCCCGTCGGATCGCCGTCACACCGAAGAGGCCAGCCGGCGTTGAGTCGCTCCGAGAAGTTGTATCCGCCCGCCTTGCCGCGCCACGCATCGCTTCGCACATATTCGTCGATCAAAGCGTCGGAAATGTTGCCGAACTCGACGGTGGCAACGTCGACGAACAAATGGCGCGTGCCATCCACGCCGACGATGGTGACTCCGGTCACGACGCGATGTGATCTCCCTTGGAGCGATCGGAGCATCTGCTCCGCATGGCGCCGGTCACGCGGTTTGCCAAGCATGTGACTCCCGTCCATGCACACCGTATCGGCTCCAAGCACGACCGCGTCCCGGAGGGCGTGATTCGCGACAACCCGCGACACCTTGAACCAGGACAGCGCCGTCACAAACGCTTCGGGTGACCCCATCCGTCGCTGCAGGATGGCGTCGTCGATATCACTCGGCAGGACCTGCGGGTCGAACCCCGCGTCGCACAGCAGCTCGCGCCGGCGCGGCGACGCACTGGCGAGCACCAGCGGAGCACTCATCGCAGTGCTCCAACGCGGCCGCGCTGCGGAACGTCCGCGTCGAGTGCGCGCGTGACTTCCGCAACGGTGAGTCCGCGCATCAGCCGATCGCCGATGCGCGCATCGCGATAGCTTCCGCGAAAGCGCTTCGCTTCGTCTGAGCGGAGCACGCAGGCGTCGCGCCCGTACGGTCCGACCCGCGCGGGATCGGTGGGCCCAAACAGTGCGAGCAGCGGCCGGTCGAAGCCGACGGCGATGTGCAGCGGGGCAGAGTCGTTCGCAATCACGAGAGCACTCTCAGCAATCACCGCCATACTCTGCCCGACCGAGGTCACGCCGGCGAGATTGACGACAGCCGGCGCCCCGTCGGGCAGCGCTGCGGCAACCCGACCGCGCTCCGAACTCGTACCGATCGCGATGACTGTCGTGAATCCCCGCTCGATGAGTGCCTGAGTCAGATGACGCCAGTGTTCCGCGGGCCAGTCCTTCGTCGGCCAGCGGCTCGTCGGCGCGATGACCGCGTAGCGATCGATGCCTCGGCGGGCGCGCTCGGCAACCCACCACGTCTCGTCGGCGATCGAGCAATGCAGGCGGAGATCGGGTTTGGGCGGAATGCCGGCGCGGTCGAGCAGCGCCAGCATGCGGTCGACCGTGTGAACCTCGTTGACGCGATACCGCTCGTTGCAGCCAAGCCAGCCAAACTCCCGAGCGTCGCTGAACCCGATCCTCCGCCGGGCACCGGTCGCAAAGGTCATCAGGCCACTCCGGCCAAGCCCCTGCGCGTCGAGGACGAGGCCGAACCGATCGCGCCTTCCCGTCGATGACTCGCTCGTGGGTAGTGAGCGCAGCCCACGGAGCCAGGCGATCGCGTCCAGAGCCCCGTTCGGCGTCCACCAGCGCCGCAGGCGGGCGCGCGGGAACGGCACGACCTCGTCCACGGCGGGGTGGTCGATCACTGCAGGGGCAAAGGACTCTTGCACCAGCCACGAGATTCGCGACTCGGGAAATGCCGCGCGCATCGAGACGGCGAGCGGGACCGACCGGCACACGTCGCCGAGCGCGCTCGGGCGGATAATCAGGATCGAGGGGCTTGCGGGGAGCGGCACGCCGGTCAGATGCCTCCGCACTTCGGTCACCCGGCGACCGAATGCAACGTCGTTTGATCGGAATCGCGAGTATACGAATCGGCTCGCATCCGTCCCGACATCCTCGGCGTATGGAACTGGTGGGCCAGCGCGCGTCGATTCGGGGGTGGGGTTGTCGCTCCTCTCTCGGCGAATGATCGTCGCTGGTGTCCCGATGTGGCGCGAGACCAACGGATGTCATCGGACCGAATGCGGTCGTGGACATCGTGACGGCTCAGCACGTCGGCCGGGATTAGCGGTAGGGTGCCGCCCGATTTGATGTTCGCTTGGAGATTGTCGGGGAGACCGGCGGCGAGTTGAGCCCGGGTTTCGATCTACAGCTGGAAAGTCGGTGGTTTGCGGGCATCTTCTCGATGCCGGGTCGCTTGAACGAGACGACTTGAACCGGGCGACTTGAACCGGGCGAACGGGGCGGGACGAAGGAGTCAGCGGGAAGACGGACTGCGTTGGATCCAGCTCGGCGAACGAGCTTTCGGGCATAACCACGAGCAGCACCATCCAGTGGCGAGCACCCCCCACACCTTGAATCCATCGGACGCAACGCCATTCGGTTCATCAGCAGAATCGCATGGGCCCCCGAGTAGCCCCCGCGGAGGGCTTCGTGCAGGTCCGCACGCCCCCCCGAACGCCGGGGCTCCGGATGCGCCGCATGGCGCGAACCGCGAGAGCGTGCAGGCTCCGATCGGTCTGCAACGAGATGTCGACGACGCGCCGATCTCCGCACCCAAGGCGGGGCCGCAATCTACTTCAGGTCTGACGTCGGGTGCCAGCGCCGCCGCGGACCGTTCCCGTCCCGCGAGTCCAAGCGAGAGCAGCCGCGCCGGATCGAGTCTGGACACGGTTCTGGGCAAACTCGTCATTGACCGTGGACTGATCACCAAAGAGGAATTCGACGAGGTCAGCAACACGCTGCGGGACCGAGGGATGCAGGGCAATCCGCAAACCTTGGAAGAAGTCCTGGTCGAGCGTGAGTTCCTCACCCGCCGCCAGGTGCAGCGGCTCAAGACCGACCTCGAAGCCGACCGGTCGAGCCAGCGCATTCCCGGCTACAAGATCATCAAGAAGCTCGGATCCGGTGCAATGGCGACGGTGTTCCTTGGACGCCAGCTGTCGCTCGACCGGCTCGTCGCCATCAAGGTGCTTCCGAAGAAGTTCTCGACTGACCCGAAGTTCATCGAGCGGTTTTACAAGGAAGGCCGCGCGGCCGCGCGGCTGAACGACCACAACATCGTCGGCGCGTACGATGTCGGTCAGGCGGGCGAACACCACTATTTCGTGATGGAGTACGTCGATGGCGAAACGGTGTACGACCGGATCGTCGCCAAACGTCGCTTCAGCGAAAAGGAAGCGATGGGCATCGTTCGGCAGGTGGCGTCAGCACTGAAGCACGCGCACGAGCAAGGGTTTATTCACCGCGACATCAAGCCCAAGAACATCATGCTGAGCAAGAACCTCACGGTGAAGCTCGCAGATCTCGGCCTCGCCCGCGCAATGAGTGACAAAGAAGCGGCGGAGGCGGAAAGCGGCCGCGCGTTCGGCACGCCGTACTACATCAGCCCCGAGCAGATTCGGGGCGAGAAGGACATTGGTCCCCCCTCCGACATCTACGGCCTCGGCGCCACCTTCTATCACATGGTCACGGGACGAGTTCCCTTCGAAGGCAAGTCGCCCTCCGAGGTCATGCACCGCCATCTCAAGGCGCAGTTGACGCCGCCCGATCATCTCAATCCTGAAGTCAGCTCGAACGTGGCGCAGGTCATCGAAATGATGCTGCAAAAGAACCCGCGCGACCGCTATCAGGACGCCAAGGATCTGATCGAAGACATCGATCTCTTGCTCAAGGGCGAGCCGCCACAGCACGCGCGGCCAAACGTCGATCTTTCCATCGTTGCGAAGTCAGCCGCTGCCGCAACCTCCGTGCCGCTGCCGCGGCGAGCAACGTCGATGAGTTCCGCAGCCAAGAGCCCGATGGCCATGCTGCTGCTCGTCGGCCTCGGCGTGAGCATGCTGGTCAATCTCGCACTGATTGCGTACCTGCTGACCCGACCTGCCTGATCAAATCTCGCATACGCCTCGTCGCAGTGTGTCAGCGCACTTCGACCAGCATTTCAACCTCAACCGACGCACCGAGCGGGAGGGCGATCGATCCGACCGCCGCGCGTGCGTGACGCCCCTTCTCGCCGAAAATCTGCTGCAGCACTTCGCTGGCGCCGTTGCCTACCTTCGGCTGATCGGCGAACCCGACGTCGCTGCAGACGAACACACCCAGCCGCACGATCCGCTGCACACGATCGAGATCGCCGCCAAGCTGGTCGGCGACTATCGCAAGTGCGTTCAAGGCGCACTGTCGCGCCGCAGCGATCGCCTGATCGAGCGAAGTCGTGCTGGGGACTGAGCCGGTCGCCAGCAGCTGACCGTTCGACATTGGCAGCTGTCCGCTCACATAGATCAGGTTGCCCGTCCGAACCGCGGGGATGTACGCCGCGACCGGCTTCGGGGCGGGAGGAAGCGTGATGGACAGTTCAGCCAGGCGGTCAGCGATGGAGGTCATGATGGAGCGAAACGTAGCACGATCCGGCCCCGCCGGAGCGCGCCGCCGGTCGCCGCGCCGACCTCTGCGGCACCGACGCGGGTGGACCGGGTGGGAAAAAACTTTTGTAAGAAAGAGAAAATCTCAACCTCCACGCAACTTGACATCTCTGCTGAGCGGATTATGGTGTGCTAGTTCTTCTGGCAGTTGCGACTATACCCGAGTCGTCAGCGATTGCTGACTCTCACATTGCCCTCATTTGTCGGAACTCCCGACCTCTCATTCTGTCGCAACGGCCGACAATTTGACGCTAGTGGCTTCAGTCATGCGGCTGCATTTGCTAAGGATCGTCTCGATCACGAGCGGCTTTGGGTGAATCAGCGAGAGTCAGTTGGAGTGTTCGACGGCTTCCGGACAATTCGTTCTTCTTGTGGACCCTCGGCCCGCGTGTTTCGCGCCTTGCACCTTTTGCGTGCGACCCGAACGTTCGGAACGCTTCCGCAAAGACCAATTGGCTCGAAGCACGCTTTGGCCCCCTCATCCCGGGTGGCCGAACGCCTTCCAACGTGATCGTGTGACCTGAACAGGCCCAGCCTGCGAAGGGATTTCTTCTCACGCGCTTCACCGACCTGGCGAGCACGCTTACCGCGTGGCTCAAGATCGGTACGCATGAAGGATCTGACGCAAGCGCTGGACCGGATGAGCCGCGGACTGCAAACGCGTTGAGTCGCAGGACTCAACACGAAATCAGATCGCGCGTCCCGCTGCCACAGCTGCCGTCCCCCCAATTTGACCTCTCCGTCGGGTCTCGAACGGCTTTCGTATTCAGCGCCCGCCCGCGCTTGGCGTCCGTTGAAGTTTCTTATTGTCCCGCGATTGCGGGGCCCGTGTTCCTTATTTTCTTTCCTCGTTCTCCCAAAGGAGACATGTACATGCGACAGCACCGTAGAGGGTTCACCCTCGTCGAACTGCTGGTGGTCATCGCGATTATCGCGCTGCTCATCGGCCTCCTGCTCCCGGCACTCGCCCGGGCCCAGCAGAATGCGAAGTCCATCAAGGACGCCAACAACGTGGCGCAGATCCACAAGTCGATGCTTACCTTCGCTCAGAACGAGCAGGGTGGCCGACTCCCGATTCCAGGCTACATCAACCGCCTGCCAATTCAGTTGCCGACGGGACTGTCCAACGTTCCCGGCCAAGGCCAGGAAAACGTGGCGCTGAACAAGACCGCGAACATGTACTCCGCGATGATCGCGCAGCGGTACTTCAACACCGACATCGTCTTCGGCCCGACCGAACAGAATCCGGTCGTCTTTGAGATGAAGAACTACAACTTCGCCCAGTACGACCCGCCGACAGACAAGTACTGGGATCTCGGCTTCAAAGCTGACATCAACCAGCTCCCCGGTGCCGCCAACGCCTGCCACACCAGCTACGCGCATCTCGCACTCTGCGGTGAGCGCAAGAAGACGAGTTGGCGCAACACGACGGACAGCACCAAAGCGCTGATCAGCACGCGCGGCACCAAGAAGGGTACGAACTCCGGAGACAGCTACCGCCTTTCGTACACGTTGCAGCTGCACGGTTCGGATAAGGAATGGCAGGGCAACGTCGTCTACGCCGACAACCACACGGAGGCGTCGAAGACCTTCTACCCCAACAACGTCGCCTGGGAATGCGGCTCGGTGAATCTCTCGAAGGACAACATCTTCAACTACGAGTACACGCAGGCCGGCTGCTCCTCCACAGCGGGTGACGGTCGAGGCTCCGGAGACACGTGGCTCTGCATCTCGATCGGTTCGCCTCCAGTGCTGACCGGCTTCGTCACTGAAGGCGAAGAGAAGCTCACCAACGGCTCGAGCCCCAGCTGACCAGGTTTCCACTGCACGCAAGTTTTGGGCCGCAACCCTTTCTCCCTTCCGATGAGCGGCCCGCGACTTGACTCATCTTCCCTCCGTCATCCGGGAACGGGTGACGGAGGATTCGGCGGGATGTGTCCCGCAGAGTGATCACCGCCTGATCACCGCCTGATCACCGCCTGATCGCACTGATCGCAATCCGAACTTCGTTTCCTCTCACCACGCTCTAAGAAGGACCCCCCCCACCCATGAAGCATCGCAAGTCAGGCTTCACACTCGTCGAGTTGCTTGTCGTGATGGCCATCATCGCACTGTTGCTCGGCCTACTTCTGCCGGCCCTCGCCAAGGCGAAGGCTGCCGCGAAGCAGCTCAAGGACGCGACGCAGATCAAGCAGATCCACACTGCGTGGCTCACCTGGTCCCGATCATTCAACGGCATTTTCCCAACACCCGGTCTCATCAACCGCGTCGGGATCATTCCGGGCAACGGGCTCGAAGACATCGAGCAGAACAGTCATGCTGCGCTCTACTCGGCGTGCATCGCTCAGAACTACTTCAGCCCGCAGCTCTGTCTCAGCCCGAGCGAGACCAGCGCCAACGTCGCGATCCATTCGACGTACGACTTCACGACGTACAACGTTGCTCAGGACTCGTACTGGGACGACGAGTTCGAGGCTGACCTTGCGAACACCAGCCACGTGTCGTACGGGACACACCATCTCGACGGCACCAGGAAGAAGAAGGAGTGGAAGGAAAGCCTGAACTCCAAGTTCGCGGTCGTCGGAAATCGTGGCGTCGAGAACGGCCTCTACACCGAGATTCCGTACAACAAGTCAAAGACGCTTGGGATTCACGGCGGTCGTAATTCGTGGGAAGGCAACATCTGCTACAACGACAACCACATCGCCTTTGAGCAGAACTTCACCCCGGAAGGCACCCTCCGGTTCGGTCCCAACCAGGACGTCGACGACAATCTCTTCTCCGAACAGACCGAAGCCAACACGGCCGACATGTGGCTGACGATGATCAAGGATGTCTCTGGCGGCGGTTCCAACTACACGTTCACCGTGACGTGGGACTGACCCTTCGAATCTCCCTCCCGTGAAGAGCCGGTCGTCCGACCGGCATTGGGGAAGAGCCGAGAGATCGCCAAACTGTGTGCCCTTCGCCGCGGTCGGTCGCTGGACCGGCCGCAGCTTTTTTTGTGCTGCACAGCGTTCCCGCCGCCGATGGAGGCCCTGCGCAGCTTCCCTATACTCGCGTCAATGCGAGCTTCGCGTCTCACCTGGTTGGCCGGCTCGCTGGCAATGCTCTTCCTCGCGGTGGGCGCCGGACTGCAGCGCAACGCTGGTCCCGGCCCTGAACGACGTGCGACACCGCCGCAATCTGCTCCGCAGTCTGCTCCACAGTTTGTTCCGGGAAGCCGTTACGCCGATCACATCGGAGTCATCACGATCGAGGGACCGATCGACGTGATGACGCTGCAAACACTGCAGCGCCGGCTGGAACGAGCACTGACGGATGGCTGCAATGGAATCGTTCTCGAGCTGAACACGCCGGGTGGCGACATGCAGGCCACGCTCGCAATCAGTCACCTGCTCAAGACCCATCCGACCAGCAACCGAGTGGCATGGGTGCGGCCCCAGGCATTTTCAGCGGGCACCATCATCGCGCTGACGTGCCGTGAAATTGTCGTCGCCAGCGCAAGCTCCATCGGAGATGCGGCGCCGATCGCGTTCACGCCGGGGATGGGCCTGCAGTCGCTGCCAGTGGCGGAGCGCGCCAAGCTCGAGGCGCCGATCCTGGACGAGGTCACCGACAGTGCCGTCCGCAACGGGTACGACGTGCGGCTGGTGCGCGCGTTCGTGAGTGTCAGCGATGCGCTGTGGCTCATCGAACGCGACGATGGCAAACGGATCTTCGCCGACGCACGGGAATACGAACTGGTTTTCGGACAGCCGCCTTCCGTGTTGATCGCTCCTCGGTTCGTCCCGGACGAACCTCCTGCGCCGCTGGCAGAGAGGAGCGCGCTGCAGGACAGCGACGCCCCTGCTCTCGACGTCATATCGGCCGAGCTTTTCGAGCACAATCCACGTGTGGGAGCGGAAGAGCGCGGCCGCTGGCGGCTGCTCGGTCAGGTCGACACACCGACCGAACTCGTCACGCTGCGCGGCGAAGAGGCGTACCGTTACGGCCTCGCATCGGCCGTGGTGAATTCCGATGAGGATCTGCTCGGTTTCTTCGGCGCCACGAAGCTCACGCGCTATGACGAGAGCTGGTCCGAGGCTCTCGTTCGTTTCCTCATCGCGTGGCCGGTGCGCGGCGTGCTCATCGTTGTCGTGCTGCTCTGCTTCTTCCTCGAGTGGATAACGGCTGGCACCGGCTGGTTTGGCACCATCGCTGTGCTCGGCATGGTCATATTGATCGGAGCACCTGCACTTGCCGGACTCGCCCAGTGGTGGGAGATTCTGCTCGTCGTAGTCGGCCTCGGATTGATCGCGGTCGAACTGTTCGCCGTGCCCGGCTTGGGACTTGTCGGCATAGCGGGAGGCCTGTGTCTTCTCATCGGCCTCGTCTTCACCTTCGTGCGCGGCGATCTGCGCAGCGCCGAAGCACAGAATGATCTGCTCATCGCGTTCATCGGCGTTCTCGGATCATGCGCGGTTGCCGGGATGGCGATCGGTCTCATCATGCGCCGCATGCATACATCCCCGTTCTTCCGCCGCTTTGTGCTTGAACAGGAGCACGATGAAACGCTTCGTGCAGCACCGGTTCTGCTCGGACCGCCGCTTCCTGCGATTGGTGCAACCGGCTCGGCACTGTCCGACCTTCGTCCCTCCGGCAGCGCCGTTGTCGGCGATGGTGTATTTGACGTGCGAACCACAGGTGCCTGGATACCGCGAGGAACCCCCGTCCGTGTTGTTGACCGAGACGGACTGGGTCTGGTCGTGGAGGCTTCGTCGTGATACTCGGAACTCAGGCGCTGCTGTCCGTTCTCGCGCAAACGCCCGCCGACACCGGCAACACTGACGCTTACCTTGTCGCATCGCTCGTGCTCGGCGCCCTCGGCATCGTTCTGCTGTTCATTGAGATCTTCGTCCCGAGCGGCGGGATGCTCGCGATCCTCACCGGCATCGCGTTCATCGGGTCGGTCGTCTCGATGTTTCTCTGGAGCCCGATCGCGGGATTGGTGCTGCTTCTCGTGTATGCCGGTTCGGTGCCCATCGTTGGTCCGTTGCTCATCAAGCTCTGGACCAAGTCGCCGATCGTGCGTCGCTACACATTGAATGACGGCGCGTCCCGTGTCGTCACCGAGTTTGAGCATGATGAAAAGAGCTCCGACGGGTCGGCGCCTCTGTCCGAGGGATTCGATCCCCTTGATCCCGATGCTGCGCAATCCGCGCGGGACTCTCTGCGTGCACGGCGCCTGCGCGATCTCGCAGCGCTCATCGGTGAACGGGGCACCGCAGAAACGTCGCTTCGACCGTCCGGATTCGTGATGCTCGGATCAAGGCGCGTCGATGCCGCGGCGGAGTCCGGGCTCATCGAAGCAGGCACGCCAGTCCGCGTCGTCGCCGTCCTCGATGGCGTCCTCAAGGTGCGCGCCGAACCGTAGACGGCTGCGCGCCGGGAGCCCGCGTCGACGCCGCTCGTGATCCTGCTACGCTGTCGACCTTCGTGGAAGGACCCCTCACTATGACCTCATCGTTTGTCTCCGCAGCGCTCGTCCACCCCGTCCTGGGCCTGACAGGAACCGAGAAAGTTCTGATCGGCATCGGCGTTGTGGTCGCGATCTTCGGGCTGATCTTCTTTGTCCTGCTGTGGCAGTTTTTCCAGCTCTGGCTGCAGGCCTATCTGTCCGGCGCGCCGGTGAAGTTCCTCGGTCTCGTGATGATGCGCTTCCGGCGGGTGAGCCCGCAGACGGTCGTCCTCAACCGCATCGCCGCCAAGAAGGCGGGACTCGATATCTCGACCGACTTCCTCGAAGCGCACCTCCTCGCTGGCGGCAATGTGACGCGCGTGGTCCGCGCGATGATCGCCGCCGAGAAAGCCCGCATTCACTTGCCGTGGGAGCGGGCGACGGGCGTCGATCTTGCCGGTCGTGACATCCTCGATGCTGTGCAGACTTCCGTGTACCCGAAGGTGATCGACTGTCCGAGTCCGTCGAGCGGAAAGAACACGATCGATGCGGTGGCGCAGGACGGCATCCAGTTACGGGCGAAGGCTCGCGTGACGGTGCGCACCAACATCGAACGGCTCGTCGGCGGCGCGACGGAAGAGACCATCATTGCCCGCGTCGGCGAAGGCATCATCTCGACAATCGGTTCCGCTGCGAGCCACAAGGCGGTGCTCGAGAATCCCGACAAGATTTCAAAGACGGTGCTCGCGAAGGGACTCGATTCAGCGACGGCCTTCGAGATTCTTTCGATCGACATCGCCGACATCGACGTCGGCGACAACATCGGCGCGCATCTGCAGGCCGATCAGGCGGAAGCGGATACGAAGCGCTATCAGGCCGAGGCCGAGAAGCGGCGCTCGCTTGCAACGGCTCAGGAAGTGGAATACCAGGCCGAGGCGCAGAAGAACCGCGCACTGGTGATTCTCGCCGAGGCGGAAATTCCGAAGGCGATCGCCGAAGCACTGCGCAGCGGCAATCTCGGCTTGATGGATTACTACAAGATGCGAAACGTCATGGCCGATACGCAGATGCGCGAATCGATCGGCGGCAAGCCGAATCAGACCTGATACCGCGACTTTGCCAACACTTCACGTCGTCGTTCCATTTTATGAAGAGTCCGCAACGCTCGATGAATGCATGCGTCGCGTGATGGCGGCACCGCTGCCGGACGGCTGGACGCGGACGGTGACGCTCGTTGATGACGGTTCGTCACGCGCGGCAAGCACTGCGGCTGAAACGATCTGTGCGACGTATGCGGCGAGCTTTCTAAAACACCCGTCGAACCGCGGTAAAGGGGCCGCGCTGCGCACCGGGTTCGCTCACGTTCTGACGCGCGCCGACGACGCAGACGCGGTCATCATCCAGGATGCCGACCTGGAGTACGACGCGCGGGATTACCTGGCGCTTCTCCAGCCGATCGCCGAACACCAGGCCGACGCGGTGTTCGGAAACCGATGGTCGAACACGGAAGCTCTCCGTCTGCGCCGGCGCGTCCATCGCGTACTCAACGGAGCGCTGACGATGGCTAGCAACGCACTCAGCGGACTCCGCGTGCGCGACATGGAGTGCTGCTACAAGCTGTTCCGCGCGCCGATCCTTCGTCAGGTCATGCCCATGCTGAGCGAAGACCGCTTCGGCATCGAACCGCAGCTCGCGGCGGCGCTCGGCGGTCTGCGCGTCCGCTTGGTCGAAGTTCCGGTGCGCTACGCGCCGCGCAGCTTTGCCGAAGGGAAGAAGATCCGCGCGCGGGACGGCGTTCGTGCACTGTGGGTCATGGCCCGCGAACGATTCCGATCACCTCGGGCTGCCTCCGACCGCTTCTCGTCGCCAGGGAACGGTCCTTCGTGAGCGATCGGCCGGTCGAGCCTGTTCGCCGGCGCCGACCTGTCGACGCGCTCATCCAGATCGCCGGGTTCGCCATCGGCATTGCACTGATCGTCTGGTGCGCGCGCCGGGCGCTCGAAGGCGGCGGCGCGGACGAGATCCGTGAGCGTGTGGTCACCGCTCCTGTGTGGCTGCATGCGATGCTGCTCCTCACGACGCTCGTGAGCCTCATCGCCAATGGCGCACTGTTCTGGATCCTCATCCGTCCCGTACACCCGCTGCCGTTCCGGGAAGTGCAGGCCGTCAATCTGCTCGCGAGCTTTTTGAACTACGCGCCGCTGCCGCTGCGACTGGGCCTCTTCGCGCGCGCGGCATATCACTGGCGGGTCAACCGGATGAGCGCACCGTTGATCGCTGCCTGGTTCGCAGCGGCGCTCGTCAGCATCGGTGTCGGAGTCGGCGCTGTCGCCCTCGCCATGCTGTTGGCGCCACAGATCGGTTTGCCCGGCGTTGCAGCAGCGACGCTCGTTCTCGCCGCAATTGGTGTCATGACGGTCGTATGGACCGCACGGCGTTCTCTCTTTGCCCGCTGGATGCGCGGGAACGAGCGCATGCTCACGGACGGCCGTGCATTCGGCGGCGCGACGGCGCTGCGGATTCTCGATCTCGCTTCGTGGGCCGCGCGCATGGTGTGCGCCGTGCTCATTCTCGACATTCCCATTTCGACGACGCAGGCTGCCTTTCTCGGTTTGACAGCAGTCGTGGCGAGCATGAGTCCATTCGGCCGCTTCGGCTTCCGCGAGGCCGCGGTGGCATGGGTCGCGAGCAACATCTTCGAAGGGGCGGTCACCGCCGACGACCTGACCGCGACGTTTGCTCGACTTGCGTTGCTGGAGAGCGCCGCCGAAGGCGCCGTCACGATTCCGCTCGGAACAATCGCCGCCGGCTGGTGCTGGATGCGCTATCGAGCGACTGCGCTCACGTTGCGTCGCGAAAATTCCACGCAATGATCCGTCGCAACCCGTCGTCCATGGTGAACCATTCGACGCGCATCGTTTCGCCGTAGCTTCCAAGCCACGGCGCCCGACCACTCATTCGATCGATGCGCGAAAGCGCTGCCCGCACGTCATGGATGTCCACGGTGTCGCCGCCACGCCCCGCGGCATGCAGCCGAGCGAGCCATCCGACACACGCGACATTGACGATGTGCGCCGCGAGCCCCACATTCATCGGCCAGCCGTAGTACCCGGCACCCCACGCGCGGCGGCCGTGGAGCGTTGCGCGCACGTAACGGACGAGCAGCTCGTCGATCGCCGCTAGATCGTTCGAGGCACCGACCGGAGCGATGCGTTCGACCGCGGCGAAACCGATACCTTCCGCCCATTCGACGCCGATCCGCGGCACGAATCCGACAGCTCGGGCAAAGCGGCGCGAGCGCAGAAACTGGCCGAGCGCAGTCTTCCAGCGGCCGGTCGACATCATGCCGCGAATCTTCGGATCCTCCGTTCGCGCGAACACTGCCTGTCGAAGCAGCTTTCGCTGGCGCGGACTCGCCGGCTTCATCGGCAGATGCGCGAGCTCATCGGGCAGCGCTCCAAGCAGAACGTGCACCAGCTCGATGAACCGCTCGCCCCGCACTGCGGCCAGCTTCGCACGCACCAATGATTGCGCCAGCCACGCGAGGCCGTCGAGCCGCAGCACCAGCGGCACATCCGTGCGTCGCACCCATGCGTCGATCCCGGCAACCACGGCATCGATCTCTGCTGGATGCGCCTGCATCCCTTCCGTGAGCAGGTTCGGCACCGGCGCGGCCACGGTCTCGGGAGCGCGTTCGACCATGCGCAGCAGTTCACTGCGATGCGAAGCAAGCTCGGCGCCCTTGCTCTGAAGCACGCTGCCGCACGCGAAGCTCACTCCCATCGCCGCGTCCCGTTCGCCAGGCACAACCGAAAACGGAAACAGCTGGCACGCAATCGGCTTCTCCTCAAAGCCAAACTCAGCATGAATGCGGCAACGTCCGTCGGCCATCCAGAACATGCACGCGCCATCAGCGCGCTGCCGCAGGTAGTGACGCCCACGAAACTCGACGGTCACCTCTTCGCCCAGGCGTGCTTCCCACTCCTGCTCGCGCAACCGCCGCAGATCGTCCTCACGAAGCTGCACCGTGAAATCGCGGCAGCAGTTCCCGCATGCATGGCACGAGTACCGCTGCTCCGGAACGGCCAGCGTCACGACCGGCAATCGAATGTCTGGCCGCCTGGATTCCATTGCGTCGTCGGATGCTACGTCAGCGACTGTACAACGGACTGCTCTTTCATCCGGGCCGCCATGGATCGCGTGGCTTGTCCGCGGTGGCTGCGCGCGTTCTTCTCGTCGGGCGACAGTTCCGCGCTCGTGCGCCGTTCGTCAGGCAGATAAAGATGCGGGTCGTAGCCGAAGCCATTGTTCCCGCGGGGTTCGTCGACAATTACTCCGGCGAATTCCCCGCGCGTCTCAGCGAGCACACGGCCGTCCGGTGTTGCGAGGCACATGGCACACACGAATCGTGCGCCGCGCTGTTCAGCCGGAATGCCGCGCAGGCGTTCCACGAGCAAACGGTTATTCGCGGCATCGCGCTCGGAGCGGCTGCCGTCGACACCGGCGAACCGCGCGCTGAACACGCCCGGAGCACCGCCCAGCGCATCCACTTCGAGTCCGGAGTCATCAGCGAGACACAGACGGCCCGTCATCGTCGCGTACGCAAGCGCCTTTAGCCGTGCATTCCCGGAAAATGTCATCGCCGTTTCCTCCGGTTCGGGAAACGGCTGTCCCAGCGCGTCGAGACCGAGAACTCGAACGTCCATCTGATCGAAGACCGCGCGGATCTCCTCCAGCTTGTGCGGATTGCCAGAAGCGACAACGAGTTCTGCAAAAGTTCTTTCGTTGATCAACATGCGTGGTGGTACATTCCTTGTGCGCGCTTGCCGATCCGGCGTCCAGCACTCGCGAGCTCTAAGAGGGAACCTTCAAATGGTACTGATTCGTCACGCGATTTCCGCCTGTGGTGTTCGTCGGCCAGTCGGTGTGATGAGCGGCGTGAGCCTGAGTCTCAGCGTGGGTCTGCTCTGCAGTGCGGCGAGCGGCGAGATCACCATCTTGGGCGCGAGCCACGACAACACGTTGTACGAGGCCGAGGACGGCAACCTGAGCAATGGTGCTGGCGAGTATCTCTTCGCCGGCACCACGAATCAATCGAAGGTGCGGCGCGGTCTGATGTCTTTTGATTTCTCTGCGATCCCGCAAGGGGCAACGATCACTTCGGTGTCGCTGCGGCTGTTCTCGTCGATGGGTCAGCCGTTGGAAGCGAACGTCTCGCTGCATCGCGCTCTCGGCGCATGGGGCGAAGGTGCGAGTGACGCGCAGAATAACGAAGGAAGCGGCGCTGACGCTGAGCTCGGAGACGCGACGTGGCTGCACTCGTTTTACAACAATCAGTTCTGGCAGAACATCGGCGGTGACTTCAGCGCCGATGTCAGCGCGACGACGACCATCGGTCTCAACGCTGACTTCTACCACTGGTCCGGTACCGGCATGACCGCCGACGTCCAGGCGTGGGTGGCTGGCACGGTGACGAACAACGGTTGGTTCCTGCTTGGACAGGAGCCCGGATTCGGCACGGCGAAGCGATTCTCCTCACGCGAGAACGCGACCATCTCGCAGCGTCCGCAACTCACGGTGGAATGGGTCGTTCCCGCGCCCGGCACCGTGGCCGTGATGGCACTCGCCGCGTGCATCGGACGACGACGGCGTCGCATCGAAGGTTGAGGCGTCAACTGTCCGCGGCAGTGGGGATTTGCATTCAGCACGTTCCCCATGCGGCGAGCAGGATCGACAGATCCTGTGCGTCCGTCGTTCCGCTTTGATCGAGGTCGCCGGCCACAGATCCCCAGCCGCCGAGCAGTATCGACAGATCCGACGAGTCCACGGTGCCACTGCCGTCAAGATCGGCAATGCACGTGGCCGGCACAATCGTCCATGTGTAGCTCTCGCGCAGCCACTGTGTGCGCAACGCTTCGTTCTTCACTTTCGTCGTCGGATCAATGATGACGAGTTTCAGCTCGGCCCCTTCCGGCGGAATTCCCAGCGTGCCGGTGGCGATGGACGTGCCGGTCGAGCCGGGAATCGGGACGCCGTCGAGATGCCACTGTTTCGCGAGCGTGTGACTCGCCGGCTCGAGCGCCGTGACACTGATCAGTTCGCCCTGTGCGACCGTCGTACCGGTTGCATGCGATGTCGCGTCGAGCATGATCGTCGCTTTGTGGATCTCGACGATCATCCCTTCGAGCGATGGGCCGTTGAACGGCAGTCCGAGACTGCGCATGAGCGAGTTGGAGGTCGGTCGACGAATGCCGAACTGGAAATAGCGCGCTCCCTCGAACGCGCCGTGCACGCCCACGCCAGGAACTGAGAAACCGAGCCACGGCGCCCACTTGGTTCCGCTCGATTCCATCGCGCTCTGCGTCAGAATGCTGACGTTGCCTTCGGGCACTTCAGGCCCCGAGTATGTGGCCCCGTCGGCGTAGTCGTACTCGTCCGCGAGATTGCCGAATGCGTGACCCAGTTCGTGCAGGGCGATCTGCAGGCTGGAAAATTCAAACGCGGAGAACGTGCAGATGTCTTCCGTCGGATAGCCCGCGCCGCCGTACTTCGACGAGTTTGCGAGCAGAAGGATCTGATCCCAATCTGGGGCGGAGTTCGCAGCGTCCTTCGTCTTGAACGTGTTCGCACATAGCAGCCGTTCAATGCCTTGGCACCAGAAGCCTGAATCGAGCGCCGTGTTCTTCAGAATGCCGGGTGTCGGATCATTGTCGACGCCCGATTCCTGACTCGTTACGTCAACGCGGTGCGCGTTGAAGTAGGGCAGGTAACTCACGTACGGATCGTTCAGCGAGAGCGCGGACCAGCGCTGGTTGACAACGGTGGCGTAAGCGGCGAGCTCCCCACTCTGAAATCCATCGCCGACAAACACAATGTCGACGCGATTCGATACCGGTCCGTTCATCAGCAGCGTTGCGAACGGCAATTGCACGAAGGACAGCGCAGCCGGTGGCGAAGCGTCAATGAAGCGAGGTCCTCCGACGAGCACACCGTCCGGCCCGGGGAAGCAGCCATAGATCAGCGTCTTCCCGCGCTGAGGAGGAGCTTCGTCAGCACGCGCAGAATCAGAAGCGGCAATCACTGCCGCCAAAACAAAGAGGGCCGCCGCGTGTTCGAGCTGTGGCATAAGGAAAGTCGTTCGTGCTTCAAGTGTCACCCGACGGCCGGCTAACAACACTCATCCTCGCCCGCGGGGGCGGTGCATGCAAGAGACAATCGGCCGGCGTCATAAGACCGTTCGAAGAATTTCGTGTTCAGCCCGGTTTGTGCCAGTCCGCGGAGCAGGCTTTGGGAAGATGGGGCATCCCGATGTCAAGCTCACGTTTGCAGCACGCCCGTTTTGTAGTCGGCGTCGCACGGCACCATCGCTGCCATCTGCAGCGCCGCGGTCAGCTCGTCGCGCGTCTTCGCGGGATCAATAATGCGGTCGAGCCATCCGCGCGCGGCACCATAAAGAATGTCCTGCTGTTCGTTGTAGCTCGCGCTGATCGCGGCGAGCAGCTGCGTGCGCATCGTTTCATCGGTCTTCTCGCCTTTGCGTTCTCGCGCTGCGAGATCAATCTGCAGCAGCACATTCGCAGCCTGCGCCGCGCCCATCACCGAGCACTTCGAGCCGGGCCATGCCAGCGTGAGAAACGGATCGAACGCGCGGCCGCACATCGCATAGTTGCCTGCGCCGTAACTTGAATTGAGAATCAGCGAGATCTTCGGCACCACGCAATTGCTCATCGCGTTCACCATCTTCGCGCCTGCGCGAATGATGCCCCCCTGCTCGCTGTCGCGCCCCACCATGAAGCCGGTCGTGTCGTGCACGAAGACGATGGGAATGCGCTTCTGATTGCAGTCCATGATGAAGCGCGCAGCCTTCTCCGCCGAGTCGTCATAAATGACGCTCGGCATGTTCATCGATGTGCTCGGTCCCGCCTTGCCGCCTGGCAGCTTCTTCGGCGTGATCTTCTTCTGGTTCGCGACGATGCCGCACGGCCAGCCGCCGATCCGCGCGTACGCACAGATCAGCGAACGGCCGTACTCACCGCGATACTCATCGAACGCACCGCCATCCACGATGCATTGCAGGAGCTCGAGCTGGTCGTACTGCTGGCCGGCTTCGCTGCGGAAGATCTCGTAGATTTCGCTCCCGCCGCGCACGGATGGCTGCGGAGCAAACGGCGGTACGGGCGCTGGCTTCGTCGCGCGGTTGGCGCTGAAAACGCTTCGCAGGCGTGTGATGCACGTGGGATCGTCCTTCTCGCGAAAGTCGATCGTGCCCGAGACCTCGGCATGCATCTTCGCGCCGCCGAGATCTTCGGAGTCGACCTCCTGACCGATTGCCGCTTTCACCAGCGCAGGACCCGCGAGATAAAGACCGCTGCCCTCCGTCATCAGCAGCGTGTCGCAGAGCACCGGCAGATATCCGCCGCCCGCGACACAGTTGCCCATGATCGCGGCGAGCTGCGGAATGCCCTTCGCGCTTATGACCGCGTTGTTGCGAAAGATGCGGCCGAAGTCATCGGTGTCTGGAAACACGTCTTCCTGAAGCGGCAGAAAGACGCCTGCACTGTCGACCAAGTACAGAAGCGGCATGCGAGCCCGCTCCGCGATCATCTGGGCGCGGATGATCTTCTTGCAGGTCATCGGAAAAAACGCCCCGGCCTTCACCGTCGCGTCGTTCGCGATGATCATCGCCAGGCGGCCGTCGACGATCCCTATGCCAGTGACCACGCCAGCGGACGGCGCGCCGCCGTACTCGCGGTACATGTTGAAGGCTGCAAAAAGACCAAGCTCCAAAAGAGTCGATCCGCGGTCGATCAGCAGGGCGATGCGTTCGCGGGCCGTGAGGCGGCCATGGCGGTGCTGACGCTCGATCCCGCTTGTCCCCCCGCCCAGTTCGATTTTGGTGGCGTGAGCAAGAGCGGCATCGACAGCGGCACGGAGGCCGGTCGGGCTGGCGGCGGTCGGCATGAGGGGTCCCATGGAGGGAAAGAGGGGATCGCAGCAGGTTTTCAGTCCGTCGGGAGAAGAATAGCGGCAGCTGCCGACCATGCGGGCGGGGGCGACACCGCCGCGGCGGTTGCGACCGATGCGTCGCTCAAGTAGAATCTTCGATTCTCAATTCCGGGTTCAAACCATTCAAGAGGCGGCGTCGTGACGGCGCCCCTGATGCACCTGAACGCACCTGAATGCCGACTGCCGACAACGGCAATACTCCACGGCATGTCTAAGGGGCGTTCAAGAGGACGGACTGTTTCATGACCATCTCAGCGGCCAAGAAGACGAGCGTAGTTCAGAGTCACCGGCGCCACGACAAGGACGTGGGCTCTCCCGAGGTTCAGGTTGCGATCCTTACCGAGCGCATCGTGGCCCTCACCGATCACTTCAAGGCGCACAAGATGGACCACGCGTCACGACGCGGGCTCCTGCTCATGGTCGGCCGACGAAACCGTCTGCTGAAGTATCTGGCCGAAGCCCACCGCGAGCGCTATCACGAGCTGATCAAGAAGCTCGGTCTCCGTAAGTAACCCGGCGGCCGCCGGCCCCATCGGTCAGCGCTGTTCCACCCAAGCGTGTTGTGGAGCGCGACCGGGAAGGCCGGAGCAGTAGCCCCTCGTCGCGCGAGCAGCTATCGCGCGGCCCCAACGCAGCGCCCGCGATAAGTGCGGGCAGAAGGAAAATGTGTATGCCAGTAACTGTTGTTGAAAAGATGATTGGCGGCCGGATGCTCCGGTTCGAAACCGGACGCGTTGCGAAGCTCGCGAGCGGTGCCGTGATGGCCACCTACGGCGAGACCGTCGTGCTTGCCACCGCCGTGCGCGCCGCGCCCCGAGCCGGCATCGACTTCTTCCCCCTCACCTGTGACTATCGCGAGAAGACCGGCGCTGCGGGCAAGTTCCCCGGCGGGTTCAGGAAGCGCGAAGGCCAACCTTCCGAGAAGGAAATCCTCACGATGCGGTTGATGGATCGTCCGATCCGTCCGCTGTTTCCCGAGGGTTTCATCGACGAAATCCAGCTGCAGGCGTTTGTGATGAGCCACGACGGTCAGAACGATTCTGACGTGCTCGCGTGCTCCGCTGCGGCCGCTGCGCTGCACATCACCGACGCGCCGTTCCAAGGGCCGCTCGCGACGGTCCGCGTCGGCCGGATCTACACCGAAAAGGGTCGGCAGTTCATCATCAATCCGACGCAGGCGCAGATGGATTACAGCGACCTCGATCTCGTCGTCAGCGGCCACGCTGACGGCATCAACATGATCGAAGTCGGCGCCGCCGAGATTGATGAAGCGCCGATGATCGAAGCACTCCGCTTCGGCTACGAGCAGGGCGTCAAGCCGATGCTCGAGCTGATGCGCGAACTGCGTGCAGCGTGCGGCGCGCCGCCCGTCAAGCTCGGTGACCTCACGCTTCCGTCCGAAGACGTCATCAAGCTCGTCAAGGAGAAGGCGTACGACCGCATGGTCGAGGCCCGAAAGATCAACGGCAAGCATGCCCGCGGCGAAGCGGTTGACGCACTCAAGGCGGAAATCCTCAAGACACACTTCGCTGTTCCGGAAGGCATTCCGTACTCCGAGCACGTCAAGCTCGACAAGCGTTATCGCGAAGCGAAAGACGCGTTGCGCTCGCTCGAGAAGAAGGTCACACACTACCTCGTGTCGCAGCATGGCATCCGCGCGGACGGTCGCAAGCTGCGCGAGATCCGTTCGCTCGACATGTCGGTCGCGATCTTCCCCCGCACGCACGGTTCGGCGTTCTTCCAGCGCGGTGAAACGCAGTCACTCGTGACCTGCACGCTCGGGACGATCAAGAACGAGCAGATCGTCGATGGCCTGCTGCCCGAGTACGCGAAGAAGTTCTATCTCCATTACAACTTCCCCCCCTTCTGCACGGGTGAAGCCGGACGCATCATGGGACCGGGGCGGCGCGAGATCGGCCACGGCGCGCTCGCCGAGCGATCGCTGCTCGGCATTCTTCCGTCAAGCGAAGACTTCCCGTACACCATCCGCCTCGTCAGCGACATCACCGAAAGCAACGGCAGCTCGTCGATGGCGTCGGTCTGCGGCGGCTGCCTCGCCCTGATGGACGCTGGCGTTCCGATCAAGAACACGTGCGCGGGAATCTCGGTCGGTCGGTTTACCGATTCGACCGGCAAGGTGGCGCATGTCACCGACATCATCGGCGAGGAAGATTTCTTCGGCGAGATGGACTTCAAGGTCTCGGGAACGAAGGACGGCATCACGGGCATTCAGCTCGATCTGAAGGCTCGTGGACTGTCGGTCGACGAGATCGTGACGATCTTCCAGCAGGCGAAGGAAGGCCGGCTGCAGATCATCGCCCAGATTGAGAAGGTCATGTCCGCGCCCCGCGCCGACATCTCGATCTACGCACCGCGCATCACCAAGGTCAAGATCGATCCGGAGAAGATCGGCAAGCTCATCGGGCCTGGCGGCAAGACCATCCGTGGGATCCAAGAGCGGACCGGCGCCCAGATCGACGTCGAGGAAGACGGAACGGTCTTCATCGCGTGCTCCGACGCCGCCAAGGCTGCGCAGGCCAAGGCGGAAGTCGAAGCGCTCGGTGCCGAGATCAAGATCGGTGCCGTGTTCGAGGGACGTGTCGTGTCCGTGAAGGACTTCGGCGCGTTCGTGGAACTCGTTCCGGGGACGGACGGCATGTGCCACGTCAGCGAACTCGCCTCGGGCTACGTGAAGAACGTCGCCGATGTGGTGAAGGTCGGCGATGTGATCCGAGTCAAAGTCATCAACATCGATGACAATGGACGCATCAAGCTGTCGCGCAAGGCTCTGCTTGTCGAAGCCGCACCGGAGCCGGCCCCCGCGACTGCATAAGCGGTGCGGCGAGTGAAACGGCTTTCGATAAACCAGAGGCCGCCCAAATCGGGCGGCCTCTTTCTTTACCACAATGGTTTTTGTGCTTGCGGAACACGAGCATTCCCCACACAATGCGACCCACATTGGTCTGGGGCGAGCACCTAATACGGATCACAGTTGACCTTCGCGCGAGGCATTCACGCCTGCAGCGGCGACTCCCGGCGGAGATCACACGGCGTGCGCACGAATCAACTGCGGCCCGTATAACGCACCGATGCCGTTTCGACAGTGCGTTCTGTTCAGAGAGTGTGCACGGAGGACGGTATGTCTACTCAGCCGGTCGTCGGTTCCACGCAGGACACCTTGTCTGGTTGCGAGGGCGTGGTGAAGTGGTTTGATCCGCGCAAGGGATTCGGGTTTGTCGTCGGACCTGACAGCCAAGACATCTTTATCCATTTCAGCGTCATCGAACAGGCTGAAGGATTTCGAACGCTGAAGGATGGCGAGAAGATCGTCTACTCTGCGCAGCGCGGTGCCAAAGGTTGGTCTGCCACGGCAATCCGCGCAGCAGCCCGGGTTCGTGCTTCAGACACAGGTCCCAACGGCGATAAGGGGCCGGCGGGCGGCAATCACTAACGGAGGCGTCACGCGGTGGATGCTGTTTGGATCCTCGCGTGGCTCTTGATCGGCTTCGCGATCGGAGCGCTGGCCACGACCCTCGTCTTGCGCGGTCGATTGGCATCCCGTGAGCAGCGAGCGATTGCGGCAGAGCGGCGCGCTCAGCAAGCGGAACGACTTGCGGAGCTCGGATCGATGACGAGCGGTCTTGCGCACGAAATCAAGAATCCGCTGTCGACCGTCGTGCTGAATGCGCAGCTCGTGGGGGAGGAGATCGCCGACAGTGAATTGCCTGGCGATGCCAAGCAGCGGCTGTCGCGGCGCGTCGATTCGCTGGGCCGCGAAGCCAACCGCCTGCGCGACATCTTGACCGATTTCCTGCGGTTTGCAGGCCGAATGAAGCTCGATCCGTCGCCGCACGATCTGCGCACGATCGTCGACGAACTGGCGGATTTCTTTCAACCCCAATCCGATCAGCATGGTGTCATCCAGCGGATCGAACTGCCGGCCGAGCCGGTGATCGCGAACGTCGATGTCGGTCTGTTGAAGCAGGCGGTGCTCAATCTGCTCATCAACGCAGTGCAGGCCATGTCGACGCAGCCGTCCGGACATCCGCGCGAACTGATGGTGCGCGTCGAGCGGGCCGAGGCGCCACCTGCGCTCAACGGCACCGCACCAGGTACGGAACCGCGCGAGGAAGCGCGCATTCATGTGATCGATACAGGCCCGGGTATCGAGACCGCGCGGCAGGACGCGATCTTCCGGCCGTACATGACAAACAAGCCGGGCGGCACGGGCCTCGGGCTCGCGACGACGCGCCGCATCATCGAAGAACACGGCGGCCGCATTCAGTTGTGGAGCGAACGGGGCAAAGGCAGCGACTTCACGCTCGCGGTGCCGCTGGCGGTGGAGACGGCGCGAAACTTCACCGTCGCGTCGGCGTGACGGCGCGCGTACAGGTCAATCGAGCCAGTCCTTCTTGCGGAGACGCTCGGGCACATACTCTTCGGTGACGTATGAGATCCCCTTGTTGATGAGCGACTCGACTTCCATCTTGAAGCCGTTGTCGAGCATCAGCTCGATCTCCTTCTGCCATCCCTTGTGTTTCTCAAACCACGGGTACGCAGCGATCTCCTTCGCGCGCTTGATGTCGTTCTCGCTGAGATCGATCTTCACCGCGTCGGACAAATTGCACGCCACGAAGTCTTTGGCCCTGATGCCGAGAAACTTCGCTTCGGGAATCGCTAAGCGCGACGATTCAAAGGCCAGCGAAATGGACCCCTGCTTGATGACGCTGTAGATGTAGTGTCCCCACGGATCGCAATCGAGAAGGCAGATAATCGGCAGCTTGAGCTCGCGCGCCAGTCGCTGCAGCAGCCGACGACAGCCGCGCGGCGGCTGACCGCCGCCATGCGTAAGAATGCAGTTGTGCTCTTCCCAGAAACGGTCCTCGTTGAATCGCTGCCAGACCGTTCCCTTCTCGACGTGGAGAACGAACTTCGCCTCGCACTTTTTGAACTCGATGATGTCTGGCTCGACGATGCTGGGCAGCTGATAGCCCCCCGACCCCATGCGTCGGCAGTTGATCTCGTCGCCCCTGTCGAGGATCGTGATGTTCCCCACCATTCCGCCTGCGGGAGCTGCAAATAGATGCAGCTCTTCTCGCAAACAGTTGAGCGAGACCTCCAGGTCTTCGAGGATCGGGTCGGACTCATCCTGATCATCGAAGGTGTTCTCCTTCGTGCCAGCAACGGTGTGCTTCGCCTTGTAGTAGACGCCACGAAGACTCGACGTCTTGTTCACCTCGATCAGATCCTTGATAGTGCTTGCATGCAGCAGCGTTTGCATGAACTGCTTTGCCTGATTCAGATTGAAGAGCTGACGTCCTTGTTTCGCATCCCCCATCTCGAGGATGCCGCGCTTCTTGTTCCAGGTCGTGTTGGAACGCGAGCGCGTGGGGATGTCGATGATCGGCTCGTTTCCGCCGAGTACTTTCTTGGTCACCATGTCCGCGAGACCGAGCAGCTTCTTCTGTGTTTCGGCGTCGCGACCTTTGAGTCTTGCGTTGACTCGGTCGCGCGCTTCGCCCGCTGTGGTGTTGGATTTCTTAGCCATGGAATCGATCGATGCTTATGAAAAGAGCTTCGCTTGGTCGGGCGCGTTCTTGCTCGAGCGCGACGCCTTCGAACGTCGGTTCGGTGACCCAGCTGCGGATGCGGAGGGGTCTGGGGGCAGCGGCGCGGAAGCGATGTTCGGCGGCGGAGCAGCCGCGCTCTCGACAACGATCACGCCGTCGTCGTCGATCGGATCGTTCCTGACGACCTTGCCGTCCTCATCAAGCAGCTGATCGGCCACCGCCGTGCGCTCGCGTGCCTGGGCCAGCAGTACGTCGTAGAGTTTCTTCGCATCGGTGCCGTTGATCGCGTGCACTGCCTTCGAGATCTCCCCGATGTACTTCTCAAACACATCACGCCGCTCGCCCTCGCGCCGCATCTTCTGCCGCTTGCGCAGATACGTGCCGAGCTTGCGGCCGCACTCCATCAGCGCCAGCTTCATCTCCTTGCGGATCTCGTCGTAATCGGCGATCGCTTCCTTGGACTCGCTTGTGAACGGCACCCACACGCTTGCCATGTGGATCATGATCACCAGCGGCCCCACCGGAAGTCCGCCGCGCGGCTGCGAGAGGTTGTAGTTCTTCCACGCCGTCTCCGTGACCGCTTTGAAGCTCGAGCACGCGCTCTGCTGAAAGAGCAGGGGGACGCGGTTCGCAAAGCGGATCACGCGTGCCGTGTCATCGGCCGGCAGTTCGCCGCCGAATGCGATGGCCGCTTCGATCTGGAACGGCCGGCCGCGATACACCGCCGCTTCGCGCGAACTTGCCGCGTAGAACTCGGCGCGCACGCCCTTCAGCATGCCCGCAAGCAGCTGTCGCACACCGATCGGCGCGAGGCAGTCCGTGGGAGGCGGCGGCAGCTTCGCCGATTCGAATTCCTTGAAGAGCGCCTCGGCCGTGCGCGGTTCGATGTCGCCGGCCTTCGTGCGCGTCGTGACGCCGATCTTCGAACAGAACGACGACGCGGTCTGCGGCGAGATCCGGCAGAAGCATTCCTGCAGGAACGTGTAGAGCGTGCCGCCCGACGTCGCGTCGAAATCCTTCAGCATCTGAAGGAGGATGCCCAGCTCGATGCCCTTGGGGTGTGGCTGGATCTCCTTGGTCTCGGGCGGCAGCTCCGCCACCCCGCGCGGAAAAACAATGCCGCCGTTCAACTCCGTCGTCACCGTCGGACCAGCGCCTGGGGCCGCTGTCTGGGTAGTCGGCGGCTTGGTCAGCGGCAGCGACTCGTCCTCGTCAGCACCGCTTTCGCGGCTGGGCGCCACAAACACAATTCGTGCGTGCGGATTCGCGATGGCGGTGAGTTCGAGGAACTCGTCGACGCTGCCGCGGCCCTTCTGATAGCGCCCCTCCATCTCGATCGAGACACTCGTCCCTGTCGGAAACGCTGCGGGATCGAGCAGCAGTCCTTCGGCAGCAAGGGCCCGTGCTCCTGGCGCCACGGAACGGAGCCGCGACGGCGGGAAATCCTTCGTCTCCTCATCGATCGTGACTTCCGCGCGGTTGGTCTTGGTGTTCATCGCCAGCTCGATGTGATGAGCAGGCTGCGAAGCCTTGGGCTTCGTGAAGATGAGCATGGGGCGGCCGGTCGTGATCAGCCCGTACATGCCCGCGGCACTGATGCCGATGCCTTGCTGGCCGCGCGACATCTTCAGCCGATGGAACTTCGACCCGTACAACAGGCGCCCGAAGATGTTCTCGACCTGCTTGCGGACGATGCCAGGCCCGTTGTCGACGACGGTGACCCGGTAGCGTGACGACTTCGCCGTCGCAGCACGATCCGGTTGCAGATCCTCGATGAGGACAACGATCTCCGGGAGAATCCCGCCTTCTTCGCAGGCGTCAAGCGAGTTGTCGACGGCTTCCTTGACCGTGGTAAGGAGCGCCTTCCTCGGATTATCGAAGCCGAGGAGATGGCGATTCTTCGCGAAGAACTCGCTGACCGAGATGTCGCGCTGTCGCGTCGCCATCTCTTCGGCGTTCGACCCGCGCGGCTTCGGCGCTCCTTTCGACTTCGAACTGGGCGCTGGTTCTTTCGGTGCGGTCACGGTCGGCATTGGGGTGGATGAGAAAACGAGTCAGTTCAGGCGCGCGGAGCGCAGAGCAACGAAGACTACTCGATCGGCGGAAAGACTCAGAAAACACCGAAGAAAAACGCAGGAGTCTCCCGCGCTCGAGATGACTGCGGCGCCGCGATGTCGGCCAGACCGCCGATCTGCTACAGTCGCCGCCCTTTCACGCGGGAGAATATTGCGATGGAAACAACACTAATCATTCTGAAGCCGGACGCTGTACAGCGTGGACTGATGGGTCGAATCCTGAGCCGCTTCGAAGAGAAGGGACTGCAGGTCGTCGGCGCCAAGCTCATGCAGATTTCGCCTGAGCTCGCCGCGACCCATTACAAGGATCACAACGGCAAACCGTTCTATGCCGGACTCGTCCGGTTCATGACCAGTTCGCCGGTGCTGGTCTTGGCCATCCGCGGCGTCGGTGCGATCGGGATCTCGCGCGGCATGATGGGTGCGACGTTCGGATCCAAGGCCGCTGCTGGTTCGATCCGCGGCGACTTCGGGGTGTCGAACTCTTTCAACCTGATTCACGGTTCGGATAGCGCCGAAGCGGCAGCTCGCGAGCTCGGCCTCTTCTTCACGGCAGGCGAAGTGATCGAATACAAGCGGCCGATCGACTCGTGGGTCTATGACTTCGCCGGTGGATCACCCGAATAAGCCTGACCTCGACCGTCCCCAACCGGGGGCCGATTCTCCACACCACGCTCAGCCGCGTCTCGCCGTCTCGGAGAGAAGCGGCTGTTTTATTGCCGTCGCCGGTCCAGGCTGCGTGATCCGTTCAGGCCCCGAACAAAGTTCCGGAGAGTTGACGAAATGTCTCGTCCGCAGCGTCTTTCGTCCGTATATCTCCCCGGCGCGCCTCAGCTGCTCGCAACGAAAGGGCGCGGCAGGAAAATCATCAGTCGGTGCAGAGAGCACTCATCAAAGCGGTTGATACCGGGCTGTGCTGCCCGCCAAGTTCTCGTCGCCGATCACTGGATGTGGTGTGTCTCGGACCGCCGTTTGCAACACGTGTTGCATCGGGATGATCGCGCGTACGAACAGCAGCCCGTCGCTCAGGAGTCTGAAAGCCAGCGAGTCGTTTCCCAATCGACGGTCATCCAACACGAGGCCGGGAAGGAAATCACCCCGGTCCGCACGAATATCGCGGAACCAGCGAATGCGATGGAATCGTCGGCGTTGCCTCTTTCTCTGGTGTTGTCGCTCTAGTTGCCGGTGAAGTTCAAAACCGCGATTTCAGCGCCGCGCAATCAAGCCGAACATTGGTCATTGTGCTCCGTATGACTCTCGCTCCGAATCTGAACGAAGGACCGTGCTCGTAGATGCGAGTCGCAGGCCCTCTCTCAACGGTCAGGAATTCACGATGCAATCTCGTCTTCCAAAATCTCGCGCTGCCAACTCACCGTCGCCGACACCGGCAACGGGCGGAGCGCTCAATCCGAGTGCCCGGCCGGCGATGGTGAGCCGTAACAGCCCTCTCGATCTTTTGCGCAAGCGGCATCGGGCCAGCGTGCGCGTTCCGAACGCAACAAGTGCGTCATCCACAGCAGCAGGGGCAGGGAAGGGCCCATCGCCGGCCGCAACACAGACTGCAGCAGAGGGATTTGCCCGCGCAGGTTTCACTCCCGATGAAGAGATGCTCCTGAAGCAGATCCTCGCCGAGGAGATGGATTACATGGACAACTCGGAGTTCGCGAAGCCGGATGCGGAACGCCGCATCTATGAGGAGCTTCCCGAGATCGAGAAGCCCGACGTGTCTTGGTACCGACCGCTCATGGACGATCTGACGCCCGCTCGCGACCGCGCTGCGGAAGAGAGCGGCGAGACAGCCCGCGGAAAGACCCGTGCCAAGGCTGTTGCCAAGCCCCGCACCGGACGGTCACAAACCAGCATTCTTCTGACTGGTGCTCAAGAGCGGATTCTCTTCCTCAAGTACAACTTTGCCCGGCGCCAGGTGCGCGAGCTGCAGAAGCGGTTGGCCGAAGAAACCGGCAACGGCAATCCCTCCCACAAGCAGGCGCGGTCGCTGCTGCAGTGGTACCACACTGCAAAGGCGTACCGCGTGCAGATCGCCGAAACCAATCTCGCGTTGGTCTTGGCGATGGCCAAGCGTGTCCGCATGAGCGAAGTCGACTTTGCTGATCTCATCAGCGAAGGAAACATGGCGCTCCTGCGATCCGTCGACAAGTTCGACTGCGCTCGAGGCTTCAAGTTCTCGACGTACGCGTGCCGTGCGATTCTCAAGGCTTTCAGCCGTCACGGAATCAAGTTCTCGAAATATCGCCAGCGCTTCCCCACGGATTTCGATCCGGCCATGGAGAAGGGCAACCATCTGGAGACATTGCGGGCCACGCACGAGCGTGAGTCGGCGGCAGAGGTCAAGCACATCGTGCTGACCAATCGTGCAGACCTCAGCGATGTCGAGCGGACCGTCATTGATCACCGATTCAATCTGAATGGCACTTCCGAGCAGCCACCGCTGACGCTGGAGCAGGTTGGCCAGATCATCGGTGTGACGAAGGAACGGGTGCGTCAGATTCAGAACAAGGCGCTCGAGAAGATTCGAGTGGCCATGGAAGAGGCCAATCCGGAAATGACCGCGGACGTTGCAAATCGACTTGGCGTCGCGCAGGGTCGCCGTTCGGTGTCCACGATGTCAACGGTTTCCAGTGTGCCGCCGATCGCATCCCCTTATCCGGCGTCCAAGCCGGCTGGGAACCTGTCTTCGAACTGACGCTCTCCGCGTCACAGCGCTCATTCAACATTCAACGGCCCCCGCCCTCGCGCGGGGGCCGTTGCTGTTTTTAGGACGAGTGCAACGCAGCGTCCGAACCGAAGACTGCCATCGCACCAGTACACTGGACATCTCCGGTTCGCCGCCCGTCCCTTTCGCCGCCCCTCAGCGCTCAGGTGCGTTCACCGGTCTTTTCCAAAGGTTCGCGATGATCAAGAAAGTGGCTTCTTCGCCCGCTGACGCCCTGAAGGGCGTGGTTCGTGACGGGATGACAGTCGCAGTGGGCGGATTTGGGCTGTGCGGGATTCCGGAGCAGCTCATCCTGGCCCTTCGCGACAGCGGCGTCGGCAACTTGACCGTTGTCAGCAACAACGCCGGGATCGACGACTGGGGTCTCGGCCTGCTCCTCAAGACGCGGCAGATCCGCAAGATGATCTCGAGTTATGTCGGCGAGAACGCGGAGTTTGAACGGCAGTTCATGGCGGGCGAACTCGAACTGGAATTCAATCCGCAGGGAACGCTCGCCGAGCGGTTACGGGCGGGGGGTGCGGGGATTCCCGCGTTCTTCACGCCGGCCGGTGTCGGGACCGTCGTCGCGGAAGGGAAGGAAACGCGCGACTTTGATGGCCGAACGTTCGTCATGGAGCGCGGGATCGTCGCCGATCTCTCGCTGGTCAAGGCTTGGAAGGCCGACGGCACCGGCAATCTTCTCTACCGCAAAACTGCCCGGAACTTCAATCCGATGGTGGCAGCGTGTGGCACCTTCACAATCGCCGAGGTCCAAGAGATTGTGGAGACCGGGGCCCTGGAGCCCGATTCGATCGTCACGCCGGGGATTTACGTGGATCGGATCGTGCGGACGGTTTCCCAGAAGAAGATCGAGCAGAGGACCGTGACCGCCCGCTAGCACTTACCGGACGGTCACGAGCGGGCCGTAAGTCTTGGCTCGATCAGGATTCGGCGACGCGGTCCCGAACCCTCCTCAGAATCTATTCGCTTTGCGACGCTGGGTTTGACATACAACAGTCGGTTCGGGCGTTGGGTGAGGCTTTGTGCCGATGCTGTATCGCCGACCGCGTTTCCGACTCAGACTGGACGGTCAGACTGGACGGTCAGAATTGGGAGCAGCAGCGACCGGCCAAGCGGATACGTGTTGCGGGCGTATGTCGCGGGGACAAGATGTCGGTCAGTTCGCGATTCCGCCCCTTCCGCGATCAGCCCGTTCACCAGAGGATAAGCAGGTCGGATCCCGAGCTGCCTTTCGTAGGAGTAGATCAATGTCGTTCTCGCGTCTGATGACCGTTCGCTCGTTTCGCCGCGCCGCCGCGGCCTTTACCGTCGCAGTCTCCCTCTTGGCCCCCGCCTCGACGGCATCCGCCCAGTTTGGCGGCAGCGCGGGATTTGAAGAGGCGATGGTGCCCGACTTCCTGTCGCGCGACATCTCGCTCTTTGTCGACTCCCTCGGGCTCGAAGCGTGGCAGCGTCCGATCCTGGAATCGCTCCTCTCCGACTACAAGCTCTCGTTCGACGCCGGGCTCGACGCGATGCGCGAGAAAATGACCAAGGTGAAGGACAACCTGAGTTCGGGTGCCGACCCGGACACGATCATGAAGCAGATCCTTCAGCCACTGGAAACGTGGGGAGACGAGAAAAAGCGGCTGAAGGAAGAGTTCCTGGACAACGTCAAGTCGCAGCTCACTGACCAGCAGGTCGAGCGTTGGCCGAAGTTCGAACGAGCGATCCGGCGCGAGAAATCGATTGATCGCGGCGAGCTGCAGGGCGAGACGATCGACATGATCCTCATCATCAGGGAACTTCAGTTTGCACCCCCCGTGATGCAGGGGCTGGAGCCTGCGATCGAGGAGTACGAGACCCGGCTCGACGAGGCACTTGCTGCCCGTCAGCGCAAGATCGACCAAGAGCAGCCCAAGATTAAAGACGCGATGGCTGTGAACGACCAGCGCGCCGGCGTGGCGTCGATGGAGTCGATCATGAGTGCCCGTGTCGCCGTTCGTGATGTGCAGGATCAGCACCGCCCGGCGCTCACCGAAGCGATCTTGAAAGTCGCCGGCCCCGAGCAGTCCGCCAAGTTTAAGAAAGCCGCGCTTGAGCGCGCGTATCCGAAGGTCTACCGGACCGATCCCATTCTTCCGCTCTTCGATGCTGCGCGAGCGGCCGAGGGTATCACCGCAGAGCAGACCGCTGCTCTCGACGCGCTTCAGGTTCAGTACGTGGTCGAGATTGCTGAAGTCAACGGTCGCCTGACGGACGCGTATCGGGCCGACGAGCCGCGCGAACCCCGCCGCCGCGTCGATCTCATGATCGCCCGCGCGGAGGGCTCGGATGCTGCGAAGCAGCTCAGGAGTGAACCCGCGGCCACCGCGGCTGCTCGTAAAGCCCGTGACGAGACCCACGACAAGTATCGCAAGGCCATCTTGGCGATTCTCTCTGAGGAGCAGCAGAAGACGATGCCGAACTTCGGCAAGGGCGAACGCATCCGTCCTGACGACGCCGAACGGATGCGCGATCTCAAGGAGTCCGGCGCGCGTTCGCGCGATGGCACGTCGACCCCGCTTGGGGCTGGTGCTCCGGCGGGTCGCGGAGCGAAGAAGCCGCGCGGCGAATCCCCGGATCGCGTTCGCTCCGCCCCCGCCGACCAACGCCGCGATACGGGTGCCGCTGGATCTGGCGGACGAGCTGCACCGCAGCGTCAGGAATGAGTGAATGACCGACCGCCGCACGGAAGGCACCGTGCGGCGGTCTCATCGGTATCGACTGCACACCTTCAAGCAGAGAACCTCTTCACGTGATCACGCCTTCTGACCAGCGCCCTGAACGAAGTCCTGTCGCCGAAAACGGTGCGGGTGCACCGATCACGATCAGCTCCGTGACAACGGCGCTCAACGGATCCGCGCCACAGGCACAACGTCTGAGCGATGCGAAGGAACGGGCGAAACTGCTGGGCATCGAGTGGGTGGAGAAGGCGCCGCCTGTCGACCGTGAAGCTGTCGATCTCGTCGACGCCGATGTCGCGGTGCGGCTGCGTGCGATTCCTATTCGGATCGAGCGTGGACGGCTTGTCGTTGCGATGCTCGACCCGATGGACATTGCGAGCGTTGACGAGCTCGCCACGCTCGTTGCGCGGCCAATCACGCGGATCGGACTGGAGGCGGTGGCGTTCGCTGAACTCATGCGCGAGTTCTACGGCACGACTGCCGCCCGCATGGCTGCGAGCCTCGCAGGCGATGCGGAGCTTCAGCAAGGTGATCTTGAGCACAATCTCGACGCCATCGAGGCTGACGACGTTCACCGGATGGCTGAACAGCCGACGCTGATCAACCTCGTGAACCTGCTGCTGCTTGAAGCAATTCAGAGCCGCACCTCGGACGTCCACATCGAACCGTTCGAGCGCGAACTCAAAGTCAAGTACCGCATCGACGGCGTGCTCGTCGAACAGCAGCCGCCTCCCAAGCATCTTCAGCCCGCGCTCATCGGCCGCGTCAAGATCATGGCGGGCATGAACATCGCCGAGCGATACGTGCCGCAGGACGGCCACATCACACTGCGGTTTGAGGGACGCAAAGTCGACATCCGTGTTTCCACGGTGCCCACGCTGTACGGCGAATCAGTCGTCATGCGTATTCTCGACAAGAGCTCACTGCCGCTGGACCTCGTGCACCTCGGCATGAGCGAGCGGCACCGCGCGATCATCGACAAGATGATCGCGAAGCCACATGGTCTCGTGCTCGTCACCGGCCCCACGGGCTCGGGCAAGACGACGTCGCTCTACGCGGCGCTGTCCAAGCTCTATGACCCGCGCAAGAAGATCATCACGATCGAAGATCCCGTCGAGTACGAACTTGCCGGCATCAATCAGATTCCGGTGAATCCGAAGCGCGGCCTCACCTTTGCGACGGGGCTGCGTTCGATTCTGCGTCAAGATCCCGACATCATCTTCGTCGGCGAAATCCGTGACGCCGAAACCGTGGACATCGCTATCCGGTCCGCGCTGACAGGTCACTTGATCTTCTCTACGTTGCACACCAACGACGCGATTTCATCGGTCGGCCGCATGATCGACATGGGCGCGGAGCCCTATCTCGTGGCGAGTGTCCTCGAGGGCCTGCTGGCGCAGCGCCTGGGCCGTCGTGTATGCACGAACTGTGCGGTGTCCGTCCCGCTCCCCGAAGACGTCGAGCATCGTGTGTCGGCGAAGGAACGCGACATGCTGGGCGGCCGGCAGACCCGCGGCGCAGGCTGCGACAAGTGCAAGGGTGCCGGATTCAAGGGACGACTCGGCTTCTTTGAACTGGTGCGGATCACGGCACCGCTGCGAGCAGGCATCGGCGCGAACCGTTCTGTGATCGAGCTCCGCAAGCTGCTCGAGACTGATTTCATCACGATGCGCGACGACGGCATGATCAAGGCCGCCGCCGGCATCACGACACCTGAAGAGGTGCTCCGCGCTACCCAGGATGTCGAAGACGCCGTGATTTGAGTGACGGCACCTGTGTTCGGCGGTTTCCTTTCTGTTCGCTTCCCCATCTTCCTATGCCTTCATTTCGTTACCAAGCGATCGATGCGACCGGCACCTTGAACGGCGGGATGATCATCGCTGCCGACCGAGCTTCCGCGATGCGGCAGCTGCAGGGCCGGGGTGAGTCGCCGGTGTCCCTCGAGCTTGGCGAAGCGGAGATGACCGTCTCGCGCGACGAGGCGGCCGACAACAAGGTGCGCCAAGCGGGACGGATGCGGCTGTTCGGGCGGTCGAAGCGGCCGACGCTCCCGCGATCGGACACCGCGAATCTGGTGCGCGAACTGGCCACCGCTCTTGAGGCGGGGCTTCCCCTGCTGCATGCGTTGAAGACGGTTCGCCGCCAGGCTGACGGCGAAGCCCTGCCGACCATTCTGGACTTTCTCATCGAACGCGTCGAGGCCGGCCAGCCGCTGCACAACGCGGCGCGCGAATACGGCCAGCCGTTCGACGACATGATCGTCGGCATGATGCGCGCCGCTGACGCCAGCGGACGAATGGCCGAGATTCTGCATCAGCTTGCCGATCTGCTCGAGCGATCGGTTGAACTGCGACGCGAACTCTTCGGCGCCACGGTCTATCCGATGATGATCGCACTGCTCATCGTTGTGTCGAGCGGCATTCTCATCACATTCGTGCTGCCAAACATCATGGAGCCCATCCTCGCGCAGGGGCGCGAGCTTCCCTGGCCGACGCTTGTTCTGCTCGCTATCGCTGACGGCCTCCGAAACTGGTGGCCGCTGATCATCGGAGCAGTGTTGGCACTCATCTGGGGGTGGCGCACGTGGATCAGCTCGTTCGAGAACCGCCTCCGCTTTGACGGCTGGCTGCTTCGAATGCCGCTGCTCGGCAAAGTGCTGCGCGACGTTGCAGTCGCCCGGTTTACGCGGACGCTGGGAACGCTCGTCTCGGCAGGCATGCCGATCCTGTCGGCGTTGAAGATTGTCCGTGACACCTTAGGAAACACGGTCCTGATGCGCGCCATCGATGACGTCCAGGACAAGGTCACGACCGGCCAGTCGCTCGCTGATCCACTGGAGCGCTGCGGTCACTTCCCGGCACTGCTCATCCAGATTGTGAACATCGGCGAGCGATCGGGTCGGCTGGAGACGATGCTCCTGCACGCGGCGACTGCGTTCGATCGGCAAGTCAGCAATTCGATCAAGTTATTCACCAAGTCGCTCCCTCCAGTTCTCCTGGTCATCATGGCCGTGGTCGCCGCATTCGTCCTTCTGGCAATTCTTCTTCCGCTCCTCGAACTCCAGAGTGGTCTTGGCGGATGATGTGAAGTTGATGACGCAAATGGCGATTTGACTGGCAGCCGATGGCGGAACCGAACCGTTGGGCAGCGCAGTCGTTGAACCCTTTGGAATGAAAAACATGCTCACTCGACCTTCCCGTCAATCCCGTCTGCAGCGCGAGCGCTCGCGCGGTTCGCGCGGCTCTCGCGGCCGCGGCTTCAGCCTTCTCGAAGTCCTCGTCGCCGTCACGATCGTCGCCATCCTCGCCGCGGTTGTCGTACCGCGCGTCTGGCGGCAGGTGTTCAAAGCCAATGCCGCCAAGGCGAAGGCTGACGCGACCACCATCGCGACGCAGATCAAGATCTACATGACGCAGAACGGCATGTCCTCGGTGCCACCGGACTTTGAACTGACCGAGTTGACCAGCGGTGCTGATCCGCTGCTGGAACCGAATGCACTCAAAGATCCGTGGGGGAATACCTACATGCTCCGCCTTCCAGGCGAGGGGCGCGACTTCGACGTCATGTCGTATGGCGCCGACCTCCAGCTTGGCGGCGAAGGGGATAACGCCGACATCATCCACAACTGAACCTCCTCCGCGTGATCACTTCCCGACGAGCCCGAATCCGATCGGCGCGCCTTGCCCGGCGTGCACGGGGGTTCACGCTCATCGAGGTTCTCGTGGCGATCACTATCCTCGTGATCCTCGGAGCGCTTGTCGCGCCGCGTTTCGGCACGGTGCGCCGCGGCGAGGGGATGCTCGCGGGCGACCAGGTCGAAGGTCTCGTGCGCATGTGGGCCTACCGCAGTGCGATGAGCACGCAGCAGGTGGGAATCTGGCGGAACGGCGAGACCGGTTTCATTTCGCTGAGAGTGCGCGATATCAATCTTGACAACCCGGACGAGGGTTCACTGTGGCGCGAAGATCGGCTGTCGCTGCCGGTGCGACTTCCTGAGACGGTCGAGATCGTCGATGTGACATCCAACGGTGAGCAGCTCGATCCCAATGACTGGTTCGTACAGACCAATCCCGACCGCAGTCGACCGCGCCTGTCGATCACCCTCCGCGACTATGCGCAGGCCGAAACGACGATCTCGATCGAGCCCTACTCGATCGAGACCATTCGAAACGATCCAGGCCAGCAGGTCGTGGGCCGCCGCCCGGTCGATCTTGATCGCGAAGGACAGGAGCGGTCACGATGGTGACTGCACGACCGGGCATCGGCTTGGGCATGGGCGCGCGACGCCCGCACCGCAGACGCCGCGGATTCGCCCTGATTGACGTGATCATCGGCGGCATCCTCCTCGCCATCGGACTCACCGCGATTCTTTCGCTCGGCGCACGTTCCATGAACATGCATCAGCGCGGTGAGCGCGAAGCCGTGGCGGCCGCGCTCATCGATGATCTGCTTTCGATGGTGCTGGCCGACGGACCCAAGGACTTTCCCGAGGTTCAGTCGATCAGCGGCATCTGTGACGACCCGTTCGGAGACTACGAGTACCGCGTCGACATCGACAACGGCGGCTCTGGTGTTCCCTACGCCGTCAGTGTGACCGTTACGCATCTGCCGTCGAACGACGCATGGGTCGTCGAAACGCTCATCGCCGGGAAGATGGGCGAAGAGCCTGATCCTGATCGTGCGCCGCCTGAACCAATCGATCGCGAAGAGCGGTATCGCGAGCAAGAGGAGGCTGAGAATGAACTCTGAGATCGCGAAGGCCGGGCTGTATTTGAATCGGCGCCGAGGCACGCGCTATGGGCGTCGAGCCGGCTTTACGCTCATCGAACTCATCATCGCGGGGACGGTCGCTGTGATCGTGCTGGGAGCGCTGACGATTTCGCTCGCGCAAATCGGTCGCGGACGCACCGTCGTGATCCGTCGACTTGACGCTCACATGCGGGCGACAACCGCGCTTGATGCCATCCGCCGCGATCTCACGAGCGTCATGCGATCTGACGACCTCTTTGACACACGGCTGCTCATTACGGACAGCTCGGTGGCGTCCGGTCGCCGTGGACTTGGCGATCTCGATCGTGACGAGCTGCTGCTCTTCAACAACCGTCTCGGTGCGGTGCGCCTCGGGAACAAGTACCAGGGCGAGGGAAGCGAGTATGAAACGCAATACCGGGTGGTTGATGACGAAGCCGGTTCAGCGCTGTGGCAACGCCGCGATCCCGTGCCCGATCGCCAGCCCGAAGGCGGCGGCGTCGCGACCCCGCTCGTCGATGGAATCGTGGCGATTCAGTTTCAGGCGTATGACGGCGAGTCCTGGTACCCCGATTGGGATTCGGACCTCTACGGGCTCCCGTGGGCAGTTCGCGCGACGGTGACTGCGGTTGGCGACAACCCCAACGGGGATCCCTTGAGTGATCCCGGTGCGCTCGTCGCGCTGCGGACGACAATCGCCATCGACCGCATCATTCCTCCGAAGCCCTTGGAGGAAACGGAAGAAGAGAAGGAAGCTGCAGCGGCCGAAGCCGAGGCCGCAGCGGCTGAAGCTGCCGGTGATGGCGCGGATGGCGGCACCGGCGTCGGAGGTGGTGGCGG
>Ga0163155_10000052_pt1 | contig 113070 bp, 114 predicted proteins | sample OliLakLV19SP4G1_FD_148611 | JGI IMG/M metagenome (GOLD analysis project Ga0163155, IMG submission 148611) | Freshwater microbial mat bacterial communities from Lake Vanda, McMurdo Dry Valleys, Antarctica - Oligotrophic Lake LV.19.SP4.G1 | ecosystem: Environmental > Aquatic > Freshwater > Lake... | reverse complement strand
ACAAATCTTGTATAATTACTAACACTAATATACAAACATATGAAAAAACGTATCGCTCCTGAAATCAAAGAGCAAATCATTAATCGCATCAAAAATGATGGGGTCACAGTCGCACAAGCAGCCAAAGACCACGGTATATCAGAGGTATCCATATACAGTTGGATCTCAAAGAAAGTCCAAGGTCAGCCAACGTTGTCGGAAGTCATCAAACTCAAGCGTGAGAATGCACAACTCATGCAACTCTTGGGCGAGATCACTTTAAAGCTGTCCGAGACCCAAAAAAAGAAGTGATCGACACCAGTGATACACCCAAAGCTCTTCGGGCCAGAGAGCTTGGAGTGTATCGAGGTATCTTCTACTACCACCCCAAGAAACCCAACAAAGACTGGCACCTCAAATGTCAGATTGAGGAGGTACTGCGTGAACATCCGTCATATGGACACCGCAGGGTTGCAATACATCTTCACATGAACAAGAAAAAGATCCTCCGAGTGATGAATCTCTTTGGTATCAAGGCATACCGACGACGAGGCAAGAAGTTAAAAAGGACCAAGAATATCAAGGTCATATATCCAAACTACCTCATGACCACATCTCCAACGTATAAGAATCATATCTGGACATTAGATTTCACCTACCCCCCATTCCATGGCAAAGTGATATATGTTGCCACAGTGATGGATATATACACGAGAAAAATTGTTGGTTTGTCGGTCTACACCACACACGCAGTACAGCTCACGCTCTCGGCATTCATGAATGCTATCCTCACAAATGCTCGACCAGAGATCTACCACAGCGATAATGGAAGTGAATACAACGCCAAGATTTTCATTGAAGCACTCAAAACTGTTGGTGTGAAAATATCTAGGTCTGCTCCTGGGTGTCCATGGGAGAATGGCTACCAAGAATCCTTCTACTCACAGTTCAAGGTTGATCTTGGTGACTGGTCTAGATTTAAAAATATCGGAGAACTTGTATTCGCTGTTTACCAAACTATTTGGCAGTACAACAACACAAGGATCCATTCAGCATTGAAAATGTCACCAGTTCAATTTGCGCAAAAAATCGCTAAAAGTTATAATATCTAATACAAGGTTGGTGTTCTATGAAAGGGGTGCAGTACATAGCTAGTCTAGAGCCTATATATAATATCTCAATTTTTTGGAAAAGAGTACTTCTGTTTAATCTCTCCCTCTACCTGAGCTCGATCTTTACCAAACATAAGATAAGACAACTTTTTAAGTGAACCAACAACTTCACGATTGCCCTGCGGCGGTGGAAGCGTTTCTATATTAAACGGCTTCACGGGCCGACCATGCGCAAGCATCTTTATGTATGCATTACGATTATCAATAGACATGATATCCTTTGCTGAAAACACGGGGGCAAACTGTTTTTCAAGATACTCTGCATCTTCGGCACCGACACGAAATGCTGCAATAGAGCCGACGTTACCAAACACAGAATCAGCGATATCATCCTCAAGTTGAGCGATAAACTGATGCGCAACGGAAAGTGATAATTTATATTTTCGAGCCTCAGAAAGAATAGTCGAGATTGAACTTGTTGTAATATTTTGGAACTCATCAATAAAAAGATAAAACGGCGGTAGATTTTTTCCAATTGAATCAGCGCGTGAAAGTGCTGCCATTAAGATTTTTCCAACCAAAATAAGACCTATGAGGTTTGCATTTATATCTCCGAGTCGACCTTTTGATAGGTTAACGAGAAGAATCTTCTTATCATCCATGATCTCGCGGAAATTAATTGATGACTTTTCTTGAGAGATTATCGGACGCATAATGTCGTTTGCCAAAAATACATCAAACTTACTTGTGATGTACGGCACGATGTTTGCAAGCGATGCCTCTCCATCAGCCTTATCGGCAACCTCGCGCCAAAATTCTACAACAATTGGATTGTTGCATTTGGAAAGTTTGAGTTCTCGGTATGCTTTATTTGAAAGCACACGTGATACATCAAGAAGTGTGTTACCGGATTCAGGATCTTCCATTACAAGCAAAACTGAGTTTCTGAAATACTGTTCAAACATCGGTCCCCCAGCAGTTTTCATATCAAATAGTTTGTTGAAAATAGATAGCATTTCATTGACCACAAATGTTTTTTGTTCGGGGAAACGACGATCATATTCAAGCATATTGAGCGCCATTGGTCGGTCGGTGTGTGCGGGGTCGAAGTATATTACATCGTTGTAGCGATGTTTGGGGATAAGACTAAGAATATCCTCAATATCCGAACCATGCGGGTCGATCATACACACACCATCACCATTTATAATATCTTGCGCAATCATGTTTTTCAGAAGCGTTGTTTTCCCAGTACCTGTTTGTCCAATAACATAAAAATGTCTGAGACGATCTTCGGGCGTCATATGTACTTTTGTTTCAACGTTTCGATCACGATTAACCCCAAGCACTATTCCCTCTTGGGCAAGTTCAAGTGGCGCTGGCGCACTTCCTGCTTTCGCGGTTTTTAGGTGAGGGGCTGATTTTATGGTTGTAGCAGGAAAATGAATGAGGGTTGTTGCTTCCCGTATATTTGCAAAAATATACTCTTTTTTATGGGGAAGACGGAATGAAAAATTGTACAGTAATTTTTTAAGTACTGTTTTTCGTGGACGTTCAAAAACAATCTGATTACCATGCGTATTTTCAAACTGATTAAACGATGACTCAACATCATCTAACATTTGAAGTGCTGCTGTTTCGTTTTCGGCAGATGCGATAAGACGTATATTGAGTGCCACTATTGGAGAAGCTATTTTAAGCTTAATTTGCTCAACACTTATTTCATCTACATTTTGCGATGCTTCTCTCTTTTTCTCTGCTGCTTTCTCAGCTTGTTCTTTTGTCTGAGGGGAAATAAAAGATGTAACACCTGTCATAAAACTATCCATGTACGAACCAATATGTTTCTCATGTTTAGAAATAGCTTTCGAGATCTCTTCACCTTTAAGTACTTCTGCAAGAATTTTTTTATACCGCTTCATGTGATTATCACCTTGTGGCACTACAACCACCTGTATTGCTGCTCCTTCACCATTGGTCTTTATCTTAGAAAAGCTATTCAAAATACTGTTAAGTGGGTCGTAATCAAACTGATCATACGTCTTCACGGGCCAAATAGAATTTTTCTTATATCGAGCATATGAAGCGACAGTAACACCCTGTTCATTGAAAATATTATAATCATCCTTCCGCTCAACAATCTTTGCATTATGAAAAACGGAAAGCATCTGCTTTTCAAACAAACTTTTCTTTGAATCAGGGACTGCCACATTGAAAGAGAAATTATCATTATTGTTTGCAACTGCAAGTTCAATCGTAAAATAGCCAGCGCCTGCCTTGTCGCCAACTGACATCATACCCGAGTAAAACTGTTCCATGGATGAAATAACTTCCTTTAAAACTCTTTCTTTTTCTTCAACGGTTTTTTCGGGTAGTGTTATTTCAAATAATGTCATGCGAAGAGCTTTAAATTCTGAAGTTTTTTCTTTCATACCATAAACAGAAAAACCTACTTTTATGTATTGAACTAGAAACCGCTCAAAATCATCTTGAAGATGGGGGTTATTTATTTTATCAAGAATATGGAGTACGTTTTTTATGCCATGCGCTTGCATAATCCCAAGAAGCTCAGAAATTTTTGTATCGTGTTCTTCGGGTGTGAGCTCAAGCACAATACTGTCAACTTTATCATGTGGTAATATATATTTTTTATGAAGAACATGCTCACGAGGCACATGTGCATATTCGCGAACCGTATCAAGCGCGGTGTGCTGAGGATCCAATGCTTCCTCTCGGCCATTTCCCCCTTGTTGCATCACCTCAACTTCCCGCTCTTTCATCGCCAAACGTTCTCGTAAAAAAGCGATCTCCTCTTCTGGAGTTTGCAGATGCTTGGATTCAAACGAAGGTTTAAAAGTTTCCATGCCTTATATTATACCCCAACAAAGACGCCTAGGAAATCATGCTGTAAAAAAATACTGAGCCATAATTTGATATACTACATCTATGAAAGGATATATAGATAATATAGAAAAACGCACACGTGAGAACAAAAATTGGAGAGAGGTTATTTATACTGACAAAAACACACAGCTCGTCCTCATGTCTCTTTTGCCACAAGAAGAAATTGGTGAGGAGATACACGACGTTGATCAATTTTTCAGAATTGAAGTTGGGGTTGGCGAAGTAATCATCAACGACATTCCTCATACAATCAGTGATGGTAGTGCGATTATCGTTCCAATGGGAGCAAAACATAATGTTATCAATACCGGCTCCGTACCGCTTAAGCTCTACTCACTCTACACTCCACCTCATCATCGTGACGGTATTATACACGCAACAAAAGCTGACGCCGAAAAAGATAACGAGCATTTTGACGGAACAACCACTGAATAGTGATCATGCAACTCAACGTTTTTAAACAAACCATCTGGAACTACTACAAAAAGAACCGGCGAGATTTTCCATGGCGAAATACGCACGACCCGTATCGCATTCTTGTCTCCGAAATAATGCTTCAGCAAACACAAGCCCCGCGTGTTGTTAAAAAATATGAAGTGTTTTTAAAAAAATTTCCAACAATAAAAAAACTTGCTCATGCATCTCTAGTGGACGTACTTTTTATATGGAATGGCTTGGGCTACAATCGCCGAGCACTTGCCCTAAAGGAAACAGCTAAAATTATTGTAGAAAAATACAGCGGAAATGTGCCCACAGATTTTGAAGTGCTCATTTCATTGCCAGGAATAGGTCCTGCTACGGCGGGAGACATTTTAGCATTTGCTTGGAATATTCCATCAGTAATTATAGAGACAAATATTCGAACAGTGTTTATTCATTTCTTTTTTAAAGATAACAGGCGCAAAGACGACAAACACAACACATCGAAAAAAATTCACGATAGAGACATTCTGCCACTCATTGGAAAAACACTCGACACAAAAAATCCCAAAGAATGGTATTACGCACTCATGGACTACGGTGCGCTGCTTAAAAAAACTCATGGTAATGCAAGTAGAAAAAGTGTGCACTACATCAAACAATCCCCTTTCAAAGGCTCGAACCGTCAGCTACGATCACATATCCTAAAGCTCATTATGCAAAAGGGGCTTACGGCACAAGAAATTCTACACCTAATACAAAAAAATATGGATAAAAAAATACTGAAAAAAGGCATTAATCAAAATCTTATCGCACTACAAAAAGAAGGCCTCATAGTGCCACACAACAAAGATCGTAAGGCGCAAATGGTATATAGAATTGCTTAAAAAAATCTAAAATATCTCAATACAAAGAGCGGAAAATGGTTTTTAAACTTTTTTCGATAAACTGCCTTTTTCGGCTATACTACTAGCATGAATGCGAAAGATAGCATAAAAGATACTTGGAGACTTAATGAAATCCAACATACTGCCCTCAAAAAACTTGGTATAAAAACCATCGAAGATCTGCTCTATCATTTCCCTATTCGCTATGGCGATGTGGTCCAAACTCGCACCATTGGAAGCCTGCAAAAAGACGACGCAACTGTTGTATATGGAAAAATCACTGGTCTTAAAACAAAAAAGGCATTCCGAAAAAAAATTTCCATGTCTGAAGCAACAATCGAAGATGAAACTGGAAAGATAAAAGCTGTATGGTTTCATCAGCCGTACATTGCAAAAATGATCCAAGAAGGATCGTTTGTAAAAGTTGAGGGAAAAATTTCAGAAAAAAATGGTCAATTTTATTTTACTAATCCCGAAATTGAAAGTATCGGCACTATTCCTACAACATTCGGTGATTCTTTGTTTGGTAATGAGGATGCTAGTTTTTCATATCCCGTATATGCAGAAAGCAAAGGAATCACGTCGAGATGGTTTTATCATTCCCTTAAAAAAATATTCTCAAATGGAGTCCTCGATACCCTCATTGATCCTATCCCCGAAGAAATTCTTAATCGCTATCATTTACCGTCACTTAAAACTGCACTTGTTTGGATCCATACCCCCAAACGAACCGAAGATAGCGTATCCGCACGAAAACGTTTTGCATTTGAAGAAATTTTTATCATACAACTACAAAAGTTCCGCGAACGAAAAGGACAGGAAACATTGCCAGCATACACCATCCCCAACAATACAAAAGAAGTGCAAAAATTTATCGACCGCTTCCCTTTTAAAGCAACCGACGCGCAGCAGCGCGCCATCGATCATATCTTAGAGGATTTCCATAAGCCCCACCCAATGTCACGGCTTCTTGAAGGAGATGTGGGCTCTGGAAAAACTGCAGTTGCCGCAGCAACGGTATTTTCTGTAACCATCACCCCACCAAAAAATCTAGAATTTGGAAATCTACAAACCGCATACATGGTGCCCACAGAAATTCTCGCCGAACAACACTTTGAATCATTCATTCAATACTTTTCATATCTTGGTATAAATATCGGCCTCATTACTTCAAGTGGTTGTAAGAAATTTCCCTCAAAAATTAATCCAACAAAAGCGACAGAAATTTCGCGTGCCCAACTCCTCTCTTGGGTTGAAGAAGGAACGATTCCAATCCTCATTGGCACGCATTCCCTCATACAAAAATCGGTAAAATTCAAAAACCTTGCGTACATCATTATTGACGAACAACATCGCTTCGGAACACAACAACGAAAAGCACTTCGAAAAAAAGACGGTATCGTCCCCCACCTACTTTCGATGACAGCAACACCCATACCTCGAACACTTGCACTCACTATATACGGAGATCTTAATTTAACACTACTCGACCAAATGCCTCATGGCAGAAAACCTGTCATTACAGAAATAATTTTACCCCACGAACGTGAACGTGTGTATGAAAATATTAGAAACAAAATACGGTCAGGCCGACAAGCGTATGTTATTTGCCCACGAATTTTTGAACCTGATCCACAAAAAGAAATGACCCTCAATGTAAAATCAGCAACAGCTGAAATGGCGCGTCTAAAAAAAGAAGTATTCCCCGAATATGAAATTGGAATTCTTCACAGTAAAATGAAACCCGCGGAAAAAGATCGGGTGATGCTTGATTTTAAAAACGGCCGCACGCATATTCTCGTTGCAACATCTGTTATTGAGGTTGGAGTAAATATACCCAATGCCACAACTATTATTATTGAAGGTGCCGAGCGCTTTGGTTTAGCTCAACTCCACCAACTCCGTGGTCGCGTATTGCGCAGTAATCATCAAGCGTATTGTTATGTATTTGCAGAAACAAAAACAGAAAAAACCCTCGAACGACTCAAGGCGCTTAAAAATGCAAAAAATGGTTTCGAACTTGCCGAATTTGATCTTGCGCAGCGCGGCGCTGGAGAACTCTACGGCCGAAAACAATGGGGCATTTCTGATCTTGCCATGGAAGCTATCAAAAACATCAAAATGGTAGAGGCCGCACGGCGCGAAGCGGAAATACTCATTGAGGAAGACATGCATCTAAACACATATCCAATTCTTAAGAAAAAAGTAATACAGGAAGAAGAGATTCATTTTGAGTAAAAAAGTATTGAGTATAGCTTAAAATATACTTACAATCTGACTTGTAGTACCTGCAAAAAATAACACTGATTTTGGGAACCGTTCTACACACCACTAGTATAATTGATTGAAAAATAGGTACAATTACTATATCTTTAGTACATCCCCCAAATGCACGTGTAGCTCAGTTGGTAGAGCCGTCGTCTTATACACGACTGGTCCCAGGTTCGAGTCCTGGCACGTGCACCAATAACGAATCGAGATGAATTGAGCGGTGCTTTTATTTTTTTTGTAGACCGGTCCAGAAAAGAGAAACGACTACCACATCTTGTGTGTTCACAACCCCATCTTTATTAAAGTCTACGGCACAGTCAAGACATACTCCCCACCTTGAAAACACAATAACCATATCAGCATTATTCACAATACCATCACCGTCTACATCAGCCACATCTGGAGATAAATCTGAAACAGTCTTTCCCCCCCATGGTACAACCATTGAAAGATCTGTCTTACTTATAGACAAACTTCCACCCGATGTTTTTGCACTCTTTTTTTGCTCCACTATCTGCATTTGCAAATCAGCAAGCATAGCTTTTAGCTCATTTATCTTCGCAAGTATTTTTGTCTCATCATAATTGAGATTCTCTGCAATCTGCTCTGCTTGTATCGCTGCATCTGCGTTTGTGCTGTTATTTTCTGCAAATGCGAATATCGGCGCTAAGAAAGTTACAAACAAACATAGCACTACAAATCCTGTTACACGTTTCATATATTTTTTAAAATTACGTAATAATTATTTATATACTACCGCTTTACTCACCTACCGACAACCACAACCTTACACCACACTTTTTTCTACACTACGTGCTCTATATCAAGTTTATTTTTAAGAACAATTCCATGAGCAACAATAATCTGCTCATATTCCTCTCGTTCAATTGATTCAACCTCTATAAGACGCTTTGCAATAATATTCAATAATGGTCGATGTTTTGTAATAATATCTTCGGTTACATGGTATGCCTCTTTCATAATCTTTGAAACTTCAGCATCAATCATCGCACCTACCTCCTGAGAATATTCCTTATCTTCAAGCCCTCGGCCAAATAATGCACGGCCCCCTGAACCTTCAAGTGCCATGGGGCCAATTTTTTCTGACATCCCATATTTTGTAACCATGTCGCGAGCAAGCGCCGTTGAAACCTGAAGATCATTTGATGAACCCGTTGTAAGGTCGCCAAAAATATTTTTCTCAACCACATATCCTCCAAGTGACACGGCAATGTCATCAAGAAATTCCTTCTTCGACTGCATCCTTTTATCATCGATAGGAAGCTTAAGTGTATAACCCGCCGCGCGCCCACGAGACACGATAGAAATTTTATGCACCGGATCAGCGTATGGAAGTACTGATGCAACGAGTGCATGTCCCGCCTCATGGTATGCAGTAATCTCTTTTTCTTTTTTAGACAAAATATGACTTCGTCGCTCCGGACCAAGCATCACTTTTTCAATAGAACGAATAAGGTCGTATTGAGAAATTTGTGTTCTGTTTTCGCGCGCCGCAAGAATTGCTCCTTCGTTCATGAGAGAAAAAAGATCGGCTCCAGAAAATCCTGGGGTGCGCTCGGCAATAACTGAAAGATTCACATCTTCTGCAAAAGGCTTCTCCTTTGCATGAATTTTCAAAATCTCTTCGCGATCTTGGCGATCGGGAAAATCAAGCGTAACTCGGCGATCAAACCGGCCAGGACGCAAAAGTGCAGGATCAAGCACATCGGGTCGATTTGTTGCAGCCATTACAATCACCTTTTCATTTGGTTCAAACCCGTCCATTTCAACAAGAATTTGATTGAGCGTTTGTTCACGTTCATCATTCCCCCCTCCCGCCCCTACTCCACGCACACGACCAACAGCATCGATTTCATCTACAAAAATAATTGCAGGCGCCGCTTGTTTTGCAACTTTGAAAAGATCTCGAACACGCGATGCACCAACTCCCACAAACATTTCAACAAACTCTGACCCAGAAATAGAGAAAAAAGCTACGCCCGCCTCACCAGCAACTGCTCGCGCAAGAAGAGTTTTTCCAGTACCCGGCGCACCCATGAGTAAAATTCCTTTTGGAATTCGCGCACCAATATCGAGAAACTTTTTAGGATTACGAAGAAAATCAACAATCTCGATAAGCTCCACCTTCGCCTCTTTAACCCCAGCGACATCTTTAAACGTCACACGCTGTTTTTTATCAGTCGGTGATATCATGCGTGCTTTTGATTGACCAAAAGTAAACGCTTGCATACCCGCCCCCTTCACTTGTCGAGTCATGAACCATAAAAAGAGAACGATAAAAAGAATCGGCAATAATATCGGAGCAAAATTGAAAAACCAATATCCAAAACCACTTTGACCCTCAATATCTATTCGTACAGCGCTTAGTTTTTCAGAAGACACACCGTAGTTTGTAAAAGTTTCAGAAAGCGCAGCATCTTCTTCTTTCTTTGATTCCTTTATCTCACCCGCGACGTACGTCGCTTCAAGATCACCCCCTTTCACAACGATACCTGAAACAAGGCCACTTTCAATATCTTTGCTAAGCTGGGTCAATGAAACAGTTTCAGTATTTGAACCTCCGCCTCTAATAAAAGAATACAGTGCCACAAGAAGGAAAAAAACAAAAAAGACCGAAACAATATTTTTCCACAACCATGCCTCAGGCATTTTTCCTTTCCCTGTTTTTTGAGGTTCTTTTTTAAGTACAACCTTCATTTTTTTCTTATGCTTGGAATTAAATAATTTCATGAGTGGATTATACCGTAAAAATACTATTAAAAACAGAAATTTGCTATAGTTACGCGATGGGTGGACTCATTAGCCATAAAAAAGCATTTTTCAACTATGAAATTACTGAAAAACTCACCGCTGGTGTGGAGCTTTTGGGTTTTGAGGTAAAATCACTTCGCGCTGGACAAGGTTCACTTGAGGGAGCATACGTTACAATACGTGGTGCAGAAGCTTTTTTAATAGGCGCTCACATCCCCCCATTTCAACCCAGCAATACCCCGACCGATTATGACCCTATTCGAAATCGAAAACTTCTCATAACTAAAAAAGAAATAGATCAATTGACCGACATTGAATCTGCGCAAGGTTTGACAATAGTCCCAATTTCAGTGTATAATAGTGGACGAAAGATAAAAGTGGAGCTCGGCATAGGTCGTGGGAAAAAGAAATTTGATAAACGCGAAACAATAAAAAAACGAGACTCCGACCGAGAGATACGAAGAACTTTGAAAAATATTTGAGCTTAGCTCGACCGTTCACCTATAGTATTGGACACACAGATGTCAAACGCTAGCACATAACTTGTAAAATTTAGAGCTGTGCGACGTCAAATATTGTAGGGGGATGATCGGCCTAGACAAGAGATCAAATCACCTATGTGCAACGTGGAGCTGAAATACCTCCTAAAACTTTTTCATCTTCTAAGTGCAAACACCTTAGTTGCAAAGGCAAAATCAATCGTTTCTCCATATTTTGGGGAGCGTGATTTTACTTTCGCTTACGCAATAGCCTAAACGACGTCGCGAAAGCCCGCTCCCGTAAAGCTTTCTGCGGTGTAATATATTCGGGATAGTATATGAGGATGTTTCGACTCATGTATAAAAATTATTGGAACTAGGAATACGGCGGTTTTGTCTGTTTCATACGTCGTAATCCGAAATTGCTTATTGCAAAGCAAAGAAACTTTCTAGACGTTGTAGAAGCATTTGTGATCATTTTTTGCACCCGGGTTCGATTCCCGGCATCTCCACATCAACCGAGCCAGAGGACTCAATTTCCTCTAAAACCCTTTTAAGGACTGTGTATTTTGGTGTTCGATAATCCTCTTTTTTGTCGTACTCCAAATTCACCTCAAAAAGGAATGGAAAGAACTTCTGTTGTCCGAAAACATCGAACTCCGCCCAAGTAGGATAAGGGTTTTTAAGCACGCCCATTACTTTGTCCAAGGCTGTTCGATAAGGTACGCCATAGTCGTACTCGGCAAGGCTATCTGACTCCAATTGTTCGAGCTCGGCCGCCAACTTCTCGATTTTCTTTTCATATTGAGCAATCACTGACGGGACCTTTGCTTTACCGGCTCGCTCGGTATAGTTTTCAATATCTGCCTCACATTCCTCTTTTCTTTTGCCGTAACCTTTTCTCTCTAAAGCTGACTCTTTCTCATCAGTCTCTTTTGCGTCTATAAAAACCGCTTTTGCAAGCTCGATGATATCGTCTTCTGTCGTCATCTTTTGCAAGAGCTCATTGAACTTATCTTCGAGGTCCTTTCTTCGGATAACAGAACTCTTGAGAGGACATTTTTTATTCTGACAAAAGTAATACGGGTACAATTGCTTTTTGCCCTTGGACCATGCGCCGGTAAGTTTGCCTTTACAAACCACACAGCTCACCAAACCACGTAGAGGAAAATCAGGATTGATATCCTGCCTTACTTTTACAACATTGTAATTACGAGTGATTTTCTTTTGGACCGCCTCAAATAATTCAGGGCTGACAGTCGGCTCATGTATTCCTTGTCTTCGAGCAACTTCCCACTTTGGATATTCCCAAAAGCCAGCATAGAAAGGCTGTGTGAGAATACTTTTGACTGTCTCGATATATTTTTCAGGGTGCGCTTTCCCGAGCACTTTCATTTCTTTAAGAAATCGTGCTCCATCAATGAATTGCTGAAATCGACCAGAAAAGAAGCCCTCAAAAAGCTCTCTAATGTGCTTATTATGCTCGTTAGGCTCATCACGCTTGCCAATGCTCGTTTTGGTCTTTGAATAGCCCTTGAGCGAATGAAAGGCCCAGTAGCCACGTTCAAGACAGGCTCTCTGCTTTTCTATCACCTGTCGTCTATTCTGCTCACGTTCGAGCTGATTATGTGCCGCCTGAATTGTCTCAACAAAGACACCTTCGGGCGTATCGTCAAAGACAAAGTTTGAGCAGAGAGGTAAAGCGTTGCGAGCCTCAAGAGCCGTCCTAAGCTCAAAGTGAAATTTTGTATCACGAGCAAAGCGCTTGAGGTCATCAAAGATAACTACATACTTTCTGTACGGGTGTGCGTCGAGGTACTCTATAAGCTCTCTCATATCGGGGCGCTTCATAAAGTCGCCACCACCAGAAAAAGTATCTTTGAAAACTTTTTCTATTTTTAGATGGTGATATTTTGCGAGCTGTTCATTTCGAGTCTCTTGGCTATCAAGGCCACTACCCTCAAGCTCTTGTTTCTTTGAAGATACACGACAATAGCTAAGAGCAAAATCATAATCCTCAATCTTGAGCTTTTTTCCAAACAAACCCATTTTTGAGGATTGAGTACTCATACGTTTGTTTTCTTCATTTCTTGAAGTCTATTCATCGCCTTGTACATACGATTTTCAACGGCTGTCTCGTAGCGAGAATACACATCAGAAAGCACCGCTACTTTATCGGCTGTAAGGACCGATTGATACCCTAGTTTTTCATAAGTGGTGATACCGCCATATTCAAGCGTGGGGTCCAAGACGCTTTTCATCAACTCATTCTCGGCATGAGAAACTCGCACGAGCTTTATATAAGCGACGACGAGACGTTCAACTACAATTTCTTCTGCAATATTCTCTGGCTTGTAGAGCTCGCAAAACTCATTGAAGATACGCTCATAATCTACCTTTTCATATCCTGACACCGTCTCACGCAAAATCCCATGACGTACGGCATTGTAACGAGAAACAGCCTTACCTTCATCGGTCTTCACACCGCCCAAAAGAGCGTTTTGTTTGTTAGCCTCGTGTTGTTTGTCTGATATGTCGCTCATAGTTTTTTCGTTCTTGTTTAATCATTGTTTCGACCAGTCCGTACAGATACCCAAGTATCACTTTCAATCGTTCGTCGGAAATGTCTCGTTTCTTGAGATACGTCCGAGCTTGTTGTGGAGTAAGCACTTCATATTTTTCTTGTGAGCAAACTCCGTTTGTCGGTCATCTGTCTCGGGAAATATAATGGCTCCGCTACTCGGTCACCTTATTCGAGTCAAGGTAATTTTTGACTCTTTTTCTGCTCGATAAAAAGAACTTTCCCATCTTGCCGTTTGAGGGTGATGGTTTGGTTTGGAGACTCATCAATCTTCTTCCGCAATATCTCAAAAAGACGTTCAGGATTTTGCTCAATGGTCTTCCACTCGATACGGTCAATCTTTCCTTTCTTGAGGTGGGCTGTGACAGTCTCGACGTTCACATTTGAAAGTGTGTTCAATAGCTCAATTTCTTTTTCATCGAGCTTGCGGTTGAACTCAACAACTTTTTCACCTTTCTTTTGAGGAAAGATAATGGACCGAACAATGTATTTAAAATCAACCGAAATAAATGATTGTTTGAACGGCTCTATGAGGTGTTGTAACTCAATATCGGCAGTCGTGGCTATGGTCCCTCGGCCATCCGAAAACACAATCAGGAAAACGTCTTTGTAGTGGTGTGCCACATTCACCCAAAAGGCAAACTCTGTATATCGCCCGTCTTTATCTTGGACCCGAAAAAGGTCCGACTTGAGACGTAGGATTTTATCGCTCTCCATGCCGTAATCTTTGAGTGTTTGAAGTATGCGTATCCAAATAACATCCAAAATACTAAACTTGCGCCATGAGTCCGTTTTACCTCGCTTACTTAAAAGTAAACCCTGTTCGTCCCAGTAATTTATGACTCGGTATTTTTCTTCTGTATCTGAGACTCGATAACGAGGGACTTGTAGTAATGAGTAATAATTCTCGTATTGCTCTTTGTCTTTCTGTACAAAGTCGGCGAAAGCAATATCGTACCAGTCGCCATATATAACTATAGGTTTTTCTTTCATACCCATATTATACGTAGAGGTATAATTCAATGCAAGTGTGAAAACTTACTCGAACCTCTCACCAAGTTCACAACGTTCACATGTTCACTTTTACATAAAAAGAAAGTGCCCAACTCTCCGGAGAGAATGGGGCACTTATTGTTTGCGGGAGTTCTTGAACGCTATCACTAACGCCAAGCTTCCGTTACCCAGTAATCCTACGCATACTGGGTGAATGAACTGTTGCCATGTCGTTGACGGGTCCAGCATGAGAGCTGTTGTCATCAAGACATATGTCGTCGTGGCCAGAGCCCAAGGAAGCACTTGCTCCTTTGCAACTCCTGCCAAGACTCCACGAATGGCGGGTATGAATGAAACGAGCATTGCTGTCTGTAAAAGCAGATTTGCTAGAACAGGGTCTTTGCTCAATTTCCACATCACACCTACCACGATAGCTATCACGCCTGCCACGATGTCGAACCTGTTGATTTTACTGAACTTGCCTCGACAGAATGCGTAGAAGAAAATCGAGAGAAGACCAACAGTTGAGGCGAGCGTAACGCTAGACTTCCAAGGGTTGTGTCCGTTCGTCAGAAAGTAAGTAGCAAGGTTCATCACCGAGACTACCGACCTCACGAAAAACGTAACTGGATTTGGAGTGATTTTGCCCTGTGCGGTTTTCACCAGATACAGGACAGGGACTACGAGCAGAATTATGCTCGCAACCACTAACAGAGTGTTGTTCACGAGCTATCCTTTCGTTTGGGTTTGTTGTCAAAAAACCTGTTTCGTACCTACCACAGTATTATAGCACAATACTACCCATTTTGTCAATTGGTACTTGGTGGCCTTGTTAAGGGCTCTTTTTACTGTTTTGCCTGATAATCCTTGGTGAAAGTAATAGCCAAAAATACACCCTTTCCCGAGACAACTTCGGCGGCATGCTTTATTCCCTTTGGGATATAGACAGTTGCAGGTGCGATGACTTCATATGTCTCATCGTCAAGGCGAATTTTATACTTGAGCGAATTATCTTCGGATAAAATCAAATTTACTTCATCAAAATCATGCCAGTGCAATTCACAATATGGCGGGACCTCGTTGGGAAGTTCGTTGATAATGTGACTAACAACTCGAAAGCCCCCGTCTCCCTCGATTTTATCTTTCTGTAGCATTACGTATCGAGTTAGAGGTGCGTCATGATGAAAAGCAACAGAGCTTAGTGCTTGCTCAATTCCTTTAGTAATTAGGTGTTCATATTTCATGACAGTAGATAGTTTTGCTTATTTGCTTGAGGACAATCATATCAAATTTATTGCTAAATTGATACGAAACAGGGCTTTCATAACCCGCTAATTGCCCGCTAATACGGTTAAAATCTCTTTTTGAAAAAAATCGCGCCAGTACAAGAAGAAAGAGAAATACATACAATTCTAATATGAGAATTGTGGTACTGATAACATATTTTCTCTCAAGCGTTTCCCGTATTTTTCCCGTATTTACGGGAATCGAGGAAGTGATACCACTCAAAAACATAGGTTTTGATGGTGTTCGATGTTTTACGGTCTATGTCCACCAAACGAAACTTGCTCGAACTTATTTCCAAGAAAAAATGAAGGACTAGCGTTCCCCGCGAGCTGAAGCGCCTCTGTGCGAAGCACAGAGCTTTTCCAAGAATGGAAAGTGCGGGAGAACGCTCCGCACACCGCAAATGTTCTGGGGGAGCGGTGGTGTGCGTAAATACAAAACTGAGACTGTATTTTCCGCCCACAGAAAGGGGTCTGGGGAATGAATGCGGGCAGACTTTTTGTTTGCTTATTCGCTGGCTAAGTAATATACTGAAGTAATATACTGAAGTAATATACTGAAATCAGTTAAAAATTGGTCAAGTTTATTTTATAATTTTTATATCGTATAATAAATATATGAGTTTAGAACATTTACCACCATCACCATCAGTTCCCGAAGAAAAAAAACCAGAGGTTCCAGAGGTTCCAGAGGTTCCAGAGGTTCCAGAGGTTCCAGAGGTTCCAGAGGTTCCAGAGGTTCTGGTTGAAAAAAAAAGGGGGGGGATCCAAGAATTTTCACTAGACGCTATTAGAAATAGAGATTTTTTTTTGAGTTCTGAAAATCAAGGATTTTTTCATAAAATGTCTGAGGGTGGAAAAAAGTTGGCTGCTCAACTCTATGCCGGACTTGATAGAATAACTGGTGTAAAAAGAATAGTTGGAAAAATGGGGATTGCCTATAATCAATCTTTGGTAGATCATCACAGAAAAAAAGCAGTTGGATTTAAAAGTGAAATGGACGGTCTCAATTTGGAAGTGAAAGCTTTTGATCGATCGATAATAGAAATACAATCTCTGGTTGAAAGTTTTAAACAGGAAGGTGTTCCTGATGTTGAATCTCTAGCATTAAAATTAAAAGACATAGAACAGCAAAAAAAGTATTTGCTGTATCAAAAGGATAAAACTCAATCACAAATTGAAAAAAGAGTAAACAAAATGAAATTGTTCACGAACGAGCGGGACAGAGTTGCTGATAGACTCATCGATCATTACAACGAAAAACTTGAGCCAATGGAGAAAGAACTTGAGAATCTACAAAAATATAAAGATCAAACGGATTTACTGGTTGTAGTAACGGAAGCAAAACATAATGAACAGATAGCAAGGTTGGGTGGTATAGAAAAACAGAAAAGACAATGTGTGGAAGCTTTGCGAGGAATAGGAATGTCGGAAAAAGAAATCAAAAAATTTGAAGGCGTGAAAGCGCTTGATGAATTTTTGGCTCAAGGTCGTAAAAAGTTAAAAAAAGAAAAACAAAATCTTAATCTTACCAAAAAAAAGGCAGAGATAAACCAAAAAATTGCAAAAGTTGATGCAAAAGCCAATCCTTATCGAGATAAACGCGAGGAGTTTACGCGCGTAAAAGAAGGAAGACCTAAAGAAATGGATATGGAAACAAGACAGAGAGGTCAAGAATTTGAGGGTGAAGAAACAATAAGCTCGCATATAAGAGGACAACAATCGGAATCCTCATATACTACAGGAGAAGAAACAGTAGAAAAGAGAGAAGGCAGAGAGCGATTAAAAACTTCGTCTTTTGTTTCTGGTTGGAACACATATCTTCAAGAAAAAAATGGCAAGAATAAGGTTCCACTCAATGGAATGTTGGATAAAAAAGATTTCTTAACGGTGACAAGATTGTTGGGAGACGAAAAGTTAAATTTTAAGGATTTAAAAAAAATTCTTATTGGATATTATAACTTTAAAAAAATGCTAACTAAAGAATTAAAAGAAAATATTGGTAATTTTTTATTGGAGCGAATCAAAGTTTAAGAATCATAGATTTAATTTCTAAAAAACATTATGACGACACATCAAAACAATACAAATAATCAAAGCACTCAAGCTATTAACAGCCAGCTTGCTGATTTATTAAATGAAGCAAAAAAGGTTGATCAAGAGATAGACGAAACCAATAAGGAAGCAAGTGTGGAAATGACCGATCTTGAAGTGAAAATTGGTGAGTCTATAAAAAATGTAGAACAAATCTATTCTGATTTAGATCAAATTGAAAAAGACAGTGGTGATAAACTCGATAAACTTGTTTTGCAACAAGCAGAAGATTTAGCCAGCGAATAAGCAAACAAAAAGTCTGCCCGCATTCATTCCCCAGACCCCTTTCTGTGGGCGAAAAATCCAGTCTCAGTTTTACGAATCTTTTCCCCAGAAAATAGTTTCACAAAACTGAGACTGATTTGTATTTACGCACACCACTGATTCAGATAATAATGGAGACAATGGAGTAAAAAAGAAAAAGGGTGGAGTAAAAAAGAAATTACTCACAGACAATTTATTTGGCGTTGTACTTGGAATCACTTCATTTAATTTCGAGAACAATCTTCGATAAGGGATGAACAGTGAAGAAGTTCGACAGCTCCAAGGTAAACTTCGAGCAGCAGGATTCTTTACGTTTCCAACAGATACAGGATATTTTGGTCCTATTACACGAACAGCTGTTGTGGAGTACCAAAGGTCACTCGGTACATGGACTACAGGTTTTGTTTGTCCTATTACACGAGCAGCTCTAAATCGATAATTTAATTTTCAGTTTTTTTTGTTGTGAGACTGTGTACCTTAGATTTTTTCTTTAGGGATGGCTATGGAAAAGGTTGGTAGTTGCAGCTACACTTCTGGTATAATATTATAATAATAGTACGATTATTCATTATAGCTTTTGAACACATATGGAACATGGAGATCCGATGGTAGTAATGGTGGGTGTTTTGCCTGAGTCAGTATTCTGGCTCTGGATTTCTGGAGCCGTCTTTCTTATTATGGCAGTCATTCTTTTATCAGGACCATTTCGACGAGAACGAAATAAACTCATGTCAGCTTTCCTCGGCTTCCTTGGTGGCATGGCTATATTTCATCTTTTAGGAGGTGCGGCAATGTATTGGAATATACCTATACTTATGTATGTTGCATCTTTTGCTGCTATTACGGGCTCAGCATTCGTGTTTAAGTTTCCATTAAGCGCGATCATTAGTCCAACAACACGAGACTCTCTTTTCTTGCTTTCACTTCTCGTTGGGTGGGGAATGCTTACGTGGATGCTTTTTAATTCATATGAAATGGGTTCAGTAATGAATGCTGCAGCGTTTTACATGATTGTCGTTTCTGGACTCATTTCTGGTTTTTACATGATTGTCCAGGGTTTACGAATAAATGATCCAGCAACAAGAATTAAATGTATTGGAGGAGGGTGCAGTATTGTATTTTGTTGTCTGCTCACTCATCTAATCCTTATGTACATTGGGTTTACAGTGCTTGCAAAATTATTTATGATCCTTACTCCAATTACTGTAGTACTTTCAGTAATTGTTGCCCGACGGTTTGTCCGCACCGCATCAATACTTTAATTACTCTCTTTGTTTTGTTATTTTTTGGGCATAATTTAAGTTACTAATCTAGATTCTCTTGAACGTATTGAGAACCTCCCGTTTTCCTTCCGCTGTCATGGGGATTTTAAAGGTGAATGTTGATCCAGCTCCCTCTTCTGAAGTAAAGAATATTGTTCCATCGTGCGCTTCGATTAATTTACGAGCTATATACAAACCAATACCGCTTCCAGTGCTTTTGTGTTTTTTTGCATTCGATGATCTAAAAAATTCTCCAAAAATCATTGGGTGCTCTGTCTTTGGTATACCAATTCCTGCATCTTTTATACTGAGAGACACAAATTCCTTATCATTCTTAAGTTGCACATGTACTGCACTTCCAGAGTGACTATAATTTACCGCATTTTCAATGAGATTCTCAGTAATCCGACTAATTTGTATGAGATCTATATAAACCAACAACTCTTCTTTTATATCAAACGTGCTTTCAATTGAGATTTTTTTTTCTTTCGATATTGGTGTGAATTCTTCTATTGTATGTTCTATTGCTTCCTTGAGTCTACCAAGTGATATCGCCTTAAGGCTGATTTCAAATTTTTGAAGTTCAAGGCGACTTATATCTAAGAAATCTTCTATGATATTGATCATTGTAAGTGATATGGAGTATAAACTTTGGATTGATCCTTGTTGATTTTTGGTGAGTTTGACATATTCGTTTTTTAAAAAGTCATTGAGGCTCCATCGCAATGCTGTTGCGGGTGTTCGAAGGTTGTGCGCGGCAAATGCAAGAAATTTTGTTTTTATTTCGTTTTTCTTCCGAAGCGATTTTGAAATTTCTTGCTCTTCTTTAAATTTTCCTCGTAAAATAGTGGTGTAGGAAGTAACGATACTTAGTATAAAAAAGCTAATAGCTACAATTATGACCAATAGCAACACTTCTTTTGAATGTGTGATGGCGTTTACGAGGCTAAATGTTGTATCATCAGGAAAAAGGAAGAATCTAATGATGAATAATGAGTATATGAGGCTTAGGATTATGGCTAATATGTATTTTAGTATGTCGTTATATGTTCTATGCATGTGTTTAGTATACTATAAAAACCTCTTACCTAAGGGGTAAAAGTGGTGTATAATTAGCTGTAATAGGTATGTTTTTCCTGCGTCATATATATGGATTCACAAAAAGAAGCACAATTCTTAGGCTCTTATAAGGAATACACCGATCCGCTGTTTCGATACTGCTATTTTAAGACTCTTAACAAAGAGGAGGCAACGGATATGGTCCAGGAAACGTTTATAAAGACCTGGGACTATATTCGGAAAGGCGGAGAAGTTGATAATATGAAGGCATTCCTTTACCGTACGGCCCACAATATTGTCATCGATCATTATCGAAAAAAGAAGTCCGTCTCACTTGACGATCTTTTTGAGCAAGGTTTTGACACTGATACGGGTAGTGATACGGCTCTTGATTTAGAGCATAAGATTGACGGAAGACAAGCACTTGCATTGCTCGAAAAAATTCCAGAGACATACCGTGAAGTTATTTTTATGCAATACGTAGAGGAGTTGAGTGTGAAAGAGATTGCAGAAATTCTAGGTGAATCACCAAATAATGTTTCGGTAAAGATTCATCGGGGACTTGAGAAGATTCGAAATATATATAAAGAACATGAATAAGAAATTTAGTATCATTAATAAGGCGTTTAAGAAGGCGTTTCTTTCAATAGAAGAAAAGCAGCGTATTTGGACGCGCGTAGATACATATGTAGGAGAACATTCAATCACTACTCACGATGCGGAGTTTTCACATGTCTCACGTTGGCACATCCTTTCTCCTTATTTTTTACACACACAACACCTCGCAGTATTTGTAGCCGCACTTGTTTTTATTTTAGGTGGCAGTACCTCACTTGCAGCACAACACTCACTTCCTAACGATGCGCTCTATGGCATTAAAGTTAATGTAAACGAAGAAGTTCGTTCATGGTTTTCTATCGGGGCTGAATCTAAAGCATATTTTGAAACTAAGCGTGCTAGTGAGCGTCTTGAGGAGGCAAAAACACTTGCGATTATGGGAGAGCTTGATACTTCAGCAAAAGATAAAATCAAGAAAAATTTTCAAAGACATACTGAAAAGGTGCAAGAGCAGATTGCAACGATTGAAGCAAGTAATGACCTGAAAGTTGCTATCGACATAAGCGAAAATTTTGAACATTCTTTAAAAGAACAAAGCCGTTCTCTTTCAAAAATTGAGGAATCTCAAAAACGTGATACATTAGCTCTTGTGAAGACTGCATCTATAGAAGATATTTCTACTACTCGTATGAAGAAAACCACCAATACAGGTGTTCAAGGGGATGATATAACTACACATCTTGTTGCGATGGGTAAGGTGGTTGACCCGTCTTTTGAAACAACTCTTATAACTGAAGTTTCTACAGCGTCTTTATTTGTAACAGATACAGAAAGTGATCTCAATGATATTGTTAAATCTATTGAAGAAAATATTTCTGCTTCTGTGCGTGTTCGAGAGGTTGTGCAGGCAAAAGTAACTACGAGTGGTACTATTGAAACACGGAAAAGTATAGCAGAGGATACAAAGAAAGATGCACTTGTTCAAATCGAAAAAACAGGGAGTCTATTTTTTGCATCAACAACCATGTTTGTAAGTATTGATAGTATAAACCTTGCATCAACAACGCTATTTCATGCTCACAGTCTTGTTGTGGAAGGAGATAAAAAATTTGAAACTCGGCAGTATGGTGAGGCTTTTACACTATTTCGATCTGCCTTTGATGTAGCCACTGAAGCAGAGGAAATTATTTTGAAAGAAATTATCTCTCTAGATTCTACGGGTAATATTGTTACAGAAGCTGAAGTGGCAGAAAATTCTCCTCGTGCAACTTCTACTCAAAAAAATCTTTCTAAAGAAAACAGCAAGAATCGTTTACAGGGATCAGTTATACAATCTATTTAGTTTTTTGTAGGGAAATTTTAGTAATCCACAGTACGACCAGTCTAATCCTTGCTTTTTAAATATGGTGTGGTATATTTCTACCTAGATCCGAGGCTGTCTTGCTGATCTTGACCCTCAAGGTTGACCCTCAAGGAGAAAAATAGTGATCCCATCGCCCCCCCACCCGTCTCGGGAGAACACCCCTAACCAGCCGGATGAGAAAAAGGGTGAAGCGTCGTAGAACGCGACGCCAGGCAAAGAGCGATCTCCGTGACGAGAAGTAGGAGTTTTTTTCTGAATAACATCCGCACAACAACGGCGGACTTCCCACAAGGGAGTCCGCCGTTCTCATTTTTATACATCTACGATCACCAAACAAAAATCGCCTTAAGGCGGTTTTTGTTTAAGAAACGATAATTGAAAAACTTATTGGGGCATTCCCCCTATTGGCATACCAGTCGACATTCGAGAACCTTTTCCAACCTTAAAACTAAGGATAAGAATAAGGACCCCAAGGATAACATGAAATATGTTGCCAGCACCGTTTACATCAATAAGACCAAGAATCATTCCTGTACCACTGTCACCAATCACGAAGAATCCGAGTATTGCAACAATGAGATATAGCATACCAAAAACTTTAAAAACAACACCAAGTGAATCAGTTGCCTTTAATGTAACAATGATAAAGATTAATCCAGAAATAACATAAACAAGAGCAAGGAGCGTGTTTGTTAGAAGTATACCTTCTGCACCTACGATTGGTGTACCAACAAAACCGAGTATACCAATAAAGAGGAACACAACTCCCAAAACCAAACCAATTTTCTTTGCCATACAATTATTATGTAAATAACTTTTAATAATTATTCAAACTCGACCTTATATTTTAAGACCAAAGACACATATAATTATACAGTAAAATGTTCTGAATACTCACTACTGTGTGGATAGTATTTTTTTCTAGTATATAATATGCTTCATGAATCAATTTGAAAATGCACTTGCGCAGCTTGATGAAGCAAATAACGTCGCTCCTTTTGGGGATGAATTTATTGAAAGAATGAAGTCTTTGGATAGGCACATTGAAGTAAGTATTCCTGTACATATGGATGATGGGCGTGAAAAAATTTTTACAGGTTTTCGCAGCCAGCATAATAATGCGCGAGGTCCGTATAAGGGCGGAATCCGGTTTCATCCACAAGTTGATCTTGCTGAAATAAAGGCACTTAGTTTTTTGATGACATGGAAAACGGCAATTATTAACGTGCCGTTTGGTGGTGGAAAGGGTGGAATCATAGTTGATCCAAAAACATTGAGTGAAACAGAGCTAGAGCTTTTATCACAAGGATACGTTCAAAAAATGTACCCATTATTTGGTCCAGAGTATGACGTTCCAGCGCCTGATGTAAATACCAATGAAAAAATAATGGGTTATATGCTCAATGAGTATGAAAAAATACGCGGAGAGAAGGCGCCCGCTACGTTTACCGGCAAAGCAATTACGCGTGGCGGAAGTGAAGGACGCACAGAAGCAACTGGATTTGGGGGTGGGGTAATTGTTCGAGAATTTTTAGCAAAAAATATGTTACTAGGTCTCGAAGATAGAAAAGCAACGGTTGCTATTCAAGGTTTTGGAAATGTTGCAACATATTTTGCGGAAAGTATGGTTGAACAGGGAATTGTAATCATTGCTCTTTCCGATAGCAGTGCTGCGATTTACAACGAAGGGGGTATAGATCTTAATCTCGCAAATAAGCACAAAAAAGAAACCGGATCACTTAAGGACTGCCCTCACGCTAAAGACATATCCCATGAAGAATTACTTGAATTACCCGCTGATATTCTTGTTCCTTCTGCGCTTGAGAATGCATTTACTGAAAAAAACGCAATGCGTATACAAGCAAAAATAATTGTTGAAATGGCAAATGGACCAACAACTCGAGAAGCGGAAGCTATTTTTGAAGAGAAAGGAATTGTGGTTATCCCAGACATTCTTGCAAATAGCGGTGGTGTGGCTGCTAGTTATTTTGAGTGGTATCAAAATATACATAGTCTGCGTTGGGGAAAAGAGGATGTACTTAAAAAATTAGACGAACTTATGGTCGCGGCATTTAACGACGTTCTTACATTGAAAGAAAGATATACCACTACGTTTAGAAATGCTGCATATATTTTAGCTGCAGAACGCATAAAGTCAGCCCTTAAATAATAGGGTATACTATATCTAATAAAGATAATTAATGTATAACAATGGAAGAAGCAATACGTACATTTGCAACTCAGTTTAATTTTGATCCAGAAATTAGAAACATAGAACATTTTAGTTTTATGGATAGTTTCGTTTTATGTGGTATGGGTGGCTCGCACCTTGCGGCGGGCCTGCTCAAGATGTCTAATCCCAATCTCGATGTATATATTCATCGTGATTATGGATTACCAGCACTTTCGCATAAAAAATTCTCCTCGAGCTTATTTATCGCAAGTTCTTACTCTGGAAACACAGAAGAAGTTTTAGATTTTGCAGAACAAGCATTGCAAAAAAATTATGCAGTGGCCGTAGTGGCACTTGCAGGAAAACTTATCGAATTTGCGAAGGAACATGAACTTCCATATATTCAACTACCTGATGTAGGAATACAACCCCGCGCGGCGCTCGGTTTTTCATTACTTGCACTTGCAAAGCTTACAAATAATCACGAACTCATTGCCGATCTTCGGGCGCTTAGTTTTCATATCAATCCATTAGGCAAAGAAGAAGAGGGGAGAAATTTTGCAGAAGCACTCGATAAAAAAATTCCCATCATATACTCATCTCAAAGAAATGTTGCTCTTGCCTATACATGGAAAATTACCTTCAATGAGACGGCAAAAATTCCTGCTTTTTACAATATTTTACCCGAGCTTAATCATAATGAAATGACGGGTTTTGATATTGTTGAATCAACAAAGGCGCTTTCTGAAAAATTTTATTTTATTTTTCTTACAGATCATCAGGATCATCCTCAAGTTTCTAGGCGCATTGAGGCGACAAAAAAAATGCTTGAAGACAAGGGATTTCCAACTTCAATTGTTGAAATCACAGGTGAATCGTTTTGGGAAAATGTGTTTAATGTAATTTTGCTTGGCGAATGGACTGCACTGTATCTTTCGCAATTGTATGGCACTGAGGCTGATAGGGTACCGATGATTGAAGAATTTAAAAAACGAATCGCTTAATTATTTTGCATGTATTTACTTTTTGATATCGGTGGTACCAATATACGACTTTCTTTTTCAAAAAATGGTCTTGATATCGGAGAAAGTATTATCGTTGCTACGCCAAGTAATTTTGATAGTGCTATTGATGTTATTTTTTCTGCCGCGAAAACAATTGGTGCATATGGAAATATTACACGTGCAGCGGGTGGTATCGCGGGGGTTTTTAATGCTGAAAAAAGCACACTAGAGCGATCTCCGAATCTTTTGGGTTGGATAGGAAAACCACTTAAGGTTCGTTTAGAGCAAGCGCTCGGTGTGCCTGTTTTTTTTGAAAACGATGCGGCTATTGTGGCTTTAGGTGAAGCACATTATGGTGCCGGAAAGAATTTTTCTATTGTTGAATATCTCACGGTGAGTACCGGTGTTGGTGGCGCGCGTGTTGTTGATGGAATTATCGATGAACGTTCGGTGGGTTTTGAGCCAGGACAGGAAATTATTACCGTTGAAAATGAAGGACCGGTGACGCTTGAAAATACAGTTTCTGGAAAGGCTATTGAAAAACGTTTTGGGAAAAAACCAAAAGAAGTTGTTGATCCTTTCGTATGGGAAGAATTAGCAGAAAAACTTGCGTATGGGGTGTATAATACTATCGTGTTGTGGTCTCCAGACGTTGTTGTACTCGGAGGCCCTATGATTACCGGTGATCCTGCGATACCTATTTCTCGAGTTGAATTTCATCTTGCTCGTATTTTAAAAATTTTTCCTAAACCACCGGTTATAAAACAAGCAGAGCTCGGTGTACTTGGCGGTTTGTGGGGGGCACTTGAGTTTGTAAAAGGTACAAAGTAAAATATATACATGTCTATAAAAAATTTTTTATTAAAAAAGATGCTCAGGAGTAAGATGAAGGGAGTCCCTGAATCTGAGCAAGATAAGATGATTGAGCTTATTGAAAAAAATCCAGAATTATTTGAAAAGATTGGAAAAGAGGTGCAAGAAAAAGTGCGTCAGGGGAAAGATCAAATGGCTGCAAGTATGGAAGTAATGCAAAAATATCAAGACGAGTTAAAAAAGATATTTTAATCGTAATAAAGAATGTTTAAAAAGGTGATTACTCCAAAATTGGTACTTCGACTCACTTTGGGTTTGATGTATTTGTATTCTGGCATTGATATTGTACGAAATCCAGAGACATGGAGGTGGGCTATACAAGAACTTCCGGGACCACTTTTAAGTGTCATTGAAACAATAGGTGTAGATTTCTTTTTTAGGATTCAAGGTGTCGGAGAAATAATTCTCGCTCTTATTTTTTTGGCATGGTTTATGCCGCGCGGACTCGTAAGGATATGTGCTTTTCTTGCTATGGTTGAAATGGTGCTCATTGTAGTACTTGTCGGTGTTGATGAAAAAACTTTTCAGAGTATGGGTCTTATTGGTGCTAGCTTAGCTTTGTATATTTTGCTTAGAAAGCGTCTATAATTTTATTTTAATTGAACAATGGTCCTTATACAAATTGATTAATTTGGGTATACTAGCTAGATTGTGTCACTTTCAGTTGGAATAGTTGGCCTACCAAACGTAGGAAAATCGACCCTTTTTAACGCTCTTACAAAAAAGAGTGTGCTTGCTGCAAATTATCCTTTTGCGACTATTGATCCTTCTGTTGGGGTTGTGGAAGTACCGGATGAACGTCTATGGAAACTTTCTGCTTTTTCGCATACACAAAAAACAGTGCCCGTAGCAGTTGAGTTTGTTGATATTGCCGGCTTGGTGAAGGGGGCTTCGGAAGGTGAGGGTCTTGGAAATCAATTTCTTACAAATATTCGAGGAACAGATGCAATAGCACAGGTAGTCCGTATTTTTGATGATGAAAATATTATTCATGTTGATGGACGTATAAATCCTATTTCAGATATTGAGGTTATAAATCTCGAACTTATTTTAGCAGATATGCAAACTGTTTCTAAGCGTCTCGGTAATCTAGTGCGTGATGTGAAACGGGGAGATAAAACAGCGATTATAGAAAATAATGCACTCACACGTATCGACGCCGCACTTCGTGATGGTAAACTTGCTTCGAGTACGGCGTTCAATGAACTTGAAGTTCCTATTATTAAACAGCTACATTTACTTACATCAAAACCAATGATGTATGTGCTTAATAAAAAATCTGGCGGAAAAAATTTAGATGAATTAAAAGATGATCGCTGGAATGCGCTTCTGGGTTTCCTTACAACATCTGGCTCCAAATGGGTTGTTGTAGATGCTCATATTGAAGAAGAGCTAAAAGATATGACAAGTGATGAAAAGATGATGTTTAGAGGGGAACTCGGCGCACATGATGATGGTATTAACAATTTAATTCGTACCGGCTATGAACTACTTAATTTAATTACATATTTTACAACCGGTGAAAAAGAAACTCGCGCATGGACGATTGTGTCTGGTTGGAATGCACCCATGGCCGGTACGGCAATTCACACTGATTTTAAAGATAAATTTGTACGAGCTGAAATTATTGAATGGGATAAATTACTTGAAGCAGGATCATATGGGGTTGCTCGTGAAAAGGGCTTAGTACGCACTGAGGGTAAAGAATATATTGTTAAGGATGGTGACGTAGTGGAGTTTAAGATATAAACAGGTTTAGGTGACATAATCGTATCGAAATTAAGCCATGGAACAATAGTGTCGCCAATATTTTCTTTTGCAGTATTGAAGGTTTCTTGGGATTTACTGAGGGCAAGATAATATTCATCTTTACGACGCTCCACGATCTGTTCATGTGAGACATACTGAATAAATGGATATCCTGATCGCAAAAGGAGAAGATTTGTAAGGACACGTGAAAGACGCGCATTTCCATCTTCGAATGGGTGAATTTTCAAGAACTCGACAACAAAGTTAGCGATAATAAGAAGAGAGTGAAAGCGATTCTTTTCAAGAGCAGCTCCTGTCCACTCAACAAGCTCAGCCATTTGAGCTGGTGTCTGCCAAGCAGGGGTTGTTTCGAACATGATCTTGGCGATCTTACCATCATCACCAAGTACACCAACAGTATTTTCTTTCTTTTTATAGTCACCTCGGTGAATATCATCCTTTGTTGAATATTTGAGAAGCTCTTTATGAAGTGAGTTTACTACACTCTCACGAAGGGGTAATTTATCGAAGCTATCAAAAACATTTTGGAGAGTTTCAAGATATCCTTGTACTTCTTGTGAGTCTCGATCTGCAAACCTTGAGACAGCAAGACCCTGCATCACTTTTTCTACTTCTTCGTCAGTAAGTTTTGATCCTTCAATACGAGTCGTGGCACCGGCTGATGTTACTAGCACAGATTTTTGCAGACTTGTGATTGCTTAGGGTGTCATTCGAAGTCCTGCACGGAATTGTCCTTTGATCTCATCAATAGAAGCGATAATAACCACGATGTGTGGATCGGGTGCTTTTATTCGGTGATCAAATTTTCGGGTGTTGTCTTCCATAATCGCTATATTAACTCATAGCGGATTATAGCTGATTACAACGGTAAAAACAAGTTGTGGCCCCATCATATAGCCTTATTTAAGGTCCATACCGATACGAAGTCTAGGGAAAAACTGATGTAAACCTGCAGTTTTCTTTTACCTAGATCTTTACCTCAATAGTCCATGAACAAGCAACCAAGGCAATTGCCCCAATAGATGGACAAAATAAGGAAGAACATCTTTCGCCAAAACAACTTGAAGTATGGAACTATATCGGAGGTGTGAGTGAAACTGGCCCAAGTAAAATTGTAAATGCCACTGGTATTGCTCTTGGAACCATTCGGCAAGCACTCGAGCGTTTGCTTTCGCTTGGGAAAATTAAGAGGATTGGTCGAGGTCGAGGGACTAGATATTTAAAAATATGAAATACTCCAAATTTACCCTTAAAGATTACAAAGCAATAGTCGGCGAGCTGGAGATAGATATAAAGAAGTCTCTGCTACCAATCATCGGCATAAACGAAAGTGGTAAAACCAGTATCCTCTGGGGTATTTTTGCATTTGATGAAGCAAACGATTCACTAAACGATGGTCGACATATGAAAAATGTGGGTAATCTTTATAAAACTAGCAATAGAGGTGAGCCATCTGTTATAGCTAATATCGAAGCTACAAAAGATGAACCGATTGATCTTCTGGATGATATTGAAGGTTCCGCAGAAACGACAGATGAAGCTAAAGTGGAAGTAAAAAAATACAAAAGAGTTCTTTCTTCATGGAGTGGAGTCATTCGTATCAAACGTAATTTAACAACCAAAGTTTACAATATTGAAAATCCTGAGCTGAAGGCGTTTCCCAATCTCAATCCATCAATGATAGATGAGTGCACGAGTAACACTCCGTTTATTCTTTATTTTGATGACTTTCGTGACACTATTCACGAGGAAATTCTTATTGAGGGATAACCAAAATCACCCAAAGGCTGGCTCACGATCATCGAACAGCTTTTCAAAAAGACAAACTCAAGCTACTCGATATTTAAACTCAAAGATACGGAAGAACTCCAACGTAAAAGCATCATGGCTGATGTATGCAAGACTCTCAATAATACTCTCGCTAAGGAATGGGAGTTTTAGGTAAATTCTGTTATAATAATTTAATATGAAAAAACAACTACCACTTATTGTTGGTATAGGAGTTCCGGTGTTTATGATTATTGTAATTATACTAATAGTATATATACCTCAAATATTGTTAAGACCTGTTACGGATTTTGTATATTCAGCAACTGATCAGGGGTATTGGTATGATGGATACGGCGACACTTACGGTGTCGTTGACGGAAGGCTTACAAAAAAATTTAGACCGCGTCCAGTATCTGCAAACGATCTCACCCCCAAAGAAGAAATACAATATCCTGTAATCCGACTTTTATTGTATGACGCATTTGAAGACAAAAGTAAGGAAATTACCTTCGAAGAGGGTCGACGGTTCATGCTTGATTCAAAGAAAGAATCTCCAGATGGTTTTGTGTTTATTGGTAATGGTTCATCTTATAGTGGAAGTTTTTTTGGTATATTTGGGTCATCGTATGACCCTGAAGTGTTGTATATTGCAAAAGACAATATAACCAAGAAGATTGATTCTCCGGCCGGTCCCTTACGACAATACAATTACAATAATAATTTTAAATTTATAGGTTGGGTACAATAAAAAAAAATATGAACAAAGAACAAGTACTTCATGGGATTCGAAAACTTGCTGCGGAGCGGGTTATTTCTCATGATGAAGTAAATCAAGCTTTTTACGGGGGTCTTACCAGTACATTTTCATCAAGCACTACTACTCAAGCAAAAAAGAACGTTGTTGAATCTTTTTTCTCACATCTATCAATTTCTCGGGTGCTTTATATGCTCGGTTCGCTTGTGGTTGTTGTGGGTGTGTTGGTGCTTATAGGTCAAAACTGGTCGTCATTTTCACCAGTTGTACGTGTTCTTGTAACACTGGGTACTGGTGTTGCATTTTATATTTCCGCAGTTGCCTTAAGTAGGGAAGAAAAATTTTCTGGTGCAAGTACAGCATTTTTTATTATCTCGATGATACTTATTCCTCTCGGCATTTTCATTACCTTGTATGAAGCAGGGTATCAGATATTTTCTGAAAGTACTCACATGTTGTGGTCTGCAATCATAACCTGTATTTGCGCGGCTTCTTTCGTTGCATTTAAACGAACTTTTTTTTTATTTTTTAGTTTTTTATGGGGCACATGGCTTCTTTATAGTACGATCTTTTTCTTTCTTGGTGATATCGTTAGAGCGGATGAAATTGTAGCTTATATAGTAATGCTTGTCGGTGTTATTCATCTTTCACTCGGATTCTTTTTAGAACGGAGTAGTAGACAATCACTCACTTCATTACTATATACTGTAGCGGCACTTCAAATACTTGTGAGCGGGATAACATTAAGTGGCCTATGGGATGCACTATATCCTTTTGTAGTGTTAATACTCCTTGGATTGGGTGTATATATTCGAACCAGGATTTTACTCATGCTGAGCTCCTTGTTTTTGGCGTTCTATATATTTAAAATTACAGCAAAATATTTTTCAAGTAGTATTGGATGGCCTCTATCACTCATAATTATAGGATTTGTACTTGTTGGGGTTGGCTATGTTACAGTGTATTTGAATAAAAAATACATGGGCGCATAACATGAAACCATACGATCCCAAGAAAATTGAAAAAAAATGGCAAAAGGTTTGGGAAAAAAAAGAAATCTATAACGCACAAGATTTTTCAGAAAAACCAAAATATTATTGTCTTATTGAATTTCCTTATCCTTCAGGGGATGGTCTTCATGTGGGACATATTCGGAGCAATACAGCAATGGATATTATTGCTCGTAAACGTCGAGCAGAAGGTTTTAATGTGCTATATCCAATTGGTTGGGATGCGTTTGGATTGCCGACAGAAAATTATGCTATAAAAACGGGAATTCAGCCGAGCATTGTTACTAAAAAAAATACTGATACATTCAGACGACAATTAAAATCTCTCGGTTTTTCATTTGATTGGTCACGCGAAATAAATACAACAGATCCAGAGTATTATCGGTGGACGCAGTGGATTTTTTTGCAGCTATATAAACATGGACTTGCGTATAAGAAAAAAATGGCCATCAATTGGTGTCCGAAAGATAAAATTGGTCTTGCTAATGAGGAGGTTATTGATGGTTGTTGTGAGCGCTGTGGTACGCCTGTAGAAGAGCGAGAAAAAGAACAATGGATGCTTGCTATTACAAAATACGCCGATAGACTCGTAGCTGATCTTGAGACAGTGGACTATGTAGAAAAAATAAAACTCACACAGCGTAATTGGATTGGAAAAACTGAGGGTGTTGATATTATATTTGAAATTGTTGCGGGTGACGAAACTGGTGGTGCAACGACGGCAGATATTAGCGAAGAGATTAGTGTGTTTACCACGCGTCCAGATACTTTGTATGGTGTTACCTATGTGGTACTTGCACCGCAGCATCCATTGGTAGAAGGACTTAATGCGCACATTACAAACTACGCTCAAGTAAAGCGTTTTATTTCGGAGATTTCATCCCCAAAAATTAACAACCGAAGAGAAATAAAAGAAAAAACAGGTATACAGCTCGGAGGTCTTTTTGCAGTTCACCCCCTTACAAAAGAAAAAATTCCGGTATGGATTGGGGACTACGTACTTTCTTCATATGGTACTGGTGCTGTGATGGCTGTACCGGCACATGATCAGCGCGATTTTGAATTTGCAAAAAAATATAGTTTGGCGATAAAACAAGTTGTCGCACCTTTTTTTATAGATACGGAAAATGTACCACTCAATGGGAAGCAGTGGTCTCCACGAAAAAATGTAATAGCTGTAGTTAAGCACCCAACAGATGATTCTATAATTCAATTGCAATGGAAGGATATTCCATGGAAAACGCTTGTTATTGGTGGAGTAGAGGATGGTGAATCATATGAGGACGCCGTCATACGTGAAGTGCGAGAAGAGACAGGGTACAAAAATTTCAAAAAAATTGAAAAATTAGGTTGGCAGATGGAGTCGCATTTTTATGCGAAACATAAGGATATAAATCGACAGGCTTTTCCGCAAGTTTTTTACATTGAACTTGGAAATCTAGAAAGAGATGCGCTCACTAATGAGGAATCACAAAGACATGAGGTGGTGTGGGTACCGCGCTTAGAGCTTAGTAAAACATTCGGCCCGATTTCCGAACTCCCAGAAATTATCGCTCATATGGAGCGTGGTCCGCATGCCTTTACTGGTGCAGGTAAACTTATTAATTCTCAAGAATTGAACGGACTTGATAGTGAAATTGCGAAACAGAAGATTGTTGAAAAGATAGGTGCTTCAATGGTTACTACATTTAAACTTCGTGATTGGGTTTTTTCTCGCCAGAGATATTGGGGCGAACCAATACCTATAGTGCATTGTGATACGTGTGGAATTGTACCGTTACCCGAAGAAGATTTACCACTTATTTTACCCAAAGTTAAAAAATATGAACCGACAGATACGGGCGAATCTCCACTTGCAGCTATTGCTACATGGGTTAATACTACATGTCCTCAGTGTAAAGGCGCGGCGCGACGAGAAACAGATACGATGCCTAATTGGGCTGGTTCAAGTTGGTATTTTTTACGCTACACTGATAACAAAAATACAAAACAATTCGCCGCTCTTGAAAAGTTAGCACAGTGGATGCTAGTTGATTGGTATAACGGTGGAATGGAACATGCAACACTACATCTTCTTTATTCTCGTTTTTGGAATAAATTTCTATACGATATTGGTGTGGTGCCAACAAGTGAGCCGTATGCCAAGAGAACAGCGCACGGACTCATTCTCGCAGAGGGTGGGGAGAAAATGTCGAAATCAAAAGGTAATGTAATTAACCCAGATAGCATTGTGGAAATGTTTGGCGCGGATACTTTGCGTGTGTATGAGATGTTTATGGGTCCTTTTGATCAGGCTATTACATGGAATACAGATTCGATTCTTGGCTCGCGTCGTTTTTTAGAAAAAGTATGGCGCGTATCAGAAAAAGTAGTTACAAAAAATGTAGTGTCAAAAGAAAATGATGATGCGCCACTTAAAAATATTCTTCATAAAACCATTAAGAAGGTCAGTGGAGATATTGAACGTATGGAGTTTAATACAGCAATTTCATCATTGATGATTTTTGTAAATGAGTGTGAAAAACGAGACTCAATATCTCGAAATGCATACGAGACACTCTTACTTCTTCTTACTCCTTTCGCGCCTCATATTACCGAAGAATTGTGGTCAGTTTTAGGAAATAAAAGCTTGATTCATACGCAGTCGTGGCCGGAGGTAGATGAAACGTTTCTTGTTTCGGATCGCATACTTATACCAATTCAGATTAATGGAAAAATGCGGGCGAGTATGGAGATTTCAAATACAATGACTGAAGATGAGGTAAAGAATGCAGCTTTAGCGTTTCCACAGATAGTTAAATGGATCGGAGAGAGAGGTATTAAGAAGGTGATTTACGTTAAGGAAAAGATTATAAATATTGTGTTATAGGAGTTTATTTGGCAAAAGCCCGCTTTCCCGTAAAAGAATTAATAGCTTGGAAACACTTTAGGTAATTAATTGAATTGGCGCGCGGAGAGAAATTCCCATGTGTAATCTAGTATTGTTGTAGTAGATAAGATATTTCTTCAATGCTCTGTTGAGTACTCTCACATTTCTTTTCTCCTTGTCCAAACACTCCTCCTGCACCGTTCGATTGAATCTCTCGATGTGTGCATTATCGTTTGGTTTGCCGATTCGGGCATATCGATGAGGACGTATACATATATTCTTCTTTTCACATCAACCATGAGATGAACGGTATCAATCTCCACCAGATCCCCTGGTTTCAAGGGATATGGACGGTCTGCGGGAGAGTGGCACCGTTTGTATATGCCCCGCTTCTTAAGAAGACCTGAACGATCGAGTGTTCACTTAACTGAAGAGGGGGGGGCACCACCACTTCATCATTTTTGAGTTCCTGGTGAATCACTTCCGCACACCTCTTCGTTTTGATTCTCTGGTGGAATATTTTCCACGTCAACTCATTTGAAATTTGTTTTGGATGATGCTTTGGTTTGGAGGAGAGGGTGGGAATTACTACGTGTCCATATATTTTTGTTTTCTTCACCCATTTAGTGATGGTTCCTCGGACTCACTCCGTATCGTCGTGCCATCTTCCGTACGCCCCGCCCACGTCGTACGAGGTCTGTAGCGTCTCTTCTCACTCTTGAAATGCTCGTGCGTGTTGTATATATGCCATATACTTGGATACTATTGGATACTAATTGATTAGGTGTTTCCAAGCTATTGAAGCATCATGGCTTCCTTGACTTAAATTGATAATAATGATAAAAAAGAGGTACACGTAATTTAAAAAATATTTGTGAATAGCAAAATCGCTACCAAAACAATAGCACTTAGTTTCAATCCCAAGCAGGTAACCAAACGTTTACTTACTGTTTTACCTGATCGTGCACGGGACGTGGTGATTAGCCGATATGGACTTGGAACGAGCTTTGCAAAAATGACCCTTGAGGCTATTGGCAAGAAATATTACATTACACGAGAACGTGTCCGGCAGATTGAAAATTATTCTCTTTCAAATATTCGAAAGTCAAAAGAGTATGGAAAAGAGAATAAATTTTTTGATGAACTAAAAGATTATATACAAAAACTTGGTGGCGTTATCTCAGAGCATGATCTTCTTAATCACATTTCAAAAGACAAGTGTCTTCAAAATCATGCCCACTTTCTTCTTGTTGTAGGAGATGAGTTTAAGAAACAGAAAGAGGATAGCGAATTTAAACATCAATGGCACATTGATTCAAAACTTGCTTCTAAGGTACAAGATTCATTAAGAAAGCTGTATGCGGGTCTCGCAGACAACGCACTTATTCCTGAATCAGAGATGGTAGCATCATTTCTTGAGCACTTAAAAGATTTAAACGAAGAATATAAAGAAGAAGAGATAATACGACGCTGGCTTTCATTATCAAAAAATCTCGGAAAGAATTCTCTTGGTGAATGGGGTAAGGCAAGTTCTTCAAATATAAATGCAAAAGGAATGAGAGACTACGCTTTTCTTGTTATTAGAAAACACGGCTCACCAATTCATTTTAGAGAAGTTGCAAAAGCGATAGAGAAAATCTTTAAGAAAAAAGCTCACGTTGCTACTACTCACAATGAACTTATAAAAGATTCACGTTTTGTGCTCGTTGGAAGAGGTTTGTATGCTCTTGCTGAGTGGGGTTATATTAGTGGAGTAGTGAAAGATGTAATTCGAAAAGTTCTTGAAAAGGAGGGGACACTTACTAAAGAACAAATTATCGAAAAAGTACTCAAGGAGCGATATGTAAAGGAAAATACTATTTTAGTTAACTTACAGAATCCGAAATTTTTTAAGAAAGATAAACAAGGAATGTATAGTCTCGCATAAACAAAAAACCCCGTAGATGGGGTTTTTTGTTTATGATAGTATATAAAGTATATGTCTTCTGATTTGTTGTATTCTTCGATGCTTGCGCAAGCATTTGATATTTTTTTTCTCTTCTTACCTCTATGGGCACCAATTATTCTTGGCTACATTGCGCTTAAAATATGGCTTTCGTACATTTGTGCTGACTTTATTGTAAAAGAAGGTTCTGTACTTTTGGAAATAAAGTTACCACGAGAAATTCTTAAATCTCCACTTGCAATGGAGCTTGTGTTTACGGGGTTACACCAAGGGGCAAATAATACACTCATAGATGGATATATAAAAGGAAAAACAAGACCATCGTTTTCTCTTGAAATTGTTTCTATAGAAGGTCAAGTAAAATTTTTTATTTGGTCACGGGCACGGTTTCGACGTCTTATAGAAACGCAGATCTACGCCCAATATCCTGGTGTTGAAATTTATGAAGCAGAAGACTATACAAAAAATGTGCATCATCCTGGAAACTTAAAGCCCGGCGCAACAGCACCATTTTGGGCTGCATATTTTAAACTTTTAAAACCTGATGTATACCCCATAAAAACATATGTTGATTACGGACTCGATAAAGATCCTAAAGAAGAGTTAAAGATTGACCCCATGACTTCAGTGTTAGAATATATGGGTTCCATGAGAAAAGGTGAGCAAGCGTGGATCCAAATTGTTGTTCAAGCTCATCGTAAAGAAGGATTTAACGATGGTAGACTATTTAAAAAAGCTGATTGGACAGATCCTGGGAAAAAAGAAATTAAAAAATTAATTGATTCATTAAAGTTGGATGGTGGTGATGTAGAATCTACTGCAAAATATCGTCAGCCAACAAAAGGTGAATCAGAAATTATTACTGCATTAGAGCGTAGTTTATCAAAATTACCTTTTGATGTTGGTGTTAGGGCTTTTTATATTGCCCAACCAGAGGCTTTTAATCCTATTGGTATTGCGGGTCTCATTGGAAGTTTTAGACAGTATAGTTCTCCTACACTAAATGGTTTTAAGCAAGCAAAAAATACTAATTTTGATTATCCGTGGGAAGATTTTCGTAGGAAGAGACGTAATGGTATAGAAAAAACAATGCTTGAGGCTTATAAACGCAGAGCATTTTTTCAAGAACCATATAAAAATCCACGAGGTGTTACTCCTTTTATTTTAAATACAGAAGAGCTTGCAACTATTTTCCATTTTCCTGGAAGTGTTGCTACGACACCAACCATACCAAAATCAATGTCAAAAAAGGGTGAGCCGCCACCAAATCTTCCAATTTAATTCTATTCGATATATACCATGGACAATATTCCCCCAATACAACAAAGTATTTTTATTAAAAAAGCTCGAGTTTTTTGGTTATATTTACGTGAATATTCAGTGCTCATACTAATATTTTGTATTATTTTTTTGTTGGGTGTTTTTATTTTTTATACTTTTTTATTACGTGCACCAAGTGAATTTCCACGGCATAGTTTTTATGCTGTAGAAGAGGGCACAAGTGTTTCTGCTGTCGCAACATCTTTGTATGGTGCTCATATGATAAAGTCCCCAGGTATGTTTAAGGCATTCGTTGTGTTTAGTGGATCAATAAAAGGTGTACTCGCGGGCGATTATTTTTTTGCCGAACCAGAAAATGCTTTTAGTCTTGCACGACGACTTATTTTGGGTAATCACCAACTCCAACCACTAAGGGTTACAATTCCAGAAGGTTTTTCTGTGCATGAGATAGCTACAATTCTCAATGAAACACTTTCTGAATTCGATGAAGAGTATTTTATCGAACATGCACACGAGGGATATGTCTTTCCTGATACGTATTTGATTTTACCAAACGCTACTGCCCAAAGTGTTCTTTTAATGATGGAGAGAAATTTTGAAAATAATATTAAAAAACTTGAAGCTGATATTCAAGTATTTGGAAAATCGCTTGAGGATGTTATTACTATGGCGTCTATTATAGAAGAAGAAGCTCGAACGAGTGAAACACGCGATATCATATCAGGAATTTTGTGGCGGCGACTTGCAATTGGTATGCCACTACAAGTAGACGTGACATTTCAATATATAAATGGAAAAAACACCTATGAGCTCAGTCTTGATGATTTAGCGATAGATTCTCCGTATAATACGTATAAATATGCAGGATTACCTCCAACACCAATTTCTAACCCAGGATTTGACTCTATTCGAGCTGCTGTACACCCTAGAGATACTCCTTACCTCTATTTTCTTTCTAGTAAAAATGGGACAATGTATTACGCTACTGATTTTGAGGGTCACAAAAAAAACAGAATATTATATTTAAATTAATCCACATGTCTGCCACTTCAGTAATTATAAAAGCAAACGGTGAACGTGAAGTATTTGATAAAAGTAAATTAGAGTATTCTCTTGCAAAGTCAGGTGCATCAAAAAAAACAATTGATCTTATTGTTGATCATATTGCGGTTGAACTTAGGGATGGCATGAGCACTTCTCAGATTTATACTCATGCTTTTTTTCTATTAAATAAAATGGAAAAACCTGTCGCTGCACGATATTCGCTACGGCATGCACTCATGGCCCTTGGTCCAACAGGTTTTCCGTTTGAAGATTTTGTTGGTGAAATATTTAAGAGTAAGGGATACACAGTACAAACCGGAGTTCTTGTAGAGGGACATTGTGTTGTGCATGAAGTTGATGTTGTTGCATACAATGAGCACAAACTTATTATGAGTGAAGTGAAATTTCATAATGAGCTTGGTCTGCGCTCTGATTTAAAAGTTGCGCTTTATGTAAAGGCGCGCTTTGATGATTTAAAAGAAAAAGAGTTTAATTATGGAAAAAAGAGGACTCTTGATGAGGGTTGGCTTATTACTAATACAAAATTTACAAATACTGCTATTGAATATGGAATGTGTAACGGTATACATATGATTGGATGGAATTTTCCTAAAAAAGGTAATCTACAAGATATGATAGAAGATGCTGGTGTCCACCCAATTACATGCCTTTCTACATTAAATTCAGGAACCATAAAAATGCTTCTTGAACGAGGAATTGTGTTGTGCAAGGCTCTTAATGATCAAACCGAAGTGTTGCGTGAACTTGGTTTGAGCTCGGAAGAAATTGATGAAGTACGTGCTGAAATAAAATTTTTATAATGTCTGAATATTATTCTGCAAAAAAAACGAGGGGACTATTTAACCCATCGTCAAAAGAACCATTCCGTCTTAGTCGATCAAAAATTGATCTTTTTATAGAGTGTCCACGCTGTTTTTATCTCGATAGACGTCGGGGTGTCTCTCGTCCTCCTGGTTTCCCTTTTAATTTAAATAGCGCTGTTGATCACCTTTTGAAAAAAGAATTTGATATTCATCGAATGGATAAAACAGCTCATCCACTTATGGATACGTATGGCATAGACGCTATACCTTTTGCACACGCCGACCTCGATGTGTGGCGCGAAAATTTTGTTGGCGTACAGTGTGTTGATGAAGAGAATAATTTTTTGGTAACAGGAGCAGTTGATGATGTATGGATAAATAAAAAAAATGAACTTATTGTTGTTGATTATAAAGCAACAAGTAAAGATGGTGCTGTTAATTTGGATGCAGAGTGGCAAGATGGGTACAAACGACAAATGGAGGTTTATCAATGGTTGTTGCGAAAGAAAAATTTTCCTGTTTCAGATACTGGCTATTTTGTGTATGCAAATGGTAAACGTGACAGAAAATCTTTTGACGGTAAATTGGAATTTGATATACGTATTATTCCGTACACAGGTTCTGATTCATGGATACAGAAAGTGTTGGCTGCTATTAAAAAGTGTCTTATGGACGAGCGAATTCCAAGTGCTCGCGCTGGCTGTGACTACTGTTTATACACAGATGCTGTGGCTGATGAAATAACTAGCTCTAAACATAGTCCAGCGGGGCTTCTCCACATGTCACCAACTATTTCTAAAACTGTGTCTAAAGAAAAAGACACATTAAAAAATACTGGGACAGATACACTTTTTTAATATTAGTATGAAATTTACCGCTAAGGTTTTGGAAATCGTGAAGAAAATACCGAAAGGGCACATACTTACATATAAACAGGTTGCACAAAAGGCTGGTTCAGTGGGATCGAGTCGGGCGGTTGGTAGTGTTCTTAGAAAAAATTATAATCTTCAGATACCGTGTCACCGAGTTATTTGCTCAAGTGGTGATGTGGGTAATTACAATAGAGGTGGTAGTGTTAAGAAAAAACTACTTCTTAAAAAAGAGGGTGCATTGTAAAAAAATAAAAAAGAACATGTATTATAGAAAGGATAATTGTTTAGACCTTGGTATACTATAACTCTATGAAATCACAGGATATCCGTAATAGATTTTTGGAATTTTTTAAGACCGCTCATCATACGGTGTTGCCTTCGGCGTCTCTAGTCCCTCAAAATGATCCCACGGTACTTTTCAACACTGCTGGTATGCAACCTTTGGTGCCATATCTTTTGGGACGCGCTCATCCATCAGGAAAACGGCTCGTAAATATTCAAAAATGTCTTCGCACAGGTGATATCGATGATATTGGAGACAATACCCACGCTACTTTTTTTGAAATGATGGGGAATTGGTCGCTTGGTGATTATTTTAAAAAAGAAGCTATAGAGTGGAGTTTCGAATTTCTTACATCTAAAGAAAGGGGGCTTGGACTTGATCCACAGAGATTATACGTAACTATTTTTAAAGGTGATGAAATTGTTTCCTGTGACGAAGAAACAGCAAGTATCTGGCGTAATATCTTTTCAAAACATAACGTTACAGGAGAAAGAATATATTTTTTAGGCAAAGAGGCAAATTGGTGGCCAGCAGTTAAAAAAGATAGCGACACATGGAGTGGTCCTACTGGCCCATGTACTGAAATGTTTTACGATCTCACCGGAAGACATACTGCGGGTATGACATTTAATGAGTATAAAGAAGCGGATGCACAGCAGCAGATTGTAGAAATTTGGAACGATGTTTTTATGGAATATGTAAAGGAGAACGGCACAATAGTTTCTACACTTGAAAATAAAAATGTCGATACAGGATCTGGTTTTGAGCGAATAGTCGCTGTGGTACAAGGTAAGGATAATATTTTTGATACAGATCTATTTGTGCCGATTATGAATATCACTAAGACATTAAGCAGTGTTGTAAAATCACAAAGAATTATTGCAGATCATATGCGAGCCTCTGCATTTCTTATTGTAGATGGTGTTGTTCCATCAAATACAGACAGAGGCTATGTGCTTAGAAGATTGTTGCGACGTGCTATTTTCAATACCGAAAAAAAATATTTTTCTGAATTAGAAATTTCATCAATTGTTGACGCTATCATTTCAGTATATGAGGATGTTTATAAAGAAATTAAAGACAAACGTCAACAGATTGTAGATGAAATAAAAAAAGAGGTTGAAAAATTTAATATAACTCTTGTGCAAGGCCTACGGGAATTTGAAAAAATAAAAAAGGGAGGCATCATTTCTTCTCAAGATGCTTTCAAACTTTTTTCTTCATACGGATTCCCAATCGAACTTATAGTGGAATTAGCACTAATAGAAAAAATTAATGTTGATCTCGCGGGTTTTAACCAAGAGTTAAAAAAACACCAAGATCTTTCTCGTACAAGCACTGAACAGAAGTTTAAAAGTGGAATTGTGGATGCAGATGATGAGACGGTAGTTAAATATCACACAGCAACACATTTGTTACACCAAGCATTACACGATGTTCTTGGTGCACACGTGGAACAACGCGGTTCAAATATAACATCGGAGCGACTTCGATTTGATTTTTCTCATACACAAAAAATGACTGAAGAAGAGAAGAAACGTGTTGAAGATATTGTGAATGAAAAAATACAGGCTGGGCTTCTGGTGCAATCAAAAAACATGTTAAAAGATGAGGCCATAAATACCGGCGCGCGACATCTTTTTAGTGATACCTACGGAGAACAGGTTAGTCTTTATTTTATTGGGGAAACAATAGACACGGCATATTCAAAAGAATTTTGTGGTGGACCACACGTTGAAAATACAAAAAATCTTGGGCATTTTAAAATTCAAAAAGAAGAAGCAGCAAGCGCTGGTGTTCGAAGAATAAAAGCAATTTTGAAATAGCTCCTATTTTTTTTGTTTGTTGTATAATGTGTTTTATATATGTTGTGTACTTGAGTACTGATTTTAATACAGTATAATATATATATGTCTCTCTTTACAAAACAATCGAACGAAGAAATTCATTTGGTGCTAGATGTAGGTAATGGGAGTGTTGGTGGAGCCCTCGTACTATTTAAAGAAAAAAGTTCTCCCACAATTCTGTATTCAAAAAGATTACCCCTTTCTATTTCAGATAAAATACAATCTGAAGCACTTTCTATTCGAGTACTAGCAATGCTTGAGGAGGTATTAAAAAATATTGCGATTGAGGGTTTGAAACAAATACAAACTCTTTCTATTTCACAAAAAAAGGTGAAACACGTTTTTTGTATTCTAGCATCACCATGGTATGTTTCAAAAACAAAAATTTTAAAAATACAAAGCAAAGACCCCGTCTCTGTCACTAAAACTTTTGTAGATTCTTTGCTAAAAAAAGAAGAAGAATTATTTCAAAAAGCTTTAATAGAGCGTACAGATAGTACGGGTGCGACATCGCGCGCAGTTTTGGAAACAATTGAAAAAAAGATTGTTCAAGTAAAACTTAATGGTTATCATACACTTAATCCGTATCAAAAAAAGGCAAAAGATGTTGAGCTCGCTATGTATTTGAGTGTTGCAGCAGAAGATATGTTGCGTTCAATAGAGCGCCTCATTGGTAAATTTTTTTATTCTCACCACACAGCTTTCTATTCCTACGCTCTTTCCGAGTATCGGGTTATACAAAATATCTTTTCTCAAGAATCTGATTTTATTTTTATGGATATTTCAGGAGAGGTGACCGATGTAACTTCAGTGGAGCGCCATATCTTAATGGAGACGACATCTTTTCCTGTTGGCAGAAATTTTATTATTAAAAAAATAGCAGAAGAACTTACTGTTTTACCTGACATTGCTTTATCTGCAATAAATATATATACAAGTGGACACACTGATGCAATGTCTACTGAGAAGATAAAAAATGCATATCAAAAAGCAATACTCGAATGGAGTAGTTATTTTTCCCACGCAATATCAGATATTGTGAAAGGTCAAACTCCGACGAAAATTTTTGTAACTGTTGATAAAGATGTCGAGACTTTTTTTATGGAGTCAGTGAAAAATATTCTTACCCAAGAAAAAGGATACGCACCTGTGCATTTTACAACAACCGCACCTATACTTCTCAATGAGGAGACACTTTCACACTTTGTTAATTTCGCACCTCATGTTAAACGAGACCCATTTCTTGCGCTTGAAAGTGTTTTTTGTAACTCACTTTTTCATGAACGGAATTAATAAATATTTACAATCAAGGTCTGATTATATACAATAAGAGTATATAGTTAAATTATTATGCCAAAGAAAATTGTACAAGACGTGCTTCCCCCAGATTCGAAGTCAATAAGAAACATACCGCTCCCCAAAAGACGATCGTTGTCTTCTGTATCAGAATCCACAGGGTCAGAATTTGTAGCTCCCTCTGTTATTCAAACAAGAACTCTAAACACCTCTTTTGTAAAAACAACGATTCCAAATAACCTATCTAATACAACTGCCCCAAGCACACAAAATTTTTTAGATAGTAAAAAAACGTTTCAAGAAAGGAGTAGTCGAGAAGAATACGTACTACCACCCGAGGATGTGTTAAATTTTTCACAAAAACACGAAACGTTTCCTAAAAAAACGTTTTGGTTTCTTATTGTTGTTGCGATATTGGTGCTCTTGTTTTCAATTTCTTTTTTCTTTGTAAGTGCACAAGTTGAAATTGTTCCAAAATCTGAAAACGCCAATATCCAATCTACATTGGTCGCAAAAAAGACCCCACAAGCAGGTGAACTCGGGTACAATGTCATAGTACTTTCAAAAGAATCTGGAAAAGTCGTAGATGCAGAGGAGGAAGAAGCCATAGAGAAAAAAGCTTCAGGTAGAATAATTATTTTCAACAAGTATAGTCGGGGTACACAACGACTTGTTGCAAATACACGTTTTGAAACACCCTCAGGACTCATTTATCGAATTGCTGAGGCGGTGACTGTGCCAGGATACACCACAAAAGGTGTGGAAACTGTTCCAGGAAGTATTACTGTAACAGTATTCTCCGATAAGGCGGGTGAAGCTTATAATACTAGTCTTTCCGACTTCACCATACCAGGATTTGAGGGTGATCCACGTTTTAATACTATATATGCTCGTTCGGAAACAGTTATGCAGGGCGGTTTCTCTGGCGTCGTGAAGAAAGTGAGTGCGGAGACTTTATCATCAGCAAAAAATACTATGCGAGGAGAGCTTGAAGCTGAATTAACACGTGAAGCATCTCTACAAATTCCTGAGTCATACATGTTGTATCCAAATACCGTTTCATTTACATTTGAAGAGTTGCCACAAACAAATAGCACAGATACAACAGTTCAAATAAATGAACGAGGTACTATAAAAGCAATTATTTTTGATAAGCGCACTTTTTATAATCAACTCGCTACTGAAGGTTTAACAGAAATGAATACGGGTAATGTGTACATTTCAAACCCAGAAAATCTTATTGTTACTCTCTCAAATAAAGATGCTGTTACGAGTACTTTTTCAGAGGATATTTCATTTTCAGTGGCGGGGAATTCGCAGTTTGTATGGGAGGTCGATAAGGAGAAAATAAAGCAGGACCTTGCTGGAAAAGCACGAAAAAATCTAGGTTCTGTGCTTTCTACCTATCAAGCAGTCGATACAGCAACCGTAATGCTCAGTCCTTTTTGGAAGCGGTCCTTCCCCAAAAACCCGGATAAAATTATTGTGAAGGTACAGGGGGTTGACTAAATATTAGATTTTGTTAGTATACTTCGCATTGCTTATATTGTAATGGATACACACAGCGAAAAGAGTCAGGTTACGGGTTTTGTTACAGAAGCTTTACCCAATACGTTCTTTAAGGTCAAACTTGACGGCAAGGAGGAAGAGATTCTTTCGTATCTTGCTGGTAAGATGCGATTGCATAGAATTAGAGTATTGATCGGTGATAAAGTTCTACTCGAACTTGATCAGTATGGTGGTAAGGCACGAATCACAAAACGTTTATAAAATTTATATAGTTTATTGTATACATACAATGAGAGTTCGAGCGTCTGTTAAAAAAATATGTGAGAAATGTGAAGTTGTCCGAAGAAAAGGGTATGTGTATGTTGTGTGTAAAAGTAATCCACGACATAAACAACGACAAGGTTAATTTTATATAGAAATTTTTTATGAGAATTTTAGGTATTACAATTCCAGAGAGTAAACGATTAGAGATTGGACTCACAACACTGTATGGTATTGGTCGTCCACTTGCGAAAAGAATTCTTACTGAAGCTAAGATTGAACATGGTAAAAAACCAAAAGATCTTACCGTTGATGACGAAAACACTATTCGAGGCATTATTGAGAAATTTAAAATTGAAGGTGATCTAAAGCGAGAAGTTGCTCAAAATATAAAACGTCTAAAAGATATCAAAGCATATCGTGGCTCTCGACACACTCGTGGTTTGCCTTCACGTGGTCAACGCACAAAAACAAATTCTCGAACACGTCGAGGAAATGTTCGAAAGACTATGGGAAGTGGAAAGCGAACTGTTGATAAAAAATAATTAAAATCAGTTATGGGAAAGAAACGAATTGTAAAAAAAGGAGAAACCGAAGGTGCAGAAGGAGTTGAAAAAACTCAAACTGTTTCATCTAAGAAAAGAATCGATACAGGAACTCTTTATGTGCAATCTACATACAACAATACAAAAGTTATTCTTACTGACCTAAAAGGTAATACACTCGCTTGGTCTTCAAGTGGTTCACTTGGATTTAAAGGTGCAAAAAAGGGAACTCCATTTGCTGCTGCAAAAGTTGGTGAACTTCTTGCTGTAAAAGCACAAACTATGGGCATGAAAGAGGTGGTGGTTGTTGTTCGAGGTGTTGGTTCTGGGCGCGAATCTTCTATTCGTGGTTTTATTTCAAAAGGAATTAATATTTTATCAATCAAAGATGTGACTCCAGTGCCTCACAACGGGCCGAAGCCACCAAAGCCACGACGAGTATAATTTCAATATAAAATAATATGATAATTGGACCACGATACAAAATAGCACGACGTTTGGGAGCCCCTGTATTTGAGAAAACTCAAACACAGAAATTTGTGCTATCAGAGGCAAAGAGGGCGGGGATTGGGAAATCTACAAAGGGCAGAAAGGGAGGTTCTCGACAAAAGACTGATTTCGGAGTTCAAATGAATGAGAAACAGAAGGCTCGTTTTTCGTATCTTCTTTCAGAAAAACAATTTTCAAACTACGTCAAAAAAGCCCTCACAACAAAAGGTACGAATAATACAGGTGCCCTTCTTGAATTACTTGAGTCTCGACTTGATAACGTTGTGCTACGGGCGGGTTTTGCGCACGCACGACTTCTCGCACGACAAATGGTTTCTCATAATCATATTCAAGTAAATGGGCGTACCGTTAATATTCCTTCATTTAAAGTTTCTCTTGGAGACATTGTTACTGTTCGAGAGGGAAGTTTAAAGAAAACTCTTTTTATGGGTCTTGAAGAGCGACTTACTGCAAAGACAGCACCGTCTTGGCTTAAGGTAGATGCAGAAAAGAAACGTGTCGAAATTCAAGGTGCCCCTAAGATGGACAATGGGGAGCTTTTGTTTGATCCGAACTCCGTGATTGAGTTTTATAGCAGATAACACTGATAAGGGTATTGCATTTTTTTTAAAGTAGTGTAGAATTTATCAGTTAATTAATAAGCGTCACTATTATGGTTCACCACAGTATTGTATTGCCTTCAAAGCCAAAGATCATATCAGAAGATAATTTTTCTGCTGTCTACGAAATAGATGGCTTGTATCCTGGGTATGGTCATACATTAGGAAATTCTTTACGAAGAATTGTCCTCTCTTCACTTCCAGGTGCTGCTATTACGTCTGTAAAAATTGATGGTGTAAGCCATGAATTTTCTGTATTGGATGGTGTGAAAGAGGATGTAATCACTCTTCTTCTTAATCTTAAGAAAGTTCGAATTGCAATGCACACTGATGAGTCTCAAACCGTTACACTTAAAGTAAAAGGCGCTCAGACAATTACAGCGAATGATATAAAAGCGAGTGGTCAAATTTCAATACTTAACCCAGACCTTGTAATCGCACATATTACTGACAAAAATACAGAACTTTCAATCGAGCTTCTTATTGAAAAAGGACTTGGATATGTTTCAAAAGAAGTCCTTCAGAAGAATCGAGTTGATATTGGCATAATCACTCTTGATGCAGTATTTACTCCGATTGAACGAGTAAGTTACGAAGTAGAAAATATGCGTGTTGGCGATCGAACTGATTTTAATCGTCTTAGAATTTCGATTCAAACTGATGGCACCATTACACCTCATGACGCACTTGAAAAATCTATCGAAATCATGATCCATCAACTTAAAGCAATCGTTGGCTTTAAGGAAGAAGAAGTTTTTGAGGTTTCTACTTCAGACGCGTTAGATTCAGGCGATAAAAAAGAACTCGACCCGGAATTTCTTAAAACTCGAATTGAGTCACTTAATCTCTCATCTCGTACTGTAAATGCGCTTACAAGTGCAAATATTCGGACGATCGGTGGATTGGTGCGAAAGAAGGAAAAGGATGTTACTGACATTGAGGGTCTTGGAACAAAGGGAGTTATTGAGATTAAAAAGATGCTTGCAGAATTTAGCGTTACACTTAAATAATTACAGTACATATCATGCGGCATCATCGGTCAACAAAAAAATTCGGACGAACTAAAAACCAAAGAAACGCTCTGATGGCTTCTCTCGCGCGCTCACTTATTTTAAAAGAGAAAATTACAACTACTATAACAAAAGCAAAAGCACTTCGACCTATTGTTGAAAAACTTGTAAGTCGAGGGAAGACAACTACTGTTGCATCACGACGACTTCTTATTTCACGAGTTGGTAGTGAAGGTGCTGTAAAACTTATCAACACACTTGGCCCTAAATACAAGGAACGAGCTGGCGGATATACTCGTATTATTAAACTCGGTACTCGTGCCAGTGATCGAGCAGAAATGGCTGTTATAGAATTTGTATAATGTATGAAACACACAATAGACGCACAAAATAAAAAATTAGGACGAGTTGCAAGTGAAGCGGCAAAGATTCTTATAGGCAAACAATCAACTGATTTTACTCGAAATACATTTCCAACTCTTATAGTACACATTGTAAACGCATCAAAGGTTTCTATGGACGCTAAAAAGCTACGAGAAAAAGAATATGTTCGATATTCTGGATTTCCAGGAGGAATCAAGCGTTCATCTGGACAGGCTGTTGTTGCAAAAAAAGGTTACAGTATTTTATTTCGTGATGCAGTATATGGTATGCTCCCTTCAAACAAGCTTCGAGCAAAGATAATCAAAAATTTAATTGTTACTGAATAATATATGATTACAGAAGAACACAAAAAATACATAGAGGCTATTGGCCGACGCAAAACATCAGTTGCGCGTGTTCGAATTACCGAATCTGCAAAAAGCTCTATTACTGTAAACGACCGTGAGCATGAGAACTATTTTCAAACCAAAGCACTTCAACTCGTTACTAAAGAAGCACTTCAGGTAGCACAGATTCCAACAAAATTTAAAATAACGGTAGTGATAAAGGGTGGTGGTATTAGCTCTCAAGCACAAGCACTTCGACATGGAATAGCACGAGCACTCACTATTTATGATGCTGAACTCCGAAAGAAATTAAAGCCTTCAGGGCTTCTCAAACGTGATGCGCGCGCCAAAGAGCGACGCAAGTTCGGTCTCAAAAAAGCTCGAAAAGCACCTCAGTGGTCAAAACGATAATTCTTAGAAAACGCTTTTAATAACAGATTTTTATCTCTAGTTACCTTCCCAACTTTATTTTTTCTTTACGTTTTCTTTAGAAATCGTGTATAGTATTTTCTATTACCATGACACATACAATAGATAACAACGAAGAAGAGCGAGACGACAGCATCGATGAAACAGAAGATGATGTTGTTCTTGAGCGTGACAATGAGTACACACCCAAAGAACCTGCAGAGGTCATCGCCAAGCTTCGCCTAAAATTAAAAGCGTGCGAACAAGAAAAACAAGAATATCTTGATGGTTGGCAACGTGCGAAAGCAGATTTTATTAACGCTCGCAAACAAGAAGAACTTTCGCGAAAAGAACTTGTAACTTTTTCAAATGAACACCTTATATCAGATCTCATTCCTGTACTAGATAGTTTTGATATGGCAATGGGTAATAAAGTGGCGTGGGAGCAAGCACCGAAAGAGTGGCGTATGGGAATCGAATATATTTATACACAATTTCTCTCAATACTTTCTCAAAGCGGCTTACTGCAGCAAACATCAGAGCCGGGACATGTTTTTGATCCTCGTTTGCATGAGGCGGTAGATACAATGGAAACTAACGAGAAAGAAAAAGACGGTCAGATCTTTCAAATTTTACAGAAAGGGTATAGTCTAAATGGTAAGCCGATTCGTTCAATAAAAGTAAAAGTTCAGAAATATACAGCTTTAAATACGTAACTCATTAATCACTAATTTCAAAAAAATAGTATGGCAAAAGTAATAGGAATTGATTTAGGTACCACAAATTCTGCAGTTGCAGTTATGGACGCAGGCAGTCCAAAAATTCTTGAAAATGCTGAAGGTGCACGCACCACCCCATCTATTGTTGCAGTATCTAAAAATGGTGAAAGAACTGTGGGTCTTCTTGCAAAACGGCAAGCAGTTACGAACCCAAAAAACACTGTTTTTGGTATCAAGCGATTTATTGGTCATACATATGCTGATCCAGCAGTTCAAAAAGATAAAGCAACTGTACCATACGATATGTCTGGAGGAAGTGATGATGGTGTTCTTATAAAAATGGGTGAAAAAGAATACCGACCCGAAGAAATTTCTGCAATGATTTTGCAAAAAATAAAAACTGACGCAGAAGCAAAGCTGGGAGAAAAAGTTACAGAAGCTATCATCACCGTTCCCGCATATTTCAACGATGCACAAAGAAAAGCGACGAAAGACGCTGGCAAAATTGCAGGGCTTGATGTAAAAAGAATTATTAATGAGCCTACAGCGGCAGCACTTGCATATGGATTTAATAAAAAGAAAGATGAAAAAATTGTTGTGTTCGATTTTGGAGGAGGAACATTCGACATTTCTGTACTTGAAGTGGGCGATGATATTGTAGAAGTAAAATCAACCGACGGAGACAGTCATCTTGGAGGAAAAGACATCGATCAAAAAATAATTCACTTTTTAGCGCAAGAGTTTAAGAAAGAAAGTGGTATCGATCTTACAAAAGATGCGTTCGCTCTTCAACGTCTCGATGAAGCTGCAGAAAAGGCAAAGCATGAACTTTCAACAGCGCTTGAAACTGAAATCAATATTCCTTTCATTACGTCAGACGCAAGCGGCCCAAAACATTTCCTATTAAAAATGACTCGAGCAAAACTTGAAGAGCTTACCTCAGAATTTATTGAGCGTGCAATCATGATTACTAAGCGTGCAATGGAAGCCTCTCCGTTTAAGGTTGGTGATATCAACGAAGTTATTCTTGTTGGAGGACAAACTCGCATGCCAAAGATAGAGCAAGCAGTGAGAGAGTTTTTTGGAAAAGAGCCAAACAAATCTATCAATCCCGATGAAGTGGTGGCACTCGGTGCTGCAATTCAAGGAGGTATTATTTCAGGAGATGTAAAAGATATTCTTCTTCTCGATGTTATCCCACTTTCACTTGGTATTGAAACGATGGGTGGAGTTTCAACAAAACTCATTGAAAAAAATACTACAATTCCTGCCTCACGTTCTCAAACGTTTTCAACTGCAGCAGATAATCAAACATCAGTAGAAATTCACGTTACACAAGGTGAGCGCCCGATGGCCTCTGACAACAAAAGCCTTGGTAAATTTATTCTCGATGGTATTCCACCTGCACCACGAGGTATACCACAAGTTGAAGTAACATTTGATATCGATGCAAACGGAATCCTCAATGTAAAAGCGAAAGATAAATCAAGTAATAAAGAACAGTCAATTCGCATTGAAGCAAGCTCGGGTCTTTCAAAAGATGATATTGAGCGTATGCAAAAAGATGCAGAAATGCATAGTGAAGAAGACCGAAAAAAGAAAGAAGTTGTTGAAGCTCACAATATGGCAGAGCAACTTATCTATACAGCAGAAAAATCATTGCAAGACAACGCTGCAAGTATTCCTGAAGAGATAAAAAAAGCTGTTACGGAAAAAATTGACGCTGTAAAGAAAGTAAAAGAAGGGGGAGACAAGGATGCGATCACTTCCGCAACAAGTGCGTTATCATCTGAACTTCAGAAAATCGGCGAACACATGAGCAAACAACAAGCTCAATCGGCCACACAATCATCTGAGCAATCATCGGCTCAATCAACAGAATCAAATACGGGAGATGCGCCACGCGACATACCCTTTGAAGAAAAGAAGGACGACACAGCCCCTCAGTCATAATCTACCCGACACATGGCAAAAGATTATTATGAAATACTTGGTATTACAAAAGAAGCTTCTCAAGACGAAATAAAAAAAGCGTTTAGAAAACTTGCGCACCAATGTCACCCTGATAAAAAAGGCGGTGATGAAGCGAAGTTTAAAGAAGTAAATGAAGCGTATAGTATCCTCTCAAACGAGCAAAAACGCTCTGAGTACGATGCATATGGCCGTACCTTCAGTGGTGCTGGTGGCGGACAAGCAAATGGCTTCAGTGGCCAAGGCGGCTTTGGTGGTTTTGATTTCTCTCAATTTACCCAAGGAGGACAAGGATTTGAAGGTTTTGATTTCGGAGATATTTTTGGTGAAATGTTTGGCGGCGGAAGGCGTGAACGCAATAAGCGTGGCCGAGATATTTCCATAGACATAGAGCTTACATTTGAAGAGTCTGTTTTTGGCACAACTCGAAAAGTACTTCTTGCAAAGACATCTATTTGTTCACATTGTAAAGGCGAAGGTGGAGAACCTGGTACAGAAATGTATACATGCAAGACATGTAATGGAAATGGAAAAATTCGTGAAATAAAACGTACTATATTAGGATCTATAGCAACAGAGCGTGTGTGTGAGACGTGTCGAGGGCGAGGCAAAACCCCGAAAGATCGTTGTAAAGAATGTAAGGGTCTCGGAATACTAAAAAAACAACAAGAAATTGAGATACAAGTTCCCTCAGGTATTGATAATGGAGAGATGATACGGATGACAGGCGCTGGTGAAGCAATGATTGGGGGTACTTCAGGAGATTTGTATGTAAAAATTCATGTAAAACGACATCCTGTATTTCGAAAGGAAAGCAACCACTTGCTTATGGATTTAAATATAAAATTAAGTGACGCGCTTCTTGGTGTGGCACAAAGTATAAAAACGCTTGATGGAGACATTACTGTTACTATTCCAGAACAAATTTCCTTTGGTGAAATACTTCGCGTACGAGGAAAAGGTGTCCCATATGGCAAAAAAGAAAGGGGGGATTTGCTTATAAAAGTGAATATTGAATTACCACGCAAACTATCTAAAGAGGCCAAAAAGATTATAGAGCAATTAAAAAAAGAGGGGGTGTAGAATAAAGGTATGAATTATAACTACCCCTTATTAGAAAAAGTATTTTCTGCATCCTTAATAGAAAACAGTAACATGAAGGAGCGCCAACGCTTGGAGAGAACATCAAGCTCAAGCACCAGGATGTCCGTGGGAAAATGGGTACCAGGAATCCTTCTACTCGCAGTTTAAGGTTGATCTTGGTGATTGGTCGAGATTCATGAGTGTTGGTGAACTGGTGTTCGTTGTGTACCAGACTATCTATGTCTACAACAATACGAGAATTCACTCTGCACTTAAGATGTCACCAGTACAATTTGCGGAAAAAATCGCACAGAGATACAATTTAGGGAGCAAGGTTGGTGTGCTATGAAAAGGGGGAGGCGCACACTGATTCCAGTGATCGAAAAGTTTCGGCCATTTTAGCTCAAATGAAGCTGATAAGTATAAAAAGATTGGAAAGAGGTTTGTATGTAATTTCTAATGATCTTCTTAATGAAATCAAAAAACGCTTAAGATCATTTCTAAATCTCCGGTCAAGCTTTTAAAAACCTCTCGGTTCTGCTATTATTTCCAACATAATGAATAAAGGAAAGAAGACGCTTGTTTCAGGTGTAAAACCAACAGGTCGGCCACATATTGGCAATTACTTTGGCGCAATGAAACAATTTGTTGATAAGCAAGATGAGTTTGATAGCTATCTTTTTATCGCAAATCTCCACGCACTTACGTCGGTTGAAAATCCCGAAGATCTTCATCGGGGCACACTCGATCTCGCTATAGACTATCTTGCTATAGGTCTTGATCCAGAAAAAGTTACGTTATATATACAGTCCGACGTTCCACATGTCGCGGAGCTTACATGGATGTTTAATTGCATCACCACAATGCCGTATCTCATGCGTGCACATGCATTTAAAGATGCTGAAGCAAAAAATCACGAGATCAATGTGGGCGTATTTGGCTACCCACTTCTTATGGCGGCCGATATTATTCTTCCAGGGGCAAATGTTGTGCCGGTGGGCATGGATCAAAAACAACACATTGAAATTGCTCGAGATACAGCAGAGAAGTTTAATCATATGTTTGGAGAAACATTTACCTTGCCAGAAGCACTCATTTTGCCCACTGTAATGACCGTGCCCGGCACTGATGGCCGAAAGATGAGTAAGAGCTATAGCAATACCATCGGCCTTTTTGCAACAGATGAGGAAATACAAAAAGCTGTAATGAAAATTCCAACTGATTCAAAGGGAGTGGAAGAGGTGAAGGATCCAGAGACATGTACCGTTTTTACACTTCACAAACTATTTGCGAGCGTAGAAGAACTTTCTGAGCTTCGCGATCGATATACACAGGCAAATGGAGCACAAGGAATTGGGTATAAAGAAGCAAAGGACTTGCTCATTAAAAATATCTCTGCGTTTATTGCTCCACTTCGAGTACGACGAGAAGAGATCGCAAAGGATCCTGAGCGTGTTATTCAGATATTGCAAAAGGGTGGAGAAAAAATGTACGCCCATGCAGAGAAAAAAATGAAGGAGGTGCGAGAAAAAGTAGGGCTTTCATTTTAATAAATAAAATTAGCATAAAAAACACAACAGACATGGAAAGAATTTTGATAAAAGATCTTAGTGGAAATATTGGTGGAGAAGTCCTTATAAAAGGTTGGGTTGATATTCGTCGTGATCATGGAAAGCTCATTTTTATGGATATTCGTGATGTGTCTGGAAAAGTACAGGCTGTTGCTTTGCCAAATCATACTGAAGCACACACTATAGCAAACACAGTGCGACCCGAGTGGGTTCTTGAAATGCATGGAAAAGTGAATGCACGTCCGGAGAAGATGATAAAAAAGGATGAACAAAACGGAGTAATTGAAATAGAAATTTTAAACATTGTAGTGCTCAATAAAGCAACGACACCAGTATTTGATGTTGGTACAGATGGGCGCGACATCAACGAAGAAACTCGTCTCAAGTATCGCTACTTAGATTTGCGGCGACCACGCATGCAAGCAAATATTCATAACCGTCACAAAGCAATACAATTCGTCCGCGAATTTTATACGCGACACAATTTTACAGAAATAGAAACTCCATATTTAACAAAATCAACACCTGAAGGTTCTCGCGACTACATTGTGCCATCTCGCCTCGACCAAGGTAAATTTTACGCCCTTCCACAATCACCGCAACAATACAAACAACTCCTTATGTCTGCTGGTTTTGAACGATATTTTCAAATAGCGCGATGTTTTCGTGATGAAGACACACGAGGTGATAGACAGCCTGAGTTTACACAAATAGATATTGAGATGAGTTTTGTGGTGCAAGAAGACGTAATGGTAATGAATGAAAAAATGATCACAGAGCTCGTTGCGACACTGTATCCAGAAAAACAAATAACACAGATTCCATTCCCACGATTTTCATACAAAGAGGTGATGGAAAAATATGGTAGCGAGAAGCCCGATTTACGCAAAAACAAAAACAACCTAAACGAGCTCGCATTTTGTTGGGTGGTAGATTTTCCATTTTTTGAAAAAACAGAAGAGGGTGGTTGGACATTTACCCACAATCCTTTTTCTGCGCCAAAGCCAGAGTTTGTAGCCGATTTACTTGCAGAAAAAAATATTGGCGACATCGTAGCTGCGCAATACGATATGGTGCTCAATGGATTTGAAATAGGTGGCGGAGGAATTCGAAATCATACTCCTGCAATGCTCCGCGCGGTGTTTGAAATTATGGGATACGAGTCAGAAAAAATCGAGAAAAACTTCGGCCACATGCTTGAGGCATTTGCTTCTGGAACACCTCCACACGGTGGGCTCGCTTTTGGTTTTGACCGTCTTATCATGATTTTACAAAACGAACCAAATATTCGAGAGGTGATAGCGTTTGCAAAAACAGGAGAGGGTCGTGATCCAATGATGCAGTCGCCGGCAGAGGTTGCAGAGACACGACTTAAAGAACTCGCATTAGATATTGTTCTAAAGAAAAAATAACCCCTGTTTGTATGTCTACATGGAACGTAAAAACTGAAGTATTTGAAGGTCCTCTTGACCTCTTGCTCTCTCTCATTGAAAAACGCAAGCTTTTTATAAACGACATATCACTTTCAAAAGTTACCGACGATTATGTGTCATATATTCATGACGCAGAGCATGGAACGCTTGGAGAACGGACTCATTTTATCTTAATTGCTTCGACACTTTTACTTATAAAATCAAAATCACTTCTTCCAACACTCACACTCACCGATGAAGAAGAGCACAGTATCGAAGACCTTGAACGCCGCCTTAAAGAATTCAAACGAATCAAAGAATTGAGTTTACATGTAAAAAAACTATTTGGAGCACAAATTCTTTTTTCAAAAACTCCACAAAAAAATATCGAGCCCATGTTTTCTCCTGGAAAAAAGATCAGTGGCGCATCTATGTATGCTGTATTGCAAGATATATTAAAAAATATTCCCAAAATTGAAATGCTGCCTAAAGCAATTGTACAGAAAGTTATGAGTCTTGAGGAAATGATCGAACGACTCACAGATCGAGTGAAGCAAAATCTAAAAATGAATTTTTCAGATTTTTCAGGTAAACGCAATTCTATTTCTAAAGAAGAAAAGGTTACCATTATAGTAAGCTTTCTTGCTATGCTTGAATTAGTAAAACAAGGTATCATTCATGTTCATCAAGAACATCGAGCAAGTGATATTAATATGGAGACAAATGAAGTAACATTACCATCATACGGTTAATTGTCATGGAAAATAAAACGGAAAATATTTCTCAGCTCGTAGAGGCAATATTATTTTTTAAAAATGAGCCGATTTCTGTTGCTGATATAGCTTCGCTTTTAGAAAAGGATGTTTCTGAAATAGAGACGACGGTCGGTGTGTTGCAAGAAATATATGCAACACGCGGTATTAGAATTGTTCGAAATGGTGATGAAATTATGTTTAAAACCGCTCCAGAAGCAAGCGAGCTTATTACTGTAACAACTAAAGAAGAACTATCGAGAGATTTAGGAAAAGCACAGCTTGAAGTACTTTCAATTATTCTCTACAAACAGCCCGTATCTCGACGTGAAATAGACTATATTCGAGGGGTAAATTCAAGCTTCATTCTTCGCAATCTGCTTGTGCGAGGACTTGTTGAAAAAACGGAAACAAAAGAAGGAGATAGAAGTTTTACCTACAAACCCACGTTTGATTTGCTATCATATATGGGACTTAGTAGTATTTCGCAATTACCTGAGTATGAAAAGATGAAACAGGAAATAGAGACAGTAAAAGAAAAAGAATCACAAGATGCCAACAACTAACTTATTTGAGAAAATTCTTGTACCCGTGATGTCAGTAATTGTGATCGCAGTGCTTTTTTTGTTGTATTTTGAATCAATGCAAAGTGTAAAAACAGACACAATTTATACACCGGTTGCGATTAAAAATTATGCAGATCCTTTTAAGGAAATTTTTCTGTCAGCAAAGTCAGCAATTGTATGGGATGTAAAGGGGGGAAGAATTGTGTATGAAAAAGAATCAGATATGGTTCTTCCTCTTGCATCTCTTACAAAAGTAATGATGGCTATTACTGCAGCTGATCTCGTACCAAAATCAACAGTAATTGTAATACGTAAAGAATTTCTAGAAGAAGAAGGGGACTCAGGACTTTTTGTTGATGAATCATGGACACTTAAAGATCTTCTTGATTTTAGTCTCATGACTTCTTCAAATGACGGCTCACGCGCAGTCGCATCTGTAATTGGGGCGGTGAAAAGTGGAACAGCAAACTACACCATCGGACGACAAGAATTTGTGCGCGAAATGAATGAAAAGGCAGAAAAGATTGGACTTTCTCAAACGTATTTTAGTAATGAAAACGGTCTTGATACGGATGAACCACTTGGGGGTGCCTATGGGACAGTAAGAGATGTCGCATATCTTTTTGAATATGCATTACGCAATTATCCAGAAGTAATGGAGTCGACAACTCGCAGCGAGCGAAACATGGTGTCTCTTAATAATATTGTGCATAGAATTTATAATACAAATTGGAATGTGTACACTATTCCAGCAGTAATTGCTTCAAAAACAGGCTACACTAGTCTTGCGGGGGGAAATTTAGCAATTGCTTTTGATCCCGAACTCGGCCGACCAATTATTATTTCAGTACTCGGTTCAACGCGTGATGGACGATTTACCGATATTGCAACACTCATCGAGGCAACGCGAGAGTATTTGGACAATGAAAGATAGACTCAATTTTATTTATACATCATTTATTTACACGGTATGATTATTTTAGATCTTGCAAAAGTATTTCTTCCATCAATTCTTGCTTTCGCTGTTGGTATACTTATTACTCCAATTTTGACGCACTATTTGTATAAATATAAAATGTGGAAAAAGAAGGGGGGGAAGGTTGATATGTCGGGGAAAGACACACCGATTTTTAATAAACTCCATCAAGAAAATGAGACAAAAACTCCGCGCATGGGAGGAATTGTTATTTGGGCAAGTGCGTTCATTACTATTTTAGGTACATGGTTTTTGGCACACATCATTCCAAATGAGACTATTCAGAAACTTGATTTCTTGAGTAGAAATCAAACATGGATTCCTTTTTCTACTCTCATGCTTGGTGCACTTGTAGGACTCATTAATGATTTGCGCGATATACGAGAAAGCGAACATGGAATCGCAAAAGGAATGTCGCTTAAAAAACGCTTGCTTATCGTTGGTGCTATTGGCCTTCTCTGTAGTCTTTGGTTTTATTTCAAACTCGATGTTATGAGTATTGGACTTCCAGGAGCTCTCGTTACATTTCATCTCGGCTGGCTTTTCATTCCTTTTTTTGTACTGGTTGTGGTAGGTATTTATTCAGGAGGTATTATCGACGGTATCGATGGACTTGCAGGAGGAATTTTTGCAACCATTTTTGCAGCGTATGCTGGTATCGCTTTCTATCAACAACAAATAGATCTTGCTGCATTTTGTGGGCTTATTGTTGGGGGAATTCTTGCATTTCTATGGTTTAATATTCCACCTGCGCGATTCTACATGACAGAAACGGGCACGATGGGCCTCACAATCACTCTCGCGGTTGTTGCTTTTATGACAGACACACTTGGAGGAGGGTACGGTATTCTCGTACTTCCAATTATTGCTTTTCCTCTTATTATGACTTCGCTCTCGAACATAATTCAAGTAGGTTCAAAAAAATTACGCAATGGAAAAAAAGTTTTTTTGGTGGCGCCGATTCATCATCACTTCGAGGCACTTGGTTGGCCTTCATATAAAGTAACGATGCGTTTTTGGATTATCAGCATCATTTTTGCAATTATTGGGATGATTTTGGGTTTGATTGGTTAAATTGAACTAGATGCTTCGTGTGCGAAAAGGGGATAAGGGCGCGTTGACATTTTGGTTGTTTTATACTAAAATTTCTTCCTAGATCGTCACTAGCGCACACTAAGGAGGGTTTTCGTGGTTTACTTTAATCCCCCAACCTACTCCGTTATTCTTCCACTTCCTGGGTATTTTAGTGATAGTCTCATTCGTAAAGATCCGGAGCTTCATGGTAATATCCTGACATGGCTTTTCTCACAGGGTTTTGGCTCCATCAATTTCGAAATCATTTCCCTGGGTGTGGGGTTGGAAGATTGGTTCGTGGTAGTCTTTTATTATTGATCCGCCCAAGCGCCTTGCGAGAGAAAAGTATGCACCACGCATAAATCTCTCGCAAGGCGCTTTTTTTTTGAAAAAAAAATGCGATAATAGCACAATACTTTTTGTATCTTTATTATGAAACATGCTGATATAGACAAACCCCTCCTTTTATCAATTATTGTTTTATCAATTGTTGGTTTTTTTATATTTACCTCAGCATCACTTAGCCTACTTGCTCGTGAAGATTCTCGTTTTTCAAATGTTGCATTTTCGCAAACTGTTTTTGGATTATTTCTTGGTACGGTAGCACTTATTGTTACATCAAAAATATCATATCGATTTTGGAAAAAACATGCACTCATTCTCTTTCTTGCGTCACTATCACTCACAGCGCTCGTATTTATCCCATTTCTCGGGTATGAACACGGTGGGGCGAGGCGTTGGCTTACAATTGGTTCTTTTTCATTTCAACCATCAGAAGTATTGAAAATCGGCTACATCATATATCTCGCGGCATGGATAGCTAATATAAAAAATGGAGTTAAAACATTTTCATATGGTTTTTTACCGTTCGCTATTATTACTAGCGTTGTAGGATTAATACTACTTAATCAGCCAGATACTGATACTTTCTTTGTCATCTTTCTTGCAGGACTCTCTTTATTTTGGGTAGGAGGTGCACGATTCAAATATATCGCACTTATTATACTTATTGCACTCATCGGTCTCTTTTCTATAGTAATTATGCGACCATATCTTACTGATCGTTTATCTACTTTTCTAGATCCAAATCAAGACTCACTTGGCTCAAGCTATCAGATCCAACAATCACTGATTGCAGTAGGTTCAGGGGGTATTGTAGGAAGAGGATTTGGAAAAAGTATTCAAAAATTCAATTTTCTTCCCGAACCAATAGGGGATTCGATTTTTGCGGTCGCCGCCGAAGAATTTGGATTTATAGGTAGCGTTGGTATTGTGCTGATGTTCCTCTTTTTTGCTTTTAGGGGCTTAAAAATAGCGACTCGGGCACCAGATATGTTTGGTGGACTTGTAGCTGTTGGAATTGTTATACTAATATCGTCCCAAGCATTTATCAATATTGCATCGATGCTCAATGTGTTTCCGCTTTCAGGCATTCCACTTCCGTTTGTAAGTCATGGTGGCACAGCGCTCCTAGTTACACTTGCAGGGGTAGGAATTCTTCTCAATATATCAAAATATCAAAAATCTAAATAACATCTATGAGAATATTGTTTACAGGGGGAGGTTCGGGAGGTCATTTTTATCCTATTATTTCAGTTGCACAAGAAATCAATAGGGTAAGTAGAGAAAACAGACTACTGAGTCCAGAACTTTTTTTCATGTCTCCAGAGCCGTACAATGCGGGAGTACTTTTTGATAACAATATTACTTTTAAAAAAAATTATGCTGGGAAAATGCGTCGCTATTTTTCTATTTTAAATTTTTTCGATATTTTTAAAACAGGTTGGGGGGTGTTACAGTCTTTATGGGGTGTATACATGATATATCCCGACGTAGTATTTGGGAAGGGTGGATACGCGAGCTTCCCCGCATTACTTGCTGCGCGTATTTTAAGAATCCCTATTGTGATTCACGAATCTGATTCTGTTCCGGGTAAAGTAAACAAATGGGCGGGGAAATTTGCACAAAAAGTAGCGGTGTCATATCAAGAAGCTGCACGATTTTTTCCTCCAGAAAAAGTTGCTTACACTGGAAATCCTATTAGAAAAGAAATTGCTGTATCATTACGTGAAGGCGCTCATGAATTTTTTAAACTTGAAAAAGATGTTCCGGTCATTTTTATTTTAGGTGGTTCTCTTGGTGCACGAATGATAAATGATGTAGTTGTTGATGCAATTCCTCAACTTGTTACAAAATATCAAGTGATTCACCAAACAGGGAAACAAAACATGGCAGACGTAGTGGGGCGAACGAGTGCGATGCTCATACATAGCGAAAAAAAGAATCGTTACAAGGCTGTTGATTATCTCGATGCACTTCAAATGCGTATGGCTGCAGGCGCATCGGATTTAATCATTTCACGAGCTGGTTCAACTATTTTTGAAATAGCAACGTGGGGAGTACCTTCAATTCTTATTCCTATATCAGACTCCAATGGCGATCACCAGCGAAAAAATGCATTTGCGTATGCGCGTAATGGCGCAAGTCTAGTTATCGAAGAGGAAAATTTAACTGCCAACATTTTAACTTCAGAGATAGAGCGAATTCTTGAAAACAGTGAGTTACAACAAAAAATGAAAGAGGGCATAAAAAAATTTGTAAAACCAGACGGCGCAGAACTTATTGCAAAGGAAATTTTAGCAATAGCTTTGCAGCACGAACAATAGATATGACACCTACAGAAAAAACAAAGGTGGTAACTCGATTTGCTCCATCACCAACAGGATTTATGCATATAGGTGGAGTTCGCACCGCACTTTTCGCATATTTATGGGCACGAAAAAATAATGGTACATTTATATTGCGCATCGAAGATACTGATAAAGAACGCGAAGTTCCTGGATCAATAGAGCATATTCAAGAAACACTCACATGGCTTGGTATTGAATGGGATTATGGTCCTAATACAAAAACTCTATTCGGATCTTGTATTCAATCAGAGCGCTTACATACATATAAAGAATTTGCAGAAAAACTTATAGCAAAAGGGCTTGCGTATCCGGACCCATATACCAAAGAAGAATTGGCAACATTTCGAGCACAAGCAGATGCAGAAAAAAAACCTTTCCTCTACAGAAACCATCGCCCAAAAACATTTGAAACATGGGATGGTACAAAAACTCTACGCTTAAAAGTTCCAGAAGTAAAACGGTACAAATGGCATGATGCTGTGCGTGGTGATCTTGAAGCGGGAGAAGAAGCTCTCGACGATTTTGTGCTCATAAAAAGTGATGGTTATCCTACGTATAATTTTGCGCACATTATCGACGACTATCTCATGGATGTTACACACATCATGCGTGCTGATGAATTCATCTCAAGTACACCACGTTTTTTAAGTTTGTATGATGCACTTGAAATAATACCACCTGTGTTTGTAACCCTCCCACCAATATTGCGCGATGATAGAACAAAAAAATTAGGCAAACGTGATGGCGCAAAAGATGTTCTTGAATATCGTAAAGAAGGATATCTACCAGAAGCGATGATAAATTTTCTCGCACTTATTGGCTGGAATCCGGGTACAGAACAAGAAATTTTTACAAAAGATGAACTCGTCCAAGCATTTTATATATCTAAAATCCAAAAAGCCGGTGGAGCTTTTAATGAAGAAAAACTTCTCTGGATTAATCATGAGTGGATAAAAAAAATACCCCTCGCGCGCGTGTATGAAATAATTACTGAACATATAACGTCATATAACAGAACATTCGATGCTGGAAAAGAACGTATAGAACGCATTACCCCGATTATTCTTGAAAGAATACAAACATGGGGAGATATCAACATTATGCTACAAGAAGGTGCGCTTTCATTTTTTTTCACAGCACCACAGTACAGCAAGGAGTCATTATCGTGGAAGGATGAAGTAAATTTTGAAAACACTAAATTGCATCTAGAAGAAGTGATAAAAAAATTTTCCACCATCAATGAATCACAATGGGATGTTGATATACTAAAAAAAGCAGTGTGGGAATATGCAACAGAAAAAGGAAGGGGTGCTGTACTCTGGCCAATACGATATGCACTTACCGGAAAAGACAAGTCCCCAGATCCTTTTATTGTTGCATCGATCATTGGAAAAAAAGAAACTCTTGATCGTTTAAAACACGCCACAACATTATAATGAAATTATCTCGCATTACAGCGTACATACTTATACTGAGTGCTATTGGTGTACATCTCCAAAATAGTTTTCCACTTTATGCTGCGACTATCGAAGAACTTCAAGAAAGTATCACCCAAAAAGCAAGCCAAATTGATGCGCTTAATAAAGAAATACTAGAGATTGATAAAAAAGTCCAAGCGACAGGTGCTGAAAGCAAAACACTACAAAATACAATTAAAACTCTTGATACATCTCAAGCGAAACTTAATACTGAAGTTAAAGTTACTGAAAGCAAAATTACAAAAACGGATCTCAACATCCAAGAGCTTGGTCTTGAAATTAACGTAAAAGCACAGAAAATAAATCGTAACCTCGACACAATTGCACAAACAATTCGTTCCATAAATGCAACCGAGAATAACTCAATGATAGAAACCTTTCTCTCAGGTGGTGATTTTTCCTCTATTTGGGACGACATTGCGCTGTTAGGAAAATTTCAAACGGGTATTAGGGAACAAATTTATGAACTCGAAGGATACAAAACCGAACTCCAAGCTAAAAAGGACGAGACCGAGGAATTAAAATCCGAACTTCAAAATTTAAAAGAACAACTTGTTGATAAGAAAACAATTGTTGAAAATAATAAAAAAGAAAAAACCGTACTTCTTACGGCTACAAAAAATGAAGAATCCGCTTTCAAAAAACTACTCGCGGAAAAAAAAGCACTCAGTGATGCATTCCAAAAAGAAATTTTTGACATTGAATCACAAATTAAAATAGCGATTGATCCATCAAGTATTCCAAAAGCAGCAAGGGGACTACTCTCATGGCCACTTGATAATGTCTTTGTAACACAATATTTTGGAGATACTGCATTTTCAAAAAGTGGTGCATACAATGGAAAAGGGCACAATGGAATAGACTTCAGGGCAACCAAAGGAACACCTGTAAAGGCGGTGCTTTCTGGAGTTGTTGAAGAGGCAGGTAATACTGATCTAAAAATAGGCTGTTATTCATATGGAAAATGGGTTTTTATACGCCACAACAATGGTTTATCGAGCGTATACGGTCACCTAGAGCTTGTAAAAGCAAGGGCTGGGGATGTGGTCAAAACAGGTGATATTGTTGCGTATAGTGGTAATTCAGGCTATTCCACGGGCCCCCACCTCCATCTGAGCTTATTTGCAAGCCAAGGTGTAAGTGTGCAACCCCTAGTAAATAGTATCAACTGCAAAAATGTACGAATTCCTATTGCTGATCAAAAAGCATACCTCGATCCTTTCCCATACTTTTAAGTTGGTACTTCACCGTGCTCATATTTTTAGTTAGCGCCTTACTGTTTTATACAGAACGTAGAGTACATACCAAAAAGGTTGTATCACGACATCGTAAAAATTACCATGCTCTACAAAATTCCCACCAAATCTTTTTTTGAAAGCGGTAAGTCCTCTCCAAGAATCATGTCCTTTTTTATCTTCTACATCTTCGCTCACACCACCAAAGTTATACCACCTATATTTTTTTGATTGTAAATAAGAAATGGTTGCAGATTGAGCAGCATATGCGGGCATTACATTACGATATTCATTTCTTGTACCACCAAAAATAAACATAGCAGTATCGCCGTATAAAATAACTAAATTTGCCGCAAGTATTATTCCTTCGTACGAACTTAACACAAGTATTGCGTTTTTATCCGTATCACATGCTTTTAAAATGTAACGATAATATTCCTTAGGATGAAGATAAAAAGAATCGCGTGACCCAGTCTCTGAAAGTACTTCGTAAAAAATATCAAAAAAATCTGAAAGATTTTTTTCCACAATCTCTACACTAACCCCCTTTTTCTCCGCAACACGCACACTATATCGGGTATTTTTATGAAAGCCTTGAAATATCTGTTCTGTAGATTGTGACAAATCAAGATACCACTCGTTACGAGGTTGAAAAAAAGAGGAATGGTAGGTTACACCGAGAGCTTTAGTAAATATATGTGAAAGAAATGGTTCAGGATCAAAAGAATGTGAAAATGTAAAATCAGTTCTTACAAAAATAAGATTTTTCTTTTTACTAAAATCTTTAAGAAATACCTTAAGGCTGAGGAGTAGTCCTGTAAAGGAAGACTCGGAGATATGGGGGGCAATCACTGGTCCATAGGGAATATACGCGTATCTTTTCCCTGATATAAGAGGGTAAAGCACAATTTGAAACATACCCTCAACACTTTCCATATTACTTTCCACATTCTTCTGTACGTCATTCTGCTTCTGCGTATCATTCTGAGAAGAAACAACCAAAAATCGGAATACTTCTCGCCCAACATACCTTTGCCATTCACCATAAAAAAAAGCCTGAGTAAAAGGTACCGATTGATAGAGTGATGCGGGGTCAAAATCTTTACTTTGAGTAACTTCTTTAAATGAAAAAGTGGTTGACATGTGGTTGTATATAAAAAAGTATTTGTATTATACTATATGTATCTACATAATATAATGAAACAAACACACAGGCACAACCAGGGAATTATTTGGGAGATTGTCGTTATTATTGTCGCACTTCTTATTCTGAAGTTTGCATTTGACATAGATGTCCTTGCATGGTTTAAATCACCACAATTCACAGCGGCACTTGAGTACCTAAAAGAAATAATTAACACACTTAAGGAAAGCATCCAGAGTGTATTTTAAGTCTATTCTGGCTCTCTTTAACTCACCAATAATTCGTCAGCCACTACTTCCCATGAAGGCATTCAAAATATTTTTATTTTTTTTGTTGCTCCCTATTTATGGTCCGCTGTACCTACTACTTCATTTTACATTTGCGTGGTGGGAAAGTTTGCTTGAGTAAGCTACAATTGTATTGTGAAAAAAAATACTCTCATTACATCTATCGTTCTGTGTGTAATTCTATGTGGAACAGTATACTGGTATGTTGCATCACAGCTCTTTCCACTACCTTTCAATCAACAAATTAAAAATGCTGAATTGATAATTCGCGAAAAATTACTCCAAATTAGCAAGGAAATCTCGGGTACAAATCCACTTTGGGGAGACAGAGAATCATCCGACATCATCCTTTCTACCGAAGGTATTTTTGTCGCAACAAATATTGCTCGACAAAATCAATCAACAGAAAAAGCGCTCCTACGAAACTCACAACTCGATGCGGTTGCAAAACTACGTGTAAATGACATGTTTGAAAAACAATATTTTGAACATGTTTCTCCAACAGGTGAAAGTGCTTCGGATGAAGCTAATATTGTTGGCTATGAATACATTTCTATTGGTGAAAATATGGCACTTGGCAATTTCAAGGGTGATGAAGCACTTGTCGGGGCGTGGATGAATAGTCCGGGACATCGAGAGAATATCGTACACAAAAGCTACTCCGAACTCGGAGTAGCAGCAAAAAAGGGCTTGTATGATGGTGATGAAATTTGGATCGCCGTACAAATTTTTGGTAGGCCACTTTCTGAATGTTCTGAACCGTCACTTTTATTAAAAGATCGGGTAGAGAAAAAACAAACACAACTAGATACCCTCAAAGCTGAATCCGACGTCGTCTATATTCAATTACAGGAGAGTGGACAAAGCGCACAACAGTACAATGAGCAAGCAGAAAAATATAATCAACTTGTAAAAAAGGTGAACGACGCTATCACCGAGACAAAGGTGCTCATTGTGCAGTATAATAAAGAAGTTAATTCTTTTAATATCTGCATTGAAAACTAATGAAAACATTTCCGGAGAATTTTTTGTGGGGTAGTGCAACGGCATCATATCAAGTGGAGGGTGGAATCGAAAATAATGATTGGGCACAGGCAGCTCGAGATGGAAAAGTACCTCTTTGTGGAAAAGCATGTGATCACTACGCTCAATATGAAACAGATTTTGATATTGTACAAAAACTTGGGCACAACACGCATAAAATATCTTTAGAGTGGTCACGAATAGAGCCCAACGAAGGAGAGTTTGATGAAAAAGAGATCGATCATTACAAAAGGGTAATTGATGCACTTCATCGCAGAAATATCAAACCCATAGTAAATCTCTGGCACTTCACTATTCCTCAGTGGTTTTCAAAAAAGGGTGGTTTTGAAAACAAAGATGCTGCTATATTTTTTACACGATATACTACCTATGTAATAGAAAGACTCGGAGAAAAAGCCAATACATGGATTACTATCAACGAACCAATTGTATTTTCTTCAAATGGATACCATCGTGGTAATTGGCCACCTTTTAAAAAAAATATATTTACTTTTTTTAAAGTAGTCTCCAATCTCGTTGACTCCCACAATAGCGCATATGCTGCGATGAAAAAAATTCATCCGACGCTCACTATCGGTATTGCAAAAAACAATATCTATTTTCACGCAAACAAAAATCCCATTAATATTGCACTCGCTTTATTTTGTAATTGGTTTTGGAATCGACGATTTCTTAATGGTATACAGGCTCATCAAGATTTTATTGGTTTAAACTATTATTTTCACAAAAAGTTTGGTGACAAAGGAACGTATGAAAAAACTGATATGGGTTGGGATATATGCGCAGATGGTCTTTACCATCTTCTCATCGAACTTCGACGCTATAATAAACCAATTATAATTGTTGAAAATGGTATCGCTGATGCAGAAGATTCAAAAAGAAAAGCATTTATCAAAAATCACATACAAGCAGTTCATCGAGCGATACAGCAGGGGATAGATGCACGAGGATATTTATACTGGTCACTACTCGACAATTATGAGTGGGCCTCAGGTTTTGAAAAACGCTTTGGTTTGGTAGAGGTAAATTACAACACCCTCAAACGTACCATTCGACCATCAGCACTTGAATATAAAAAAATTTGCGATCAAAATTCATTGTAAAATGTAATATACACTATGGAATATCTGTGGCTCGTATTTGTTATCGTGGGTCAATTTTTAAACGCCATAGTGGTGCTTTTTGATAAACGTATTCTTTCAAAAACAGTATCTAAGCCAATTGTCTATACATTCTACGTGAGCCTTCTCTCTGGGGTTGCACTCATAATGCTACCTTTTGAAATAGTGAGTTTCCCGAGCACAATGACACTTGCGCTGTCTTTACTTACTGGTTTTAGTTACACACTTTCACTTCTTTTTCTTTATAAAGCTCTTCATTTATCACGACCATCTGAGGTCACACCTGTTGTTGGCGCATTATCAGCAATTGCTACTTTTGTATTTAGTTTCTGGATTCTTGGGGATCTGTTACCGCAAGATTTCCTACTAGGATTCATATTACTCGTACTTGGCATGCTCCTTATTTCTCATTTTCAAATTACAAAAAAAGCAATTTTTTTTACGGTTCTTGCTGGAATATGTTTTGGTTTATCATCAGTACTCTTAAAATGGATCTTTAATATTGACACCTTTGCCAATGGCTTTTTCTGGTCTCGAATGGCAAACGTGGTGGGAGCACTCCTGCTTTTGTTGTGGCCAAATAATTTACGAACAATTTTAAAAGATTTTCGACACGCTCCAGCTAAAGGAAAGTTCCTTATTTTAAATAATAAAATACTTGCGGGCCTTGCGTTTCTTTGTATATTGATTGCAATAAACCTTGGACATGTGACACTCGTAAACGCACTCTCAAGTCTACAATATATATTTTTACTTATCTTTGCTATTATTTTTTCTCACTCAATAAAAAATTATTTTTTTGAAAAAGATCATAAGGGGGAAGTGGCTCATAAAATTGCAGCTATTGGGCTTATTGTTCTTGGTTTTATTGTTCTCTTTACGTAAAAGAGTAGTAAAAGACTATGAGTATACACAATCTTAGGCGGAAAATAAAAAAAATTTGTATCATTCTCACACTACTGTTCATTATTGTTGCCTCAGTACTTTTTATTTTTTCTTTAGAAAAAATTCCTGAAAAAATAACCTATGGTGCATCCTTCAGTAAGCTTCATGCCGACGAATTAGGCTTAGATTGGAGAGATGTCTATCTTGCGATGCTCGATGAGCTTGGTATTCGTCATTTTAGACTCTCAGCTCATTGGCCAAATATTGAACCACAAAAAGATACATACAATTTTGTCGACCTTGATTTTCAAATGAAAGAAGCACAAAAAAGGGGAGTGTCGGTAATTCTCACTGTAGGTAGACGACTTCCCGGCTGGCCAGAATGCCATGAACCTCACTGGACTACAAATCTTTCGAAAGAAGAGACTCAAAAGGAGTTACTTGAGTACATAGAAGCAATTGTTTCACGATACAAAGATTATTCGAACCTTTTATATTGGCAAGTTGAAAATGAAGCCTTTTTAAATTTTTACGCGCGAGAGCACTGTAAAGATTTTTTTGATGTAGATTTTTTTGAAAAAGAAATTGCCCTTGTAAAAAAACTCGACCGGGATACCCCAATTTTTCTTACTGACAGTGGGGAATTAAGTTTATGGTACCAAGCCTACACTCGTTCTGATGTATTTGGTACAAGTCTCTATCTTTATGTGTGGAATCATACCCTTGGACCTATCAGATACCCTATTACCCCCGCATTTTTTAGAATTAAACATAACATTATACAAACCCTTTTTTCCAATAAACCTACAATTATAAGTGAACTCTCAACAGAACCGTGGCTTCTGCAACCAATCATTGCCACATCTATAGAAACTCAATTGTCACGAATGGACATTAATAAATTTAATTCAATAATTTCATTTGCAGCAAAAACAGGATTTGATACGCAATATCTATGGGGAGTTGAATGGTGGTATTGGATGAAGAAATATAATAACCATCCTGAGTTTTGGGAAAGAGCTGAGGAACTATATAATAGATAGGAGAATAAACTTTTTTTTATCTAACAAAAAATTCAAATTCATAAGATTTTATAGAAGGATTCTTAAATACATAGACATGATCCCCCTTGGGGAAATTTTTAATTTGTAACCAACACGTTTCCTTGACGTTTCCTTACAAAAGTCTTTTATAATTGGCTCTTCATAAGAATAAGTAATTATGTGTCGTAAAAGATATATTGTGCGACCTTTACAATGTTTTCTCCCCTCAATCTCCCAACAAAAAATACTCTCAGTACTTGTGAGCATTTTTTGTAATTGTCTGTAATAGAGGAGGGTTATATTCCCTATTATTTAAGATAATCTTAGATTATCGTTGAGCAAGTTCGTTTGATTTTGACCAACACTTAGATGAAGCCAACCATGGTCGGGCTCCTTCTCTCTCATAAAGGTATCGAGCAAATCCAAGGTTACCTTCAAGAGTGTGGAGATCAATATTCATTTTCTTAGCAGTAGCACCGTGATAATATTCGTTGATCTGCATTGCACCAAGGTCTTTATTATTTTTCATACCTCGGAGTGTTTGTCCTGTAGAATCTACCTGACGAAAACTAGACTCACAACGTGATACTTCAACAAGGATCGGAATGTCAGAAAAATATTTTCGAACACGCTCTTCGGTCGAAACAATTTTAGCAATTTCTTCCTTAGTATTTCTTTCTTCAACGAGCTGCGGTTTTACCATAACAAGCTGTCCTGTTGCGGACATATCCATTAGATTGCCTGAAACAGAAGCGAGAATCATATAGAAACCAAGGGCAGTTATATTTAACATATATTTTGTTTATTTGAATTGTTCCTGATGGGTTATTCAAATAAAAATCTCAGCTATTAACTGAGATTTTTATATAATAGCATATTAAAACACGACTGTCAATGACAAAATAGGTTTTCTATGGTGTAAATATAGCAAAAATATGGCCTATTTATTGGTTTTTTATTGTTTATTTAAAACAAGAGTACTATTATTTTATCTCTTTTTTATAGCACACTTCCCTTCCCTACATGAGATGGAACAAAAATGATCTCCTTCTTGAACTTTTTTGCATTCCAGACAGCAAATAAAGTGACTGTGACATGTATCAAGAGAACAATTTTCATAATTTTCAGATGGAGCATTGCATAAATCGCACACACCCACTATCTCATGACTTTCTGGTGTGTTAAAATTCATCACTTTTCTTTTATCAAACACATAGAGCGAGCCTTTAAAATCTTTCCCGGGAAATTTTTCCATATAACTCACGATTCCCCCATCAAGCTGGTACACATTCTTAAAACCTTGCTTCAAAAGATATCCAGAAGCCTTTTCACAACGCACACCACCCGTACAGACCGTTACTATCTTCTTTTCCTTTATATGAGACAGCTTTTCTTTTGTAACATAAGGAAGATCTCTAAAATTATTCATCCCGGGGAGTATAGATCCTTCAAAAAAGCCCGAACGGTATTCGTACTCATTGCGCATATCAACAATATGAAACAAATCTCTATCGTTCTCGATCCACGTACGAAGTTCTTCTGGAGAAAGACGGTTACCTGTAGTGGCTAGAGGGTCAACTTCTATATCAAGCGCATCGCTTACCAAATCTTTCCTTACTTTTATAGATAAACGTGGAAACGCATCTCCTGTGCCCACACTTCGTTTCACATGAGTGTCAATAAAACGAGCGTCAGCAAAAAAAGCACCACAAAATACATCCGTGTTCTTTTTTTCACCTTCAACTGTTGCGTTTATCCCCTCTTTAGCAATTATGATTCGCCCAGTGAGTTTTAAACGCTCACATAAACGTCGCATGTCATACATACATGTTTGTGGAGCAGCAATTTCAACATACTTATAGAAAAGTAAAATTTCGTACTCCGTTTCAGTTCCCATGACTTTTTACTATAAACAAAATTAGCTTTTACTCAAGAGGAATGATTTGGCCAGCTTCAATAGTATCACCCTCTATTAAACCATTGAGAATTTCCACATTTCCATCTTGTCCAATAATACCAAGGGTTACGGTAGTTTCCTGCACCCCTTCTCCAACTCGTTTTTGCACATACGTACCACTACTTTTTGTAGTTACCGCATAGAGTGGGATTGTCACGACATCACTTTTTTTCCCTGTTTCAAGAGTTAAATTTGCGGTGAGACCACTTTTAATTTTTGGATCAACATCACCAAGCGCTACTTTCACCTTATAGTTCACGACACCATCGACAATAGTTTCTCCTGGATCAATATACGACACAACCCCTAAAAATGTTTCCCCTTGAAAAGCATCGAGTGTTATTACAACTATATTTCCCACCGCAACTTTACCGATATTTACTTCAGAAATATTTGATTCTATCTCAAGATTATTATCTGAAATGATAGAAAGTATGGTCTCACCAACACTAACTATTTCTCCCTGTTCTACTTCTTGCTTTGTTACAACCCCAGCAAATGGAGCTCGAATTTTCATCTTAGAAATTTGTGATTGAATGTTTTGAATCTGTGCCTGCAATTGTAGTTTTCGTGCATCCTGAGCAGACACAGAGCCTGAGGGCGCACTTATTTGTGTACCACCTGCTTTTGCATTATTTAGTTTTTCCTGAGCAGAAACAAGATTAGAAAGAATCGTAGTTGCGGTAACACGAGCCGTTGAGATGTCTGTTTTAAAAGATGCAACGATTGATACGCTGTTGGTATCCCGTGCAGTAATCTTAAAAATTATCTGAGATACTTCATCAACAAGATCACGCACAGAGAACAAATATGTTTGAGATTTAACAAGAAGCTCTTCTACTTCCGTATCAGAAATTATAGCAATATCAGCTTTCCATAAATCAAGTTTTTTTTGAACAGATTTTCGTTTTGTATTAATACTTACTCGATCATCGAAAGACACAACGAAGTATGAACTCGATCCCCCCCCTTCAATTTGTGGCCTGAAGTTTGTACTGGAACCACCCCCAGGATTTTCAAAAAATTGATCGACACTTTCACGCACAATGTTGTCGGCCTTTATAAAAGAATCTGCAATAACTACTTTTGCATTTGCAATAGCGTCAGAAATAGCGATAGTGTCTGTAGCACTTACCGCTGATTCTTCAGCAAGATTTGCTTGAGCGTTTAATAGATCAGCTTGGAGTTCACTACTGTCGAGCTCAATAAGAGTTTGACCTGGCACTACACGACTACCTACATCAACATATGCAACAACTACCCTACCACTACGCTCAAAACCAAGATCTACAGTGTCGACTGCTTTTATTGTTCCCGCAGCGAGTACTGACTGCACTACACTCTTCTTTTCTACTGTAATATATGTCGTGCTCTTATCATTTTTTCTCAAAAGAAAAAAAGCTACAAAAACAACCGCCAGTGCCATTGCCCCTATAATGTAATATTTTCTTTTTGTATTTTTTTTATTCATATATATTGATATTGTTTATGTTTTTACCTGCATAATATCAGAAATAATTTCTCCGTCGGATAATGTGATCACCCTATCGGTGCATCGAGAATATTCTTCTTCGTGAGTTACCATTATAATAGTCTGACCTTCTTTGTGTAATTCAAGAAATGTCTTGATTACCGCTTCAGCAGTTTCGCTATCCAAATTTGCCGTAGGCTCATCAGCAAAAATAATTTTAGGATTGTGACCAATAGCACGGGCAATACTCACTCGTTGCTGCTGACCTCCAGACAATTGACTCGGTAGATTTATAAGTTTATCACCAAGACCAACTTTTGAAAGTGCGGCTTGTGCTTTTGCGCGAGCCTGAGATTTGTTACCTCCCATCATAAGAAGTGGCAACATGACGTTTTCAAGAGAAGAAAGTTCGGGTAGTAATGCATAATCTTGAAACACGTACCCAAGACGTTCGAGACGGAACTGTGTTTTCTCTCGAGTGGTGAGATCGAGAACTTTTGTATTATCAATAATAATTGATCCTGAATTCGGGTTATCCAATAAGCCGAGTTGATAAAGTAGTGTGCTTTTTCCAGAACCAGATCGGCCGGTCACAGAGAGAAATTGTCCTTCGGGCACTGTAAAACTCATACCCTTTAACACTACGAGTTCTGACTCACCACTATGAAAAGATTTTACAAGTTTTTCTACAGTAATCATAAATGTTGTGTTGATTAGCGGCCCAAGATTGCATCGAGTGTATTTTGTCGTACTACAATTTTAGCAGGAATGTATCCCGCAATAAGTGTGGCGATAAATAAAATGAGAACACGCACTAATGTACCTGAAAGTGTTGCAACTAGAATTCCATCACTAAATGGAAAATCAATAGGATTCGAAGCAATATATGGTTTCAAAAAACCAAATAAAATAATCGCACCAAGAAATGTACCCATAATTGCATAAAAAAGTGACTGGAGAACATAGGCAAATTCAATTGCTGTTGAATGGATACCAATACCCTTCAAAATTCCAATAAATTTTCGACGTGTAATTGCATTAATAAAAATAACAATGAAGATAGTGATCGATGCGACCACCAGTCCAATAGAACTCACCATGTTTCCAAGGAGTGCAAATGTATTTTTTATATCAATCAAAAATTTCGGTAATCCTTCTTCAAATGTTTGAACTTTCGCATACGCCCCTATCCCACTTGCAAGCATCGCATCTCGAGCAACCACTGGATCAGAACCCGGTTTTAGTAAAATAGAAATTTCATCAACATTGTAGTCTGATCTTCCAATCAAACTACGTAATTGTGTATCAGTCATAAACACACGACGACTTATTTCATCAACCTTGCTTTTTAATATTCCCTTCACAATAACCTCTCGTGTGTTTCCATTGATAATGAGGCGGACCTTATCCCCCACCTCGACATCCTGTAAAGTACTAAATCCTGGAGATTCGATGGGTAAATATTTTCTAAGCAGATTATGACCCAAAAGCACTTGATCATAATCTGTCGCAGTAAGATACGATCCTTCCACAATTAGATCTTTTATGCCCGTAACAGCGTCTTCATCGGTTGGATTAATACCTGCAACTATTATACCAACATTATCTATTAAATCTGTTTCTTTTACCCGTGTTTTATAATTTGCCTCAATAGTCCCCCCCTCAAGATAACGGGCTGATACCGCTTCAGTCCACGGTAAACTTTTTGCAACCGCTACAACATATGGACTATTTTCAATGTATGTTTTTTCTTGCAGTGTTGAGACAATAACATCACTTAAATATCTACTTTTCACCGCCACAACGGATCCCTCAATAAGACCAACCAAAATACCACTAACAACCACAAGATTAAGGAAAGTGAGTGTCATTACAAAAATGATGAGAATTGTTGTCCACTTACTACTTCGACGAATCTGGCGCAACGCCAAAAAAAAGCCCAAACGTAGGGAGATAAAAAACTGATGTATTCTCTTTTTCAAACTCATCTTTCCTTCTTGAAATTGAGGGGGACTCATTACCTATTTAATTATAAATATTCCTTATATTATAGCTAAAATAAAAAATAAATCAAACATACTCCCTTAGAAAAACATTACTACTTTTCGTACAAAAACTTTTGAGTAACCGAGGAAACTAGTCCCTAGTTTTTGAATTCTAGGAAATCGGTCAAGAATACGATCAAGGAGTCGTCTTGCACGTTCTGATCGAAAAGAGATGATGTATAAACCAAGCGCAATAAAAATTATACCTTGAAGTATCGGCAAAAAGAGGCCGAGAATTCCAATTCCGATTACAAAGCTTCCGCAACTATAAATTAATGTATTTTCTATTTTTCGTCTCATGTTTATTTGGTCTCGGAGAGTCCTTTACAATTTTTAGCTGCACTATACCCTGCTTTCTTTGCCTCAGATGCTGAGGCAAAGAAAATTTTGTTTTCTGGTAAAATCCTTTTGGCACCAGAACACCATAGTAAGTGATAACTCTTTCCTTGTTTTGAAGCTACTACGATCCCCTCACTATCTTTAGACGCAGTAGTCTCTGAAATATTACGCATTTCAGCATTATCTCCGCTACTTTTTTCAAGAAAAGTCCCCCGCTTTATTGAATGCAGACTCATATCCTCAAAAGTACCCAGCACAATAGGGATTCGAGCGTCTCGTATGGCTGATATTTTTCCTAAAACAAAGAAAAATGAAGCTGCAGACATAAAAACAAATAAAAATAAGCCTATTTTAATAAATCGTTTATATGACTTGATTTTTATAACAATATCTTCTATACTCATATGACTTATATTTTAACAAATAAGTTTTAGTTTAAACAGTATGGCAACCAAAAAAGCCGGTGGGTCAACCAAAAACGGTAGAGACTCAAATCCTAAATATCTCGGTGTAAAAATAACTCCAGGTGCAACTGCAAAAGCTGGTGCTATTTTAGTGCGTCAACGGGGCACTGATGTAATTCCTGGTAAAAACGTAGGAATGGGTAAAGACAGAACTCTTTTTGCATTAAAGGAGGGTGTTGTGCGATTTGCAAAAACTCGAAAAATTCATTTTGATAACTCAATTAAAATCAAAAAGATTGTTCATGTAATATAACAAAAAAGGGGCTTAAGTCGGTTTTTTGTTATATTACATATTAAGACATCTTAAATCGAGTCGGCTTATTATCTCACAATCACTCTACATACAGTCTAAAGAGCTTTTACTACGATAGTGAAATTCTCTTCTTTATCGCCCACCTTTACAGCAATAGAATGTTCACCCACCTCTTTTATTGGATGTTCAAGTTTGATAAAATTTTCCTCAACGTCAAGACGTGCTTGATCTTTAAGGGCAGAAACAATTTCATCTTTATGAATTGCAGAAAAGAGATGTCCTTTTTCGTTTGCTTTTTTATAAAACTCAACAACAGCAACACCAAGCCCTTTCAAATTTTTCGCCAATAAATCTTCCTTTATTTTTTGCTTCTGAAGCGTAGTTTCTTTTAAAAGAGAAATATGACGAATAGCGCTTGGAGTAGCAATTTCTGCTAATTTTTGAGGGATAAGAAAATTAAGTGCATATCCGTCTGATACATCCTTTATATCATATTTTTGACCAACTTTAGGAACATTTTTAAATAAAATTACTTTCATATTGATTATTGATACCATTTCGGTATTATTTAGTAGTCTTAGAGTTTTATCACTTTTTCTGTAATATTTCAACTGCTGCTTGTAATTGAGGGTCAATACCCTTGCCCTCATCTTCAAATGTTCGTCCAACTTCAATATCCGGCGTTAAACCTCCCTCTGATATAGAAATACCGAGTGGTGTAAGCCAACGTGCGATGGTTACCTTTAGAGATGTTTCTTGGGTGATTTTTACAAGCTCTTGAACAGATCCTTTTCCATAGGAAGTAGAACCAACGAGTGTCGCAATACCGTGCTCACTCAAAGCTCCTGCTAAAATTTCAGAAGCTGATGCCGAACCCCCATCAATAAGAATAACCATGTTTAATCTTTTGCCAAAAATACTGTACCCCTTACTTCGGTGTACAACTTCTTCTCTGTTGCCACCAAAATCTTCCCGAACTACCACCTCACCAAGAGGCAAGAACCAACTCGTCATATCAATAGCAGCTTCTAAATAGCCTCCGGGATTTCCTCGTAAATCAAGAATGAGATTATTTGATCGAGATGCGACAAATTCACGAAGAGCAGTTCTAAATAAGTCTCCCGAAATTGCAGAAAAATTATAGAGCTCGATTACAAAAATACCATCGGAAAGAATTCGAGTGTTAATGGTAGGAATATTGATCACACCTCGAGTAACAGCAATAATGATCGGATCTTCTACGTCATCACGTAAAATGGTGAGCGAAACTTTTGTACCCTGTTTTCCACGAATCAATTTTACGGCTTCATCAGAATTAATATTAGTAGTTGGTGTATCGTCAATTTTTAAAATTTTATCTTGTGCTCGTACCCCCGCTTTTTCTGCAGGAGTACCCTTAAGGGGCGCGATCACCGTAAGAATACCTTCACGAACACCAATTTCCATTCCTACACCTTGAAAATTTCCACTGATATCGCTTTCAAAAACAGCAGAATCTTCGGGTGGCAAAAATACTGTGTAAGGATCATTAAATGAATCAGTAAGGCCGCCTATTGCCCCCCATATTTTTTCTTGGTTATCAACTTGAGGCGTACTTGATCCTGAAGCAACATATTTTTCATTTAGCACACTCCACGCTTTCCAAAATGGAGCAAAGTCTGCATCAATAAACATACCTGGGTCTGTATTTTTTACCTCGATCCCCGCTACAGCACTACCATTATCCTGCTCTCCAATATATACACCAGCAAAAAAAGAGGCTCCTATGACTAGGAGTGAAACAATTATCACAATACGATACTTTGAAAAAGATTCTTGCATTACTTATTATTATCTCAAACTAGCTTGTTGTGGTCAAACAGCTCTTAGACTATAATTAACATATATATTTTCTTTCATGATACATAGACACGTTCACAAAGATATTACGTGGATCGATATAGATCACCCGACAGAGACCGACGTAGACATCATACTAAAAGAATTTCACATCGACCCTATTGTTGGTAACGAACTTACTGTTCCTAGTAGCCGGCCACGTGTTGAATTTCATACTGATTTTATTTATCTTGTACTTCATTTTCCCACATTCAGACATAGTCATAGTGATAAAATAGAACAAGAAATAGATTTTATTATCGGAAAAAATTTCATCATTACTACTCGATACGATACTATAGATGCTCTTCATAAATTTGCAAAAAAGCTCGAGGTAAGCTCACTTTTTAACCGAAAAAATATCCAATACCCGCTCGGTGATATTTTCTACCTCATGCTTAAAGAAATCTACTCAACCATTTTCAACGATCTTGCATATATTGAAGATTGGATTCGAGATATTGAAACAAAAATTTTCAAAGGAGATGAACGCGAAATGGTGTTTGCACTTTCAAACGTAAGCCGTGCGTTACTTGATTTCAAAAAAACAACAGATATGCACGAAGAGATTTTAAAAAGTCTTGAGATCGCGGGAAAAAAATTATTTGGAGAACACTTTATATACTACACACGCGCTGGGCTTGATGAATACCACAAAATCCAAAATAGCATAAGAAGCAACATGGAAATTGTGGTTGAACTACGAGAAACAAATAATTCACTTCTTGAGGCAAAACAAAACGAAATCACAAAAATATTTTCTATTTTTGCTTTTATTGCAGTTCCGATCTCTCTCATCATATCAATTTTTCAAATCGATACTATTTCTCGACCAATCATTGGTATGCCAAACGATTTTTGGATCCTTACGGGCTGTATCTTTTTGGTAGGTGCAGTTATGTTTTCTTTCTTTAAGTTTAAGGGTTGGCTTTAAATTTTATACCTCGATTACACTACCTTCATGCTCACACTTTGGAACACACTCAGTCAAACAAAAGAAGAATTCTCATCAACGACTAAAAGTGTTGGGATGTATAATTGTGGTCCCACTGTGTATAATTACGCACATATTGGAAACCTTAGATCATATGTTTTTGCAGATATTCTCAAACGTGCCCTTATATACAATAAATACAAAGTGCTTCAAATTATAAATATTACTGATGTTGGACATCTTACTGATGATCGAGATGGGGGGGTGGATAAAGTTGAAACAAAAGCACTCAAGGAACAGAAAACTGCACAAGAGATAACAAGGTTCTATACCAATGCATTTTTTGATGATATAAAAAAATTAAATATTGATACCAAAAATACTAAATTTCCTAAAGCTACAGAATATATAGAAGAACAAATTACCCTCATTTCAAGACTCGAACAAAAAGGTTTTACATACAAAACCTCGGAAGGAATATATTTTGATACGGGAAAATTTAAAGCCTATGGCAAACTTGGCAATATTGATTTATCCCACCTACAAGAAGGGGCCCGAGTAACGATTAATTCTCAGAAAAAGCACATGACTGATTTTGCTTTGTGGAAATTTTCACAACCCCACGAAAAACGCCAGCAAGAATGGAAATCGCCATGGGGTATTGGATTTCCTGGTTGGCACATTGAATGTTCAGCGATGGCAATGAAATATCTTGGCGAAACATTTGATATTCACACTGGGGGCATCGATCATATTCCTGTTCACCACAACAATGAAATCGCGCAATCTGAAAGTGCTACGGGTGTTTCCTACGCGCGTTTTTGGCTTCATAATGCATTTGTAAATATAGATGGTGGCAAAATGGCGAAGTCAGAAGATAATTTTTTACGTCTCAATAGTGTAATCAAAAAACATATTCACCCACTGAGCTACCGATACTGGCTCCTTACAGCACACTACCGATCCCCTGTTATATTTACATGGGAAGCATTGGGAAGTGCACATACTGCGCTGAGTAAACTTGCAGCACTATGGAGTGAACTACCACGATTCGGTAAAATACATCGTGAATATCTCCGCGAATTTAAAAAACATTTTGATAACGATCTTGATACACCACAAGCCATTGCGCTTATGTGGATGATGATAAAAGACCCTCACGTATCCGACCGAGACAAACGCGCAACCATAACAGAGTTTGATAAAATGTTGGGTTTAAATATAAAACACTTATCACGAGAACTTAAAAAAGAAATAAAGAACATACCGCCTTATGTAAAAAAGCTCGTAGCTGATCGACTCGATGCACGAGCACAAAAAGACTGGAAAAAAGCCGATGAAATAAGGGTGCGCATTATAAAAGCAGGGTTTGAGATACAAGATGGCTCAAAAGGTCCAGAAATAAAGCCCCTCTAAAAGGGGTACTACTCACAGGTTACAAACAACTTATGATACATACGCACCTTTTAAGCTAGTATCGCCTCATGGTATATTTCAGGGATGAACAACGGCCCACAACAAAAACGCGCCCTACGCATTCCTCCACAAAGTATCGAAGCAGAGATGGCGCTTCTTGGATCTATTATGCTTCGACCTGAAGCAGCGCACGATATTGTAGATATTGTAGCAACTGGCTCATTCTACTCTGAACGTCATAAAATGATCTTTGACACAATGCTTGAATTGTTTAGAAAAAGTGATCCTATTGATCTGCTTTCTCTTTCGTCACGCTTAAAGGAAAAAAATATGCTCGATCAGGTCGGTGGTAGTAGTTACCTAACTGAGCTTGTGCATACTGTACCATCTTCGGCAAATATAAAACATTACGCCGATATTGTGCATAAAAAAAGTATGATGCGAAATCTTATTGAAGCATCTGAATTTATTTGCCAACTTGGTTTTGATGAAGCAGAAGATCTTGAGCATATTCTCGATAAAGCTGAGAAAAAAATATACGATATAACAAATGTATCAGGTGCACATAAGTTTATTGAACTTAAAGACACCTTGGGTGAAGCGTGGGAACGACTCGACAAGCTCCATAATTCTTCGGGCGAACTCCGAGGTGTACCGAGCGGATTTCCAGAACTCGACACAATTCTTGCTGGTTTTCAAAAATCCGATCTCATTATTCTCGCTGCTCGACCTTCTGTAGGAAAGACTTCTCTTGCACTTGACATAGCACGTCAGGCAGCAATCAATCACAATGTACCTGTGGGAATTTTTTCTCTTGAAATGAGCTCGCAACAACTCGTTGATCGTATGCTTTCCGCACAAGCAAGTGTTGATGCGTGGAAATTACGCACTGGTAAACTCACCGACGAACAAGACTTTGCTGCAATTCGTCAATCGCTCGACAAGCTCGCCACAGCACCTATTTTTATTGATGATCAACCCGGCAACAATATTTTAAAGATGCGTTCTGTGGCTCGACGACTTAAACGAGAAAAAGGTCTTGGTATGATTGTGGTTGATTATCTTCAACTTATGATTCCTACCGGGGCACGAGCGACGGATTCTATGGTGCAACAAGTAACCGAAATTTCACGGTCATTAAAAAATCTTGCCCGTGAACTTGAGGTGCCTGTGATTGCGCTTTCTCAGTTGTCTCGTGCTGTTGAACAGCGTGGAGGCAAGCCCCGCCTTTCAGACTTGCGTGATTCAGGTTCTATTGAACAAGACGCCGACGTTGTTATGTTTATTCATCGTGAAGATAAGTATAAAGAAAGTGCTGAGCGTACCAATATTGCAGAAATTCTTATTGAAAAACACAGAAATGGTCCTACAGGAAAAGTTAATCTTTTCTTTAACGAAAAGAAGTCTACATTTCAAAGTCTTGCGAAGGGTGATTTTGGTGGAGCAGAAAAAGAGTTTAGTAATTTCTAATATATGAATTCAATTCAAAAACTCACTGAGTTGTTTGCACAATTTCCGGGAATTGGCCCACGACAAGCAAAACGTTTTGTGTATTTTTTACTCAATCGAGACCATGGCTATTTACATGAACTTACGGCGCTTATCACACAAACAGGAAACGAAGTTCAAACATGCGAATCATGCTTTCGCTTTTTTTTAAAACAAAAACGAGAATCAAATATATGTGACATATGTGATGCAAAAAATAGAGATACTTCGCTACTTACTGTGGTGAGTCGAGATGTTGACTTTGAACATATCGAAAAAACAGGGAGTTATAATGGCCTATATTTCATCCTTGGTGGAACGGTCCCTATTTTAGAACAATATCCGGAAAAAAAAGTGCGCATAGATACACTACTTCAAACTATTGAGACTCGGGTAAATGCACCAGAGCCACTCAAAGAAATTATTCTTGCGGTAAACGCAAATCCAGAAGGTGAACACACTGGAGAATATGTCAAAAAAATGCTTGAACCGTATACAACAAAATATAGTATTAAAATTTCAACACTAGGACGGGGTCTTTCTACTGGAACAGAACTTGAATATTCAGACAATGAGACACTAAAAAATGCATTAAAAAACCGACAATAAGTTTAATAACTCTTCAAACAAATAGACTATATAAACAAACTGAAATAAATAGACTATTGAATAGACTCTATGGTTACTTTAGAGAGAGGCTGTCGATGACCATTTTTCTTCTGGTATCGGCTTTTTTGCTTGTACTTCATCACAATAACTTTTTGAGCACGGATACTTTCCTTAAAAATAGCGTGAACTGCTGCACCTGATATAAAAGGAGTTCCGATAGTAGTGTCTTTGCCATTATCAACAAGTAATACCTTATCAAAAGTAATTTTATCACCCGCCCTTAAAGTACCCGGGAGCTTCTCGATAGTGAGCGTATCTCCCGCTTTTACTTGATATTGTTTCCCCCCTGTTTGGATAACCGCAAATTCCATAATTGCTATATTTTACACAAAGCCTCAAAAAAAGCAAGATACTGGCCATAAAGAGCCTGCACACAGTCCTACAGGCCAGGTACCTCGGGTTTGTCTAAAAGGACCACCTCTATCCCCGTTTCGGCGCCCGTAATTCGAAGCACATCTTTATCGAGTTTTTTAAACTCCCTCGAACTTGCATTAAAATGATTCACAGCCGTACCAAGGGCATTTCCCATCTTCCCATGGTACTCTTCGTATGTTTTTAAATGCTTTCCAAGATCATCAACTCGTTTAATAATATCTTTTGCGGTTTCTTCTATTTGAAGAGCCTTGAGTCCCTGAAGCACGGTTTGTAAATAGGCCAAAAAAGAAGTTGGTGAGACAATAATTACTTTATACCTCCCTGCAGCGCGTTGAATTAAATTTTCAGTGTCGTCTTTGAGAGCACCGATTTTGTTGATTAAAAGATCATAATAAATTGCCTCATGAGGAATAAACATGAATGCAAAATCCATCGTATTTTCATTGGGGCGGATATATTTTGCAGTCTCTTGAATCCTCATTTTTAGATCATTTACAAATACTTTTTCAAGGCGCCCACGCTCCACCTCATTTTTTTCTTCAACAATCCTGTTATAATTCTCAAGAGAAAATTTTGAATCAACGGGAATAATTTTGTCTTTCACAAAAACAGCACAATCAACAATTTCACCATCAAGAAACGCGTACTGCATCTGATACGAACCAGGGGGCAACACATTTTTTAGTAATGTTTCAAGATAATATTCCCCTACAATTCCACGTTGTTTTGGATTTTTAAAAATATCTTGAAGTGATTGAAGTTGGTCGGTAAAAGAAACTACTTGTTTGTTTGTTGCATCAAGTTTTGTAAGGCCGGCTGTTACTTCTTGAATGAGGCGCGACGATTGACTAAACTGATCGCGCATAGAATCAAAAACTTGTTTAGTGCTTTCACCAATTTTAGAGTCTACCGTCCGAGTAAGTTCATTCATTTGCTGAAGGAGTAAATTGAAGCCCGTATCATTTTTGGGCTCATCTATATTCTTCATTTTCTTAACAAGAAACCATATGAAAACAGCATTGGCACCAAGTGCAATAAGAACGATAATAAAAAGTATTTCTACAGACATTACCAAAAGTATATCAAATTGCTATACTACTCGTATACATAACATAAAATTGATATATATGACCCTACACCAACAAATCAGAGGCGAAATAAAAAAAGCAATGCTTGCAAAAGATACTCTACGCCTCGATCTGCTCCGAGGGATCCTTTCAGCTTTTATGAATGAAGTTGTTGCTCAAAAAAGAAAACCCCAAGAAGAACTTACCGACGAAGATGCACTTTCTGTAATTAAACGAGCAGTAAAACAAAGAAAAGATTCAATCAAACAATTTGTGGCTGGAGGACGAAGTGATCTTGCCTCTTCAGAAGAAGCAGAGCTACAGATCCTACAAATATACCTTCCCGAGACAATGTCTAAAGAAGAAATAAAGATAGTTGCAGAGCAGAAAAAAGCAGAACTTGGCATTACTGATACACAAAAACTTGGAATGCTCGTGGGTGCTGTTATGAAAGAGCTCAAAGGAAAAGCAGACGGCGGAAATGTGAAAGAGGTTGTGGAAAGTTTGTTTTAATAAAAAAACGACCATAGGCGGGCCTCGTTGCACAAGGCCCGCCTATTCTTTTTTGTTTTTTCTAAAAGAAAAGGCCTGCCCCAGAAAAGCAGACCCATCGGTTCCCCCAATCTTGATTATTGTCAGTATCCCCCTCCCTCTTCTCCGTTGAAATCCTCCTATTGTTTACCGGTCTGGATCTGATGACATACGACGCGCGGTCGCAGCCGCCGCGATAGCGCAAAACACGTAGTACACCAGACACACCCCGGCCATCCCAAGCCATTCATCGGGGTGGACGAAGAGTTTCAGACTGACGACAACATCAGCCCCCTCTACAAATTGACCAGCCCGTAGAAGGGTTGAAGAGTAGTCGAGAACTATAGGGAGGAGCAAATAGCCCACCCACGTCCCGCTGATCCAGCCGAAACGAAACAGGTGGCTGTTCGGGTTTCGAACCACCCTAGGATCAAACACCATGAAGATGAGGCTAAAATAAACCATGAGGGGCCACCAACGGTACATCGCACTCTCGCTACTTTCCATGCGAGCGAGCCCGAAAAGAATTTCGGTCCCCAAGCCGGAAAAGAAAAGTCCAAGAAACCCACAGCCTCCGACAAAACACAAGGCCAATGACCTGTCACCAGTTTCTTTTGATCCCATCTTTTCTCCTTCTATTTCATACGCACAAGAGCGACACCAAAAAAACTATACATAAAAAATATAGTGCGGTCAATATTTAAAAAACTATCCCCTACTTTATTATTTCACTAAGCACGGGCTCTATCTTTTCTGCAATCATTGCATACCCCACATCATTTGGATGTATACGATCAGACATAAGATGATCTTTCGATTTAATTCCATCAAGTACATTTTTAACATACGCAACATTGTGTTTTTCGCTCAATATCTCAAACTGTTTTTTAAACGCATCACCAAGCATACTTCCCTGCACACCAAGAAGCACAACCATAGCACCAGATGCGTGCAATCGGGTGATAATAGAATCTAAATTTTTAAATGTTTCGTCACGTGACATGCGCTGCAAATAATCATTTCCACCAAGAAGTAGTATTACAACTCCAGGATCTTGTGCGAGAACTTCATCTATACGAGCAAGGCCCTGTGTGGTTGTATTCCCAGGAACCCCCAGATTTTTTATTAGCTTAAAAATTGCCCGAGAAAGTAGCGAGACAAAATCATTACCTTTTGTTGATCCGGTTCCAAACACGAGACTGTCACCAAATGCAACAATCGTTGTATTTTTTGGTGGATAATTTGTAAGATTTTTTACTGAGTCACCACGAAATACGAAAAAAGAAACGGTTGCGATAACTAAAATAATAGCGAAAACAAAAATATATGTTTTAGTCATATATAAATATAATACCCCATTTATTTACAAAAGTTATCCGACCTGTTTTTTATAACAAAAATTGTTATAGTTGGATCCATGGAATACAACCCACCTATTAATCCACAAAAAATACGACCTTATTACTCCAAAACATTGGACGAGGAAAAAGCGTTTCTCACAGCACATTCTCATGTTGCATGGCCAGATTCTACGGAAAATGCACAACTACAGTTTGTGCATTTAGCCTTCAAAGAACTAGATCATAAGTGGGGGACTATCCTTAAAAACATTGTCCCTGAATTTCAAAAACTAATTGCAGATAGAATTGGCACCGATAAACCTGATCATATTGCTACAGCAGAAAATACTCACGAATTACTAATAAAAATTATGTCGTGTTTTATTTGGGATTCCTCAACAAAATTTGTTTCAACTGACGCAGAATATCACTCACTTCAAAGACAACTATATCGACTTGAAGAAGAAGGTGTTGAAATTGAATATGTTCCCACAAAAGATAAAGATTCATTTATGCGCCTCCCCCTTTTCATAGCACACCAACCTTGCTCCCTAAATTGTATCTCTGTGCGATTTTTTCCGGAAATTGTACCGGTGACATCTTAAGTGCAGAGTGAATTCTCGTATTGTTGTAGACATAGATAGTCTGGTACACAACGAACACCAGTTCGCCAACACTCATGAATCTCGACCAATCACCAAGATCAACCTTAAACTGCGAGTAGAAGGATTCCTGGTACCCATTTTCCCACGGACATCCTGGTGCTTGAGCTTGATGTTCTCTCCAAGCGTTGGTGCTCCTTCGGTTTTCTTGGCAATCCATCCATAGATGGTGTTCTCTGACACCCCGTGATCAGTGACTCCTTGCAGGACGGTGACATTGTCGTTCTTGATACGGTTGATAACGTACTCCCTAATATCGGGAGCGATTCTTTTTTTAATGTTACTTGTATTAATTATCTAGTAATTATACAAGATTTGTGTACGAAATTTGGGGTACGGGCCAGATTTCATTCTTTCGCCATTCACCGCGCCGCAAGCGGAGCCCAGATTTTGCGCTGACTTCTTCCGAAGTTTCACTTTGTGACCTTACGGGGAATCGAACCCCGATTTGGAGCTTGAGAAGCTCCCGTCCTAACCGTTAGACGATAAGGCCAATACACTTAAATATTGTGAGAAAATAACCCCTGCAAAAGCCCTCACAAGCGCAATTATACCGATTTTAAATGAAAAATCTAGCGTGCGAGCCAATCTTTTTCTTGTCGTACCAAAAGCTCGCCCGACTTTTTCGGTTCGACTAAAATAGCCTCAACAGCACGCTCCATTCTTATAGACTGAGATCCCTTCACAAGTACCACATCACCTTTCTTTACTATTTTATGCAAATATTCTCCCGCTTGTCGCGAATCTTCAAAATGAAGGCGCTTAGTTTCTCTCATTCCTGTTTGTCGCGCCCCATCAGCGATATATCGAGCGCGTACCCCCACGGTAATTAAAAGGTGGGCAATCTTTGCTACACGTGCCCCGATGAGTATATGTTGTTCAGTAGAATATTTTCCGAGTTCAAGCATATCACCAAGCACGGCAATTTTTCTTTTGCCCTGCAACACATCAAGTGTATCGATAGCGGCATGTAAAGCAATTGGTGAGGAATTATATGTATCATCAAGAATTACTGTTTTTTTTATCCCCGATAATAATTTCATTCTTCCTGGCGGACTATCATATGAAGAGAGTCCGTCTACAAGATCAAAAGGATCAAGCCCTTGTGACAAACCCACAGAAAGTGCGGCGAGTATTACATATACATGTTGTTCACCAACAGAGCCTCGAATCGTTACTGGAATACTTTTTCCTTCGTATTGGGCGCTAAACATAATCCCAACGGGAATTTCTACACCCGCATCCCCTTCGTACAGCATTGAATAGTGCGAAGCGACTACGTGGGAGTGCGCCGTATCATTGTGATATTCATGATTTGTTCTCCCTGTAATTGAGAAAAGAATTTTTTTAACATCTACAGTATCTCCATACGCCCGAACATCTTCGTCGTCCCCATTTAAAATTACAACTCCGTCTTTTTTAACAGCAGAAACAAGTTTTCCTTTTTCCTCAAAAACCGCTTCAGGAGAACTAAAAAATTCAACATGCACAGGAACTTTACTAAGACGAGTAACCACCACAATGTCTGGCTTAAGCCATGATGTAATGTAGTCCATGTCCCCTGGTTTATCAACACCAACCTCAAGTACGAGCCATTGTGGATATCTGTTTGGAAGTATAATGAGAGCAAAGCCTTCAATGATATTTTTCATCCATCGTGTTGGACTATTCCATCCATTCGCACAACCAAGGATTGTAAGCGGTATACCAATTTCACTATTAAAACTTTTTGTACTTTTTCGTATGAAATAAAAATTACGGAGCATCGCATAAATTGCATCTTTTGTAGAAGTTTTTCCCACACTACCGGTAACTGCGATTATCTTCGGCTTATATTTCTTAAGCACCAATCGTGCTTGAAAGATAATAATAGTGACAATAATTTTTTTAAAAATAAGTTTTATCATAACGTGTCGTTATCGATCTGGTGGAATCTCATAATAGTTTATAAGATATTTTGCAATATTCATAAAAGGCACAGGGAGGGTTTCAGAAGAGAAACGCACACCCTTTGGATGATACGTAAAAAGGAATACTAAAAATTCTGGATCATACGCGGGGAAATAGCCGAAAAATGAATGTAAGAACCGATCATTATAATACCCGCCACCGTTTGGGTTTGCAATCTGTGCAGTCCCCGTCTTTGCAGCAACACTATAATTTGGAATCTTAATTTTACCTTCGATAATAGAGGAGTCAACAGTTTGAATAAGCATACGAGAAATAGTTTCTGATGTTTGTGGACTAATTACCTGACGACCCTTAGGAAATTCTATCTTTTTTCTAGCACCCGAAATATATTCGATTTCTGAAACTAGATGTGGGGTAATAAGTGTTCCTCCATTTGCAAGAGACGAAAGTGCACGTACCACAGCAACAGGTGACACCGCAATACCCTGACCAAACGACGCTGTGGCATGCTCAATATCACGCGGACTTTGTAAATTTTGCACAAGTGGTGCAGCTTCATTTGGAAGATCAATTCCAGTTTTTTCACCGAGTCCAAAGTTGAGTATATATTTAGAAAATGTATCCTTGCCCATTTTTTGCACAGCAAATGCCACACCGGTATTTAATGATTGATTAAGCACTTCCTGCATTGAAACAACTCCACGACCCACTCGATCATAATTTGAAACTGTTTCAATTCCTATTTTCAGAAAACCATTATCTGTATATGTTGTAGTTGGAGTAATCGCCCCTGCATCAATGCCCGCAGCGATTGTAAGTGGTTTTATAATCGAACCCATTTCATACACATTTTCAACGAGTGGGTTGGAAAAAATTGCAGAATTTTTTTCTGCCTGAAAATTATTTGGATCAAATGATGGATACATCGCAAGCGCCACTATTTCCCCCGTCGTAGGATCAATCACAATCCCTCCCGTATAATCTGAAGACCAGCTTGTATTTATCTGCTCTAATTCTCGCTCAAAAAATGCCTGCACCGAAGGCTCAATCGTTGTTACAATATCCGCCTCTGCTGTATCGCTACGTGCAATTCGATCTTTTATATTTAAGAAAATTTCAACAAAAAAGTTGGCGTACGATGCTTGTGTATCACGCCGAAGCATATCTTCATAATACCGTTCAAGACCATATCGCCCACCAAAATTATCCCCTTGATACGCAATGATACCAAGCGTATGAGATGCCATACGCTCGCCTGGATAAAAGCGCCACCGCTCTTTGTACACATTAACAGCGGGAATAGCAAGAGCGGCTATGCGCTCTCCTACCTCTGTAGAAAGACGTTTAACGATTTCTTCATACGGATCATATGTTTTTCCTGCTCGAGCAAAAAATAATTCTCGATTAAGGGTTGGGATGATTGCACTAATTTGAGTATACACATTCTCAGGACTTTCTAATTTACTTGGATTCATTGCGGCTAAATATCCAGTCTGAAGTGTTGCTCCAGAAATACGAGTGCCATCTTTTTTCTGAAAGAAAATAGTGCCTCGCGTAAAAAGATTTGAAGTAGGTCGAGTGTGTTGTCGCTCTGCAATGTCTGTGTATGTCTGTGCATCAAGAATCTGAACCATGTAAAGACGTGAGATCAAAATGATCACACACACTACGATAGCAGAAAACAAAAAGCGAATTTTTAACACGCTTGGTCTCATACGATTAGCATATCATGCAACACTAAAAACTACTGAATTTGAGCTTGATCTACACGTGCGACAGTGATAGGAGTTTTAGAAATATATCGAGCATCTTGTATGTCGGTATACCCAAGTGAATACGCTAGATCGATATCAATATTGTTTCGCATTGCAATAGAAGTAAATTCAAGACGGCTTAATCCACTTGAACGAGTGGCTACTTTTTGTTCTACTTGAACACGTTTTGCAACCGTAAAGACTGTTCCGTTCATGAAATATATATAGAGACCGCACAATACAACAATAAAACCAATAAGTGTCCACACTGTGATTGGTGCGTATTGTAATTCGAGAACTTTTGTTTTTGGCTGTTTCATTATTGTACTGTTTTTGAAATAATTCGTAACTTCGCACTTCGTGACCGAGGATTTTCTTCTATCTCCTCGACCGTGGGTATGATTGGTTTTTTTGTAATCTGCCCTGCTTTTCCATCTACAATCAATTGTTTAAAAAAATGTTTTACGATTCTATCTTCGATACTATGAAAAGAAATGACTGCGATCCTACCATCAGGCACAAGAGCTTCAAATGCGTGCAAAAGACCATCTTTAAGAGCGCCGACTTCATCATTGACCGTCATTCGCAGAGCTTGAAATGTTCGTGTTGCGGGATGAATTTTCATATGATGATATGAATGTGGTGTAGCGTTTATAATAATTTCCACGAGATCAAATGTGGTTTCGATAGTTTTGTGCTGTCGCACTTCGATAATTGCCCGTGCAATTCTTCTCGCGTATCGCTCTTCACCATAACTTTTTATAATGATTGCGATATTTTCTTCATCCCACGTATTAACTATCTCTTGGGCGGTAAGCTCGTCGGCACGTAGTTCGTTTGAAAATGTCATGAGGAGGGGTTCGTTTCTTTTAAATGAGAACCCCCTACCCGACTCTTCTATTTCCTGCGAACTAAGCCCGAGATCAAACAATACTTTGTGAACTTCTGTTATCCCTATTTTCTTGAGCACTTCGTGTATATATCTAAAATTTGACTGCTCAAGAAAAAGCGTTGCTCCGTAGTGCTTAGCTGTGTGCTCAAGATGCTCTCTAGAGCGTATAAGCGCCGCATTGTCAGCATCAATTGCTATAACCGTACCCGAAGCTCCTACACGCTGCAGAAGTAGCTGTGCGTGCCCCCCACCTCCCAGTGTGGCATCAAGGACCGTTTCTCGAGCCTGAACATCAAGCCCATTTATGACTTCTTGTAAAAGAACACTTACATGTGTGACCGACGACTTCATGTGTTTAAAAAACTCCGATCTCACCCAATTTCTCTGCCATCATGTCAGCTTGCTTCTCAATTTTTCTCTTGTATTCTTTCCAAGCTTTTTCATTCCAAATTTCTACTCTATTATGAACGCCTGTGAATACAACTCGATTTTTGAGTTCTGCAAACTCACGGTGGAAATCCGCTATGAGAATTCGGCCGATTGCATCGACATCAGTTTCTACTGCTCCCGCGAGCATGAAACGATTGAATCCTCGAGTGTCTGCTTGTCCCATACCAAGCTCGGAGAGTTTTGCGGAAATTTTTTCCCACTCTGCAAGCGGATACAAAAACAAACAGTTGTCTAAACCGTGGGTAATTACAACCTTCTTGCCAATTTCTTTTCGAAACTTTGATGGCAATGAGATTCTGTTTTTTTCATCAACCGTATGTGTATATTCTCCAAGAAGCATCGTAATTTCTATTTACCACTTCATCCCACTTAGATACAAGTATATAACACTTCATCCCACAACACTACATTGTTATCCACATTATAATTATCTAAAAAGGGCATACAAAAACAGCTCTCGCAAAGTACAGGAAGCTGTTTTTATGCCTATATGTAGGTCTTTATGTAGGTCTTTTTATATACCTTTTTTTACTCCCGATGTTTCATTGTTGGAAATAAAATAACCTCTTTTATATTTCGAGTATTTGTAAGAAGCATTACAAGACGATCAATACCTACCCCAACACCTCCAGCGGGCGGCATACCATATTCCATTGCTTCAATAAATTCTTCGTCGGTGCTTTGAGCTTCGGTGTCGCCTTTCTTTTTATTTTCTTCTTGTAATGCAAATCGTTCTCGCTGATCAATAGGATCATTAAGTTCTGAAAATGCTTTTACCATTTCAATACCAGCAATTACAAGCTGAAACACATCTACCAGAGCATCATTATCTTTTTTCTTCTTTGCAAGTGGTAAGTATGCAGCGGGATAATCGACAATAAATGTTGGTTGTACTAGTTTTGGTCGACATGTTTTTTTATAAATATTGTCGATAATTTTCTGTACTGGATCTCCGTCAGTAAGTTTCACCCCAAGTTGCATCGCTTTATTTTTTGCTTCATCAGGTGTTATTGACTCTGGATTTGAAATGAGCGCGTAGCGTTTGAGTAAATCGAGATATGAAATTATGGCAAACTTTTTTGAAAAATCGATCGTTTCACTTTCAAATTCTATTGATGTTTTTTTAAATATTTTTTTAACAACCGTTTTAAGCATTTTTTCTGTAAACGCCATTTGTTCGTCTTTATTGCTGAAGCTTTGATAAAACTCAAGCATGGTAAATTCAGGATTGTGAGTCATATCGATACCTTCATTGCGAAAATTTCGATTAATTTCATACACCTTTGAAAAACCCCCAATGAGAAGCTTTTTTAAATACAGTTCTGGCGCAATTCGCAAAAAAAGATTCATATCGAGCGCGTTGTGGTGTGTAACAAAAGGTTCTGCAGATGCACCTCCAAAAAGTGGCTGAAGCATGGGTGTCTCAACTTCAAGAAAATCAGCTTTATCGAGATACGATCGTATTTCCGCAATAATGCGTGAGCGAAGCACAAAACGTTCTTTTACAGCAGGTGACATGAGTGTGTCGAGGTATCGTTTTCGAAAACGCTCATCAGGATCTTGTAAACCGTGCCACTTTTCAGGAAGTGGGCGAAGGCTTTTTGAAAGCATACGCCAACCTAATACTTGAAGTGTTTTTTCTCCACGTGCTGTGGTAAAAAGTGGACCGTGTATCTCTATAAAATCTCCAATATCAGTAACGTCTGTGAATAGATCAAATTGTGCATCTTCAAACTCACCTTTTTTTATTAAACCCTGAAGTTTTGCCGTACCATCGTCGAACGTAAAAAACACAAGTGCCCCTTGATGTCGTAGCGACATAATTCGCCCACATACGTATATCTTCTTTTGGGAAGAAGACAGCGTGCTAAATTTTGAAACTACATCTGCAAGAGAATAGTCACATCGTGTAGTAATAGGATACGGCTCAAAACCACTATCTTTTAGTGTTTGTAGTTTTTGTATTCGATTATTTCTTATTTCCTCAAAAGAAGACATCTAGAAAAATTATTTAATATCAATCACCTTATACTTCACGACTCCAGTGGGTGTAGAAACAGAACACTGATCATTTTTACTGCGACCAATAAGTGCCGAACCAAGTGGAGATGAGAGTGAGATTTTTTTAAGCGAAAGATCTGCCTCTTCAGAACCAACAATAGTGTATACCTGAGTTTCTTTATCTTTTTCTTTTAAAATTATCACCGTTGAACCAATATCAACAGAATTTGATCCGTGACTTGATACAATAACCACAGTCTTTAAAATAGATTCGAGTTTTGAAATACGATCTTCTATGTTTGCTTGCGTGTCGCGTGCTTCGTGGTATTCGGCGTTTTCTGAAAGATCACCGAGTGATTTTGCATATTCAAGACTTTCAGCCACTTCTTTTCTACGAGTAGTCTTAAGCTCTTCGAGTTCATTTTTAAACTCATTGTATTTGTCTTGTGTGAGATAGTGCTTTTCTTCTTTCATGGCAGTATGCATTAATGAATGCCCAATATTATATAGCGTACAGACTCAAAGTCAATCCGCACGTACTTGTATTTATTGTGTAGTTTTCTCCGCTGAAGTTTTGAGGTATTGGGGTGCGTTTACGTTCATCCAATCAAGAAACTGGCGCATTGCATATGTTGCACCGAGTTGATTAAACCGAGATCCTTTTTCAAGAATAATCACAAATGAATACTGTGGATTTTCAAAAGGGAAAAAACCAATCACCCAAGAATTAACGAGTTGTTTTGAAACACCGAGTTCTGCAGTACCAGTTTTTGCCGCTACAGAAACATACGGAACATCAAGTGCGCCCGCAGTAACAGTAAAAACAGCTTCACGCATTCCTTCTCGCACAATTTGAAAATGTTCATCTTTTATAGGAACAATACGTGTTGTACCCTGCGCTCGATGGTGGGCGGTATCAAGAATTGTGGGTGTGAGTAATGTTCCATTGTTGGCAATCGCCGCAACACTTCGAACTGCTTGAATTGGAGTAAGTTGAAAACCATACTGACCAATTGATGTGTGATATGTATCACCCACACGCCACGCATCACCGTCAAACACTTTTTTCTTCCACTCAGGATTAGGGATGATTCCCTCCATTTCTTGAGAAATATTTATATTTGTTTTTTCACCCAAACCAAGCATGCGCATATATTTTTCAATATTTGAAATACCTAAACCTTTCTGATCTTCAAAACCACCACCAATCATATAGAAATAAACGTTTGAAGAAAGAGCTATTGCTTGCCGCATATTAACCCAGCCGTGTGCTTTCCAATCATTAAAAATTGTTTTTTGATCAGGGTTATATGGATTTTGTAAAGCAATAGAGCCCGTACTTAAAATAGACTTTGTTGGAGTAATAATATTTTCTGTAAGTGCAGCAAGAGCGACAAAAGGCTTCATAATAGAACCAGGGGTGTAGAGTCCGGATACAGCACGATTTAAATAGGGATTATTGGTATTTTGTTGATATGATCGTATTGTTTCAACATCACTTCCCTGCGTCATTACATCCGAACTAAATTCGGGAAAACTCGTAAGTGCTAAAATTTCTCCGGTATGTACATCCATAATCACACCAGCACCACCACGAAAACCATACTCCGCGGATACGTTTTCAATATTCGTATAAAGTGCATTTTGCACAGCAGCATCAATCGACAATGTAACGTTCTTCCCATCAACCGGGGGTGTTACAACGTTTTCAGATTTAATTTCACCAAGCGCATTAGTTTCGATGATTCGCACACCATTTTCTCCCGAAAGAATATCATTGAATATTTTTTCAGCACCATCCTTACCAACAAATTCTGTTTGATAATAAAATCCTGCACTATCTTTCGTTGGGTATTTTACATACCCCAACAAATGTCCGAGTCCGTGTAGTGGTGTATATGTGCGGAGCGCAAAATCAGGCTCGTACGGATGAATTGTATTTACTGCGAGCTCAAGGTTATTTCGATCATAAATAATTCCTCGATTAGAAAAAAGAGAGGTGTGACGAAGACGATTGTTTTCACTTTGCTTAGCATAGGCTTCCCCACGTTCTACTTGTAGTATCCAAATTTTTGAAATAAAAATAATACCAACGAGCGCACAAAGTGACCCAAGTATCACCATAACACGAACACTTATTGGTTTTTCAAACCGACCCTCAAACTGATGCACATCAAATTGTGGCAAATTTCGAGCATCAAGAAAAATCTCATCAGGGTAAATTTCTGAATCTTTATATGACCGTCTTTTAAAAAATAATCTAAAAAATTTTCTAAAACTCATGTATATCGAAAAAGTATTAATAGAAAATAAGTCGTCTCTTAATATAGAATGATACCAGAAAAGCTATCGCCGTAAAAAGAGTAAATAATAGGCCCCAAAAATGACCTGGGACTCCGTATAAAGAATCCATAATGAGGGCTACGATAAATGCTTCATAGTATGAAGGGAAATAAAAAATCAGACAACATACCACTATAAAAAATACCCACCACGGCATAAAAAAAATACTTAAAAAAAATAATACTGAAAGAGTTACACGCAACAATATCATAAATATTATTTAATAACCGACACAAAACGCAGCTCAGAAAGACTGATAGGAATCCGCAATAATACTCGCTTAAATGAATCTGTTGGATTTGATTCAATTTCAAATACAGTACTAACAATACGTGGTCCCATGCCCGGCAAGGTAATAATGTCACCTTTTATAATATCAAAATCTTGTGGTACGCGAATTTCAAAATTACCCGCCCCTTTTCCAATAAGTGTTACTGGTACACCTGTTCTATCTATAAGCGCGAGAGTCTCTCTGTCGACACTTGAAAAAAGTTGCCCACGCGAACTATCATCAAAAACTTCAGTAATTACACCGAGTAATACTGTATCACTCACAACGACATGTTGGCCCACCAGAATTCCCTCGTCATCACCTACATCAAGCACAAGTGTATCATAAAAAGATTGCGGTGGTTTTGAAAGTACAACCGCAAGTATTCCAATAATTTCCCTATCCCTACCCCATGCCTTTTTTAACTCCTTATTTTCTTGTTCAACAATACTCGTCGCAAGATATTTATTTTGTAAATCATTGTATGCAACCTGAAGTTCTTTATTTTTTTTCATAAGACTATTGCGGGAGACAATAAAACCACCCAGGGTACCTGTTTTACTAAAAAAGAAGTTTCCCCCCACCCAAACAGGACGACCAATACCATGGGCCAAACTAGGGAAAAAAAGTGGCACAAATAATGTGGTGCAAAAAATGATTACCAAAAAAATACCCACAATAATAAGCGGTGTAAATCGTTTTTTATTTCTTCTATTATTTTGCAGCAGGTAATTCGTCTTCATGGACAATAAGTACTTCTCTAAAAGCGTCAATATCTTCTAGAATTACTCCCGTGCCGCGCGCAACAGCAGTGAGAGGATCTTCTGCGATATGAACGGGAATTTTAATATACTCGTGCAATAATTCATCAAGACCTTTAATAAGAGCGCCACCACCTGTGAGATATATCCCGCGGTGCATTATATCTGCAAGAATTTCTGGAGGAGTTGTTTCAAGTACCTCTCGCACCGCTTCAACGAGTGTATCAATAGATTGTGAAATTGCTTCACGAATATCTGCGTCAGTAATCACCACTTCTTTTGGTAAACCAGTAATAAGATCTCTACCTTTTATAATAGCCTCCATTGGAGTATCTCCTGGAATCACCGAACCAATAGCAATTTTTACACTTTCAGCGGTTTTTTCGCCAATAAGAATCTTAAACTCACTTCGAATATAAGAGATAATATCATTGTTGAGCTTATCACCTGCAATGCGAAGATTTTTAGATCGTACCACACCTCCGAGTGAAATAACTGCAATGTCTGACGTTCCACCTCCAATATCAAGAATCATACTTCCCACAGGATCGAGCACAGGCAACCGAATACCGATAGCAGCAGCAACGGGCTCTTCTACGATATGCACTTCGCGCGCACCAGCATTTCTTGCTGCATCACGCACAGCACGAATTTCAACACTAGTAATACCTGACGGTACACCAACAACAACTCGCGGACCAAAAATTTTTTTAGAATCTTTTTGAGCAACGTTCAGCAAATAAGTAACCATCTCTTCTGTAACTTCAAAATCTGAAATTACTCCATCTACAAGTGGACGAATTGCAACAATATGCCCTGGTGTCCGACCAATCATTTGTTTTGCTTGATTCCCAACAGCAACTACACGTCCTGTTTTTTGATTCACTGCAACAACAGATGGTTCATTGAGCACAACTCCCCTCCCCTTAAAATATACGAGTGTGTTTGCCGTCCCCAAATCAATTCCAATGTCATTGGAAAAAAGTTGATAAAATTTTTCAATCTTTTTTATAAAGCGTGGCCACATAGTACATTACAGTGTCTGTAGTATATCGATTGCTCCACGAGTTGCAATAGTATCAATAGGAAGCATATGCGCTGTATCCTGTGATCGAGTTTTTACTTCAACCATACCCTGAGCAAATGTTTTTTCACTGCATACAATACGATAAGGAATTCCGATTAAATCACTGTCGGCAAATTTTTGACCAGCACGTAGGTCACGATCATCAAAAAGTACTTCAATACCCTGCCCCCGTAACCCCATATATAATTCATTAGTTTTTTTACGCACCTCCTCATTTTCACCAATCAAAATGAGATGTACTAAAAATGGCGAAATACTTTGTGGCCATAGAATACCTTTTTCGTCAGAAAGCACTTCAACAATTGTTCCCATAAGCCGCCCGATACCAATACCATAACTTCCCATAATAACAGGCTGTACTTTTCCTTCTTCGCCTAAAAAGGTAAGCTCGAGTGCGTCAGAAAAACGAGTTCCTAGATTGAAAATATTCCCCACCTCAATTGACGTTTTAGCTACAAGGGTGCTGGTATTGCACACAGGACACACTGATTGCTCCTCAATAATCTCTTTATTTACCGCAACCTTACACCGTTCACATATAAAAATAGTATCTTCACCAGAATCAGTGACCGTTTGAAATTCATGAGAATATTTACTAAAACTTCCTCCCGATGCATACGTAAGGTATGTATGAGATCCTATCCCAACAGTAGAAAAAATGTTTTTATATGCCTCCTGCATAGTCGCATAAAACGCCCCATGCTCCTGCTCATTTTTAGAAAATGAATACAAATCTTTCATTAAAAACTCCCGGCCGCGCAAAATCCCACTTTTTGAACGAGTCTCATTTCTAAATTTTGTTTGAAATTGATATGCATAACACGGAAGATCACGGTATGAATGAATGTGATCTTTCATAATCATCGTTAAGGGCTCTTCGTGCGTAGTAGCAAGACCAAGCTCTGTGCCATTTTTTAATGTCGTTTTAAACCATACATCAAGCACTTCATTATCCCATCGATTACTTTTTTCCCACGTACTTTTTTCTTGCAGAGCCGATAAAAAAACTTCCTGACCAGAAACAGTATTCATCGCTTCGCGTACTATTTGTGTAATTTTTGAAAGAGTTTTGACTCCAAGTGGTAGTAGTGAATATACTCCCGCCATTTCCTTATAAATAAACCCAGCTCGAATTAGAAGTTCTGCATTTTTTGACACCTCATCTTTTGGCGCATCTTTCCGTGTTTTTGTAAAAAGTAATGATTGCAACATGTGTAAATAGTATCACCTTAAACCACACTAGGTCAAAAATATTAAGGTATATCTAGCATAACTTCCTAATGCATTAATAAATTCTGTAAATTCTTGTTTGAAATGCAACTCATATAATTGAATATATGAGAAACCATTTGTGCATTTGGACTTCCGTGCGTGAGGTAGGATTGAAGCTCTACGAATATCCGGTCACAGTCAAAAAGAGATTGCTGTGATACTTGGTATCGACCTGCGCCGCGTGCGCCTCGAAGTCGAGAAGCTGGTCAAGAACGCCCCCGAGATGATCGCATTTAGGAAACTCCCACAGACGGAGTCTAGCAAGAAAGTGACCATATACGCCATCAAAGAGGCACAGCGGCTCGAGCACAACTATGTCGGCACCGAGCACCTGCTGCTCGGGCTCCTGCGCGAACACGACGGCGTCGCGGCGCAGGTTCACATACACCTCGGACTCGAACTTGGTCAAGTTCGAAAAGCTACCATCGCTTGTCTCATGAGACGGGCCGAGGAGGATGAAAGGGAGATGGAAAGGAAGTAGAAAAGTGACAACCCCTTCGGGCGGTTTGTTGAACTCGTCACTGTCGACCTCTTCATCATCGTCTCAGAGAAAAGGGTAGACGGTGCGGGCTGGAGAGTACACACCGTGGTGAAAATCCCAGACGATGGGCTCATTGCAACGCGAAGAGGGGAACTTGTCCCCATCGATCCGGATACAATCGTCGTCAAGATCGGCGGGGATTCTTTTTATTTCACGGGCACATCAAAAATAGATGGGCCCAACGTCGCACCGCCTACAATATCGGCGATACGCTTCCCTCCACATACAGATGGTAAAATTCCTATACCATTACACCCAAGATTGTACATAAGCACCTTATTTTTTGGTTCCATACCCACAAGTCGAACTCCATTTCTCGTATAGCCCATAAGTCCGTGCCATGTAAATTGATACTCTATTTTTTTATTTGGTTCGGTATCGTATGTTTTTTTTACAAACGAATCTATTTTTTGCATCATTTCATCTGGGAAATCACTGTCGGGAGAATACGGAGTTCTGTCATCTAAACGCAATTCCGGCCCACCAATTGAAATGAGATTGTGGTGCGTTCCTTTTTCATATTCATACACTCGTCGTGTAAGATAAAAATATGGCTCCTCAGCATATGGATCGTCAACGTGAATAGGTGCGTCAGTGATATAGCTAATTGCTGTTGGGGGCTTGTTCATTTTCTCAAGATATCCAGACATATATCCTATAGCACCACGCACAAGATGATGAAATTTTGTGTCAACATCAAGGCCACTTTCATTAAAAATTTTTATACTTTCAAAACCATTAGTACAGAGCACTACTTTATCTGTTGTAATCGTATAACTTCCTCCATCAAGAATGGCGTGATCATGTTTAAGTACTACCTTATCGATAGGAGTGTGCTCGTACAATCTAAAACGTTTCGGGTACGTGCGGGATAAATACAACAATACTTGTTCACAAAAAAGAGCACTGTTGATACAGCCCTTTTGATACGACAATAGTGCAATGTAGTTCTGTACGTCTGTTTCGAGTACAGAAAGAATGTCCGTGTGCGGAGCAATTTTATACAAGCCCGAATATTTTTCAGGTATCTGTTTTAGGAAACTAACACTACGAGCAATAGTAATTTTTTCTGTCGTTAATCCCCCCTCCCTTCGAGCAAAATTATTTTCTAAATGAAGCCATACCTGATCGGTAGTTGAAAGACCTGCGTGACCTATAAAACGAGAAAAAGGAATGCTCAGGCCTGCCTCTGTATACATTTCATCAAGGAGCTCCCATGCATCCTCGACCTCTTTTTGGCCGGCTGTCGCAAGACTCAATCCAAATTCTTCAACCAAACTACTAAATCCGCGCTCAAAATAACTTGCTACATATCCTGCATTATGCCCCGTTGCACCGTGAGCGAGTTTAAAACGATCAATAAGCACCACATCTTTATTGGTGTGTTTAAGCACAAAAAATGCCGTAGAAATTCCAGCAATACCAGCGCCCACTATTGCAACGTTGGTTTCTATATCCGCCTGTAATCGCTCATGTACCCTGTTGTCACTCAGCTGATGGAGCCATGGTGAATAATTTTTTTTCATACTACATAATGATATCGAGTATTAAAACAATTTTAAAATATCATTAAATGTCACCACTACCATAAGAAGAAGAAGTAATACAAAACCAATACCATTCAATGTATTTGCTACTCTAACGCTAATAGCAGAGCCTTTAATTTTTTCTATAAGAACAAAGAGAAGTCGGCCACCATCAAGCGCGGGAAACGGGATGAGATTAATAACTGCGAGATTGATCGAAATAAATGCGGTGAATGAAAGAAGATACACAAAGCCAAGTTGTGATACATCGCCCACCATCCCAACAATTCCAACAGGGCCCGTTACTTGAGAAAAATCACCATTTCCTGTAACAGCATTAAAGAGAAAAACTGCAAGTCCTACCACAACCACCTTTGTGAGTGAAACCGTTGTTTTGGCACCCTCCCACAGAGCATAATGAATCGGTAATTGAAGTGTGCCAATTAAATCCATTGAAATACCAACGGCCTTTCTATTTTCTACAATACCTGATTGAGGAATGATAGTGGAAGAAAGTGTTTCGTCACCACGAGCATGAACAAATGTAATACTTTCATCCCCATACGTTTCTATAAATTGAGAAATTGTATCAGGTGTAACTTCAGTAAGCACTACATCGCCGGCATACACAGAACGTATAGAATCCCCTATATGTATCTTTGACGCTTCGGCTGGTGATTGAGGAGCAATACTCGTAATTATTACTTGTGCATTTTCAATAGTACCTGGGCCATTGTATCCCACTGGAGTAGGTAGTCCCCACATAAAACCAAAAGAAATTAAAAGCCATGCAAATATAATATTGCATGCGACACCAGCAACGAGTACTAGTGCTTGAATTGATTTTGGTTTATTTACGAAGCTCCGAGCACTTTCTGGACCTGATAGCGAAGCTTCATCAGGATTTTCTCCAAAGATTTTTACAAAACCGCCAAAAGGAATAGCGTTTAAGGTAAAATCAGTTTCTTTCCATCGAAATAATGTTGCGAGTCGGGGTGGAAATCCAATACCAAACTCCGAAACTTTTATCCCCGATTTCACCGCAACAATAAAATGACCGAACTCATGCACTAAAATAAGTAGTGCGAGTATTATAATAAAAAGAATAATAGACATAGTGATACGTATAACGCATTAACTCATAATTTCCTTCTCCTTCATCGCAAACAATTCGTCGAGTTTCTTGTTGGCATCATCAACAATTTTCTGCATATCATTCTTCAGACGAAACTTTTCATCTTCTCCCATTCCTCCTTCTTTTTCTTTTGCTTGAATATCATCCCAAATTTTTTCACGCTCTGTACGCAGTGAAACTCGTGCATCTTCAAGTTTTTGCTTTGCAATTTTAACAAATGTATTTCTACTCTCCGTAGTAAGCTCGGGGAATGTAATCCGCAAACCTTTATCATCAACTGAAACAGACAAGCCAAGATTTGACGTAATAATTGCTTTTTCAATACCTTTTCCTTGAGACATGTCCCAAGGAGAAACCCGTAAACTTCGTGTTCCTTCAAGAGAAATACTTGCGACCTGACTAATAGGACTATGACTTCCATAGGCCTCCACAAATACTCCATCAAGAATACTTGGTGTTGCCCTACCAGTACGAATAGAAGAAAACTCTTTTTTGAGCCATTCTTCAAGACCTTTTATATTTTCTTTCAACGCTGTAAAATTGTAGGACATAGATACACTGTTAGTACTAATGTTGTCATTTTATCAAATCTTTAACAAAAACTCTAATATGCGATCCTCTTAATCAATTCGGGGCACAACAAGCGCAAGATGCTCCAAGATCATTTTTACCGACGGCGCTCTGTCAAAAAGATACTGTCGAGATCGGGAAAGCTCTCGTAAGACCTTTGTTTTTTTACTATCGAGATCGTGTCCCCAAAGGTCTGATAGTTTTAATTCGAGTTGGTTGATACATTCAATTGCTTGCATTTTTTCTTTCTCTTCTATTATATGAGAAAGCAATGTAAGGCGTTGTGAAATAGACGCAGAAAAAAATGAATGCGCAACTGCAGCAATGGGCGACGGCAACCGCATCTCAGTATCTTTTTCAGACAATATCTGTACGCGGGAACGAATAGTTGGTAAAAAAATATCAGCACGAGGTACAAGTATAAAAAAATGTGTTCCTTCTGTGGGTTCTTCAAAAACTTTTAAAAGAGAATTCTGGGCCTCGTGAGTAATAAAATTAAAAGAAACAACAAAAATCTTTTTTTGATTTTCTCTAAATGCTTTTCTTGATTGCATATCTCGAAGAAGCCTTCCCTCTTCTACACCAAATAAATCATAAGAAGCATGAAAAAAATCTGGATTGCCGTGCGTTGTGTATTGTACATCGTTCTCAAGAAATGAAATGAGTTTTGAAAAAAGTGTTGCGGTATTTCCTTCAAGTACATGTGCATGATGGAGATTTTGCGTACTTATAAAAATATGTTTTAAAGTGTCCATACAAAAGAAAGTATACTAAAAAAAAAGCCCGCGCGCTCTTCCTTCCCCAAAAGAATGCGGAAGAAAAATGCGCGGGGGTAACAAAACCAGTCTAAGATGTGCTGTCTCCCTGCTAAAAAGGGGGATGGTAATCTTTACACAAGATACTCCTCTGAAAAAATCTTGTGCAGTCAATGCATCCGTCCACCACATATCAAAGAAACAAGCTCTATCGTTTTGCGATCACGCTTTTTTTATACACATCAAGATGCTCGAGAGCGATACCTGTTCCTTTTGCAACACAATATAGAGGATCTTCAGCAAGCACTGCCTTTACTCCCGTACGTCGGTACACCAAATCAGGAAGATTTCGAAGCTGTGACGATCCACCCGTCATAATAATGCCGTTATCAATAATGTCTGAAGCGAGTTCTGGTGGTGTATCTTGAAACACATCTTTTATAGCCTTCACAATTTCACGCAGCTCTTTATTTATCGCTTTTACGATTTCATTTGTCTTTATTTCTATAGATCGAGGAAGACCCGTTACAAAATCTCGTCCTTTTATGGTTGTAGTAAGTTCTTCATCAAGGGGAATCGCCGAACCTACTTTTATTTTTATATCTTCCGCCGTCTTATCTCCAATACCAAGATTGAATTGTTTTTTTATATAATCAGCGATTGCATAGTCTATTTTATTACCCGCACATTTTACAGACGTTGCAGCAACAATGCCTCCAAGAGAAATCACAGCGACGTCTGTTGTTCCGCCACCAATATCTACAATCATATGCCCCATTGCTTCATGAATAGAAATTCCAGCACCAATCGCAGCAAGAATGGGTTCTTTTACAACATATGCATTTTTTGCGCCCGCACGAATTGCCGCCTCAACCACGGCGCGACGTTCTGTAGATGTAACTCCTGCAGGCACTGAAACGAGTACTTCTGGTTTTGAAATATTCCATTTACCAAGTGCTTTGTTTATATAATATCTAAGCATTGCTTCAGTTACGCGATAATCTGCAATTACCCCATCTTTCATTGGGCGATACGCAATGATGTTGTCGGGTGTTCGTCCAATCATACTTTTCGCCTCAAGGCCGATAGCCATAATTCTATTATCCTCTTCAGACACAGCAACAACTGATGGTTCGTTGAGCACAATTCCCTTTCCAGGCACATACACGAGCGTGCTTGTTGTCCCCAGATCAATACCGAGTTTTTTATTAAATAGACCCATAGATACAAATATCATAAAGGGTTCTAAGGCATTTTACAAATAAGGTAGTTCTGAAAAAAAATATTAATTGAAACATATAGCATATACGCTATACTATATGTATTATTCTAATTTTTTGATTCATGGCAAAACGCGAGAAAGCCTCATGCGGTGTTACACAAGCACATATTGGAAAACTCATCCAAACACTTCGAGAAGAAAAAGGTATCACCCAAGAGCAGTTTGGTCATCAAATTAGCACCACACAAAGTGCCATTGCTCGAATTGAAAAGGGTGAACAAAATCTCACGACTGAAATGATTTCAAAAATTAGTAGGGCACTCAATAGAAATATTCTTACTCTATCTTCACAAACGCTAAACATCCAAATTGGGGGTGGAAAAAAACTCTCAGGAGAAATTATAACAAAAACATCAAAAAATGGCGCGATGGGTCTACTCTGTGCTTCCTTGCTTAATAAAAATACAACGATTTTAAAACAAGTTCCTAAAATAGAAGAGGTACATCGTATGGTTGAAGTCCTCGAAAGTATCGGAGTAAATATAAAGTGGCATGGAAACGATCTTGAAATAAAACCACCAAAAGAATTGTCACTCAATACAATCGATACTGTTGCTGCAGAAAAAACCCGAAGTATTATTATGCTTATTGGCCCCCTTATTCACGACCACAAACGCTTCAAACTTCCACAACCAGGAGGATGCAAGCTTGGTTCCCGTACTGTTCGACCACATTTTTTTGCACTTGAAAAATTAGGCGTTGGTATAGAAACAAATGAAACACACTACAATGTGCGTACCACAAAACTCGAACCAAACGAAATAGTTCTCTACGAATCAGGTGATACTGTGACAGAAAACACAATTATGGCAGCGGCCCGAATCCCTGGCACAACAACCATAAAATTTGCCTCTGCAAACTATATGGGTCAAGAGCTTTGTTTTTTTCTTGAAAAATTAGGTGTGCATGTAGAAGGTATTGGCACAACAACCATCATCGTACATGGTAAAAAAGATATCGATGTGCCCGTTACATACAATTTAAGTGAAGACCCAATCGAATCTATGTTTTTCCTTGCAGTCGCCATTCTCACAGATTCGTCAATTACGATAAAACGCTGCCCAATCGACTTTCTTGAAATAGAACTACTTAAACTCGAAAAAATGGGTTTCGTATATAAAATACTTAAAAAATATAAAGCGGAAAATGGACATACAAACCTCGTAGATATTCAAACCTTTCCATCAAAACTCATTGCCCTTGAAGATAAAATAGAATGCAGACCATATCCAGGACTTAATATAGACAACCTACCCTTCTTCGCCGTAATCGCAACTCAAGCGACGGGTACAACATTCATTCATGACTGGGTGTATGAAAAACGAGCAATTCATTATAAAGAACTCGACAAACTTGGCGCAGACACTCTTCTAGCCGACCCACACCGTATTTATATTACCGGACCGACGACACTAAAAGCAGCAGAGGTCGTATGTCCTCCTGCATTACGTCCGGCAGCAATTATTCTCATTGGAATGCTTGGTGCGAAAGGTACATCTGTACTGCGGAATATTTACAGCATTAATCGCGGCTACGAAGATATCATTGAACGCCTTAATGGCATTGGAGCTAAAATAAAAGTATTGCACGACCTATGAAAATTATTCATGTTATACCCATATCTCGAGGTATACTCCTAGACCATCTTTCATACTTCACATCTCAGGATGTGTCTATTGGAAAAACCGTATTGGTGCCGTTGCGTAAAAAAACAATTCATGCGCTTGTTATAGGGGTAGAAAATGTAAGTGAAGCAAAATCAGAAATAAAATCATCAACGTTTTCACTTAAAAAAATAGAACACATTCATAGTCAAGAATTCCTTTCAAAAGAATTTATTGAAAGTGCACAAGCTACCGCCGATTATGTCGCCGCCTCAACAGGTAGTGTGTTAAATAGCCTTATCCCCAAAAGGCTTTTATTGAGCTTGTTTGAAATAAAAACAGAACACACCCTTGTCACCTATGCTCGGGAAGGAAATGCTGATCATATGGCGATTCAAGCAGAAGACGAAGAACGATTTGTAAGCTATAAAAGTCTTATCCGCGAAGAATTTGCTCAAAATGTTTCAGTATTTATGTGTATGCCTACTATTGAAGACATAAAAAAGGCACAACTTGTCCTTGAAAAAGGAATCGAGCAATACACATACATTTTTCATAGTTCACTTACAAAAAAAGAATTTATTACCTTATGGGAAAAACTACAAAGAGAAACACATCCGGTTCTCATTATTGCAACAGGACAATACGTGTGCATTGCTCAGAAAAAAATTGGCACAATCATCATTGAGCGAGAAAGCTCACGCGCCTACAAAATGCCAATGCGACCATACGTTGATATACGTACCTTTCTTAGCTTCTATGCAAAAAAAATCGGCGCGCGATTACTTTTTGGCGACATGTTGCTTCGCATTGAAACAATCTGGAATGTAAAAAATGATCGATACGTTGAATTTTCACCTCTTAAATTTAGAACTGCGACTAGCGCAACACAAGTTATTGTTGATCCCAAAAAAAGTGACGGCATGCAAGAAAGCACTTTCAGTGTACTTTCAAAAGAACTGACAGAACTCATAACATGGAACAAAGAACGCAATGAAAATCTATTTATTTTTGCCGTACGAAAAGGTTTGGCACCACAAACCCTCTGTGGTGACTGCGGAACAATTGCAACATGTAGCCTCTGTAGCTCACCTGTTGTGTTACATGGAGATCCCCAAGAACCATACTTTGAATGCAATACATGTGGGAAACGACGGAGTGCACAAGAAACGTGTGTATATTGTAAAAGCTGGAAACTCGTTACCCTTGGTGTTGGGGTTGAGCGAATTGAAAAAGAAATTCATTCAACATTACCACACGTGCACACATTTAGGATTGATGCGCATTCAGTAAGTACACACAAAAAAGCACTCGACATTGTGATAAAATTTTATAACACACCTGGAAGTGTTCTTATTGGTACCGAAATGGCACTTCTATATCTATCAAAAAAGATCGAAAATACCGCAATCGCTTCTATCGATCCCCTCTTCTCTTTGCCTGATTTTCGTATTCAAGAAAAAGTCTTATCTATTTTGCTTAAGATTCGTTCACTTACAAGTGAACATTTTGTAATTCAAACACGCAATCCTGAAGGAAAAATTTTTGATCATGCTTTAAAAGGCAATCTCGTTGATTTTTATCGAGAAGAAATTGAAGAACGCAAAAAATTTCAATATCCTCCTTTTACACTTTTTATAAAAATTACTCTTCAAGGAGAGCGCGGTGCTGTAGAAAAAGAAATTGAAAAACTTCCCGCACTTTTTACACCGTACGAAACAGACACCTTTGAAGCATTCACAACAAAAGTAAAAGGGAAACATGTGATGCATGCGCTTATAAAAATACCTCATGAGAAATGGGTCGACCGACAGCTCCTTGAAACGCTCCGTAGTCTTCCTCCACAATTCATGATACGGGTTGATCCAGAAAGTATATTGTAGTATATAATTTAAGATAATGGTTACCATTGTTTCAAAAGAAGACCCAGTATTGCGTGAAATCGCACGTGAACTCAGCCTAAAGGAGATAACGTCGCCAAAGACACAGTGTATACTCGAAAATATGAAAGAAGCACTTGCATCTCAAGAAGACGGTGTTGCAATTGCCGCTCCCCAAATTGGCGAATCACTCGCTATATTTGTAGTCTCTCAAAAAGTGTTTATAATGACGAGCGAAAATCCAGAAGAAAAAAAATACACTGATGCGGTGTTTATTAATCCTAAAATTATAAAATTATCCAAACAAACAAAGCTCCTTGAAGAAGGCTGTCTTAGTGTGCGGTATCTATATGGTAAAGTGCGTCGATCCCATAAGGTACTCATAGAAGCATACGACGAGCATGGCAAAAAACGCACTCACGGAGCAACAGGCATACTCGCTCAAATATTCCAACATGAGATAGATCATATCAATGGTGTACTTTTTATCGATAAAGCAACGGATATCGCTGACCTACCTCCTGTAACATAACCCATGAACACACCTTCTTTTATTTTTTTCGGCACGTCGGAATTTTCAGTAGAAGTGCTCAATACACTTTTCTCACAGAATATTCTGCCAGTACATATCATTACTACACCAGACAAGCCCCGAGGTCGTCATCTCACCCTCACGCAATCTCCAGTAAAAACATGGGCGATTAAACACTCTATTGCATACAGTCAACCAGAACAACTAAAAGATCCCGCTACTCTACTTTTTTTACAAAATATTACTGCTGATGTTTTTATCGTTGCATCATATGGAAAAATAATTCCACAAAAAATCTTAGATATTCCTCATCAAAAAACGCTCAACATCCACCCATCGCTACTACCAAAACTCCGTGGTGCGTCCCCCATTCAAAGTACTATCCTCACAGAGAATGTTGCAGGTGTTACCATCATTCGTCTAGATAGCAAAATGGATCACGGACCCATCATTGCACAAAAAACTATACCCATCGTGCCATGGCCACCGCAATACGAAGGACTTGAAAAAACGCTTGCGCATGAAGGCGCACTACTCCTTGCTCTCATACTGCCACAATGGATAGCGGGCACCCTTCCTGAAATAGAGCAAATTCACACCGATGCGACATATACTGAAAAAATAGAGAAAATAGATGGAGAAATAAAACTCGATGACGAGCCAGAGAAACTTTTCAGAAAATATCAAGCCTTTCATTCGTGGCCTGGAACATATTTTTTCGTAGAAAAAGGAGATCGACGTATGCGGTTAATCGTCACAGAAGCTATCCTCAATGAAGGCCTATTTGAAATACAAAAAGTAATTCCTGAAGGGAAAAAAGAAATGTTCTACCGAGATTTTCTAAAAGGATTATAAAAACCCTTTATCATATTCTTTATCTTCGCACCTCCCCGCCGCAATAATGTTTGTTGTTTTGATTTGTGAGATTTTATCTCTCGCACCACCTCATCTTTTACATCATCAATTGCGGCATTAAGAGATTCTTTTTCAGACACCGCGCGAAAATCTTTACCATTCAAATTACAATTTATTTCAGCTCGAAAAATATCTCCCGCGGTATGATGTTGTGTTGTGCGCCCAAGTTCAATTTCACAAAATAGTTCTCCATGAGAAATAATTTTCTCAATAGCAGAAAGTTTTTTCTCTAAATAATCTGACGTCTCGGGACTGATTGAAATATTTGTTGCTTTAATAGTTGTTTTCATAAGATGATGATTGTTACGAGCACGCTATTAATCAAAAATACCTACTAAATATTTATCGATGTCACGCTGATCCATATCATAAAAGAACATATTTTTCTTATCTAAATCTCGAGCTAAATCTTCCCCAACAAAACGCCAATGCCATGGCTCAAACTGATAATACACATTGTTCTTTGGATACGAGAGAACAAAACCATATTTATACGCATTATCAAGCAGCCACTCATACGCTGCCGTGCTTTCAAAATTTACAAATGCGGTACTAATTGCAATTGTAACATCAATCGCTGTGCCGAGCTGATGCTCTGAATATCCTTGATCTGCTGAAAATTGATTTGCACTGCCCGCTCCATACACAACTTTATAACTACTCTTAAGAGAAGATTGCTCACCAAAAGAACGGAACGCTGAAACAATTTTAAGATTAATGCCGTCGTCAAGCGCATCTTCAAGCATGTCGTCCAAAAAAGGTTCAACTTCTTCATGAATCAATTCTTCTTCATCTTTTTCAGCCAAAAATTTTGTATTAATTTCTGCAAGTTCAGGCGGACTATAGTGTTCATTTAAAAAATACACCTTTGAGTATTTTTGCAACAACTCCGGATCTGTTTTACTTAATTTTTCAAGGGTATCAACAGTTTTTGTAATACTTTTTATATCTTTTTCAAAATCGCTAATTTTTTCTTGCTCTTCTTCAAGAATTTCAGACAATTCTTCGTTCTCACGCTGTGCTTGTGCTAAAAATCCTTCGAGTTCGATTTGTTTAATTTGAGATGTCGCAACTAAAGAATCTAGTTCTGTTTTGGTATTCTTGAGTTCTGTGGTTACCGCTATGTATTGCTTCCATATAAAGAAGATAGCGAGAGCAACTACTAACACAATGACAACAATACTCACTGTTATAGATTTCTTTTGTACTACCACCGCCTGTTCTGTAGGTATCATGATATATATAGTATATCATCACCTATGCACAGCATACTATTGACACCATCCCCCCATTTCCTGTTTTGGTGTATACTATACGGCATAGCAATAATATAAAACCATGGCTACAACAGCATATTGTGTAAAATGTAAAGCAAAGCAGGAAATGCTCAACGAAGAAGAAGTAAGTATGAAGGGCGACCGAAGAGCACTCCAAGGAAAATGCCCCGTATGTGGCACAAAAATGTTTCGAATTTTAGGTAAGGAAAAGAAATAAAAGAATCTATTCCTGATGTATATAAAAGTAACAGTTACAGCAGGATCGAAAAAAGAATTACTCGTAAAAAAATCAGAAACGCGCTTTGATGTTTTTGTACGAGAAAAATCCGAACGAAATATGGCGAACACACGAATGGTAGAGCTTGTGGCTCTCCATTTTCGTATACCAACATCGAGCGTTCGTATTATAAACGGCCACAGAGAACCTCGAAAAATGGTTTCTGTAGGTGTGGATAACTCCCCTTGACGAAGGGTCTCTACCTTTGCGTTTTTTTTAAATAGGTATACCATTAAATATAAATTGTGTTTGAGACAGCTTCTTCCACTTTCCCCCCCCTCTGAAAGGAGGGCAACGTGATGAGATATATTTTGATGAAGATTGTTGCCATGATAGTCGTAGCGACAGTCATGGCGACAGTCATGGCAGAGCAGGACACGCGAGGCCCCTCGTCGGTGGTCACGGTGCCCTTGAGACAGATCGAGGTCACCAAAATTGAAGAGGGTGTGTTCAAGGAGCGGTACGGGCCGCTGACCCTGACTAACATTGGAATTTGTGGAACAACCGGGGTGTGGTACATAGAGGGCGTGTACCTGAAGGAGAACCTGACCCTCCCCCCAAATTTAGTACACTATCCTTGTATAATTACTAGATAATTAATACAAGCACATGAAAAAAAGAATCGCTCCAGACATCAAGGATC